>ENA-OPBX01000061-OPBX01000061.1-human-gut-metagenome-genome-assembly--contig:-NODE-61-length-78496-cov-30.026275_pt1 | contig 78496 bp, 59 predicted proteins | sample MGYA00241075_ERZ501466 | MGnify/ENA primary metagenome ERZ501466 (study PRJEB25962, sample SAMEA2042633) | human gut metagenome | biome: human gut; feature: human-associated habitat; material: faeces...
CCCCCGTGGGGAGGCTTTTGCTTCTCGGTAGTTTGAGTAGTATTTTCTAAGTGAAAAATGAAAAATCCAAATACTTTGCTGGATCTTTTCGCAAGTACTGCGTTTGCTATTGACTCTAACTCCTAGCTCATCTTAGTGAGCAATAACTACTTTAACTCCCAATGACAATAGCACAGGAAGCCATGTGCCTTTATTGCTTCGCGTCTGCTGCAGGACTAACTTTCTTAATTTTTAATTGCGCAAGCCTGCTTCCTTGTTTGCTCTTATGTCCGGTAGTTGCTACAATATAGCACCACTTCAGATGCTCATAGTTGGCTTTGTTACAGGCCGTGGGTGAAACACCCACGGTTACTGAAGTGTAGCCCTTCGGGCTATAAGTTTGTATTAACCTTTGTTCCGGCGGATATGTGCTTTCGAGTCGGGAGTTAAAGGAGTTAAAGAAGTTATCGCCAACAAGTTGGCTAGGAGTTAGAGTCAAATGCTTCGTTGATTCTTTTCATAGCAAGACATTTGGATTTTTCACTCTTCGTTCTTCACTCTTCACTTAAATATGCGGTATTTTAAGCGGATTGAAAATTAGCTACGCTGACCTTCGGTTCTGATAATATCTACCGTCGGATTTTTCGCTATGCTCAACAACTCGTGCAAATCAGCCGGCACAATAGCCTTGTAGAGCTTCTCCTTTGTGTCTTTATTTATAAATCTCCTGTCTTTTAAAAACTTTTTGTCCCCGTGGGGACAATTTTGTTAATGCTACAAAATGTTGTTATATATTTGTGGCCATCGCAGACAGTCTGCGTGGCAAAAAACTAAATCTAAAAGAATAATATGCAATCTACTATCTTCAAAAACATGTACAGCCAGGAATGCCGGAGCATTGAATGGCAAGAGATATTTAACATCGTTACCACAGGCACACTGGCAGAGAACACCGAGAAATACAGATACTATAAAAGCTGCAAACTGGAGGATGACGCCCAGAAGATAAAGAAACATATGCCGGCATTTACGCCTGCCGTGATATGCGACGGCGGCAGAAGACCGGAGAACTTTGTTTGTCTGACAGGCGTGGGTATGTGCGACTTTGACCATGTGGCAGACGTAGAGAGCGCCAGAAAGACGCTGACTGACGACGGACATGCCATGATGGTGTATAAGACGATATCGGGCAACGGACTGAGGGTGCTGTTCAGATATGAGGTGAAGGGCACCAGACTGACCGACAAAATGACCGCCAACGAGATGAGCACCATATACGGCGCAGCATTCAGGACGGGCAACGAATACTTCGCACGCCTGCTGGGATGCGAGGCAGACGGACAGTGTAAGAACCTTGGGCGGCTGTCGGTGATATGTCATGACGCAGAGGCGACGCTGAACACTAGCAGCGAGCCTATAGCGATTGAGCTGCCCGAAAAGAAGGCTGCCGCCAAGAAGGGCACCGACAGAAAGTATCACACTACGCTTGAGCGTGCCGTGAGGGCTGTAGAGAAGCAGCTGGAACGCGAGGGCGTGAGATACTGCAAGGGTTCATACAACAGATATGTGTCGAAGGCGGGTTATTATCTCAACAGGCTCGGCGTGAACGAGGACGAAGCCACGCAATGGGCTGTGGAGCGCTTCAGCGACTATGACAGCACAAGCGTGAGGGCGATAATGAAGTCGTGCTTTGCCCACACTGCCGAACACGCCTCGATGAGGGTGCAGAAAATTGAGAAAAGCGATGCCAACGACCGCGCCAAAGGCGTGGACATAACTGCTATCGAGAAGTTTCTGGATGAGCACGCAGCGTTCAGGTTTAACGTGATTACACGCAAGACCGAATATAAGACAGAAGGCAGCGACAGATGGCTGGAAGTAACCGACAGGCTGGAGAACTCGCTGTGGTCGGCAATGAACAAGGCAGGACTGCACGTAAGGAGCATCGACCTGCACAACGTGATTCTGTCTGACTACGTGGCTGAATGGAACCCGTTTAAAGAGTATTTTGACAATCTGCCCGAATGGGACGGCACCACTGACCATATTGGCACACTGACGGCTATGGTGCACGTCAGAAAGGGCGACTTATGGGATGACACCGAAGACCCGCAGGGTCTGTTTGACATGTGTTTCAGAAAATGGCTCGTGGCCATGGTGGCGTCGCTGCTCGACAAGGAGGTGGTGAACAACGTGATAATGGTGCTGATAGGCCGTCAGGGCATATACAAGACCACGTTTTTCAACTATCTGCTGCCGGAGGAGCTGCGCCCGTATTTTTATACTAAGACCAACAGCGACACGATGACGAAGGACGACAGGCTGTCGCTGGCGGAATATGCTATCATTTGTCTTGAAGAGATCGACTCGATGCGCACGCCGGAACTGAACCAGCTGAAGGCTCTCGTAACGACGAAGACGATAAACGAGAGGGCGGCATACAGCAGGTATAAGGAGAACAGGGCGCACATTGCCTCGTTCTGCGGCACGGGCAACAACATGCAGTTTCTGACGGATCAGACGGGCAACCGCCGCTGGCTGCCCTTTGAGGCTGACTATATAGACGACCCGCGCACCGTGAGGTATGACTACCAGGGCATATACAGTCAGGCGCTGGCACTATGGCGCAGCGGCATGGCTTACTGGTTTAACGGGTCGGAGATTAACACCATGGCGCGCCACATAAAGTCGTTCGAGGTGCCTAACGTTGAAGAGGAACTGATAGTGACCTACTACAGGCTGCCGCTGGAGAACGAGCCGTATAAGCTGGTGAACGCCACGAATATCATTGAGCATATCAACATCTTCATCAAACGTGCCCTCTCGACCATCAAAGTGGGCGTAGCCATGAAAAAACTTGGCTTTAAACAGAAAACAACCAGTCGCGGACGGATGTATATGGTGGTAGAGAGGGAAAGGGCGAATTAAAAGCCCCACCAAACCTCCCCCGTGGGGAGGCTTTTGTTTCTCGGTAGTTAAAGTAGTTATAGGAGTTATCGCCAACGGAGTTGGCTAGGAGTTAAAGTCATATGCCTTGTTGATTGTTGTCATAGAAAGACATACGAATTGACTTGCGTCCAACTTCATTTTTCTCGCAACCACTACGTTAGCTATTGTGCCGGCTGATTTGAAATCTGCCGGAATTAAATATAAGGATCTGTGATCCGATTACTTCCTATTTTGTTTCTATTGTCATGTTGTTTTAAACATTGTGCCGGCTGATTTGCAATCTGCCGGAATAAAGTATAAGGATCTGCGATCCGATTACTTCCAATTCTGTCATTATATTGTTGTTTTAAACTCGCTTAGACATTTAGATTTTTAACTTTTAACTTTTAATTGCTCAAACCTGATTGAGCTCAGCGCCTACTTTTCGTTCCTTACTTTCGTAAAACAGCGGTAGTTTAAGCGGATCAGGAGATCCTTATATTTAATTCCGGCGGAGCGCAGATCCGCCGGCACATTAGTCTTGTTGATTATTGACGCAAGCATTACTTTTGCACATGGATTTTTCACTCTTCGTTCTTCACTCTTCACTTAAATATGCTCCTAGCCAACTCCGTTGGCGATAACTCCTCTAACTACTTTAACTACTAATTACAATACCCAACAAAACATTTGGATTCTTCACTCTTCGTTCTTCACTTAGAAAATGCTCCTTTAACTCCCAATTACAATACCTAACAAAGCAATTGAATTTTTAATTTTTAACTGTTAATTTTTAATTGCGCAAGCCTGCTTGCGCACTACGGTTCCCCTAATGCCTCTACGATCAGTTTTACCTGTGCGGGCGTATAGGTGCGCGACTTAGGCGATGCGCCTATGGCTGCGAGTTGCTCACGAAGGTTAGGATAGCGGTCTATCCATAACGAGAGCTTATGATAGGCGGCACGGGGATTCATGTCGGGGCAGTAAGCCTGGGCAAGCTCCATGCGGCCGTATGTGCGTATCTTGAAACATTCCATATCTGCTTTGACTTAAAGACTCCGTCGCTCCGTAGAAAGGCGTGAGATGCCTGCGGCAACGGGGACTGTTATTATGTAGCTAAGATACGAAAAATTTGCGAGACAAGCAAAGTTTTATGTAACTTTAAGTCACTGTAACTCACCATTTTACACATTATCTCATTCCTGACTTTTGCAGTGTTGTATCTTTGCAAAAGAAAGTTCAGTAAATTGATAATTATGAAACGTAGTTCAGCATAAGCTAAAAGAAGTTCGGCGTAAGCTAAATGGTGAAAAAGGAAGTAAGCGGATTGAAAATCCTGATACTCCTTTCCGGCGGAGCACAGATCCGCCGGCACAATAGCCAACGTAGTGATTGCGACAAGAATCAACAAGGCATTTGACTCTAACTACTAACCAGCTCCGTTGGCGATAACTACCATAACTACTTTAACTCCTGACAAGAAACGGAGTTCGGCGCAGCTAATTTGTGAAATAGGAAGTAAGCGGATTGAAAATCCTGATATTCCTTTCCGGCGGAGCACAGATCCGCCAGCACAATAGCCAACGTAGTGATTGCGAGAAGAATCAATAATGCATTTGACTCTAACTCCTAGCTCACCTTAGTGAGCGATAACTACTCTAACTCCTGACAAGAAACGGAGTTCGGCGCAGCTAATTTGTGAAATAGGAAGTAAGCGGATTAATAATTAGCTACGCTGACCGTTGGTTCCTGATACTCCTTTCCGGCGGAGCACAGATCCGCCGGAACATTAGCAAACGTAGTGATTGCGAGAAGAATCAACAATGCATTTGACTTTAACTACTAGCCTGCTCCGCTGGCGATAACTTCTTTAACTACTTTAACTCCTGATAAAAGCGCAGATCCGCTGTAATAATACCAAACGTTGTGCTTATTTAATTTCTAACAAGAACCACAAAAACATCAGACATAAATCAAAACATTTGATAAGATTTTGTTTTTCGTACGATTTGAAGTATCTTTGCATAAGATATACTGCATCTCAGCATAACATTTAAGCGTGGCTTAATGATTCTGCATTCGATTTGCGATATCTTTGCATAAGATATATTGCATCTCTGCATAACATTCAAGCATGGCTTGAGGATTACGCACACGCAATGAGGACGTTATCTTCGCTTTGATTTTTTTGTATTATGAAAGAATATATTGTTTCTGCGCGCAAATACAGACCTATGACCTTCGACTCGGTTGTGGGACAGGCGGCTCTTACCACTACGCTGAAAAACGCGGTGAAGAGCGGAAAGCTGGCTCATGCCTACCTGTTCTGCGGACCAAGAGGCGTGGGCAAGACAACATGCGCACGTATCTTTGCCAAGGCCATCAACTGCCAGAACCCTACTGCTGAAGGTGAGGCCTGCAACGAATGCGAAAGCTGCAAGGCGTTCAACGAACAGCGCTCGTATAACATCTTTGAGCTCGACGCTGCCAGCAACAACTCGGTGGAGAACATCAAGTCTCTGATGGAACAGACAAGAATACCGCCGCAGGTGGGTAAGTATAAGGTGTTTATCATCGACGAGGTGCACATGCTGTCGACAGCGGCATTCAACGCCTTCCTGAAGACTCTTGAGGAACCGCCTGCACACGTGATATTCATCCTTGCGACAACAGAGAAGCACAAGATTCTGCCTACCATCATATCGCGCTGTCAGATTTATGACTTTGAGCGCATGACGGTGCCCAACATCATCAACCACCTGAAGATGGTGGCCGACAAGGAAGGCATAACTTACGAGGAAGAGGCGCTGAACGTGATAGCGGAGAAGGCTGACGGAGGAATGAGAGACGCACTGTCGGTGTTCGACCAGGCGGCAAGTTTCTGTCAGGGCAACATCACATATAAAAAGGTGATTGAGGACCTGAACGTGCTCGACGCCGACAACTACTTTAACATCATAGACCTGTGCCTGGAGAACAAGGCGGCAGACGTGATGGTGCTGCTGAACAACATAATAAACAAGGGCTTCGACGGCGGACACCTGATAAACGGACTGGCTGTGCACGTGCGCAATGTGATGATGGCCAAGGACGAACAGACGCTGCCGCTGCTGCAGGCGAGTGCATCGCAGACGGAGAAATACAAGGCGCAGGCTGCCAAATGCAGTTCGGCGTTTCTGTATAAGGCGCTGCGTATTATCAACGACTGCGACATAAACTACCGCCAGAGCAGCAACAAGAGACTGCTGGTGGAGCTGACGCTGATAGAGATAGCGCAGATAACTCAGCCTGACGACGAAGGGGCAGCCTCGGGGCGTTGCCCTAAGAGACTGAAATCCCTGTTTAAAAGACTTATGGGCGAAAGGCCAAAGGCGGCTATGCAGGTGGCCGCGGCCGAGCCCAGCGTTAACCGCCATACGGCCATTGCCAAGCACAATGCCGAGAAGGCGGCAGAGACCGTCGTGTCTGCAAGCGAAGGCAGCAGCAACGACAACAGCATGAGCAACGGCGACGGAACAAAGGCAGCACAGCCGGCTATGACGACGAATCTGCGAAAACTAAAACTGGGCAGCATCGGCAAGACGTTTGCCAACCTGAGACGTCAGGGCGAAGAGCCGCAGATGGTGGCGGAGCAGGATGTAGAGGTGGTGGACAACGGTGAGCACAACACGTTCACAGAGGACGAGATGCTGACGCAATGGGTAGGCATGTGCAACCGTATGCCGCAGCAGATGACGGGAATAGCGGCGCGCATGAAGAACATGATGCCGACAATAAAGGTGTTTCCGAACATCGAGGTGGTGGTTGACAACGAGATTCTGCTAGAAGAGATAAACAAGATTAAGGGCAGAATACGCAACACGCTGATAAAGGCACTGAGAAACAGCGACATAACACTGACGCTAAGACTGGCAAAGCCTGAAGAGATAAAGCGCATACCGACAAACCGCGAACGCTTTGACGAACTGAAAAATACAAACAAGGCCTTCGAACGACTAAGCGAAATACTCGGACTGGAAGTAAGCTAGGAATTCATAATTACGTTCTTGTCAGGAGTTAAAGGAGTTGGATTAGGAGTTAAAGGAGTTATAGTAATTGGTTTAGGAGTTAAAGGAGTTATAGTAGTTATCGCCAACGGAGTTGGCTAGGAGTTAGAGTCATATGCAAACGCAGTGCGTGTTTAAGTGAAAAATGAAAAGCGAAAAACGAAAAATCCAATTGCTTTGTTGGTCCTTTTCGCACTATGTTAGCAAATGGATTTTTCACTCTTCGTTCTTCCCTCTTCACTTAAATATGCTCTTCACTTTCATAAGACGCACTACGTTGCTAATGTGCCGGCGGATCTGTGCTCCGCCGGAATTGAATATAAGGATCTGTGATCCGATTACTTCCTATTTTGTATTGTCATGCTGTATTAAACCAGCTTAGACATTTAGATTTTAATTTTTAATTTTCGCCAGAACTGTCCGATTACTTCCTATTTTACGTTATCATGTTATATTAAATCAGTTTAGATATTTTGATTTTCACTTTTAGTTGCACTTTTGCATCTGCTTTTCCGTTCCTTACTTTCGTAAAACAAGCGGTATTTTAAGCGGATCAAAGATCCTTATACTTTATTCCGGCAGATTGCAAATCAGCCGGCACATTAGTCTTGTTGATTATTGTCGCACGTACTACGTGGATTCTGTTTCTCGGTAGTTAAAGGAGTTAAAGTAGTTATCGCCAACGGAGTTGGCTAGTAGTTAGAGTCAAATGCTTTGTTGACTCTTTTCATAGCAAGACATTTGGATTTTTCATTGTTCACTTTTAACTTTTCATTTTTAGTTGCGCTTTGCGCCTGCTCTTCGTTCTTCACTCTTCACTTAAATATGCTCCTAGCTCACCTTAGTGAACGATAACTACTATAACTACTTTAACTCCAAATGACAATACCCAACAAGAAACGCTGTTTAATTTTTAATTTTTACTTTTTAATTTTTAACTGCGCTTGCGCTTTGCGCCTGCTCTTCGTTCTTCACTTAAAATTATATTATCCCCATTCCCAATTCTTCACACTCTTTTCTCATCTCTTCGGGCCAGATGCTGGCCTGTATCTCGCCTAAATGGGCTTTGTGGAGCAGCACCATGCACAGGCGGCTCTGCCCTATTCCACCTCCGATGCTCAACGGCAGTTCACCGGCAAGGAGCTTTTTGTGGAAATACAGACTCGCCCTGCGTTCCTGACCCGTCAGCTTCAGCTGGTGCAGCAGTGCTTCTTTGTCAACACGTATGCCCATTGACGACAGCTCTACGGCACGGGCGAGCGTGGGATACCAGATGAGGATGTCGCCGTTGAGACCGTTGCGGCCGTCGCTGTTGGGCGTGGTCCAGTCGTCATAGTCGGGAGCGCGACCGTCGTGCGGCTTGCCGTCAGACAGGTTGCCGCCGATGCCAATGATAAACACGGCGCCATACTTCTTGCATATCAGGTCTTCACGTTCTTTCACGCTCTTGTCGGGATACATCTGCAGCAGGTCTTCGCTGTGGACGAAATGGATGTCAGAAGGCAGAAACGGCTTAAGGACCGAATAATGCTCGCACACAAGATACTCGGTACGGAGGATGGCGGCATAGATGCGGCGGACAACGCTTTTAAGGAAATCGAGATTGCGTTCGGCGCACGTCATAACCATCTCCCAGTCCCACTGGTCGACATAGAGCGAATGAAGATTGTCAAGCTCCTCGTCGGCCCTGATGGCGTTCATGTCGGTGTAGATGCCATAGCCCGGCTCAACGGCATACTCTGCCAGGGTGAGCCGCTTCCACTTGGCAAGCGAGTGGACCACCTCTGCCTGAGCGTCGCCAAGATCCTTAATGGGAAACGTCACGGGGCGTTCCGTGCCGTTAAGGTCGTCGTTTATGCCAAGACCTTTAAGCACAAACAGCGGTGCTGTTACACGGCGGAGGCGAAGCTCCGTTGAAAGATTCTGCTGAAAAAAGTCTTTTATCATTTTTATGCCCTGCTCCGTCTGCCTGATGTTCAGCAGCGGCTTATAGTCTATAGGCCTTATCAATTTGCACATATTCTCTCTTATTAATCATAAAATACAGCAGCAAAGATAATAATTTATTATCAATATGCAATAATAATAGATAATTTATTGTCATTATTCCAATAAATACACAAACAAAGCAACACAAAGACCACAGAAAAGACACAAAGAAAGCATAACTGTAATTTATCTTACATATTGATTTAGCAAGATGATATTAAACGGCGACAGAATAAGATACAGGTGAAACAGTGCCATTTTTTGCGCAAAATTGTGTGCAAAAATAAAATGCAGTACATCAGGAAGATATAGAGATATAATGCCTGGATGTGCAACAAGAGGAATGACGACGCCGTGCAAAAGGGCACAAACGGGAAGCCAAAAGACTGCAAATCAGAAGGCGAAAGACGGCATAATGCAAAGCGAAATGTATAGTAATAAAACGGCAAAAGCATACCTTTTGCAGACCGACGGCCATAAACCGGCACTCAAAACGCATGAAAACAGGCAGCAAAAAGCGCAAAGCGGACTTATCAGAAGACTAATACGGCAACAAAAGCGCGCATACGCAATATATCATTATGAAAGAGCAACGCGCCATTTACTTACATTTTAACATCACACAAATCACCAGATAACAGCCCCCGACAGCCTGACCCGCATACACAAGGCGCTAACCGGGCGCAAAGACACAAAAAAGGGCCGGGGGCTGAAAGCCCGGCCCTGTCATCACAAGAAGAAAATTCAGCAACGCTTTGCTTATATTATGCAAAAAAATATCTGTTCACGGCATTAAGCCTTGGTGCAAGCCACATGACGGCAGAGCCGCTGTCTACTTGCCTATCCATCCAAACATCCTGTCGGGATAGTTGGTTATGATGGCATTCACGCCCGCCTTAACCATCTTCTGCGCATCGGCCTTGGTGTCTACGGTGTAAGGAATGACGCGCATTCCGGCAGACTTTGCCTTTGCTACGAAGGCTGCGTTGACCATGGGATAGTCGGGACCGACGGCATAAGGCACAAAACCGAGCTTGGTCATGGCAGCATCATAGCCGCCCGACGTATTGTCTATCAGGTAGAGCAGGCGCATCTGCGGATACTTGGCATGAAGATACTTCAGCGTGCGCACGTCGAAGCTCTGCACAAGCAGGCGCGAACCGAGGTTGCGGGTGCTGAGAGCCTTTACACATTGGTCGGCAAAGGTCTTGTATTCGGGCGTAAGCTTGCCGTCGAGAGCGGCGTCAGACTTGATTTCTATGGTGTATCTTACAGGCGCAAGGCGGTGCTGACGGCAGTATGTTTCAACAGAATCTATGAGCGCCGTCACCATAGGCACATGGGTGTAGAGGCGCTTGCTGTCGGGGAAAGCAGGGTCTTTTACGTTGCCGATGACCTTTGCCGAAAGCTGTTTCCATGTGAGCGAATAGATGGGATACTTCTGTCCGTAGCCTTTGACATAGGGATCGTGCGAAACCACCACTACCCCGTCCTTGGTTACGTGCAGGTCCATCTCGAGGTCGGTTACGCCGAGCTTCACGGCATTGAGCATTGCCTCGATGGTGTTCTCGGGATAAAGTCCGGCACCTCCGCGGTGAGCTATGACAGAGACGCGAGGTCTGATGACGTCAGAGACGGTGCGGCCGAAGCGGTTGGTCATAACCACCTTTATCTCCTTATAGTTGCCCACGGGCTTGCATCTGAACAGGTGCGACGTGTTGGCGGGGCGTCCGGCAGCAAGCGTGCGCGAGCCAAACTCAAAGTCGACGCCCGTGAAGCGCTGCATGGTGCCCATCAGTTTGCCGTCCTGATACCACTCAACCTTGCATGCAGGGTCGTAGTCCCAGATGTTGGCAACGACATATCCGGGCTGCGTGCCGAAGTCGCCCTTGTCGTAGAGCGTCATCTGGCGCGAGAAGGGGAAGCCCGTGGCCTTATACTGCCACTCGACGCTGCTTCCGTTGACATCTACCACCATATATCCGTTAGGCGCTCCGCAGCGGTTGAGCCATCCGTTCCACCATGCTCCGCTGGCAGCTCCTATGTTGTGCTGATAGAGGTTGCTGTTGACCACCACGTTCTGAAAGTAATGGGTATGGCCACAGAACACATGCACCTTGTAGCCCTCGAGCAACTTCTGCAGCGAGGCAGCCCCGCGCATGTTCTGGGCAGGGTCGTCCTTGTTCCATGCGGCAGCGTGCATGTTGAGGATGACGAGCGAGCCTTTTGGCACAAACTTCAGGTCGTTGGCGAGCCAGCGCAGCTGATTCTCCGTGAGCGTCTCAACATACGCCTTATTGCCCTTATAGTTGATGTTCTTCAGCGTAACGACGTGAGCCTTGCCTATGTTGAACGAATAGTCGGTAGGTCCGAACACAGCCGCATAGGCCATCTCGCCGTAGGCTCCTGCACCAAGGCGCGCGTTGTTGAGTCCCTTGTAGCGCTTGTCGAAGTCGTGGTTGCCGATACACTGAAACATGGTTATCTTCATGTTCTTGAACGACGCGGCATAGCTGCGCAGCAGCGGCAGGTTGTCGAACACGATGTCGCCCACGGTGATGCCCACCACCTCACGCGTCTTGCTCAGCGAGTCGACCACGGCACGCATGTCGGGCACCAGTTCGGTGTTCCATCTCTTCATGTCGGCAGCATCAAGCATCTGCGGGTCGGATATGGCTATGTAGCTGAACCTGTCGGCAGGCTTGGTGCGCTTTTCGAGCACAAAGTTGCAGCTCTTAGAACTTACGGCCGTCCTGACGGGCACGTAGAAGCCGGAGGCTATGCCGTTCTTGGAAGGCAGCTTGTAGGCGGCCGGCGTGGAGATGCTTATAAACTTGCTGACAAACGTGTCGGTGCGCAGCGTCCAGTAGCCATTGGCGTCTGTACGGGTGAAGGCCATGCCGTTGTTGACCACCACTCCGCTGATGCCCCTGCCCGCCTTGTCGGTAACGCGGCCCTTTACGGTAAACACGTTCACACTGGCCTGACCATTGCTCAGAAGCATCATGGTGGCCATAAGGAATAAACATATTCTCAACTTCATAGGCTTTATGTTTTTGTTTTTATACGTTCGCTCTCTGTTATGCCGCACCCGTCATCGGCAGACAACGCCCTGCAACGTGCCGCTGCATAGACAAAACACGCACACGCCATACTGCAAAACTGCGGCTGCGGGCGGCGCAAATCCGGCGGCTTGTAAATTTTTGTACAAAATTACCAAAATATGTTTACATTGATGATGCATAAGAGGTTCAATTGCTTTAAAAAAGTATAACAAAAACATTTCTGCCGTGAAAAAGCCGTCAGAATGACCGATTTTTATGTCTGTCAGGCACATAGGGGCACTGACGGCACAGCACAATAAGGAGCAGAGAAGATGAAAACTGGCTACGGAGGAGAAGAAAAGCACGCATTGTTACAATAAAAAATTTAAAGTTACATTAATTAATATGATTACAAACCTAAAATCTGAGCGTCATAACATAAACAAGAAAAACTGAAATGAGAAAACTTTTTTTGTCTGCCATCGTTATGTTGACAACGACGGCACCAAATCTTTCTTACGCGAAAGACATTTACGTTTCCACATCATTCCATGAGCCGGCCAACGAAGGCCTGCGCTTTATCTACAGCTATGACGGACTGAGATGGGACACCATACAGGGCACATTCCTGCGCCCGGCGGTAGGAGAACAGAAGGTGATGCGCGACCCTTCGATAGTGAAAGGACCCGACGGCACGTTCCATCTGGTATGGACATCGAGCTGGAAAGGCGACAAGGGTTTTGGTTATGCATCATCAAAAGACCTTATCCACTGGAGCAAGCCAAGACTGATAAACGTCATGACAGACCCTACAACGGTGAACGTATGGGCACCGGAACTGTTCTACGACGACGTGAAGAAGCAGTACATGATAATATGGGCATCATGCATACCGGGCAAGTTTCCCGACTATAAAGAAGACCACTACAACAATCACCGTCTGTACTACGTTACGACAAAAGACTTCAAGAAGTTCAGCAAGGCCAAGGTGCTTATCGACCCTGACTTCAGCAGCATTGACGCCACTCTCGTAAAGAGAGGCAAGGACGACTACGTGATGGTGCTGAAAGACAACTCGAGAGACCAGCGCAACATCAAGGTGGCTTTTGCCAAGTCGCCCTACGGCCCATGGAGCAAGGCGTCGGAGCCGTTCACAGAGAGCTTCTGCGAAGGTCCGTCAACGGCAATGGTCAACGGATGGTATTACATCTACTACGACTCTTACCGCCACGGCATATACGGAGCGGCAAGGACAAAGGACTTCAAGAACTTCCAGGACCAGACAGGTGCCGTAAAGTTCCCTGTAGGACACAAGCACGGAACGGTGTTCATGGCCGACGAGGAGATCGTGAAGAACCTGATAAAGGAGAACCGCGATGCCGTGCACTACACCGGCACGACCGTGGCAACGCCTGCACGCCATGACGGCGGACTGTCGCCCGTGGTGGGAGTTCACAGCATTCAGACCATGAGAGGCGAACAGGGATGGCTCTATAACCATCAGCCCATGATGGCATACTGGAAAGGCAAATTCTACATGCACTACCTGACCGACCCGAGAAGCGAGCATGAGCCGCCCGGAAAGACCATGCTGCAGACTTCTGTAGACGGATACAAATGGACTAAGCCCGTTGAGCTGTTCCCTGAATACAACGTGCCCGACGGATACACCAAACCGACATGGCCGGGCGTTGTGGCAAAAGACCTGAAGGCCATCATGCACCAGCGCGTGGGCTTCTATGTGTCTAAGAGCAACCGCCTCATTGCAATGGGCAACTACGGCGTGGCGCTCACTCCGAAAGACGACCCCAACGACGGCAACGGAATAGGCCGCGTGGTAAGGGAGATAAAGGCCGACGGCACATTCGGTCCTATATACTTTATATATTATAACCACGGATTTAACGAAAAGAACACCGACTATCCTTACTACAAGAAAGCAAAGGACAAGGAGTTTGTTAAGGCCTGCGACGAGATTCTGGCTAACCCGATGTACAGAATGCAGTGGGTTGAAGAGGCCGACAGAAACGACGACATACTGCCGCTGAAGACTCCTTACAAGGCGTTCAGCGGATACACCCTGCCCGACGGACGCAAGGTGGGACTGTGGAAGCACGCGCTGACAAGCATAAGCAGCGACGGCGGAAACACATGGAGAGAACCGGCAAAAAGGGCTCACGGCTTTGTGAACTCTAACGCGAAGATATGGGGACAGCGCCTTTCTGACGGCACTTATGCCACTGTGTACAACCCGGCTGAATATCGCTGGCCGCTGGCTATATCGCTGAGCAACGACGGACTGGAATACACAACGCTCAACCTGGTGAACGGCGAGGTTACGCCTGAACGCCACTGGGGCAACTACAAGAGCTACGGACCGCAGTATACACGAGGCATACTGGAGGGCAACGGAACACCGCCGGACAAAAACCTGTGGGTTACATACAGCAACAACAAGGAAGACATGTGGGTGTCGTGCATACCCGTGCCTGTAAAGATAAAGGCTACAGAACATGCAGGAGGCAGCTTCAGCAAGTATGCCAAACTGCAGGACATGAAAGACTGGAACATCTACTCGCCGCTGTGGGCACCCGTAACGCTCAACGGCGAATGGCTGACACTGAGCGACAAGGATCCGTATGACTACGCCAAGGTGGAGAAACTGATACCGGCTACGAAGGAGCTTACTGTAGACTTCGACGTTAAGCCCGCACAGAACGACCACGGACAGCTCAACATAGAGTTCCTTGACGACAAGGGCAACATGTGCGCCCGCATCGTGCTCGACTCTGCAGCAACAATGAAGGTAAAGGGCGGAGCGCGCTATGGCGGCATGCTGAAGCACTATGACGCCGGACAGACATATCATATCACGGCCAAGCTGTCGGTAGACGGACACGTAGGAACATACTTCGTGAACGGCAAGAAGGCAACGGCACGTATGTTCGACACACCCGTTGACGCCATAACACGAATAGTATTCCGCACAGGCGACCTGTTCACAGAGCCGAGCATTGAGACTCCTGCCGACCAGTATGTTGACATGCCGCGTGCCGACGAGCAGGACAAGCTGGCATCATTCTCTATTGCCAACGTGAAGACAGCATCGGCAGACGCCGACTCAGCATCAACAGTGCTGAAGTATGACGACTTTGCACACTATGCCGAATACTTCAACAACATGGAGGACGAGAACATCGTTACGGACATACCCAACAGCAAGTCGTCTGAATGGATGAGCAAGAACATCCCTCTGTTTGAATGTCCCGACAAGGACATGGAAGAGATCTACTACTTCCGCTGGTGGTCGCTGCGCAAGCACATCAAGCGCACTCCTGTAGGACTGGGCATGACCGAATTCCTCGTTCAGCGCTCTTATGCCGACAAATACAACCTCATTGCCTGCGCAATAGGACATCACGTGATGGAGACACGCTGGCTGCGCGACTCGACATATCTGCACCAGATACTGAACACATGGTATCGCGGCAACAACGGCAAGGCAATGCAGAAGATGAACAAGTTCAGCTCATGGAACCCGGCTGCCATATATGAGGCTTACAAGGTGCTTGGCGACACATCGTTCGTAATGGCGCTGAAGCCGTCGCTCGAAGAGGAATACGCACGCTGGAAGAGCACCAACCGACTGAAGAGCGGACTCTACTGGCAGGGCGACGTGCAGGACGGAATGGAAGAGAGCATCAGCGGCGGAAGACGCAAGCAGTATGCACGTCCGACAATAAACAGCTACATGTACGGCAACGCAATGGCTCTGGCAGAACTGAACAAGCTGGCAGGCGACACAAAGAAGGCCAAGGAATACACAATGGAGGCCGACACGATAAAGAGCCTGATACAGACAAATCTGTGGAGCGAGAAGCAGTCGTTCTTCGAGACTATGAGAGGCGACACTCTGGCTGCCGTGCGCGAGGCTATAGGATATATTCCATGGTATTTCAACCTGCCTGACGCAAAGAAATATGACGAAGCATGGAAGCAGGTGGAAGACGAGGAAGGATTCTCAGCTCCCTACGGACTTACAACGGCTGAGAGAAGACATCCTGAATTCCGCTCGCACGGAGTGGGACGCTGCGAATGGGACGGCGCCGTATGGCCTTTCGCAACAAGCCAGACGCTTACAGCCATGGCAAACTATATAAACACATATCCCGAGCCTGTTGTTGGCGACTCTACATTCTTCAAACAGATGAAGCTGTATGTTGAGAGCCAGCACCACAGAGGACGCCCGTATATCGGCGAATATCTCGACGAGAAGAACGGAGCATGGCTGATGGGCGACCGCGAGCGCAGCAGATACTACAACCACTCTACATTTGCCGACCTCGTGATAACCGGTATAGCAGGACTAAGACCGCAGGCCGACGGCAGCATAGTTGTCAATCCGCTCATACCGGAAGGCACATGGAACTACTTCTGCCTGGACAACATAAGCTATCGCGGCAACAACATAGCCATCGTCTACGACAAGGACGGACAGCGCTATCACCAGGGCAAGGGCCTCATGCTCTTCGTTAACGGCAAACTGGCCGCCAAGAGGGACGGTCTGGGTAAACTGACTTATAAAATAAACAAGAAATGAAACGTGTTATAATTCCGGCACTTATGCTACTGAGCATGAGTGCCGGAGCTCAAACTTTTGAAAACAAATTTACAAGACCGCTGAGCGACGTGCTCAACGACGTGTCGGCAAGATTCGGAATAAGACTGAAATACAACGTTGACACAACAGGACTGAAACTGGCGTATGCCGACTTCCGCGTACGTCCCTACTCTCTCGAAGAGACTCTCAGCAACATATTGTCGCCCTTCGACTTCAAGGCTGTTAAGCAGAACGACAAGCTGTATAAGATAAAGCCTTACGAATATCCGCGCAGACAGCCCGAAGACGGACAGAAGATGATAAGTTGGCTGACATCGCTTTACAGCAATAAAACAGAATGGGAGGCACGACGCGACACGCTGCGCAAGGAAGTGAGAGAGCGCCTCGGCATAGACAAGCTGCTGCCGATCTGCTCTAAGGAGAAACCCGAATACTCGAAGATAAGAAAGTTTGACGGATATACCGTGCAGAACTTCAGACTGAAGACAGCGAACGGCCACACTGTGTGCGGCTCTATCTACGCCCCGACGAGCAAGGGAAAGCATCCGCTGATAATATGCCCCAACGGACACTTCAGCAACGGACGCTACGGCAAGGTGCAGCAGCTGAGACTGGGCACGCTGGCACGCATGGGCGCGATATGTGTAGACTATGACCTGTGGGGATGGGGCGAATCAGCCGACGAAGTTGGCAGCAAGGCACACCAGACACCTGAGGCTCACGTGATGCAGGCATTAAACGGTATAAGGATACTCGACTGGATGATACAGCGCAAGGACGTTGACACCAAGCGCATAGGCGTAAACGGAGGCTCGGGCGGAGGCACTCAGACCGTGCTGCTGACAGTGCTCGACGACAGATTTACGGCTGCCAACCCTGTGGTGAGCGTTTCGTCGTGGTTCGACGGCGGATGTCCGTGTGAGAGCGGAATGCCGATACAGCTGGCAGGAGGAGGCACATGCAACGCCGAACTGGCTGCAATGTTTGCCCCGAAGCCAATGATGCTGGTGAGCGACGGCGGCGACTGGACATCGACAACGCCCGAACTGGAATATCCTTACCTGCAGCGCATATACGGATTCTATGGTGCTACCGACAAGGTGAGCAACATCCACCTGCCGAAAGAGCGCCACGACTTCGGCGACAACAAGCGCAACGCTGTATATAAATTCTTTATTGACACCTTCAACCTCGACGCATCAAAGCTCGACGAGAGCAAGGTTACGATTGAAGACGAGAACGCACTAAGATTTACACCTAAGAAATAAATGAAAAAAACACTACTAAAGACAACATTGCTGGCGGCCGTATGCCTGATGACAACAACAGAGGGAATGGCCGAAAACAAGCATGTGCTGTGGTATGACAGACCGGCATACACATGGACAGAGGCCCTGCCGATAGGCAACAGCCGCCTGGGCGCCATGATATACGGCACGCCGGGCTCTGAGCGTCTGCAGCTCAACGAAGAGACAATATGGGCAGGAAGGCCCAACAACAACGCCAACCCGGAGGCAAAGGAGTATCTGCCGAAGGTGAGACAGCTGGTGTGGGAAGGCAAATACAAGGAGGCGCAGGACCTGGCCACGGCACACGTGCAGGCAAACACCAACAGCGGTATGCCTTATCAGCCGTTTGGCGACCTGTATATCAACTTCCCGGGCAACGGCGAGTACACCAACTACTACCGCGAACTGAGCCTTGACTCTGCCCGCGCCATAACGAGATACACAAGCAACGGCGTAACATATCAGAGAGAATACATTTCGTCGTTCGACGGAAACGTAATAGCCATACACCTCACTGCAAGCAAGAAGGGCATGATAACCTGCAACGCGCAGATGACATCGCCGCAGCAGGACGTAACCATTAAGTCGGAAGGCAACGAGATTGTGCTGAGCGGCATAAGCGGATGGCACGAAGGACAGAAAGGCAAGGTAACATTTACCGGCAGGGCTACGGCAACCGTAAAGGGCGGAAGCATGTGCAGCCGCGACGGCGTATTGCAGATAAGCGGTGCCGACGAGGCTACAATATATCTGACAATAGCCACAAACTTCAACAGCTATAAGGACATCAGCGGCAACGACACGCTGCGCTCTGAGACGGCTCTGAAAGAGGCACTGGCTAAGGACTTCAACACGATGAAGGCCGCACATGTAAAGAAATACAAAGCTCTGTATGACCGCGTGAAGCTCGACCTCGGCAAAGACGCATTTGCGTCAACCACAACCGACAAGCGCGTGGAGCTGTTCAAGAAGCAGACCGACCTGCATCTGGTTGAGACCTACTTCCAGTTTGGCCGCTATCTGCTGATATGCACATCTCAGCCGGGCACACAGCCGCCCACGCTGCAGGGAATATGGAACGACAAGATGCTGCCGTCGTGGGACAGCAAATATACATGCAACATCAATCTTGAGATGAACTACTGGCCGGCAGAGTCGACCAACCTTACCGAACTCAACGGTCCGCTGTTCAGTCTTATCAAGGACGTGAGCGAGACAGGACACAAGTCGGCCGACATAATGTATGGTGCCGACGGATGGGTGCTGCACCACAACACCGACATCTGGCGCGTAACGGGAGCCATAGACAAGGCTCCGTCGGGTCTGTGGCCTACAGGCGGCGCATGGATGTGCCAGCATCTGTGGGAACATTATCTCTACACAGGCGACGTGAAGTTCCTCGAGAGCGTCTATCCGATAATGGAGAACGCGGCACGCTTCTTCAATCAGATTATGGTGCGCGAGCCTAAGAACAACTGGTGGGTTATCTGCCCCAGTCTGTCGCCCGAGAACCAGCACCCCTACAAGGCAACAACTGCCGCAGGCGTAACGATGGACAACCAGCTGCTCTACGACCTGTTCAACCACGTAATTGACGCTGCCGACATACTTGGCAAGACCAAGACGGCTACAATAATCGACAGTCTGAAGCAGAAGCTCACGGAGATGGTGCCCATGCAAACAGGCCGCTGGGGACAGCTGCAGGAATGGATGGACGACTGGGACAATCCGGAGGACGTGCACAGACACGTGTCTCATCTGTACGGACTCTTCCCGAGCAATCAGATTTCTCCGTTCCGCACACCCGAACTCACAGCCGCTGCACGCAAGTCGCTCATACACCGCGGCGACCCGTCTACGGGATGGAGCATGGGCTGGAAGGTGTGTCTGTGGTCACGACTGCTCGACGGCAACCACGCATGGAAGCTAATCGGCGACCAGCTGACACTGGTGCGCAACGAGAAGAAGAAGGGCGGAACATATCCTAACCTGTTTGACGCTCACCCGCCATTCCAGATTGACGGCAACTTTGGCTGCACGGCCGGCATAGCAGAGATGCTCATGCAGAGCCATGACGGCTTTGTCTATCTGCTTCCTGCCCTGCCCGATGCATGGAAAGACGGCTCCGTAAGCGGACTGAAGGCGCGCGGAGGCTTTGAGGTTAGCATGACATGGAAGGACAACAAGATAACAAAGACAACTGTTAAGTCGGAACTTGGCGGCAACCTGCGCATACGTTCGGCTGTGCCTCTGAAGGGCAAGGGCCTGAAGGCTGCAAAGGGCGAGAACAAGAACAGACTGTTTGAAACTCCAACGGACATCCGTCAGAAGATAAACTATCCTGATGCCATCGAGAAGATGCCGGAGGCTGAGAAGACATATCTGTATGACATAAGCACCAAGAAGGGCGCTGTGTACACATTTGAAGCAGAATAATATATGTGGCGGAATATGGGAAAAACAGAACAAAGCCCATATTTCCGCCACTTTACGTATATAAGCCGGGCATGGCCAAACGGCACAAAATCGGCCATGAAGCAACCGGCTCTGCAACCTACTGATATTCAACGGGTTGCAAAAGGCTACCTTTAACATCGCAAAAGGCGGCCTTTTGGCGTGTAAAAGACCATGTTTCGCAACGCAATATGCCGTCTTTCACAACGCAACGGCGATAAGCTGGAACATTAAGAGGCAAAAGCAACTTTACAAAACTAATTGAAAAGTGATTGCAAACCTTATGAATTAACCGAGAAAAAGAATAATATTAACTAACAAAAATCAATAAAAAAGTAGTATGAATAAAAGCAGAATACTATTTATCGCAACCCTGCTGCTCAGCACTTTGGCAATAAATGCGGCAGGCAAAATCTACAAGCCGTGGAGCAACGGACGGCTCGTGGTGTCTGAGAACAACCGTTACATAGTGCACGAAAACGGACAGCCGTTTTTCTGGATGGGCAACACGGCATGGCTGCTGCCCGAACGTCTTAACCGCGAGGAGGCCGAATATTTCCTCGAGAAAGACCGCCTGGCAGGATATAACGTAGAGCAGATACAGGTGCTCAACGCCATCCCCACGTTCAACGTGTATGGTCATGCTGCCAACAACGCCGAGTTCGACTTCAGCAAGGTGTCTAAGCCGGGTGTTTACGGCTACTGGGAGCATCTCGACTATATCGTAGACGTGGCTGCCAACAACGGCATCTACATCGCCATGGACTGCATCTGGGGCTCTATGATCGACAAGATGGACGTAAAGAAGGCTGCCGCTCTTGGCAAATTCCTGGGCGAGAGATACAAGGACAAGCCTAACATTATATGGATGATCGGCGGCGACATCATGGGCGACAAGAAGCCTGAGGTGTGGGACGCTATGGCAAGGGCAATAAAGAAGGTGGACAAGAACCACATCATGACCTTCCACCCGAGAGGACGCACAACGTCGGCATGGTGGTATAACGACCGCGAGTGGATGGACTTCAACATGTTCCAGAGCGGACATCGCCGCTACGGACAGCGCAACGGCGACGGCGACTACACTATTAAGGAGAACACCGAAGAGGACAACTGGCGCTATGTTGACATGAGCTTTGAGAAGAAACCGCTGCGCCCTGTTATCGACGGTGAGCCTTCATACGAGGACATTCCGCAGGGACTTCACGACTTCTCGGCTCCGCGCTGGATGGACTACGACGTACGCCGCTATGCTTACTGGGCTGTGTTCGGCGGAGCTTTCGGCCACACCTACGGCCACAACTCTGTGATGCAGTTTATACGTCCGGGCCTGAAGGCATCGTTCGGCGCTGAGAAACCTTGGTGGGAGGCAATGGAAGATCCGGGCTACAACCAGATGAAGTATCTCAAATGGCTCATGCTTAGCTTCCCGTTCACTGAGCGCGTGGCTGACCAGAGCATCATCTCAGGACAGAACGGCGAGCGCTACGACCGCATAATAGCCACCCGCGGCAACGACTATCTGCTCGTATACAACTACAGCGGCAAGCCCATGAGCATCGACCTGACAAAGATAAGCGGCGCAAAGAAGAACGTATGGTGGATGAATCCGGCCGACGGCAAGCTGACTTATCTCGGCGAATACGACAGCAAGGTCGTTGAGTTTACTTACGATGCAGCCTATCTGCGCGGCAGCGACCGTGTGCTCATTGCCGTTGATTCAAGCAAGAATTATATCGGCAAGACAGACGTAATGCTGAAGGAAAAGAACTAAGAATTTAAGAAGTAAGAGTTAAAATAAGTGCTCTAAAGAGAAGAACAAAGGAAGTTAGCGGATTGAAAATCCTTATATTTAATTCCGGCGGATTACAAATCCGCCGGCATATTAGCTAACGTAGTGCGTGCGAGAAAAAGCTACAAGGCATTTGGATTTTTCACTCTTCACTTTTCGTTCTTCACTTAAAAATGCTACTTTAACTACAATATATATAAATATTATGTTTAGAAAAATATTATTGGCGGCCCTGGCCTTGTGTCTCTGCATGACGGCTCCCGCGGCAAAGAAGAAGAACGGACGTAAGGCGTCGTTCCCCGTTGCCGTGACCGGACTGAAGACGGAGCGCATGGTCAACCCGATGAGCATCGACACGCCACAGCCGCGGCTGGGATGGATGATAACATCGGACGAGAACGACGTGATGCAGACGTCGTGCCGCATAATCGTAGCCTCAACACCTGAAAAGGCCGCAAAGCTTGAAGGCGACCTCTGGGACGCAACGCTCGAGGGCGACCAGTCGCAATGGATAAGATATGCGGGCAAGGAGCTGCGCAGCAACACGCCATGCTACTGGCGCGTGAAGGTTACAACGACAAAAGGCGAGTCTGACTGGAGCGAGACGGCAATGTGGAACGTCGGACTGCTCAACGAAGCCGACTGGAGCGGACAGTGGATTGGTCTTGAGAAGGCCATGCCGTGGGACGTTGAGGACGTGCACAGCAAGCTCAGCTCGCGCTATCTGCGCACCGAGTTCGACCTTGACAAGCCCGTAAAGCGTGCTACGCTCTACATCAGCGGACTGGGCATGTATGAGGCATACATCAACGGACAGAAGGTGGGCGACCAGGTTCTTGCACCTGCTCCTACCGACTATCGTAAGACTGTGCTGTATAATGCGTTCGATGTTACGCAGATGCTGACCGAGAAGAACGCCATTGGCGTAACTCTTGGCAACGGCCGCTTCTACACCATGCAGCAGAAAAAGAAGCCTTACAAGATAGCCAACTTCGGCTATCCCAAGCTCCGTCTTAACCTCGTCATTGAGTTTGCAGACGGCAAGAAGAAGGTTATCTCGTCGAGCAACAAATGGAAACTGAATCCCGACGGTGCGATACGCTCCAACAACGAGTACGACGGCGAGATATATGACGCACGCAAAGAACTGGGCGCATGGACCTCTGTGGGCTACGACGACTCTAAATGGATGGCGGCAGAGCGCGTGGGCATACCTACGGGAACGCTGCGCGGAGCGATGAGTCCCAACATGAAGGTGGTGAAGACCATGAAGCCCGTGAGCGTAACTAAGCGCGGCAAGGGCTACATCATAGACATGGGACAGAACATGGCGGGGTGGATAAAGCTGCGCATAGGCGGCGTAAATGCCGGCGACAGCGTGAAGATTCAGTATGCCGAGAAGCTCAACGAGGACGGAAGTCTGTTCACAAAGAACCTGCGCAACGCGTTTACAACCGACTATTATGTTGCTGCCGGCAACGAGGACGGCCGCTGGTGGGCTCCTACGTTTGTATATCACGGCTTCCGTTATGCCGAGATTACAGGTCTTGACAACGTAACTGCTGACGGCATCGTGGGCGAAGTGGTAAGCGACGAGATGGAGTTGACAGGCTCATTTGAATGTGCCGACACCATACTCAACAAGGTTTACAATAATGCCATGTGGGGCATCCTGGGCAACTATAAGGGCATGCCTGTCGACTGTCCGCAGCGCGACGAGCGTCAGCCGTGGCTTGGCGACCGTGTTCGCGGATGTTTCGGCGAGGCTTTCATATTCAACAACAACGCTCTCTATGCCAAGTGGGCACGCGACATAACCGAGGCTCAGCGTGAAGACGGCTGCATACCCGACGTGGCTCCTGCCTACTGGAACTATTATTCTGACAACATAACATGGCCTTCTGCCCTGCCCTTCTCGCTCGAGATGATGTATAACCAGTATGGCGACGCCGAACCTATGAGCCGCTACTACGGCAACGTGAAGCGCTGGCTCGGCCACATGAAGTATCAATACGGCAAGGACGGACTGATGCCGCGCGACAAATACGGCGACTGGTGCGTGCCGCCTGAGGACATAAAGCTGATACACAGCCGTGACCCCAAGCGCGTAACCGACGGCACTCTCATTGCTACGGCCTACTATTACAGACTGAACAAGATGATGGAGAGGTTTGCCAAGATTCTTGACAAACCGGCAGACGCAGCTGAGTTCAGCGCAGAGGCAGCGCGCGTGAAGGATGCTTTCAACAAGAAGTTCCTTACCATAAACCGCAACACGGCTGAGGTGCCGGGCCTTATGCTCTATCCCGACAGCACGTTCTACGGCAACAACACGGTAACGGCCAACCTTCTTCCGCTGGCGTTCGGCATGATTGACGACGACTATGTGCGCAGTGAGGTTGAGAAAAACATCATACACAACATCATCACCCTTAACAAGGGAGCCATATCTTGCGGCGTGATAGGCGTGCAGTGGCTTATGCACGGACTAACCGACATGGGCCGCGGCGACATGGCATGGCTGCTGGCAACCAACAAGAAGTATCCGAGCTGGGGCTACATGGCCGAGAACGGAGCCACAACGATATGGGAACTGTGGAACGGCGACACTGCCAATCCGTGGATGAACAGCGGCAACCACGTCATGCTGCTTGGCGACCTTGTGTCGTGGATCTATGAGGATGTGGCAGGCATTAACTCTGACGAGAACAAGCCGGGCTTTAAGCATATCGTGATGAAGCCAGCGTTCAACGTCGACGAGATTGACGACATCAACGCGTCTTACAAGTCAATCTACGGCACAATAGTAAGCCGCTGGCACAAGAAGTCAGGCAAACTGATATGGCACGTTGAGATTCCGGTCAACACCACTGCCGAACTGCACATGCCCGACGGCAGCATCAGGAACATCGGTTCGGGCAAATACGACATTACTGCCGACATGCCCATGACCGGCAAAGCCGTAGTTTCTGACGAGTTTCTGTATAAGTCGGCATCATTCCCCGAGTGCCATTCTGCCACGATAGCCGAGACAAGCAAGGGCGATCTTGTGGCAACTTACTTCGGCGGAACTAAGGAGCGCAACCCTGATGTGTGCATCTGGGTGAGCCGTAAGCCTAAAGGCTCTACAGAATGGCTGGCGCCTCAGCTCGTGGCCGACGGCGTGTTCAAGACAGGAAGTGAAGAAGCCAAACTGGCTGGTCTGTCAGGACTCGACAGCACCAACGCCCCGGCAGCCAAAGGACCTATACTCGACAAGAAGATAAGAAAGAATCCTGAGGGCTATCAGCGCAAGGCCTGCTGGAACCCGGTGATATATCAGATACCCGGAGGCGACCTTGTTATCTACTTCAAGATTGGCAACAAGGTGGCCGACTGGACAGGCTGGATGGTGCGCTCTAAGGACGGCGGCAAGACGTGGAGCAAGCGCGAGCCGCTGCAGGAGGGCTATCTCGGTCCGATAAAGAACAAGCCCATAATGAGCAAGGGCCGCATCATTGCGCCTACAAGTATTGAGGAAGGCGGATGGCGTCTGTATTTTGAATACTCTGACGACATGGGCAAGACATGGAAACGCACCGACTTTGTCGAGGCCGACGAGGGCGTAAAGGCCATTCAGCCGGCAATAATGGTGCTCAGCGACGGCCGTCTGGCAGCCGTGGCACGCACACGCAGCGAGCACATAGGCATAACCTACAGCTCAGACAACGGACTGACATGGAGCAAGCTGCAGCTTATTGACACTCCAAACAATAATAGTGGTCTTGATGCCGTTACATTAAAAGACGGCTCTCATGTGCTTATCTGCAACGACCGCCCGATACCCAAGGGCATAAAGAACGGCAAGGGAGCGCGCACTCCGCTGTCGGTGATGAAGTCTGACAACGGCACCGACTGGAAGCACTGGATAACGCTCGAGGAGTCGCCCGTAAGCCAGTATTCTTATCCTTCGATAATCCAGACATCCGACGGTAAGATTCACTGCATCTACACATGGCGCCGCCAGCGCATCAAGCATGTGGTGATAGGCCCTAAGGTGTCTGCCGAATAACTTTAAAGACATACCCGCAACCGCGAGCCATGGGAATGTACACGAGGCAGACGGCCGCAGTGATATTGCACCATGCCCGGTGCGGGTTTTCTTTTTATCTAAGCATCAATTTAATCAGCATAGCATGAAAAAGATTTTTCTTTTATTATTGTTGTTCGTCTCGCTGACGGCCGGAGCCTACAAAGGCTCTTCCGTGGCAGGGCTATTCCCCCTGCAGGGCAGCGGACGCGTTATCTACAACTTCAACCAGGGCTGGCGCTTTCATCTTGGCGACGCCCAGGGTGCCGCTGCTGCCGACTTTGACGACAGCCGTTGGCAGGTGGTGTGCGCCCCTCACAGCGTAAGACTCGAGCCTGCCGAGGCAAGCGGCTGCCGCAACTATCAGGGCATTGCCTGGTATCGCAAGCATTTCACCGTGCCTGCCGACATGAAGGGCAAGGACATCACGCTGCACTTTGAGGCCATAATGGGCAAGCAGGAGGTGTATGTCAACGGCAGAAAAGTGAAAGAGCATCTGGGCGGATACCTGCCCATAACCGTCAACCTGACCGAACAGGGCGTAAAGGCGGGCGACAAGTGCGTAGTGGCGGTGAAGGCCGACAACAGCGACGACAAGACTTATCCGCCGGGAAAGAAGCAGACGGCTCTCGACTTCTGCTATCATGGCGGTATGTATCGCGACGTGTGGCTCATAGGCAAGTCGCCCCTGGCCATAACCGACGCGCTCGAGGCCAACAAGGTGGCAGGCGGCGGCATTTTCCTTCACTACGACAACATATCTGAAAAGAGCGCCGACGTGTTTGTCAACGTCGAAGTGGGCAACACATCTGCCTCAGCGGCTCAGCCTACGGTGGCCGTGGTGGTGAAAGACAAAAGCGGAAAGCGCATCAAGTCGGTTACAAAGAAGATTAAGGTTGGCGCCAAGTCGAGCGCTACGGCATATCTTGCCATGAAACTGAAAGACCCAGAGCTGTGGTCGCCCGAGTCGCCCTATCTCTACAACGTCGAGATAAGCGTCATGCAGGGCGGCAAGAGTGTAGACGGCGGCATGGTGCGCATGGGCATCCGCAAGGCCGAGTTCCGCGGTAAGGACGGCTTCTGGCTCAACGGTAAGCCTTATCATCAGCTTGTCGGCGGCAACCGTCATCAGGACTTTGCCTACGTAGGCAACGCCATGCCCAACAGTCAACAGTGGCGCGACGCCAAGCGCCTGCGCAAGGCCGGCATGGTGATAGTGCGCTGTGCCCACTACCCCATGGATCCTGCCTTCATGGATGCCTGCGACGAGCTTGGATTGTTTGTCATTGTGCCCACTCCGGGCTGGCAGTACTGGAACAAGGATCCGCACTTTGGCGAGCTTGTTCATGAGAACACGCGCAACATAATACGCCGCGACCGCAACCACACCTGCGTGCTGATGTGGGAGCCCATACTCAACGAGACACGCTATCCCGAAGACTTCGCCATCAAGGCGCTGCAGATAACCAAAGACGAGTTTCCTTATCCAGGCCGTCCTGCTGCCGTGGCCGATGTACAGTCGGCAGGAGTGAGAGACAACTACGACGTGGTGTACGACTGGGCCGACAACATAGGCAAGGGCAACTGGCCCGAGGACAAGTGTGTCTTCACGCGCGAGTTTGGCGAGATGGTGGACGACTGGTATGCACACAACAACATCAACCGCGCTGCGCGCTCATGGGGCGAGCGTCCTATGCTCATGGCAGCCCTCTCGCTCTGCGACACCTACGGCGAGATGTACCACGGCCAGCGCCAGTTTATAGGCGGTTGCCAGTGGCATCCGTTCGACCATCAGCGCGGCTATCATCCTGACACTTACTACGGAGGCATATACGACGCCTTCCGTCAGAAGAAATACGCCTTCGAGATGTTCCGCTCGCAAGACCGCAACGCCGAGCCTATGGTGTTCATCGCCAACGAGATGACTCAGTTCTCCGACAATGACGTTACGGTGTTCTCCAACTGCGACAGTGTGCGCCTTACGATGTTCGAGGGCGACAAGGTGATGACTCTTCCTGTTGTTCACAACGACAACGATAAGCCCTGCGCCCCTGTGGTGTTTAAAGACTTCTGGAACTTCTGGGCAGCACGCGAATACAGCTACAAGCAGCGCAACTGGCAGCGCGTGTCGCTCCTGGCAGAAGGCATAAAGGACGGCAAGGTGGTTGCCGTACAGAAGAAGATGCCGTCGCGCCGCTCTACCAAGCTGCGTCTCTATGCCGACGACATGGGCCGCAAGCTCAACGCCGACGGCAGCGACTTCATTGTGGTTGTGGCCGAAGTTACCGACGACAACGGCAACGTGAAGCGTCTGGCCAAGGACAACATCTACTTCACCGTTGAGGGCGAAGGCCGCATAATAGGCGACGGCGAAAACATCATGGCTAACCCGCGCATCGTTGAATGGGGCTCGGCTCCTGTGCTGATACAGGCCACCGACAAGCCGGGCAAGATAACCATAAAGGCGCGCTCATACTACGACGGCGTGTATGCTCCGGCTGCTGCCGAACTGACAATAGAGAGCGTAGCCCCCACTCTGCCGGCATGCTACACAGACAAGCCCACGGCAATCGTAAGCAAGCCCGTGCGCACAACAGGCGAGACAAAGCAGACGATGACCGACGAGGAGCGTCAGCGCACTCTCGAAGAGGTGAACAAGCAGCAGGCTGAGTTCGGCGTACAGTAAAAGATAAGCCACACAGGCATCCCGCACAGGGATACTTATGTAAAGAAATTTATTTCAAGAATTATCCCGTCAAGATCCCCAATCGGACGTTGGCGGGATTTTTATTTTATAATCTGCCGACACACCGCCATGCACTCCTCTGCCCTACCGTCCGCGGCATAATTGTCCGTCAGCAGCCAACCGCTCACCAGTTCTGCTAGTTCCTCAAAAAAACTCTATTATTTTCGGTTAAAAACTCGGCCACTTTTGATGCAAAAGTGGCCCATTTACGGGTCGTAAACCTACCACTAACAGTTTGAAAGCTGCAAGACTGATTTTGCTTAATAAATAGTTCTATTGCAGATAATTTTAATACGGACTACAAGAGAAACAGCACAAAAATGTTTCAGATTTTCGAGGTATTTTCATCATGGCTGCATTTTTAGGACAAAAAACATTGGACGCACCTTGAAACTATGCCGTTCCGAGGTGCGTCCAACATCAATATTATTATTTCTTCAATTATTCTTCTGAACTGATTTTTACATCAATACAGCAATGATATTTTTCAGTTCGCTGTCGATGCCTTCGAGATATGACACCACATATTTATCTTCGCCAAATCCCTTGTATTGCTGCCACGAGTCTTCATCAATATAAGCATCCATGTTTTCGTATGCATTAGGGTGCTTGGCATAATATTCGTCCAGTAAGGCCGAAGCCTCATCCATCATCACATAAGCCATTTTCCTTGTTATTTCGTCATGGCTACATTCGCCCATTTTCCATTTGAAATAAGGCTCAAAAACAGATGAATGTGGTATCACTCCATTCTTATAATCCTCAATCATGCGATTATAAAACAAATCTTGTTTTTCAAACGTGTCGGTTGCTGTCATTTCCATACTTTTGTCGTTTTTGCAAATATACATATTTTTATCTTTATATTGAAAAATATTGATAAATATTTTTGTTAAATATTTGATTTTCAAAGGGAAACAAAACATTTAAAGATCACATATCATAGATTTGTCTTATCATCATGTCTATTTTTATTCAAAATATCAAAATATGTGTGATGAATTTCTCATATGAAACATTTTCATAGAAAAACAACATAATAAAGCAAAAACATTTAGCTTCATTTTAACGAGTAATAAATAAAAATTTCAATTCATGATTAACTTATCAAAGGAAAATGATTACCTTTGTACTCGAAGATCAATCCAAATAATATATTCTATGAATAAAGTAAAAAAACATTCTAAAGTGTTTTTAGATAAAAATAAACTAATTAATACATCACTTAAAACTTTGGATATTACCAAGATTTGATTTGACCCAAATACTGTCTTAATTTGGTACGTCAATTGATATTACTTTTCATCCACAATTGCTGAATAATAAAGTTCATAATGGTAAAAAAACGATTTAAATTTATTGATTTGTTTGCTGGTATTGGCGGATTTCATACAGCGATGCACAGTATTGGTGGAAAATGTGTATTTGCAAGTGAATTAGACAAATATGCAAGAATTTCATATGAAGCAAATTATGCAAATATTTCCCCTCAATTATTTAAAAAAGACAAAAACGGCAATTATTTATATTTTAATGAAGATATTAATGATATTATACCACAAAATGTGCCAAATTTTGACATTTGCTGTGGAGGATTTCCATGTCAACCATTCTCTGTTGCTGGATTAAAGAAAGGATTTGAAGATACAAGAGGTACTTTATTCTTTAATATAGCTAATTTAGTAAAAGAAAAAATTAATTCAGGCTATCCTCCACGAATTCTTTTTTTAGAAAATGTAAGAGGACTTAAAAGTCACGATAAAGGTAATACTCTAAAAGTGATTCTTGCCACCTTGGATGAACTAGGATATGGATATTCTTACGAAGTATTAAATGCAAAATACTTTGGCTTACCCCAAAATAGAGAACGTCTATTTATTATTGCATGGTATAAGAAATTAATAAATGTTGATAACTTTAGATTTCCATATGGCATTGATCCAAAAGGAAATACAATTTACGACAAAGCTAAATTAAAAGACGGAACGATCTTAACTAAAGTTTCAGATATATTTGAACCATCATCAACAATAGATAAAAAATTCACAATCAGTGATAGAATGTGGATAGGTCACCAAAGAAGAAAAGAACGAAATCGTCAAAACGGGAAAGGTTTTGGATATTCTTTATTTAATGGTAATGATACATATACAAGTACAATATCTGCGCGCTATTGGAAAGACGGAAGTGAAATTCTTATAGATCAATCTGATAAAGGACTAAATCCTAGGGTTTTAACTCCTGTAGAAGCAGGTAGATTACAAGGATATAGAATCATTGGCAACGGTTGGGAGGACAAAGAATGTGCAGAAAATCTTAACTACAACAGCTCAAATATAGAATTTAAAATTGCAGTTTCAAATAAAGAAGCATATCGACAATTTGGAAACAGCGTTGCTGTTCCTGTAATTAAAAGAATATCCAAAGAAATATTAAAACAATTATTACAACAATAAAATTATGACCGATTTATTTATAATCCGCAAATCCAAATTTTCGCCGAATCCGAAACGAAGCGTCCATTTTTCGAGTGTTCATTCAAAACGAAACGTACAAAAAAAGGACTTGCGCACAACACAAACAATAAAGCCCGAAATAAGAGCCAAAATCACTCTATTTCGGGCTTTGTCAAACACAATTCAACAGGCAATATAATAGCGTTCAAATGATGTTCAAGCAGCCTTATTGCAAGGCTTTTCATCTTGCTTCTTGTACAACATTATGTCCGTGTATTTCGCCGAGTAATTCATGTGCGCATTAAACTCTACTTTTTGAGCATTCTCAAAAGGGTTTCCGAGTGTTCTGTTGCTGCCAAGCCATTCGCAAAGCTCTATTATCGACGACTTGTTGGAGGTGAAATACACGAACGGCTTATCCCTTAATACGTTCAACACATCCAAATAATCGGAAAGTCGCCAATACATTTTGTACGTGCCTACATCCGTTGACAGATAAGGCGGGTCTACAAGGAACACCACGCCGGGAACATCCTTGTACTTCTCATACAGCACCTTGTAGTCGCAGGACGTCACCGTCAAGCCGTCCAAATAGTCAGGGCAAGGCGGATAGTCGGTCTTGCGGATGTTGTTGTAAAGCGTTTCCTTGCGTATGGCCTCAAGGCTCGTGGCGTACTTCATCGAGAACATCAAAGCCGACGACACGGTAATATAGTCCACATATCCCCATTCCTTTTCAGCCATTGCGATGCGTTCCAATATCCGTTCACGGGCCGTGCCCCTTATGGGCTTGTCTCTCGGCACACCTGCGGCCAGCCGCCTGAAATCGTCCAGCAGGGCGTTTGTCTGCGGTATGGCCCGCAACCGTTCCCTATAACCGTCGAAATCATTGTACACGACCGTCGCATCCGGCCTTTTGCATTTTGTTATGTGCGACAACAGGCCGCTGCCCCCGAACAAATCAACGAAAACGGTCTTGTCGCCAAACTGCTCCAACACCTTTATAAACTCCTTGGCAAACATCCTTTTCTGCCCCACAAACGGCAGCGGAGCCGACAAATACATCTTTCTCATACGTTCAACTCGAATTTTATGTTTTCACCCCCGGCCAGCAAATCCTTTGTCCGGGATATGTTGTTCTCGTAGATATGCACGTTCCCAAGGTCGAGCGTTATAGACTTCAAAGGCAGGTCTATCTGCCTCGACATCAAATAAAGGTGGTAAATGTCCGACGGCAGCCCGAGGTTCGCATCGCTGCTTCTCTGGTAGGCCGACACCACCAGTTCACCTTCGTCTATCTGAAACTGTACAAGGCTAAGGCATGGTGCCTGGTTGGTTTCCACTCCTGTTGCACCGAGGAACAAGACATAGTTCTTGCTGTTGCGCTTTTCCTCATTGATTTGGGCGATGAGTGGCGGCAGCTTCTCAAAATAGGTCGGGTAACTGTTGACAAGCGTCTGGCCACAATAATCCCACCATGTTATGCCCGCTTCCCGGTATCTTTCTACATCACGTTCACCCTGCATGAACAGGCCGAGTTCTGTCTTCAGCTTCTTGCGTGCAATACCATGACTCTCGAATATATCGAGCAGGTCAGCCGGCATAAGCGTCATCCTTTCGTTCAGCAGGTACCTGATGCAGCCTTTTTTGTTTGTCTGGACTTTACCTTCTTTGAGTATCTTGCCCAGCATTTGGTAATACTTGTTCATGTGCCATCATTTTAAGTCTGCACAAAGGTAGCCACACCGGACAGGACAAAAGAAGAATGGAGATAAATCACACTGCACCAAACGTACAGCGTTTTCCGAAACGTTTAATCAGGTCATAGACCTTGCGCTCGCATACAGAATACTTGTTGGCCAGGTACAGCACGGCATAAGTTGTTTTCTCACCCCTGCTCTTCATCGCCTCAAACTCCGAATAAAGGTCTATATAGCGAACATCGTCCTGCTTTATGCCCAGCTTTATGAGCATCTCCAGCGGTTCTCTGTTAAATTTAAGTGCTTCAAATAGTGTCATGTCCAATCATTTTATTACTTTTGCAATGCCAATCACTTATTACAACGAAAAAAGCGAACTCGCGACGAGGGTACATGCCCCCGGTCGTGCGAGTTCGCTTGCGTTGTTTATTAAGTGATTGGCGTTACTTATATCAACAGGCCGGGGGCTTTTTCATATCCCTCCCCCGTGGGGATTCATCCGGAACTACCCGACTTCATACAAAGCCAAGTCCAACGCATCCTTCTTCTTCCATCCTTCAGACAATGCCGTCTGGATGTGCTTCATCGCTTTCACATAGAAATCCTGGAGTGCTTCAACCGTTTCAAACGTCCGATAGCTCGGAGAGTCATCAGTTCCCAGTTTGAAGGTTACAGGTAAGTTCTGCCCACCAGTCTGTACGGCAAGGTCGTAGGCAGCCTTGTAATTGAACTGATTTTCGTTTGACAGCCATACAGGTTGACCCTCGTATTCAAATCCGGACAGGATACGTTCATCTGTTTCGGCATTGTACCATCCGGACACCAGCGACCGTACTTCTTCTACATGTGGTCTATGGTCAAGTTCCTCTTCCATATAAGAGGCGGAACCGTCCTCTCTTGCCTCTACGTCCCAGCGGACGCGCCATCTATTTTTCACCGGGTTCGTGCATTCCAGCACCGGAACTCCGGCACTTCCTTCTACTCGTTTCATATCAGGTAAAAACATATTTGGTCCGACCTTTGCCGAAAGTCTCGCTTTTGATTACAGTCTCAAAAGGAAAGCCGTCCGGCATTTCTCTAACTTGTGCGAGAATGTTTTTCATCTCCTCACTGTTGGTGAAGAATTTACATGCCTCCCCGTTCTTCTCAATGGCGACAATACATCTGTCTTCACCCTGTTCTGTTTTAATGCCCGTCTCAAAGTCTTTGACTATGATAGGCAGGTTTACCAATTCCCGGATACTGACAACTGATCCGGGAAACCGTTTCTTTCCGTCATCCGGTTTGTAGGAAACGTTCAAATCCTTAAATGATTTCATTTTTTTGCCTGTTAATTTATAAAACAACTTATTACAATCGGCGTGCTTTGCCATCCCGTAAAAGGATGCTACCAGTTCACGACGCCTTCTTCTCGACTTGACCTCGTGCATTTTTCGGGCGAACTTCTGTTTGATACGTTTACGCAGCCGGACATAGTCCGGACGGATCACATAGCCAAGAAAGTCTATGCCCTCGTCCACGGGGAACACCCTCTCGTTGGGCTTGATGGAAAGCCCAATAGAGTTCATCTGCCCATGAACGGCATCACGAATCTTCCATAATTCCGCTTTCGTTTCACCAAGCACGACACCGTCATCGCAATATCGGTAGAAATGACAGACACCGTACTTATCCTTCAAATAATGGTCTAAAAATACAGACAAAAGCAGGTTGCCCAGCCCCTGCGAGGAACGCAGCCCTATGCTGATGCCTTCCGGCATAAGTCGGGTGAAGTTCTCAAGCATGGCAATGAGCTTCTGGTCCTTAAATACGCGGCGGACACAATATATCACAAAATCCTGCCCAACGCTCTCATAGAACTTGGATATATCGAATTTATAACAATACTGTGTACCTTCCGGGTCTTCACACATATCGCGGCGGATATACGTCATCAGGTCGTGCATACCGCGATTCTTGATACTGGCTGAGGTTGTCCTTATAAACCGTTTCTTTAGATGTCGGTCAACAACAGACATGACTGCGTGAACGGCAATGCGGTCTTTCATCGTCAGAACCTGTATCCGCCGGATTTTTCCGCCTTCACATATAGTGCGCTCACGGTAATCCTTAACAGTGTAGGTTCCGGATGCTATCCGACCGGACAGTTCCTTAATGACTTCCTCCCTATGCGCAAGCAGATAACGTCCCTGGCGGCTCTTTTTACGTTTGGAGCCACGTAGGACCTGGTCAAACGAGGATGACATATTGGAATAATCTGCAACCTCTTCTACAATATAACCTTCTCTGCGCATATTACTTGTTTTTATGGAAGGTATAGGCCTTCCTTCCTCCGGGCCTGACTTCTTCGAACCCATTTAGGGCCTACCAAACTCCACCCGACACGTGATTTTTCAGCTTTCCGCCTTACTGACTGATAAGGTCATGCGCTGTTGCTGGGGCTTATCTCCCTCGGCACCGCTTTGGGGACACGTCCCCGGTGCTGTACGCCGATTATTTGATTTCCAGACGCGAGCCGACATTCGTGTTCGTGTTCGTAGCATCGTTATTCGCATTCGCATTCGACACACCGCCATTCGCGTTCGCATTGTTGTACCCGCGATAGACCACACGGCCTATTGGGAGATGCCGCCTTCCTGTTACAAAGGTAAGCAATATCTGGGCAAATCATGCAAAAATGCTACGGTATCAGCCCAATATGGCGCAAGTCGGCCGTTTTTTCAAAAAAATCGACCGGCTTCGCCGGAAGAGTTCTTTCGCTACGCTCACGCTTTGACGCTTTGGCTTACGCCTTTTCGCTTAGCGATTTGTACGCGACGACGCTCGACGCTTTGACGAGTTTTCCGCGGAAGGCCAGACGCGAGCCGACATACGTGCTCGTGCTCGTCGCATCGTAACTCGCATTCGCATTCGACACACCGCCATTCGCGTACGCATTGTCGCACCCGCGATAGACCACACGGCCGGATGATGTTGAAATGTAATACTTGTCGCAATAGTATGTTGACGAAGATCCGTTCACACTTCCGACTGGAACAACATCCATGAATTTGCCGTGTGACACGGCTGCAGTCCACTGGTCACTGCTGGTTCGGCCTTTCACGAAACGTGTCGTTCCGTCCGGCATCCAGATGCGCCATTTCCCGCTGTTACCGCTGTCGTTCGGCAAATCCACCCCATCCATCATGTCATACTTGTGGCCGAAAATGTCCTCATATCCAAGGCAACATATATTGTTTACCTGTATCACGGACGGTTCACCGTATTCATCATTTGTCTTGTACCAGGCGTATTGGTGGACAAGCCCGTCGATAAGCGAATTCGTCACTCCAGGATTAATTCCACTGGCCTCCTCGTAACCGATGGTATCGGTCATGCCATAAGGGGCCGTTCCTCCAGTAGTACGCATATTTGTGTGCTGTCCGGCACCGCACTGCTCCTGGCTGTCACGTCGGCCGTATTTCGCATAGAACAGGTTGGCGATGCGTGAATGCATCAGCGCGTCAATCTGCTGCATACCTCTTTGCTGGCTGTAGTAATGGAAATCTGACCATCCAAGACTTGCGGCGGTACTGCTGCCCGTGATGCAGGCACGGAGCTTCGTGCCGACAATACTGCTGCCGACGACAGCACATAGGTGTTCATCGTTGGCAACCCATTCCGGTTCCATATCCTCTATCTTATCACTGTTGCTCAAAACCACACAATCAAATTCAGCCGTGTTCAGGATTGAGAAATACAGGAAGGCGGCCCCTTCCGGCACATCGCAGACCAGATACATACCCGCCTCAAACTTGCAGCTCAAGGTGGGAACGATAATGGAACTGATAATGGTTCCGTCAGAACGGACGAACAGTGAGCCGACAAGGTTGGTGCCTGGTACACTTGGAAAACGGACACGCTTATGTCCGGAAACGTCAACCTTGCATACGGAATAAGTACTGTCGGTGCTGTAGGAGTTCTCCAGCGTATCCTTGCCTGTCATAATCTTACGGCCTGACTGCCACCCTCCGCTGCCTTTGATGTCATCAAGGGTCAACACGTCCACCTCCGGACATTCCGGCATGTCTTCGGGGCCATTGGAACTGTAACAGCTGTAATGTTTGCCGCCGAGATAGTCATTGATGCCCTTGCTCCAGAAGAACGGTTCGTACATCATCCAGTCGCCTTCGGTTCCGTCCAGCTTTGCCGGAGTTCCGTCCGCATACTTGTTGCTGTCCGCGTCATCCAGAGGATAATAGGTCATTTCGCCATCCGTATTATTCACGGCGGTATCTGTGTTCGCGATGTTCACCTGGCGGGAAGTCGGCATCTTTGTGACCTTGGCCAGGACACGGTGACGCTGGCCCAATATGGCTGTAATGTGACCGCTCGGAACATAAGAGTTTCCGTATTTATATCCGGTTTCGTTGTCGAGGTTACTGATATTAGCATCGTCGGCCACGTCGTCATCGAACTCTATCATCGTATATTCCGGCTGTCTTATGTTCAGTTCATCAAAACGTTCTGTGTACTTGTTGAATGTATCGTCGTCCAGGTACTTTGTCAGGCGGTATGTTCCAACGAGCTTGCAGCGTGAGTTCGTGGTATTTCCGCTTGCATCGATACCGCCGAGACCAGCATCATACCACTGCTTGAGGTCGCTGCCGTCACCTTCAAGTTCTATGCCCGTAATACGGATATATTTCAATGCTCCTCGTAAAGCAAAAAGTTCCTTGAACGCGGACAAACCATTTATAAGAGCACAGTTCTCAATCCACAATCCGGTAAGGTTGGCCTTGCCCTCAAAGGTGATGGAATTCCATTTCAGGTACTGCATAGAGCGCAGGATCAATGTCTGGAAATTGGCCGGGATACGCAGCTTGTTAAGAACGGCACCTTCAGCAAAGGTGATTGTCGCCAGTTTTGTGCATCCGGACGCGTTCACTTCTTCCAGACGGTTGCATCCGGACAGGTCAAGGCTCGGAAGGTTGGTGTAGTTGACCACCTCCAGCTTGCGCAGCATCGGTATCTTCGTACCAAGAACCAGCTCTGTCAGAGCGTATGTCTTTGCGCTGCTGCCAAGGATAAGCTCCTCAAGAACCGGAAGTGTCGGAAGGCTCATGTCGGTAAAGCCACCCCATGCGGACAGGTCCAGTTTCTTCATCCATTCACCTCCGTATAAATGGAAGATGGTTCCGATGTTGGCCGTCTGTCCATAAGTATAACTCCATTGCTGGTCCTTCTTAACGGCGTCATGTGTCATGGTGTCGCTTTCACGCCGGAACTCAAAATAGAAGTCACGTGCTGGAGTGGCCTTGACGGTCGCACCGGCCGCGCTGTTGCCCTTGAAAGAAATATCTGTGGCCGTATATTGTCCGGCACTATATCTCGCGTCAAAAAGCCCCATTCGGTTGCTAACCCACCAATGGCGGTGTGACTGTCGGCTTCCCTGCATGGCTTCCAAATATGAATATTTCACGTTGGTCACCGTGCCGTCCTGGTTGACTTCAACACCGATGGTCTTTGGCTCCACGTATTTATTCAGCGCATCAAGGTTGTATATACGTTCACAGAATTTTGCGCTCTGTTCGTCATCGAACATGGCGAAAATGGTACTATTGCTCATGCGCTCCCTGATTCGTTTATAGGCGGCCGCGAGTTCGTCCGGGAACTGTTCGCGCAGGTTCTTCCAAAGGACGCTGTCGTGTCCGGCATAGGCATACACGGTCTTGTCTTCCGTTGAAAGTTCCGGGTCGGTCGTGTTTTCGTCCACATCCCAGGAATACTTCAGACGGCCGTCATTACGCACACCGAGAATGGTATCACAGTCATAGAATATCATATAGGCAAGAACCTTGTCTTTGTCCGGATCATACCAGAATCCCATCATCATATTTTTTACGCGCTGGTCGACACATCCCATGATATCCGTGAACATGTAATAGTCGCACAGATAGTCCACATCGAACCAATCAGCGAGCTCCGCCTTGAACTTTGCACCGTTGTTCTGTGTGCTCTTAACCCATTTTACAAGTGGCTCAAGATATTTTGGCTTCCGGGTTCCCGCCTCATATTCGGCGTTGATATCGTCATCGTCCGGGAATCTCGCCTCAAATACCTTCAGCCAGTTCGGGGTACCGTCGTCACCCTTTGTATCAAAATCATCATCCAGGAACATGCCCATCGGGTAGTCGTTGTTCAGGAACTCCCAGCACTCGGTCGGATTGACACCGCCGAATTTATCATTCACCCATGCCTGGTCATGATATCCGGGTATGTCGCAAAAGCCGAACACAGCCTCTGTTGACTTGTCGTTGTTGAAATTGAACTTGCCAAGGAACTGTGGAGTTTCGTCCAGGGTACCGCGGTAGAACAGGTAACAGGGTTCGCCGTCGATGGTTGTTCGGACATCATATCCATACTCCCCTGAACAATGTGCCTGTGCCGGGGTAAGCTCTCCGGCGGCCGTCAGGATATTCTGAACCAGCTTGGCCATACCAGTATTATGCGAGGACGAGGATTCGGCAAAGTCGGCCTTCAGGCAGAAGCAGTCAACCGGGGCTGCCGCCTTGTTGGACGTACCTGCAGGACGGAAGGAGTATTTGGCCGTTTCCTGTAATGTTCCTCCCAAGCCTTGCTCGTCACAGCCCAGATACAGGTCACCGGCCACCTTGGACGCATTCTTGAAATAAATGCGGTAGTTCTTTATCGGATAGGCAAGCGACGAGGTTCCCTGCAAACGGATACAGCCTCCGACACAACGGAAATTCAAAGCCTGGTTCCCTTTTACAACACAAAGCATTTCGGTAACATCATATTTCGGATCCTTGTCATTGTTGACCGCCGCCTGAAGTACTGTTGGCACACCGTTGTCCTCACGCCCGGTAACGATGATATATCTCATTCCGTCCGGAACACTGTCCACGGTCACATTTCCATTCTCGTCGATGACATTGTTGCTCTCGTACATGGATATCATCATGTCGGAACTGTCCTGATCAATCATATAGGTTTCCAGAACTTGTGAATCGCTCAGGTAGGTATCGTATGCGCGGATGAGGTAGACGTCTGTTGTCGCGCCGTCTGAGCCCAGTTCTATGTATGCCGGACTCGCCTGGTATATGCTATCGGATGTGGCTCTCTGCACAGAACCGGACATGATGCCGTTGATATACAGGTACACCATCTCCGTATTCTGTTTTTCATATTCAGATGAACCATCTGTACTTTTCGGGAAACTCACGAATGCCACCTCATAAACCTCTCCGGAAGCCATTTTCATCGAAAGCGTACTGTTTCCCTTTGTGGTCATCCTTGCTTCCTGTGCGGTGATTACAAAACCGGTACCGGACGCATCCAGGCACTTGATGACTTCCGCATCCTCATCGACGACCTCACTGACTTTGTATTTCACGATGAAGGCAACGGCGTTGGTGACATTCTGTTCCGGCTGTTCCAACGGCTTGTGCCGGATGGTGGCCCTCGCCGTGTCTGTCAGACGCAAGGCCTCGCCAGTCCATCCGTCACCGCCCCATTTGAATCCTTCGAACACAGTTTGAATGCCGTTATAACTCCATTCTTCACGGTTGACGTCGCTGTTGCTTCTGCCCTGTGCTGTCAGCTTGAGTGTCATGCCGTCTGTCGGCTCGCTGATGTTCAGGTCGCTCTTGGACGCAATGAGGCGGAAATTATAGGTTGTCACGCCGACCACTATACGGCATTGCTGTTCGCCGTATTCCGATGCACGCAGCGTCAGGTTCTGTACCGTGAAAGGAACAGAAGCGGATGATGCCAGTGTGTCACCGACATAGACATCCGCCCTTGTCGGGGTCTCTCGCGGGTTGTAGGCTGCATACTGGAGCGTATAACTGTCGTACTGTTTGGCCTGGATATAGGGCGTTGCCCCTTTTTCTATGACCGTACCGTCTGCATAGTCGAACCTTGCAGACACTACAGGGGTATTGTTCCCGGCTTCACGGATGCCTACGGCAAAAAGGATACTGTTTGACTTGATGATGCTGCCGTCCGTCAGCTCCAGTTCCACCACAAGCTGTACGGTGTGGGTTCCATGTGTCAGGTTGGTTGTCGCAATACTGAAACTGCCGTTGGCCGTGGAACTGGTGATGCTCCGGTCCTCTGTGTCGGTACCGTCAACGTAACAGCGCAGGGTCTTCGTTCCGGCACCGCTCAAGGCGTATGGGACGGAAAGCGTCTGGCCGCGTGTCACAGCTGTGGAAATGCTGAAGGAACTGCTCAGGGTGAGCTGTACCACGTTGATGCTCCAGGTCACCTGAGCGACCTGCATTTCTGCGCCTTCACCGACTTCCACACGTACACGCACCGTGTTGGTGCCCACGCCCATGTATTTCGTAACATCCACCGTATTGGTACTTCCTGCAGATATGTTTCCGGTTAAAGTATTGGAGTTCGCTCCCTGTGTAACGGTAACCGTCACACGTGCAGGGTTTCCCGTGCTTTCTCCTGTAGTAGTGTCTGTCTGGTCGTATGTGTAAGTCAGTTTTACTTCATCGCCAGACTTCACCGTCTTATTCGGAGTGACACGTGTCAGTACGACTTTTGTCGTGGCAACGGTTCCGCCGCCACCACCGGTAAACATGTCGCTGGTGCTGATAATCTCCCCGGCTTCATTAAGGAGGCTTAGGGAATAGGCTTTGTCCGCACCTTCGCCGATTTCATTCAACTGGAGGGCGGTTCCATAGGTAGAAGCCTTTTCGTTTATTTTTGAAGCCACCGCTTTACCGCTCACCGGATTGGTGGAGTTCTCGTTTACAGCCTGATCAACTTCAACCACAGGTATATCAAGGCTTACCTCGCCCTGTTCATTGGGCGTAAGGTCTGAACTTGTGGTGCCTTTCGTCACACGTATTTTCTTGATCGCATCGCCACCCCCGTAACGGTTCCAGGCTGACGGGGTCAGGAAAGACGAAATGTCCGTGCCTTCAAAACGGTAGTCGAGCCACTTTCCGGCTGACGCTTCAAAGGTTATCACCATGCCGGGCTTGCTATCATCATCGATATCGGCATCGGCAAGAGCGGCCACGGCAGTATCTTTTGTGTAATAGCCGGAGCCGAGAGGGTGTAGCTGTGTCACGTTGTAGAAGCCACTGCCGGAACCGCCACCGCTGGCCTTTACCAGATCACCGTCTTCCTCGCTCCAGACGTACAGCGTGTCACCACAGATATAAGTTTTGTCTTTCAGAACTTCATTTCTTGACCATGCGAGAAACAGGTCAGGAGATGGGACGCCCTCAACGTTCCAGTTATTGTAATACTTTCCGGACAACTGGTAGGCGAACAGTTTCTTACTCTTTATATATACGACAACACCGCCTGCAGATGCGCTTGATGCAAGCTGTATCTCTCCGCTTTCAACGAAACCGGAGAATCTTGCGGTGGCACCCTCAAGAGCAGTCTTTGCAGTCCCTTCGTATGAGGCAGCCGCTTCTTGGGCCGCTGCTGCAGCTGCATTTGCCTTGTCTGCTGATTCGTTTGCGGTGGTCGCCGCTGAATTGGCCGCGTCTTTGGCATCTTCGGCTGTCTGAGCCGCTTGGGTGGCCTTTTGGGCCGCGTCTTCGGCTTTTGCTGCCGCATCGGTTGCCGGCTTCTGTAATAATGAAACTGGTACTGATACAAGCTCATTTCCCTTAACGGCAGGAAGTGAGTTGACACCGTTTAGCGATGTTACCTCTTCCAGTTCCTGCACGCCCTGGCTCTCCGCCTTGATGGCGTTGAGCACCTGTTGTATGTCTTCCTGTGATATGGCCATATTATTGCATTTTATACTGGTTGAACTTCTTTCTTGTCTTCAGGTAGTCCGCGTCGTACTGGTGGGCGTAGGCTTCCCGCTCGAAGCTGATTGCCCGGTAGGCTGCCTTCATGTCGCGCAGCCGTGCCAAGTGCCACAGCCATTCCAGCACGTACAGCAGGTAGAACGGTACATAAAGCAGCTCCCTCATCTGTGCCGTGTGGATGGCCTCATGGTTGTAGTCCTCCGCCGCCATCGTGCAGCCCTCGCGCACGAATAGCACGCCGAAGAGGTTTACGCACTTGAAACCCCTGAAAGGTATCACCCTGTTATACACCACTCTCATCGCCGCCTCCTTCCTGTATCTGGGCGCGCAGCCCGTCTATGAACGCCGGTGTGCAGTAACGCTCCGCAAGCCCCTTCATTAGCCGCACTTCATCGTCCGTATACTCCACCGCGCCATCGCTCTTGTATATTTTCATCGCCAAGGCGTGGGCGCGGATGCCGTTCACCATCGTGTAGATTATGTCGGCAAAGCTCTCCCTTGCGTCACCTGTCTGTTTGTGCAGGCCGTTTATGCCTGTCGGCACGGTAAAATGTTTGAAGTCTATTCTCATGCGTTTATTCCGTTAAATCCGTCTATTGAATATATGGCGATTTTGCCCTTGCCGTCCTGGAACTCTATCCTGTCCGCGCTTATCATGCACAGGTTGCCCAGCATATCCTTTATGTGCACGCCGTCTATCGCGTCTATGCGCACCTCATGCCCGACTCCGCGCAGGTACATCGTTGACACGCGACCCATTGTGTCTGGGTCTGTCTCGAAATGAAGCTCAAACAGGTCTGTACGGTCTTCGCCGTTGGGCTTGCCGGTGTATTCGTCCACAGACGACGGCCCTATCATTTTTATGTATCCTTCTTTGGCGTTTATCACTATCGAGTTGCCGTATTCCTTGTCTTCCGACTTGAATGTGCCGTTCGCCTCAACGCTGCCGTCCTCAAGTATCTTGAAGTTTTCGTTCGCCGTCACAAGGCCTTCAAGTGATATGTTGGCGGCGGATATTTTTATGTCGGACGCAGTCTGTTCCACCATCGACACGATGTTCCCGTCCGCGTCAAAGGCATACAGCGTGTTGGCCATCGCGGTGGTCACCAGCCCTGCCTTGTTCTTCAGCTGTCCGTCTTCGTCGAAGTATTGCGACATCATCTCGTTGTACTTAGCCGTTGTCACAATGCCCGACGACTCAATCACGTTTCCATCCTTGTCAAAGTTGGCAGCTGCTATCTTTACCAGTTTATCAGACTGTTCGAACAACGTTTTGTATTTGTATGCCAAGGCTTCTGCACGGTCGGTACTCAACACCAGCATGTACAGGTATATTTCACCCGTGAAGGACAATTTGAAGTCGCCTGTTCCATTCCATAATCCGGAGTGATTGAATATCTGGTATCCGTCCGTAACGTCAAGTTCGCCATCGTAGGAAAACTCGTTGAAATTCTCGAAACCGGATTTATCCAGTCCTTCGAACTTGATGATCATCCGTCCGGCTTTTGCTACGCGATAGAAGAAACTCAAATATACGGCTTCCGGTTTTTTCTGTCCCTCATCATTTATATCGTTGTAGTCGGGAATAAAGCGAAAGTTCTCATGCTTCTGGAGGATATATTTGTTCCGGATAAATACAGTAGTACGTCCGTCATCGGTCTTGACGGTGGCGTAATTGGTCTTATCGGACAAAGGTGCTCCGTTCGCCCAAATCCACTTACTTCCCAGCAGGAAGAAGGTCGCCTCGTTCTCGGTATCCCATTTGTTCATTCCATTTCCGAATGACGCGTTGTCCAGATAACTTTTGTCTTCAGTGAAGTCTTTTCGCAAGCCTTCTACGGCAGTCTCTATTTTCCCTTCTGTTATTTCAAAACGCGTCAAGATGTCCTCACCGGTAGTCAAAACGAACGTTCCCATCAGATACACGTTGTCGCCGTACAGGCCGTTGCCGTGCGGCTGGTTGTCCGCCGGGAAGCGGCTGTCGCTTATCCCGTCCAGGTTGCCCAAGCGCACGCGGAGGCAGCCGTCGAAATTCTTGGTGCTCACACCGTCCAGCACATCCACCCGTGGCTGTCCGTCCTCGGTGGCCGCGATGGAGATGAGGTTCTGGCGCAGACGGTTCTGCGTGTTGCCCATCAGCACGCACTCGTCGCCCTCCTTGGGTTCTACGCCGCCGAACTCGCTCACGGGCACGGTGACGCCTTCCCCGTCCGAGGCGGAGATTTCCACCCAATATCCGCGCAGCGACGCGCCGGTGAACTCCGCGCAGCGCATCAGGTCGTGCGCCGTGAACTCGTTGTCCTGCTCGAAACTTATCTTGTAGTTGTCGCCGTCCTTCGTGATGGTCTTTATCTTGCCGCTGGCCGCGCTGACGACGAACTGCCCACCGATACTGCGCACTTTCTGGATGAGCAGTTCCAGGGCGACCAGCGTCTGCCGGATGGTCACCTTGTCGATGGTCAGGTTGCTCAGCCCGGTCAGCGCGTCCATCCACAGCTGCCAGCCCTCCCCGGTCATGCCGTCCACGAACTTCACCGACCGCAGCAGCTCGCGGATGACGGCGGTCAGCCATTCCGCGTTCCCGTCACCATCCACCGCCGCGCCGCTCTCCCCGGCCTTGTGGCCTCCGAAGTCGGCTCCCTTCAGGAAATGGATTTTCTCCTGCGCCGTGTCCTCGCGCAGCCTGCTCAGGGCTTCCTTCAATGTACGACGCGCCGAGAACACGTTGTTATCCGTCGGATAGGTGTTGTCCCAGCTGCGTATCAGGTCGGGGAAGCTCCCCGACGTGGCGGTCTTCACGTAGTTCTTCGCGTCGGTAATGCTGTCGCCTATGGCCTCCATCGCGCCGGTGCTCGTCGCGTCGCAGACCTCGATGTCCATCTGCGAGGGCAGGTTCACCTTGCGCGTGACCTTGGTGATGCGGCTGCTGCGGAAGCCGGCCTCTGGGAAGTACTTTTCGCTTTCCAGGCGCACGCGGTGGCCCACGTACAGGTCGATGCCGTTCTCCTCGATGTACACGTGGTCGGTCGGGGCCTTGTAGCGGCTTACATCGATGGCGTGCTCTTCGTTGTACTTGTCCACCGCTTCCTTGAACTCCTGCTCGGCCAGCGGATAGTATTCGTCCGGCATGCGGATGTTCCACAGGATGTACTTGTCGCCGGGCTTCGGGCAGAGCGTGTCGTTCGGAAGCTGCGTGTCGTCGTCATACGGCCATGTCGTTATCAGCTCGAACTCGTGCGTGTCGCTGTTATAATTGGCCTCGAAATAGTAGGTGCCGTCCTCCTCGTCGCCCAAGCCGGCCAGTTCCGAGCCCTCCTGGAAGGAAACTCGCTTCACCTTGCCGCCTATCTCGTAGCTGTTCGGGTCGAAGCCCAGGCTGTTGTCCTTGAAGTAGAATATCTTGAACGGGTTGCCGTCCTCGTCCTTCACCTCCTCGCTGCGCACCGAGCTGACCGTGCCGGTGCGCTTGGGGTAGATGTCGGAGAAGGCATCCGCTTCGTAATGGTGCCATACGCCGTACTTCTCCACGTTCACGTCCACGTGCTTCACGCCGCCGGGAAGCTGCAGGCGGCTGTGCCCGTATTTCTCCGGGTCGATGTTCTTGCTGCTGCCTATCGGGTACAGCCGGGTGTAGAACTTGGCGTTGTCGGCCATGTCGCACTCCAGGCCTGTCAGCCCCTTGCCGTAGCCCAGCGTCACTTCCTCCCCCTGCTCGCAGCGGCACACGTTCACCGTCTGGCCCTCGCACCACCATTCGGCCCGGTTCCCGGCTTTCTCGGCCACCTCCTTCAGGGCCTCGTCGCAGTACTTGCCCTCGTAGTCTATGACGATGTTGTCCGTACCTTCCACTGTGCCGACCTTCCAGTCGGTGGTGTTGTCCATGCCGTTGTTGATGCTCCTGACGATGAGGGCCACGTGCTCCCTCGGCGGCGCGGTCAGCGTGAACACGGGTTCGTCCGCACCGTCCGTGTCGTTCAGCACGAGAAAGCGCTTCAGCAGGCTCTCGATGCCGTAGAGCTTCACGTCGTACTTCCACTCCACGGTCGACACCTGCTCCGGCTTGTAACGCTCCATGAGCCAGTACCGCTCGCCCATGAACTCGGCATAGTCGTTCACCTCCAGCGCGATGTGCTCGTACAGGGTGAACGACAGGGTGAGCACGTTGTCACCCTGCAGCTCCTTCGCCTGCGTCGAGTTGTCGTCGCAGGGCACCTGTGTCTTGGCCGTGCCGTCGCTTCCGTATATCGTTATCATAATGCCGTTCTAACCGTGTTTTAATGTCATTCAGATGGCCGGCTTCGGTTCCCTGAAGGTCACGTAGAACCGGCTGGCCTGTTTCCCCGCCTGCCACAGGTAGGTCAGGGGTTCGTAGTCGCTGCTTTCCTTATAAAAAACGTGCAGCGTCATGTCGAGGTCGGGAAAGCGGATGTCCAGCCACCCGTCATCTCCCTGCTTCAAAAAAGCGATGAACGCCTTGTACCGCGACAGCCACTCATCCCGCGTGTCCGCGTATAGGGCGAAGTACAGCTTCACGTCCCGCGCCTGGTTCCTCACCTCCAGCGCGGACGAATATTTTTCACCGTCCTCCTCCCGGATGTCCACCGCCACGTGGGTCTTGGTCTTCGCCGGGGCCATGATGGTCTTCAGGTTGTTACGGTCGCCACGTTTCTTCTCCACCAGGAAGGCGCCGTATGCCTTCCAGATGTCCGTGCCGTTGATGAGTGCCTTGCCTCCAAGTATCGCGTCCATTGCCATAGCTTTTAATCCTTTATTTCACTTTCACTCCGTCGCGTATCATTTTCTTTATGTCCTCCTTTATCTCGCCCAGATGCTTCGCGCTGTTGCCCGTGTTCTCCTCTATCCGCCGCAGGCTGTCCACAGCAGTGCCCATCTGCGCGCTTACGTCCTGCATCTTCTCGTCCATGCTCGACAGGTGCATCGCACTCGTCGTCCATAGCCCCTCTAATTTCGTGCCCTGCTCCTGGCTCATCGCCGTGTACGCCCCGGCCCTGCCGCTCTGCGACGTGCCGTAGCTCCCGGGGTCTATCATGCCGGAGTCCGTCATGGCCTCGCGCCATGATTCCGCCTTGTCCGCTATCGCCGAGTTCATCGCCTCTATACGGGCCTTCTCCTCCTCGCTTATACCGTCGGCCGCAGCGTCGGCTATGTATTCGTACAGCTCCTTGATGTCGTCCTTCAGCTCCTCGTTCACGAAACTCTCTATAAGCGCGTCCGTCACAGTCTCGCTGATGAAGTCGCCGAGTTCCTCCGTTATGTCCTCAGCGCTCCTCACCATCTCCTTGTACTTCTCCAAGAAGCCGTTCCACGTGTAGCCCGTCAGCTTCTCGTTCAGCGCGTCCGTCAGCTCCTCCAGCGTCCCCGCGCGCTCTATGTATTCCTCCACCGCACTTTTCGGGTTCTTGTGGCCGTCGCCGCTGAACAGCTTTTGCCATTCCTTCGGGTTCGAGTCCCTTAGCAGCTCCATCTGCTCCGGCGTCAGGTTCCACAGGTCGCCCGTGCTGTCCACCGTTATGTTGAAGCCGTTTTTCCTGAGCGTCTCCGTGAAGGCGTCCCAGCCCTCCCAGCCGCTGTCCGGCGAGTGCTTGTTGAAGCTTCCTTTGCCGCCCAAACCGAGGAAGCCGTACCCCGTGTTCGTCCAGGCTGACGCCAGTCCCTTGATGATGTTCCGCTGGTTCTCCTCCCACTCAAGCTCCGCTTTCCGCGCGTCGTTGTAATAGTCTATGCTCTCGGCGTTCGTGTTGTCCCCTTGGCCGATGCGCTCTGCAAGGCTGTCTATGCTCTCGCGCAGGTACTCGTTGCTCTCCGTCAGGCGGTTCACCGTCTCCATCACCTCCTTGTCGTTGCCGCCTAGCCACGAGCCGAGGCCGCCGAACGTAAGGGAGTCGAGGATGTTCCCCACGCCGTTGACGACTGACTGCATGGGCTTGGTTATTATGCCGCCGCTAAGCACGTCGTCAAGCACGCCGCTGACAGAGCCAAGCACAGTATCCATGAGGCTTGACACTATTCCGCCGATGCCGTCCTGCGCCAGCATGTCGAGCAGTCCGAGCACTGCCGATATGATTTCTCCGGCAAGCCCGCTGTCGCCAAGCGCTGCAGTGAGGGTCTTGGCAGCCTCGCTGTCCTTGCCGAGGAGCGACTGGAAACCTTTTGCCAAGGCATTGCCGGCCTGGGCCGTCAGCTTGTTGTCGCCGAAAAGGCCGTCAAGCTTCATCAAGCCTTGGCCTATGCCTTGCAGATTTCCCGAAGTCAGGCCGCGCAAGCCCTCGCCGAGATTGTCGAACATCGCCTTCGCCTCCGTAGCGGACGAGTTGAGGGCGGCCGTGGTCTCCTGTACCTGCCCGCCGAAAATCCGCACGTCCTCGGAAGCGGCGTCAAATGCCTCGTGTGCCTTGTCTACGTTTTCCTGCGCTGAGCGTATGCCCTCCTCACCGCGGTTTTCATTGCGTGCGGTTTCAAGCTCTTTTTCAGCTTTTACGAGGTTTTCTTCGGCGGCGCGTGCGGCATCTACGGCCTTGGAGTATCTGCCCATCGCCTCCTGGTATGCCGACAGGTCGTCGGACACACGTTTGAATATGTCGCTGTCCCATGCCGTGCCGGAGCGCTCCAGTTTCTCTATCAGGGAATAAAGGATTTGCTGCTCCTCAAGGCTCGACTGTCTGAACGTGTCACTTTGAGCCATGCGGCGTAAGCGGTCTATCGTAGGTTGCAGCTGGTCTTTGAACATCGTGCCGAAGTCCCCGAACACGCTGCCCCAGTCAACCTGCTGCCTGACGGCGTTTATCTCCACCTGCTGCAGGGCGCGGTCACGGCCGGCGACGAGCGACAGGCGCTCGCCCTCATTCTGTGCGTTCCTTATCTTTTCCGCGTATTCCTCTGCGATGGCCAGCTTCTGCTGCTGGTAGGTACCATATTCCTTGAGGTAGTTCCGCATGGCCCGTGCCTCCGAAGCGTACATCTCCTGTGTCTTGTGCTCCTGTTCCTTTGCGGCGTTGTCGCGCGCCTTCTGCAGCGCATCCGCCTGCTCGTCCGTCAGACCGTCCGCACCAAGCCCGGCAAGTCCGGCCTCCTTGTTCTTTTTCCTGAACTCGGTCTCCTGCCTGTCTATCTCTGCAATGCGTTGTTTATAGTCGTTGTCGATTTCGGCCAGTTTCTTCTGCGTGCCGTCTTGCATCAGGGCTGTCTCGTCGTCCTGGTTCTGACGCTGCAGGGCGAGCAAGTCCTTGTCAAGCTCTTCACGGGCCTTCAGGCGTTCCTTGCCGAGACGCTCTTCTTCTTTCGCGCGTCTCTCGGCCTCACGCTCCGCTTCCTTCCTGTCCTGCTCGTAGGATGCGCCCTGCGTGGTCTTTTCCACTGCGGACTGGCGTTTCAGGATTTCATCTTCATAAGACTGCATGGTGGCCTCGTTGCGCTTATAGTTCTCGTTATGGCGTTGCCAACGCTCACGCCGCGTCTCGAAGTCATCGATAACTTTTGCGTATTTTTCATACCGTTCGATGGCCTCGGGGTTTATCGCCACGCCGGACTGCGCCCTCGTATGGGCATCAGTCTTGGAGAAGGCATATTGGTTGCGGTCCGCCTTGCCTTGTGCGCTGTTCATGTACGCTACCGCATCGTCGTACGCCTTCTTGTTCCTTGACATATAGTTGTAGTCGGCCTGCGAGCCGCGCAGCTCGTCCACGTTCTTTGACGCGAGGTCTTCCAACCGTTCCTGGTAAGCCCTCGCATAGGCGGCGGACATGATGTCTTGCGTCAACTGGCGGTACGCGGCGGAGGCGTTGCCCGCCAATATGGCCTCCTGTGACAGGCTTCCGAAATAAGCTGGGTACTGCGACTGCAGTTCCTTGACCGCCGCCGTCCTGTCACGCATCGATGCGTTGGCGTTCTGGGTCATGGCGTAGAGTACGCGAAGCCCCGCCGTCTCCTTTGCTGCGGATGTCCTCGCGTCGGCCATCGACTTGTTTAGTCTCTCTTGCTCGCGCCGCGTTTCTTCCAAGGCGTCCTTTGACTTGAACAGGCTGCCCACCCAGCTTACAATATCCTTGCCGTACATCGACAACACGGTAATGGCCACCATCAGGGCGGTCTGCCATGAGAATATTGACGATATGAGCTGCCGCCATACCGGCACGGTGCTTTGGCCTGAGGCCTTCAGTTCCTCGTTGGCCGCCTTGGCGCGCTTTATCTCGTCAGTCAATACGGGTAGGTTGTTGCTTATGGCCAGAAAGAACATGTTGAGTCCCATAGTGGCGGCAGGCAACTCTCTTGCTATCTGCTGCACGCTCATGTGCAGGCCGTTGTACTGCCGCCCGGCTTGTGTCGCACCGGTCGGGACGGTATCCGTATTCTCCGCCGTCTCGTCAAGCTGCCGCAGCTGTTCCTGAAGCTCCTTTATCTTCGATTTCAGGGCTTCCATTGCGGATATGTTCTTGCTTTGGTCGAGGTCGGGAACGGCGGTCTCGGCGGTTTTCTTCATTTCGGAGAGCTGCGCATTAAGTGCGGCTATGGCCGTGCTGAGGATGCGCACACGCTCCCCCGTGCCGGACGCCTTGCCCATCAGCGCGTCCAGCTTGTGCTGCATGGTCTCCAGTCCCGCACTCATGCGGTCTTTCAACAGTATCTCTATCTCTACAGGTTTTGCCATAGTCTTTCTCGCCTCGTCGTATTCGGCCCATTGGGCTTAACTCTTAATTCTTCACTTCTTCAGGTTACTCTGGAAAAATCCTACTATTTCGTTCGCCTCGTCCTCCGCGCTCTTGCCGCCGTCTTTTTTGCGCACGTAGCGCGGCGCGTCCGCAAGCATCATTATCAGCGTCTGGTAGTTCACGCCCTCAAGGATGTAGCCCACGCTCCAGCCCGTCGCCGCCGCTATCTGCCATACAAACCCAAAGGGGCTATGGGACGGCTCGTACACCGTCTTTAACTCCCCCTCCTTCTTCGGCTCAGCCTCGGCTTCATCGGGTTCGTCCGCTCCGCCGACCTGATAATACTCGTAAAAGGGTCAGTACCAAGCAGCAGCACGAACTTCCGCATGCACGCCATGAGGTACCGTTGTTCCATCATGTTCCTTATCCACCATGCCGTGGGCCGCACAAGCAGCTTCCGCCATAGCCATCCGCGGCACAGGGTGTAAGCCACCATCAGGCTCACGTCCTTGCCGTGGGTCGCGATGAAGGCCATCTCCTCCTCCTTGGTAAATTTCTCCATCTCCGCCGCAGTCACGCCCAGGCGTAGGTACACCCTCGACAGCCTTATCAGTCCGCCCAGGCGCGGACGCCGCATCATGGCCCGCAACCGCAGCGGCTTCTTCCGGAACGGTATGCGCACTTCCTTCAAGGGGACGGACACGCCGCTGTCAAGCAGCGCGGCCGCCCCCTCGGCCTCTATCATGCGTGCAATCTTAGCGTCCATAAAGTTATTCGCTTGCGGTGTCGTTTACCTCGTATGGAGCTGTGTCCGGCTCCTCCGGCTTGTTCACCTTCAGCTGGCATTCTATCTTCGACACCTCCGTCAGCGTCAGCTTGCCGCCCAGGTTGGCCATGATGGTGCCGTTGGGTATCTTCATCGTCTGGCCGCTCACGAACTGGATCTCCCACGGGCCGCGCAGCTCCACGAGGTCGGTCGGGGCCTTCCAGCCGGTGTAGCTGCCCGTGCTGCCCACCAGCGTGCCGCCAAGCACGGCCTGGATGTTCTCATAGTCCAGCTGGATGAGATTGAACGTCGGCGCTATGGTCGCGTTCTTGTTGGCCAGTGTCAGCACCGGAGCGTCCGGTACCTGCTCGGCTTCCACGTCCGTGCTCTCCGGCTTCGTGCCGCCCCAATCCCAGCTGCCTTTCTCGATGTAGCCGATTTCCTTGCTGTTGAACTTTACAACGGCTATGCCGTATATGAATTTCTTACTTGCCATCTTTCTTTCGTTTTTGGATGAATATTGTGATTAAAACCCCTGCCAGTATTCCAGCCCCGAAACCGTAGAAAAAGATTTTAACGGGGTTCGAACGCTGTTTTCTTTCCTCTTCGTACAGGCCGGCCATCTCCTCGTAGCGTTCCTGCCACACGGAGGATGTCCGCTCGTAGTATTCCACCAGGAGCTGCAGGCTGTCGCAGCTCGCGTACACGGTTATCACGTCCCTGTCACGGCTTACCGACACGCTGGCCTGTCCGCTCTTCCCGCTGTATGAGGCCAGCTGAGGAAGCCTCAGAAGGCTGTCAGCCGGTATCTTCAGACTCACCTCCGATTTCGGCACCGTCTCCGTCCGTATCAGGCGGACTTCGCTCCTCACGCTGTCCGCCAGGCTCAGCGTCGTTTCCGTCCTGGCCGTTTCCTGAACCGTCTTTCGGGTGGTCGCGCACCCCGCGAAGCACAGGGCAATCGTCATGATGCTTGCAAGAATTGGCAGTGTCAATGGCCTTGCGAAGGCGTGCCATCTCGCGTTTCGTCGCCTGAAGGTCTTTCCTCGTCGCATTGAGTTCGTCTTTTAACGGTTCGACTATGTTGTCCACAAGTATCCGGGTGGCGTGCTCAGCGTTGTCAATCCGCACGGTCTCGGCGTCCGCCTTCGCCTTCTCGGCTTCCGCGTTGGCCTTGCGCACCGTCGCGCGGAGCGTCACAATGCCAACAACGGTCGCCAGAAGTGAGCCACCCAGTACGAAATTGAGAATTTCACTGAGTTCCATGAGATTACTTGTTTGATACCTTGCTTATGATTTTGACCCGGTCCTCTTGGCTATCAGTCCTATAAGCCATTGCACCAGCCCCGTGTCTGCGATTCCGTTTGCCACAAGCGAGGCTCCGAAACCATAAAGCAGGGCGATATACCATTCTACATCGGCCACAAATCCTGCGTCCAGCCACCACAACAGCATGGCTGCCGCCAAGCCGACCGTCCAACTTACTATCTGTGTTACCAGTCCTTCCATTTTCGGGAACAAGGCTTTGATGCCTTCCGTCAGCAACACCACGCAGCCGGCGAATCCGGCAAAGGTGGCAATCATACTGTCATAGTCCATACTTGTGGAAACATCACCCGTCTGGGCGAACGAAGCTGACACAAACCCGAGCATCAGCACAAAAAATAAAATCAGCTTTTTCATTTCAGTCATTCATTTATTGATTTATACCTATTTCTTTCAGCCAAGCCTGTACATCAAACGAAGGGCAGGCTTTCGCGGCCAGTTGGTTATGCCCAACAACCGGGATGGAAGGGAAACGCCGGTGGAAGTCTTTCACATAGGCTTCCATCGCTTTCTTCTGCGTCGGTGTACGGGTATCCTTGGGAGTCTTGCCGTCAGCGGCAACGCCGCCGACGTACACAACGTGCCGGGATGTGGAGTTGTACCCTTTTGCCCCGTTGGTAATCTCCCAGGGATCTACCTGTGCGTCCTCATTGTTGTCCACCAGGCGTTCCACCCTGCCGTCCAGGTGTATCATGTCGGTATAGCCGACCTGCTTCCATCCGCGACCGCCCTTGCTCACCGGATCGGTATGCCAGTGACGTATGTCTACCGCGCTGACCTCACGCCCTTCAGGAGTGGCAGTACAATGCAATACCAAACGTTTCAACTGTGCCATGCGTTATTCCCCCTGTTTGGCTTGTGTAATGGTCACTTTGGCCGTCTTGCCGCTGTCAGAATTCAACGTAATGGTCAAGGTTCCGCTTTTTTCACTTCCGGTGTCATTGGCTTCCGCCGAGATGGTCACGCCCGTTTCCGTTTCTTCAACGTCAAATCCGGACGGAGCCGCTCCTACGGTATATTCACCGCTGGCTGTTATGGTCACTTCCTTGCTGCCACCTTCTGCCGGAATGGTCACCGTAGTCGGGTCGGCCGAAACCGTCTTGGCCGCCGGTTTGAAGACGGGAGTGTCACGGCTGTCCAGCACCACCGTTTCTTCGCCGAAAGCGATGTTGGTGTCCACCTTCATCAGCATCTTGAAGAAGTACAGTTCGCTGGCGTTTGAAATCTTGTCTATCTGGATGACATTCTCGTCATCCTGCAGGTTGACGGCGGCGAACAGGTTGCCGTCGGCTCCCATCGAGCAGAGGGTCGCCACTATCAGGCCGTCCGGCCATGCAGCCAACGTCTCTATGGTTATGCCCTTGTAACGGCGCGCGTTCACATCGGTCTCGCTGGCGTTCTTGGCCTCGCGCTCGGTCAGTTCGTCATCGTACTTGTCGAAGTCGTCGATGCTCATGATGATGCGCAAGTTCGGGTTGTTGCGGATGGCCTTGGGTATGGCACTGCGCACAGCCTTCAGTTTGCCCAGCATGGTTTCCTCCTCGCTGTCCAGGATGATAAGTTCCGTGTCCTTGGCCATTTGCGTGAGGATGCCGTTGAACAGGTGGTCATCGTCATCACCGTACACTCCGTTGATGTAATGGTCGCCCAGCTCGAACTGCACCTGCTTGGCAAGCTCTGCCAGGAGGGCGTTCTGGGCTTCGGGAGGCAGTTCGGCAAACACGAGGTTGCCCTTCGGCTGCCATGGACGCCAGATCTGCTCGAAAGCACGTGGGTTGAATACGGTGAAGGCCATGAAGTCTTTCGGGTCAAGGCTTTTCTCGTCATAGTTGAAGTTGCCCTTCGAATCCTCCACGCCTGGGTTCTCCTTGCGCTTCTGCAGCATCTTGCCGCTTCGCAAACGGGGCAGGCTGATTTTCTTCTCCACGCCGGGAATGACCATTATCAGCCCTTTCTCGACAATCTCGTTGCCGGTGGCGGCGAGCGTCAGAAGCTGCTCCAGTACCTCGCCGTTGTAATTGGTGTTCTTTACTACTATTGCCATGTCTTTTACTTGTTAAGTTTGTCCTTGATTTCACGCATACGCTTGTTCCATGGGCTTTCCCCGCCCGGCTCCACCTTCAGGTCTTCCACGACCTTGCGCCTCGGTGACAATGAAGCAAGCACTTTCTTGCCTTCTTCCGGGCTGTTTTTCAGAATGTTCTCATACATGGGCCGTGTCTCGGCGTTGATGCGCCCGTCAGCCTCGGCCGCGTCAAGCAGGGCTTTGCGTGCGGCTTCCTCGTCGGCCGCCGCCTTGGCCTCAAACTCCTCAACTCTCGCCTTCAGGGAGGCGTTCTCTTCCGCCAGGCTGCCCGCACGGTTCGCCTCCTGTGCATACGCCTGGGCCTTGGCGATTACCTCTTCCTCGCTCTTGCAGTCCTTGAACGATGGATGCTTCCTAACTTCCTCAAGATTCATTTTGTCTTTGTTTTGTGGCTCAACGAGCCGGTTATTGAATAAGTTGTATATCTGTTCCGGGGTACTGTCCTCCGGCACTGGCTCCGCGTCATAGATACCGTCAATAAAGCCTGAGCGCAGGGCCTCCTCTGCCGTGAGCCAGTGGTCCTCGCCGTCAAAATAGGCCGCCTTCACTTCGTCTTTCGTCATGCCTGTGCGCACTGAGTATATGTCCGCCAGGCTGTCCTCAAGGCTTTCCAGCTCGTCTATGCACTTCTGCATCTCCTTTTTGTTCCCGTAGCAGCCTCCGCTGACACTGTGCAGCATGAGCCTCGCATACTTGCTCATCTCGACGTGCTTGCCGCACAGCGCTATCACGCTCGCCATGCTGGCGGCTATGCCGTCAACGTAGATGCGCACATCGGCCCTGCTGTTCTGTATGGCGTTGTATATGGCTATGCCGCAGTACACCTCGCCGCCGTTGCTGTTTATCCTGACATTCACACGCCGGCCGGCTTTCTCCGCCTCCATGAGTTCCTTGGCCACACGCACACTCTGCACGTCATAATAGTCGCCAATGTCACCGTAGAGGAATATTGTCCCGACGCCTTCCGCGTCTGTCTGTATGTTGAAGAACTTGCTTATTGCCATTTGCTCGTTTTTTTGTCGTCCGTGATTTTTGCTGCAAAAATGCAACAATTCAGCGGATTGAGGAAACCGCGTTTTTATCATGCAACTTTGTGGCGTCATGGTGACACCACAAAGTCGCATCATGTTTTGTCTTTTTCGTCAAACGGGCTTTTTATGGCAATTTTGCACTTGGATTCATTAAAGACATTAGAATATTATGACAGACTTGACAAACGCCCAGAAGAAAGAATGGGCCAAGACTTTATACCTGCGCGAAAACCTTACGCAACAGGAAATAGCCGAGAGGGTCGGGGTGTCCCGTGTCACCGTGTCAAACTGGGTGCGCTCCGGCAAGTGGGAGGAGCAAAAGGCCGGGCTTACGCTTACGCGCCAGGAGCAGGTCGCGAACCTGTACCGTCAGGTGGCGGAAATAAACCGCGCCATCTCGACACGCGCCGAGGGTGAGAGGTTCCCCAGCTCCAAGGAGGCTGACATCCTTGGCAAGCTCTCCGCCTCCATCCGCAACATGGAGCAGGAAACGGGCATTGCCGACATTATCAGCGTGCTTACCGGCTTCGTCGAATGGCTGCGCCCGCTCGACCTTGACAAGGCAAAGGAGCTGACAAGGCTGGCAGACGCTTACATCAAGGACAAACTATAAACCGTAGGACACATGAAACAGGCTGATAAGATAGCGCTACTGGACTGGGAGAAGTTCAAGGAGGACATCGCAAGGGCTACACCCGTTGACAAGTCCATGTCCGCACAGGACAGGGAAAAACATCGTCTTTACCTTGAACGGCACCCGGTGGAATGGATAAAGTTCTTTTTCCCGAACTACGCCAAGTATGAGTTCGCAGGGTTCCAGAAACGTGCCATACAGCGCATCCTCGCCCATGACGAATGGTTTGAGGTGTTGTCATGGAGCCGTGAGCTGGCCAAGTCTACGGTTACAATGTTTGCTGTCATGTTCGTCACGCTTACAGGCCGGAAAAAGAACGTCATCATGACGTCCAACAGCAAGGACAATGCTGTCAGGCTGCTGGCACCATACCGGGCTAACCTGGAAGCGAACGGGCGAATACTGGCTTACTATGGCAAGCAAGAGACGCCCGGCGCATGGACGGAGGACGAGTTCGTCACAAAGGGCGGCGTGGCATTCCGCGCCCTCGGCGCCGGGCAGTCGCCGCGTGGCTCGCGCAACAAGGCCATACGCCCGGACGTGCTGCTCGTGGACGACTTCGACACGGACGACGACACCAAGAACCCGGACATCATACAGAAACGATGGGACTGGTGGGAGAACGCGCTTTATCCGACGCGCTCCATATCCGAACCTACACTCATTGTCTTCTGCGGTAATATCATCGCCAAGGACTGTTGCGTGGTACGGGCCGGAAGCATGGCCGACCATTGGGACATAGTGAACATTCGCGACAAAGACGGACGCTCCACTTGGCCGGAGAAAAATTCCGAGGAGTTTATCGACCGCACGCTTTCCAAAATATCCACCAAGGCGGTGCAGGGGGAGTATTATAACAATCCGGTGTCTGTCGGCGAGGTGTTTGAGAACATCACTTACGGGAAGGTGCCGCCACTGTCGAAGTTCAAGTTCCTCGTTGCATACGGCGACCCCGCGCCGGGCGAGAGCAAGGGCAAGAAAGGCAAGTCCTTCAAGGCGCTTTCGTTGCTCGGCAAGCTCGGAGGAAGGCTCTATGTCATCAAGACTTTTCTTGCCCAGGCATTGAACGCGGAATTCATCGGCTGGTATGTCAAGATGCAGGAATTCGTCGGCGGCAAGACCAACGTCTATTGCTACATGGAAAACAACAAGCTGCAAGACCCTTTTTTCCAGCAGGTGTTCAAACCTCTCGTGGCCAAAGTCCGCAAAGAGCATAATATTTCCCTCTACATCCGTGGTGACGAGGAGAAAAAGACTGACAAGGCCACGCGCATAGAGGCCAACCTGGAACCTCTCAACAGAGAAGGCAACCTCATCCTCAACGAGGCGGAAAAAGACAACCCGCACATGAAGGAGCTGGAAGACCAGTTCAAGCTGTTCACGCTGTCCTTACGCTATCCGGCGGACGGCCCGGATGCGGTCGAAGGCGGCAACCGCATCATCGACGAGCTTATGCGTAGGGCGGAGCCGCCGGTGTTCAAGACTCGGAAAGACCTCCGCAGCCGCAACAAACGCAGGATGTGACAGATTCATTATTCACTCTTAATTCTTCATTACAACTATGAGCCAATTTGTAGAACTGACAGACTATGACGCAAGCATCCACCGTGACATCCTGGACGCGCTTGTCAGGGAGGACGAGGCCGTCATCGAGGTATGCGAGGACAGGGCCATCGCCGAAATGCGGTGTTACCTGTCGAAACGGTATGACTGCGACAAAATCTTTTCCGCAACCGGCGAACAGCGTAACCAACTCGTGCTGATGATGGTTATCGACATCGCAGTATACCACATTTTCTGCATCCACAACCCGCAAAAGCTCTCACAGGTGCGGAAGGACAGGTACGAGCGTGCCGTTGAATGGATGAAGGCGGTAGCCGCAGAGGAAATATCCATCGAGGGCGCACCCTTGCTGCCGCCGGAAGAACGCTCGCAGAACTCGCCGTTCCGTATCATAAGCAACCGCAAAAGGACAAACCATTGGTAAAAACAACTTATCTTATTATGAGCAAAAGAAAGAACAGGAACAAGAACGGGATTATCACCGTCGGCGGCAACTTGCCGCAGCCCGGACAGAAAAGACCTAACGTCATCGTCATCACGCAGCCTAAACGTTTCGGCATTGACATCGCTGACTATATGGCGGCCGTCCGCGCCGCCGAGAACGTTGACTTTTCCAGGCGTTACAAACTCTATGACCTGTATTCGGACATCCTTATGGACACACACCTTTCCTGCGTTATCGAGAAGCGCAAGAACGCCGTACTGTGTTCGGATATTGAGTTCCAAAGAAACGGCAAGCCAAACGATGCCGTGAACGAACAGATACGCTCCCCGTGGTTCAACAAGCTCATCGGCGACATCATCGACGCAAGGTTCTGGGGATTCACGTTATGCCAGTTTTACCGTGAGGGTCAGTGGGTGGATTACGACCTCGTCCCGCGTAAGCATGTCGACCCGGTAAGAAAACTCATACTCCGGCACCAGACCGACATAACGGGCCTGCCCTGGGACAACTATCAGGATTTGCTCTTTGTCGGGAGCCCTGACGACTTGGGGCTGCTGGCCAAGGCTGCGCCGTGGGTCATCTACAAGCGCAACACCACGGGCGACTGGTCGCAGTTCTCCGAGGTGTTCGGTATGCCCATACAAGAGTATATATATGATTCTGATGACGAGGAATCCAGGCAGAGGGCTATGGAGGACGCGGCGAATGCAGGAAGCCTCGCGCAATTCTTCCATTCCAAGGATACGGAATTCAAGTTGACGGAAGCAGGGAATAAAACCGGCTCTGCTGATGTGTACGAGCGGCTCTGCGAACGCTGCAACAACGAAATGTCAAAACTTGTCCTCGGCAACACGCTGACTACTGAATCGTCGGAAAAAGGCACGCAGGCGCTCGGAACGGTACACAAGAAAGTCGAGGACAAGGTCGCCTTGGCTGACAAGAAGTATGTCCTTGACGTCCTCAACTACGACATGGCGGACATTTTCGCGCATATCGGCATTGACACCGCCGGCGGTGAGTTCTGTTTCCCTGAAAGGAAAGACATCGACCCCACGTCGAAAATAAACGTACTTACACAGCTGGAGACAAGTTTCAACCTGCCGGTGTCGGACGATTACCTATATGAAGAATTTGGCATTGAAAAGCCTGCCGACTATGAACGTATGAAGAAAGCGCGTGAGGAAGAGCGTTTAAGGAAGGAAAATGCCGCCGCTCAAATAGCCAAGCCGGAGAATAAAGCCAAAAAAGGCAGCGATGGTGAAGAGCCCGAACCTTCACCTAAACAGAAAAAGTCGTTCCGTAGCTGGCTTGCAGGTTTTTTCGCAAAGGCCCCGTCGCGCGGCGGGGCGGATTTAGACTGGTAGTCAACAGGCTTTACGGGGCGGACGAAGGTGAGGTTTCGACAGGTATCGAGTTTTCCGACGAACTCCTGCGCCGCGCTTTGCTGAACATTTACAGCAAGGATTTCCATCCGGCCACTGACATCGAAATAAACCTGTTCGGCGGAATATGGGATAAAATGAACGAGGCCGTGAAAAAAGGCTTTGCCGAGTCAAAGGCCACTGACCCCGACGACGATTTCCGTGCCGCAATACTGCGCAACAATGCTGTGTTCTCAGCGTTCAAGGTCCATCGCTTGCAGAACGACATGGCACGCCTGCTGCTGGATTCAAACGGCAATCTAAAGCCGTTCGAGCAGTGGAGGAGCGAGGTCTTGCCCATCGCCTCCCACCAGTGCGGTGCATGGCTGCGCACGGAATACGACACCGCCATACTCCGTGCGCACCTTGCCGCTGACTGGCAGCAGTTCGAGCGCGAGAAGGACGTACTGCCCAATCTGCGTTGGATGCCGTCAACTTCTGTACATCCCGGCGAGGACCACCGTGTGTTCTGGAACACCGTGCGTCCCGTCGATGACCCGTTCTGGAACGAACACCGCCCCGGCGACCGCTGGAACTGCAAGTGCGGATTGTCATCTACTGACGACCCCGTGACGCCTGTTCCCGGCTCAGGTGACGGATACAAGCCGCAGCCGGGGCTTGAAAATAATCCAGGCAAGGACGCCAAGCTGTTCTCTGACAACCATCCTTATCAGGCAAATGCGCACAAAGGGGCGAAAAAGGCTGTTGACAAACTGATGGCCCGTATTGATGAAATAATCGCGGAAATGCCCGACAATCTCACGGATGATGAAAAGATGGCTATTGCAAGAAACTGCATAGACATAGAAAAAAACATAAAAATCACAAAGGGCAAGCCTATGGACGTTGACGAGGCGGACAAACAAAACGCCAATCCTAAACACGTGGATGATTTTGTCTTGGACGAAAATGGGCTGTATCACGACAAGAGGGGCCACAAATACAGCAAGAATAAAAAATACGACAAGAAAAGGGACCGCCCGTATGACATCAACTGCCAGACTTGCGCACCTGCATACGCGCTCAGGCTTAGGGGGTTCGACATTACCGCTAAGGGCAATACGCCCGGAAGCAAACTTGAATACTTGAGCAGGGGGCGCGCTTTTGAAGTTTGGAAGAATGCCGACGGAACGCCGGCGCAACATACAAGTATAAACGACTGGCTTAGGAGCAAGAACTACCTGAAGATGACTTCAAAGCGGTACATGGAATTCTTCAATGAAGTCTGCAAAGATGAAGGTGTCTACGAATTGTCTATCGGGTGGAAAGGCGGTGGCGGTCATGCCACGATACTTCAAAGGTTCAAAAATGGGGAGTTGCGTTACATTGAACCGCAAAGTGACAACTCCGAAGGTTCTGGCATGGAGTGGAAAGACGTCAAGTATCTGTGTGACGAAGGTGCCGCCAACTCACATGGCTGCAGAGGCATAATGAGGATTGACAACAAGCTATTCGACACCGCTTTCCTCGACATCTTCGACAAGTGAACCGATTATGTCGAGAGACAATGGGCCGCTGACTTCTGTGGCTGTTTTCCCGTCATACAAGTAGACAAAAGGATAACCCGTGCATGAGTCCTCCGGGAACTTGAACATATAGGCTTCCCGCCCTTCGTAGTCACCGAGGTACTCGAAAGTATCGCCGTATTGCTCTATAAGCTCACGGGCTTCGTCTTTTACTTGTACAGGTATGTTCATAAGCACATAAGGCAGTTTATACGCCTCCGCTGCAAATTTACAAATTATTCTTGAATAATTGCATGATATGGATATAAAAGATTTCGCAAGACAGGTTGAACGCAAGCGCAAGGAGCTTGACGGCATGATGCGCCGCCGTATGCCAGTCGTCGCCGGACGAATGGCCAAAGACCATTTCCAGGACAACTTCCGCAAAGGCGGCTTCGTCAATGGCGGCCTGCACCCGTGGCCGAAGGCCAAGAGGCTTTCGGCCGGCGGAACCGACGCCGCAAGTCAGTACGGCACGCTGCTTTCAGGCCGCAACCATCTTTTCAATTCCATCAAGTACATTCCGTCCGACTACCGCGTGAAGGTGGCAAACGATGTCGTCTATGCCCCTCTGCACAACTGGGGCGGCTCTGTCTCTGTCACTGTAACGGAACGCATGAGGCGCTTCGCATGGGCAAAGTTCTACAAGGCGTCGGGCAAGGCGAGAAAGGCTGCCACGAAGCAAAAGAATGGCCGCAAGGGGACCGCCGTGGGGCAAACGGCCAACCCGCAAGCATCTTTCTGGAAAAATCTTGCCCTCACAAAGAAAAAGAAGCTCGACATCCGCATCCCACAGCGTCAGTTCCTCGGCGAGAGCAAGGAACTCACCGAGAAAATAAACGAGCGGATAGAAAAGGAAATACGGAATATTTTAAGCAGTTAATCATCAAAACTTAAAAATCATGGAAGAAGTTTTTATCAACATCATGGAGCAAATCGCCCGTGAAATGCCGGAACTCTCGCTAATCGACGAGGACTACGGCCAGCTTGAAATGGGCGCCAACGAAGACCACTACCCGGTGACGTTCCCGTGCGTACTCATCGGCAATGTCGATTCCGACTGGCACGACCTCGGCTATGGGGCGCAAAACAGCGATTCACGCATCACTGTGCGCCTTGCCATCGACTGCTACGACGACACGCATTATTCATCGGGTACATACGACAAGGCGAAGGAGCGGCAGCAAATGGCAAACAAACTGTACAAGACACTGCAATGTTTTGAATGTTCGGAAAACACATCCCCACTTGTCAGGGAGAAAAGCCGCGACTATACGCTGCCTGGATATATAAAAGTCTACGATTTCACCTTCTCGTTCACACTACACGACGAGTCGGCAATGGAAGAATGAGCAACGTTACAACGTGGGGAACAACTCCAGCTGCGCAGCCGTCAGCCTCGGCTTCCTCACTTTCGGCAAAGGTTTCACCTGTCTTGCCGAACCGTCGCGCGTCTTGCGCCTTATGATGGCCATGATACGCTCTTCGGATATGAAGAACTCGCGCTCGGACAGTATGCGCAGGGCATCGTCGAAACGCAGTCGTTGTGTTTCCGTCCAATAATAATACCGACGGCACAACGCCTCGTCACGAAGCCTTATAAGTTCCTTGTCCCTTCCCCTGCTCATTGTATTATGCAAAGATAGCAAAAACCGCTGAAACACAATCGTTTCAGCGGTTTTTTTGTTCTTGTTTACACCTTTTACATCTCACAGCCGACAAAAACTCGGCTCAATCCGCGTCCATACGCCGTTTTCAGGGTTGCGTTTCCAGAAGTAGTAGTTCCGCGCGTTGCGCTGCACCACGTTGGCCTCTTTGAACAGTCGCATGATGTCGGCGTACTCACCGTCGAATTTGTCCTCCAGCTCGTACAGCTTCGATATGCTCTTGTAGTCTAGGTCGCCCATCTTGTTGCGCTCCAGAAGCGTCATCGCCATCTGGTACATCGGGTCGTCCGCGCCCTTGTCGCTACGCTGCATGTAGCGCTTCAGATAGTCTATGAGACGTTCGGCAGCCATGTCCGCGCGCTCGTCAAAGCCTTTCACTTTATTGCTCTTCACCTCCAATTTGAAGTCGCCGTCAACGATTGTGTAGCTCATCTGCTCGCCGCTTTTCACCTGTCCGTACTCCTTCATTACTGAGGTGAAGCTGTCAGTCTCGCCCTCAAGCCATTTCTTGAAACCTATGACGTCCTCCGTGAGGACTTCAGCCTTGCCCCTCACCGCGTGCATGAACTCGCTGCGCAACGCTTCGTAAGCCTCCCTACGCGCTATGCGATAGTCATTCTCCTCCTGCTTCAACTGGGCCAGCAGTTCTGCCCTTTGTTCCTTGCTAAGGGACTTTATGTCCACTTGGTTGATGTTATGTTCCATTTTGTCCGGTTTTTTATATGTTTAACATTCTGTCTCGTTCCAGTTGCACTGCGAACGCTCGTCTTCTATCTCCAGCCAAAGGCTTTCAAGCACTTCGGCATATTGCTCCTCGCTCAGGTCTTTCGTAACCTCGCGTATGTGAGACATTATTTCGCTAACTATTTCCTTGTTTGTCATCTTTCCTCGTTTTTGTTGTTCCTCTTTCTCCTTATGGCATGGAGCTTCGTCAGCAGCGCGTCCAGCCCGTCTCCGTCAATCTCCCGGAATGCCATGCCGGCTATGCGCTTGTCTTGACAGAATTTGTCAACCTTTCCCCAGTCGGCCGTATCGACGCCAAGCAGCTGCATCTGGTGAAGCACTGCGCTCCGCTTACGCCGCATCTCCTGCCGCCACGCCTCGCGCCGCTTGTCGTACCCGGCCACGCGCTCCATCTCGTTGCACATGCTGCCGTACTCGGTAGCCGTCATCAGGTGAAGGTGCGTTGTCCGTCCGTTCGTAAACTGCAGCACCAGCGTCTCCTTGTCCGCGCCAGGCAGCTTGCCAAGCAAGGCGTAGAACCTGGCATAATTGTCAACGCCCATCGCCGCACTCCTCCTTCCTGTACTTTATGTATGCCTCCCTCGACACGTCGAGCACGGTGGGCAGGTCCCATTTCAGGCCGTCAACCGGAAGCATCGGAACGCCGTCCATGCAGACGAACACCTCGCCGCCGAACTCGCGCACCTGCACCGCGCGCCTCGCGTCCATCACCATGCGGCACTCGGCCGCAGCCTTCTTTCTCTCCGCGTGTCGCCTGCGCATTTCGCGCAGCCACGCCGACAGCCTTTCATACATCTCTTTCATTTTTACCTCCTTAACTTAACAATGTGATTTCAAACAATACCTTTATGCCGCACGAACTGGCCACGTCAAGCTCCAGCTTCGCACCTTTGCTCAGTTCCCAGCCCTTCAGCATGTAGATGTAGTCGCAGCCGAGCAGCAGGGCGATGTCCGCCCTCATGTGCTCCATCCAGTGCGCTTCTTCCGGCAATCCGTTCCTGAACGGGTTGACCGGCTCGAACCCCATCCTCTTCAATAGTTTTTCCGCATCGGCGAACGCCCTCTTGCGCTCATTGATGTCATGGTGCGCTATGGCACCGCTGATGTACACTCTTTTATTCATCTCTTTTCTTGATTTTTTAATCTACCACCTACTGTAACTTTCGGATACAACCTCCGCGTAATTGCACTCAAGGCGTACCGTTCCCAGTTTTTACAGCTTATTCTCTCATTTCATTATCTTGCAGTTTATCATCTGTCAAAGCCTTGGATGCCCCCTCCTCCCATATCACGTAGGGCTCGCCCGGATGTTCCATGAAACGGCTCTTGCACCATGCCTTGAAGCAGCTCACCATGATTTTCACGTCAGCATCATATTCTACGGCACGTGCCGTCCTGCCTTTCGGGTGCATGCCCTCGGCGTGGCTGATGAAGATGAACAGCTTTTTCGGATGGCGCTCCTTGAAGGCTTTGTATTCAGGATAGCTCAGGCCGCTGTACTGGAAGCTGTCTATGATCACCACGCCGGGGCTGCCCCTGCGTTTCAGACGTTCCTCCAGCTGCTCCATCGACTCTCGGTCGAGGATGACAAGCCGTTTGCGTACTTCGTCCATCTTGTGCCGCTTCAGCGACATCTGGAAGGAAAGCCCGGTGCTTTCCTCCAGACTGTCGTATATCACCTTGCCGAAAGAGCAGAGGTACTTGGCCAGCTGCATCACAAAAGAGCTCTTGCCGTTGCCACTCGCGCCCCAGACTATCCAGACCCCGCTCCGCGCCGGTCGCCCGATGGATGCCAACCACGGGCCCGTGAACTCGTAGCGCGGTATCTTCATGTTCAGCACCTCTTTGGGGCTGTACGCCCTTTTCAACCTCATGCCTGCGTCCTCCTCATTTTCTCTATTTCCGTATATACCCTGCGCAGGCCTCCGCCCGTGGCGTTCACTATCCGGGCGATGTCCGAGCCTTCCGGGGCGTTCACCTTGGCCACGATGGCGGCCTGCGCCTTCAGGAACTTCTCGCGCTCTTTCGCGTCGTCGGGTGTTACCTTGCTGTACGTGTCGCCGTAACGGCTCAACATCTCGGTATAACCTACCTTCTTGCCCTCGATGGCGCGGTTGATTTTCTCCTTAAGGCCGTCCGCGCCCATCATGTACCATGCGCAGCAGCGTTCTGTGGCGTTCCACAGGGCCTTCAGCTCGAGGAAGGCTTCATATTGCAAATCCCCCGCCTCGTCCAGCACTACAAGCGGAGTGTCTATCGTGCGCAGGTAGGCCACGAGGTCTTCGTACACGTCGGAGTAGCGTCCGTAGCTGCCAACGCCGAACTCCTTGGCGATGTACCGTATCAGCTTCAGCTTCGTCTTCACCTGCGAGCAGTCAACGTACACGGCGTTCTTGTGCTGTTTCACGTAGGCCCTTGCCGTGAACGTCTTGCCAATGTTCGGCATGTCGCACAGAATGGCACTCAGACCGCTGTCCTGGCACGCCTCCAGCTGCTTGCTGATGAACACGTAGGTCGGGGTCTTGGCCGCCGTCCACGGCATTTCCGTGCGCAGCTGCACGCCAAGCCTACGGGCTATGCCCACCCAGTTGGCGTCGCTCACCTGTTTTTCATAGTTCCCTTTCTTGATAGCGTTGTACACACTTGCCGCTATGCCCAGCGCCGTCGCGTGGCGGTTGTCGCTGGGATAGTTCTCGCGGTCGGAGGCTATCGCCCCTGCAATCCGCTGTTTAACTTCGTTCGTTATTTCCATGATTATGCTGTTTTAATGTCGTTTTAATGCCATTAGATTTTCGCCACTGCCTCTGCCTCATAATGTGCCACGTCCAGGTATGCGGAATAATCATCCTCCACGGTGTGTGGCTTCATCTCCACCGCCTCAGCCTTGATGTCCGCAATCTCCTTTGTCTCCGCTTTCTTCATTATGCCGACCTTCCTTATCTTGCCGTCTTTCATCATCTTGTCGAACTTGGCCACGTATTTCGCCTGTTCGGTGTAGGCGGCCCTGTCGGCTTCGGTCTGCTCGGCCGTCGCCTCGTTGTAGCGCGTTACAGGCTTGCAGGTGGCGAGATACCGCCCGTGCTGGTAGATGTACACCTCGCTGATGTTTCCGTCCGCGTCGGGCAAATAATAGGCTTCCACCTTGTAGTTCCTCGGCTCCAGCCTGGCTATGGTTTCAGGGTCGGGCAGCACGAAGTTGTTGTACTGCACCGTCAGGTAGCAGTTGTTGTGTATGGTCGTTTCCGTGCGGAAACCGATGTATCGGTAAAGAAAGGCCTTGTCCCAGGGTGCGAGGTTCGGGTTCTGGCGTGCGCATAGCACGTCCCAGCGTGTCATGCCGGGGTACTTCTTCTGGTTCGGGTGCAGCTGGCCGTTGTACTCGTTTATGGCGCGTATGTCGTCGGCCACAAGCTCGTCGTAGGTGTAACTCTTCACCTTGTATGTGTTGTTTTTTTCGTCGTACACCTTCTCCTCCTTCGGACGGTTGGCCTCAAGCCTGGCGTACCATCGTCCGATTCCAACCTGCGTGCGTTTCTCCACGCCGTACTTTTTCGCACGGTTGAAATGTTCTGCGCGTTTCTCACGTGAGTTGCCAGGGTTACACCAGCGTATCAATGGAAAAACCTCGCCAGCCTGCATCAGTCCATCTGCAAAGTCACTGACTAAGTGGTGCTCAACCTCCAGCTCGGCAGGGATGTACATCCCGTTCCTGTCGAGCGTCCTGAACATATTCCTCATGCAGTCAAGGAACAGCTCGGCGGTCTTCAGCCTGTTGTAGGCGTAACCCACCACGGCTCCGCTCACAACGTCGTAGGCGTAGTAGGCTTTCACCCTGTTGCCGTCCTTCATAGGGCGCGGCAGGTCGCGGTCATCGAGCGAAATCTTGCTCAGTGAATATTCTCCCACGTGGCGTAGATGGTACGGACGGTAGGCGTTGTTGAAGTTCCACTGGCTCATGTGCAGTTTGGCACGCAGGGCCTTGTTTTTCGGGTTGTTCAGGTAGTTGGCCACAGTCGCCGGGCTTAGCACTATCGGGTTGCCGTCCTTGTCGGTGAAGTCCGCAGGGTCGAGCACCTCGCCCGTCTCCGGATCGTACAGCTCAAGGTCGCCTTGCACGAACATGTTGTACTGCTCCCACACAGTGGTGTTGAACGGCTGCTCGGGCTGGCCGTCGATGGCGAGCAGCAGTCTTTCAATACCGTATGTCACCTTCCGCCGGTTCTGGTTCATGAACTTTCCGCTTATCAGGCTCTCGTAACCTTTCGTCCTGAACTCGCTAACCTTGCGCTTGAAGCGGTTGGCGCTCATCGGCAGCGTGTGCCCGAACTCCGTCTGGTAGTAGCTGATAGCCCCGGCCATCTCGCCCCAGTTCACCGGGCCGCCCTTCATCGCCTTGCGCATCAGCACCGTGTCCTCCATCACGGCCAGTACGGCCTCTATCACCGATGCGTTCACCGTGTATTCCTGTATGTGTTCCGGCGGCAGCGCGTCGCCGTTCTCGAAGCGGAACTTCGTGTAGAACTCCCGTGCCTTCGCGTCGACGCGGTAGTGGCTGCCGAACCAGTTTTTCAGTATGTCCTCTTTCATGTCTCCGTATTTTAATTTTATCTTCTCTTGAAACCGCAGGGGCATCGTCGCTATCTCCACAAGGGCGTAGCCGCCACTTCCCCTACCTTTACGCACCACGTTGATTTGCTTCCTGGCCGCCAGCTGCTTGTAATTGGCGTCCGACATCACAGGGGCGAGTTCTTCTTCGGAAAGCATCGACGGGTGTTGCCCCTTCAACGCCCTGCTCCTGCTGTAGTCGGCCTTGCCGTCAACAACCACAGGGCGGTCGTCATACGTCAGGTCTTTGTGGGATATGCACAGTATCTTTCCATAATACTCCATCGCTCATTGCCTTATAACGCCGCCGCCATCAGCTGCACCTCGCCCTGAAGTTGCATGAACTCGGGGATGCCAAGCCCCGGATGGCTCTCTTTTTTCTCGCCGTCAACATACACCGTCGTCTCGCCCGTCTCACGGTCATAAACCATCTTCACCCTCGGCCCGAAAGTTTGCACCATCGTTTGGTCTGCCTCATTGAAAACAGTGTCACATTCAGGCACGTAACCGTCTACCAATTTGCCGCCGCGCTTCAACGCCAGCGTCCTTATCCTCTTCGCCTGGTCGCTGTCGCGCTTGAAGGTCAACGCCTGCCATACGGCCTGTTGTGTACACTTGAATGTCCTCATCAGGAAATGCTTTGTCTCCTTGTCTGTTAAAATCTGTCTGCTCATTTGTATATATGCTTTTTTGTTGTTATCTTTGGCGAAAATTAAAAATTTAAACACTATGAATAATGATGAAATGTACAACAGCCGGACTGTCCGGTTGGGTAAATACCTTGATGAACCTACGGCTGATGATGAAATAGAAACAGCTAAGAATCTTGCAGCCGCTTTCGGATTTATATTCGAGCTTGAAATGTTCAATCAGGAAGACCGGTGGCTTTCTATCAAAATCACTTATCCGAGAGACGAACTGTTTTCAAATGAATTCTCATCAGTTGTCAAATTTTTCGCCTTATATCATCAGTACGCTATCCTTTACTATTCTGACGGTGTCCGCCCATTGTTCGACGAAAGCGAATAGGTATGCTTTCCACGTATACTGCCGCATTTGGAGCTACACGAGCCATATTCAGCCTGCCTGCATTTCTTAACCGCCAGTAAGTATTCACGTCCATCACTTTCAATAAATCTTTTACGCTGATTGTTTCCATAATGCCATAATCACGTTTAGTTAAAGTTCTTTCACCATATTCTCAGCCGCCTTGCAGGGTGTCTCCTGAAACCTTGTGCCTTTGGCCAGCTCCTTGCATATCACCTGCATCGCCTCCTCGCACACGCACGACAGGTTTTCCACCGTGCGCACGGCGTCACTGTCGTCCATCTCGTCGTATCTCATGAACTTGTTGGCCATGCCTATCGCCTGGTCGGCCACAGCCTGCGTGCGTGTCACGCAACCCACAAGCGTCATCAGCTTCTGACGCCACTGCTCTTTCATTTTCCCTGTGTCAAGTTTCTTTGCCATAATTCTTAATTTTTAATTGTTACTTGTTAATTTGAAAAGTGGGGCGCGGGGTGTCGAACCCCGGCGGCTGTCCTACGCTTTCGCTTTACGCTTATTCCAACTTTCCGGCCGCACCGTCCGGGCCGCCCCTTGCCCGTCTTTCCGGGCTGCCATCCGAGGCCTTGCCTACCTGCAACCAATCCTCTTGTCATTTATACTCCTCTATCACCGGCCACTTCTTGCAGCCGAACGACGTGACAAGGCTGCGCTTCATATTCTCCACGTATGACGCCGGGGCCGTAAACACTATGCCGTCCTCCTCGCTGAAAGAAAAGCTCACGTTGTGAAGGATGAGGTATGAAGCTATCCTCGTCCTGTAACTTTGCGTTTTCCACTCTTTGATAATCTCGTCGTTCATATTCTTTAATCTTGAAAATTCGTTAATCTCGGCCTTTTTCATTATCTTTGGCCGCTGTTTAATTATTGAACACGCTGCAAAGATAATACGCTTTTGCGAATAAACAAAATAAATGCGTATAAAATATACGCAAAATAGAATATTTTTACTTATGACAATAAATGAACGATTTGAAATAATAATTAAGATATTGTTCAATGGCAATAAAAGAGCTTTTGCTAAAAATGTTGGCATAAGCCCTACGGTCGTAGAAAATATTGTTGGATCAAGAAAAGGAAAACCATCTTATGACGTACTTGAAAAAGTGTGCGCAAATGCAAATATCTCTGCAGAATGGATGCTTTTCGGTACGGATAAAGACCCTTTTAAAGATGTGATTAATATTCGCAAAAAACTTGTTTGGTCTGCGACACCAGGTGACGACCCTGACAATGAAGAAAAAGCAGTAACCACAGTTTTTTCAAAAGGCAGGGAACATATAGAAAACAAAGTTCCAGAGGACAGACAAGAAGCCATACCGCTTGCCGAAATAACTGAAAAGAGCAAGGTAAAACCAATACCGCTCGTAACAGAAACCGCTGTTGCAGGCTTTGGCAACGAATACTTCTCCATAGCAGAAAAGGACGTGAAAGAGTATTATGTCATCCCCAAGTTCCGATTTTGCCGCGTGGACTTCATGATTGAGGTCTCCGGGCTTTCCATGTACCCACATTTCAATCCCGGCGACGTTATCGCCTGCACAATACTACACGACCGAAAGTTCCTGCAATGGAATAAATGCCACGTCATCGCTACACGTGAGCAAGGCATTCTCGTGAAACGTCTTATGCCAAGCAAGCACGAGGGATGCCTCACAGCCATATCCGACAACAAGGATTATCCGCCCTTCGACATCCCTATCGAAGAAATAACTGGCATCGCGCTCGTAGTGGGGGCTGTCAGTCTCGAATGACATCCAGCACAGGCCGCATATATATACGCAATGGGCGCACAAAGGCGCACGCACACCCGACTTTAAGCCTTTTACACCTGAAAACTCACGGAAAGCACTGTCTGTCAAGCACATTCACGCTTATATAATAAGGAATAATCACAATAAAAGTGTCGTTTTTCCTCGCCGAAAACGTGGAAAAACGGCACTTGCTTGCATACTTTGTCGGGTTTCCTATTTCGGGCGTACACTCAAAAAAGCGGTTTTGTAACCCCTAATGTAACCCCTAACTTCATGAAGTTGTAACCCCTAACCGTAACCCCAAATGTAACCCCTAATCAAAAAAAGGCACGAAAAAAGGGGGCATCGCGCCCCCTCGTCAGCATTCTTGGAAATAACGCCCGAAATCGCTTCTAACGGCGTTATATTGTCGTCCTACCCATTGTCTCGTCCGCCGCCTGATATAAGCTCAGACTGTTTAATTATGGCCTTTTTCGTGCATACCGTGCCGTTTCCGGCCAGTCCTGCGTGCAGCAGGTAGTTCTTTGTCGCTCCAACCTGTTCCGCCGTCAGAACCGTATATACAGCCGTGATGGAGCTGAAATACCAGTCTTTCCGCTTCAATCCGTCAATATTATGCAGTAAATGCACATGAATAACTTTTGCCATATCGTATGTTTAACGACTGCAAATATACCAAATAAGTATTATTTGGAAGAAAATCAATAAAACAAAATAAAGAAAGACCACAAAAAAAACGACCATACAACCGTCGAACCATCCGTATCGATAAATAAGCCATAGCAGCCCTGATGACGCGGACACAGGCCATGAAAACCCCGTCTGAAGCCCAATTAAAGCAGTATTTGAACCTCGATGTAAAGATATGAAGCCGGAATAAACTACGATACCTCATGAAATGTAAAGCAGATGTAAGCCAATGTAAAGCAGAAAAACCGCTTCGAATTATTTGCCCCTTTCAGACCTCCGCTTGTAACTGCCTATAAACAAACAACTTTCGCCGTTTTGCCCGTCACCATTGAAAAACCGCTTCGTTATACGCCCCATATATTTACATACCTCAAAAACCTGTCAGAAGACAGTATTTTCAAAGCAGAATTAAGTAAAAGAGGAGGATTTATTACCTTCAGTAATTCTGGTAGACGTGGTGGTGTTAAATATTTTCAAATAGGTCTTGACAGCATTATACAAACACTTAAAGATATAAATGCTCATTTAGATATATTCGAAAAAATTACAGAATACGATGAAACACCATGGAGGAATAATGGGTCGATGTATTTTAATGATCCCGTAGCAAATGCAAATTCAACAGTTCAAACAAAGCCTTTATTTTCCACATTAAGCAAAGTTATAAAATGGGCAAATCAACCTAACTTAGATTCTGTTGATCCTGATAGACATATTAATTTATCAAAACAGAACCTAACAACAGCAATAAACAAGTTAGAGGAATTAGCAAATCGTTTTAAGCCTAAAAATTTATCCACCCCTAATATAGAAATAAATACCCATAAATATCGCCCATACATTACAGCAATTAAATCCAAACCATTTCTTCTATTAGCAGGAATCTCAGGTACAGGAAAAAGCCGTATTGTGCGTGAATTAGCCCGCGCTTGCTGGGATAAAGATTCTGATGAGTTCAAAGCACAAAAACCTAAAAATTATGAAATGATTCAGGTTAAACCAAATTGGCACGATTCTAGTGAGCTGATAGGTTACGTAAGCAGAATAGATGGAGAAAGATATATTGTTGGCCCATTTTTAAGGTTCCTAGTAAAAGCTCTTCATAATCCTAACATACCACATTTTTTATGCCTTGATGAAATGAATCTTGCACCTGTAGAACAATATTTCGCAGAATATCTTAGTATTATCGAATCACGAAAATTAGATGATAGCGGTAATGTTGTAACAGACCCAATCATAGGATTTGAATCAACAGATGCGTACAAAAGTCTTATTGACCAACTATTTACTGACGATAAAGAACGCGAAGAATATCTTACCGAAGAAGGAGGAAAACGCCTGTCTATACCGCAAAATCTGATTGTCGTAGGCACTGTTAACATGGATGAAACAACATTCTCATTCTCACGCAAAGTGTTGGACAGAGCTATGACGATAGAAATGAACGAAGTTGATTTATTTTCTGGATTAACAGAACAACACGAACAAATAGGTAAACTTGGGAAAGAAGAACTCATTGGTACCGCAGTTGAAGGATTTGATGTATATGAAGACAACAAGGATGTGTGTGATAAAGCATTGACATATTTACAAGCTGTCAATAATGCTCTTGACACGTCTTTTAAAATTGCCTACAGAACAAGAAATGATTTCTTATTGTATGTGGTAAATAATTTACCTTACAAAAAGGACGAACAAGGAAACGATTTGTCAGAAGAGTTTGTCATAGCGAGAGCATTGGACGAGATAACAAGCATGAAAATACTCTCACGTATTGAAGGTGATGATACAAAGGTTACAAACACTTTCTTAGATAACCTTAAAACAACAATTGAAGAAGGACTGAAGAGTATATACGAAGACTTCAAAACAGAAGACTCTGTATCTTTGCTGAAATTGAAGGAAATGAAACAAAAATTAGATTCAGGCTATACAAGTTTTTGGAGTTAAAATGGATCTTCTCACTATACGGCATAAAGACTTCACACTGTACATTGAATGTGCCAAATTTGATACAACGTGGTATAAAGCCAAGAGTAATCTTGGCGAAGATGCCCTCGTGTCTACTTATTCATGGTCAGATGGCGTAGAGTCGGTTGTTATACACGGTGATTCAGACGAAATAACAACTATAAACAAAGAAGAACAAGCACAAGCTATATTCTTTGACAACACAGACTATCCAATATGGGTAGAATTTAATGCTCATGTTAATAATGCCCAATGGGGTTCTGACCTGCAAAGCGACAATGAGAAGTTTTCTTTCCGAGGACATACATTAGCCGGCTACATCAACTATGGCAACGATATTGGACGCAGCGAAATAAAGTTTATATATAAAGTAGGCAAAGAAACTTGCAAGTTCAGGTTTTCATTTGAAGTTTTAAGCAGTAAACTCGATTACCACAAGCACTGGAAAGCCATAATTGAAGATATTGAACGTGAATATCACATGCTTTCGATAGACTATCTGCGAAGAACATTTCACGGATTCACCCCTGATAAGAATCAGGATACACCTGAACTTATCTGGTGGAGCATATTTTCAGGCGAACAACAGAAATTTATCAAGGCTTGCAAGAACATCATTGAACGGCCACGACACAGGCTTCATGGGCATAAGTCGTATATGAGAGCCGATAAGCTGAAACACATTCCTGCATATATCGAAAATGAACTGGCTGAACATAAACAAGAATATGCACACCTGTATTGCGTTGAAGAACAAATACAGACAAACGACACGCAAGAAAACAGATTCTTGAAATTTGCCCTGACACAGATTGCAAGTAAATATGAAGCTTTAAAAAAACAGATTGAATGCCTTAAAGGTGCATCTGATACAATGAGACATGAAATGAAAAATGTATCAGCTACGCTAAAACGTTTACAGAACAATCCGTTTTTCAGAACAATAGGCCGTTTCAAAGGGTTAAATCAGGAAAGCTTGGTTCTGCAACGAGCTACCGGCTATAGTCAGGTTTACCGCACATGGAATCTTTTACGCCGTGCGTATTCGCTAAACGATGGCATATACAAACTTCAGACTAAGGACATTGCAACTCTGTATGAGATATGGTGCTTCATTGAAGTAAGCCATATCGTGAAAGAACAGCTGCATCTGAACGACGATGATGTGGAGCAAAAAAACAGAATGGAGATGAATGGCCTGTTTACATGGGAATTAGGCAAAGGAGAACATTCACGCATTTTGTTTAAAAAAGACAACGTAGAATTAGCCGAATTGGTTTATAATCCGAAAAACACGGAAAACGAAAACAACGCAACAGGAATAAAAGAACTTGTTGTAAAGACTGTTCCACAAAAGCCGGATATTATTTTAAGACTGACAAAAAATGACATTGAGGAGAATTTGAAAATGACATATCTCTTTGATGCAAAATATCGTATAGGAGGTAAAGACAAAAACGGTGTGGATGTGCCGCCTGATGATGCTATTAACCAAATGCACCGTTACAGAGATGCTATATATTATAAAGACTATTCGGCTGATGCCCTTAAATCAGCTGATGTTCTTAAAAAAGAAGTCATTGGCGGATATATCCTATTCCCGGACGACGGTAAACATGACAATATAAAGGATGCAACATTCTATAAGAGCATAGATGCCGTGAATATCGGTGCGTTCCCTTTGCGTCCTAAAGACGAACAAAACAGGCAACTGTTGGAAGAGTTTATAAAGAACTTAATTGAGACAAAATCACAGAAAATAATAGAAAATGTGATACCCCAGAAAGGTACGTTCGTGGATGTTGGAAACAGAGTGCTTATTGGCTTTGTTAAGCCTAACAACCGCCAAGACTATTATCAAAACTTCATTGACGGAAAAGCAGACCTATACTACACAGGCCGCCAATTCCCAACGACGATAGCACTTGACGATTTACACTATTTCATTCCATATTTTAAAGGAAAAGGCATACGTGACCTATACGAAATAACCGGAATAAGGACTATCACAGCCAAAGAAGCGAAACAATCAGACGATGAGTCAGACAAAGACGATATACGCTTAGCGTTTAAATTACGCTTTATCAGAAAGCTCTTTGACGACTATAAAAAGATAGATACAAGCAAGATGAAAAAAGATACTTTCATCGATACCACGTTTGATGGAATTGAGACGGTATAATATTGAGATTGCAGAAAATCTCCCAAATATTCACTACCTTTGTATGCCGAAGACAATATTTGCGGAAAGATGTATAGCGTTCACGACACTTTTTTTGACGAGGTAAGGCATGAGGGATATGAAACCGTGATGCCATGCGATGAGGTTGCGGTGTTCAGCACTAAGGCCGGCATGGGCACGGAATATAAGGTTGCGCCCATGCTCAGCGACTCGTTCAGCATAATGCTGGTGAAGAGCGGAACGGTGAAGCTCTCGGTAAACTACAGCACGGAGACTCTAAAGAAGAACTCTATGGCTTTTCTGACGCCAAACATGGTGGTGTCGCTGAGCGATGCCGACGAGGACTTCATGATGGAAGGCGTGAGCTTTATGCCGGCATACTTTGACGACCTGTCGGCTTATGCGCCCGTGTATAACCAGATGATTTCGTTTGCCAACGAGAACGCGCTGCCGATAAGGAGTCTGAGCGAAAGCGAAATGGAATGTATGCAGACGATGCTGAAGCTTTATTCTGACATCAACACGGAGCAGCTGCACTACAACGGCCTGATGCTGCATCTGTCTAACCTGCTGCTGTTGCGCTTTGCCGAGATACTGAGGGCAGGATGCGCGGCAGATCCGTCGAAGGTGCCGCACACCGTGGAGATTTACCGCGAGTTCAGAAAACTGCTAATCGGCAATTACCTTAAAGAGCACTACATATTGTTTTATTCGTCGCAGCTTAATGTGTCGTCAACCTACCTGTCGCGCATAGTGCGCAAGGTGTCGGGACGCTCGGTAAACGAGCACATAGCGCACATGCTGACAACCGAAGCGCGACGGCTGCTCGACTGTACCGATCTGCCCGTGAAACAGATAGCCTACAGACTGGGCTTCGCCGACCAGGCCTCGTTCGGCAAATTCTTCAGAAAACAGTTCGGCGTCTCGCCTACGGAATATAGAGGAGGCGCAGAACGTAAGTAAAAGTAATCAAGGAGTTATGGAGTTAAGAAGTTAAGGAGTTAAGACGTATGCCTTGACGGATATTGTCATTTGGAGTAAAAGGAGTTATCCTTTCGCAAACACTACGTTTACTAATGTGCCGGCTTTGGTATTTGGATTTTTAACTTATCATCCTTAACTTAAATAAGCGGTACTTTAAGCGGATCAGGAGATCCTTATATTTAATTCCGGCGGAGCGCAGATCCGCCGGCACAATAGTCTTGTTGGTTATTATCGATTGCAATGCATTGGCAATAGCCACAGGACATTTGGATTTTTCACTGTTTATTCTTCACTCTTCACTTAAATATGCTCTTCACTTTCGTAAGATGCACTACGTTTGCTATTGTGCCGGCTGATTTGCAATCCGCCGGAATAAAGTATAAGAACCGAAGGTCAGCGTAGCTAATCTGTGATCCGATTACTTCATATTTTGCGTTATCATGTTGTTTTAAACTCGCTTAGACATTTAGATTTTTAACTT
>ENA-OPBX01000090-OPBX01000090.1-human-gut-metagenome-genome-assembly--contig:-NODE-90-length-68815-cov-4.744939_pt1 | contig 68815 bp, 75 predicted proteins | sample MGYA00241075_ERZ501466 | MGnify/ENA primary metagenome ERZ501466 (study PRJEB25962, sample SAMEA2042633) | human gut metagenome | biome: human gut; feature: human-associated habitat; material: faeces...
GTGAAACCGCCGCTAAAAAAGATGCGCAGCGCGCAATTGAACGCGCCATGAAAGAGCAAAGATAAATACGGGGATGAAAGGATTTCGACTGGGGCAAGGAGTCTTGGTAAGCATGCAGAGGAACTGCACCGCTTTAAAAGCAGTACCTTAAAATTAACTGACAACAATAGATCAGTAGCTTTGGCTGCTTAAGCAGCCTTCGTCCGCCCGATGAGTGCCGCGGCTTCGGAACGGGCGTCGTGTAGCGGCGAACATGAGCGGGGGATCGGCTCGGCCCCCGTCAGGTATCAGAGCCTACCGAAGCGATAAGGCTGTTTGCTGCCGTATCGCCGGGGGAATCCCAAATAACAAACTAAGCATGTAGAAAGCCTTGATAAGAGGTTTCAGGACGCGGTTTCGATTACCGCCATCTCCACCAAAAGATAAAAATCCGAAACTCACCGTCATCGGTGATACTTTCGGATTTTTTATTTTTATATAGAAAATTACGGCAGAGTGTGTGAATACTCTGCCGTTTTATCATTTATGGTTTGCTCTCTTTTTGTTTTATCCACTCTTCAAATTCTTTTTTGCCTGCATCTGATTCAAAGAATGCTTTTATATCCGGTAAAAAAGTTCTTATTAGTGCATCAATTTCATATTGTGGTATTTTGTTTGTTGCCATAAGGCAACACAGTTTCTAAAAGGATTGTCTTATCACCTCCCATCAATGTTCGATTGTTGATGTTGTAAAAATGTTCATAGGGTTTCCTTTCCGCCCGGTGAGAGATCACCGGGCTTTTGTTTTTTTACATAGATTGACCGTAGTAGAGTTTGTTATTATTCTGATAATCTCCGCTGTGGTCATCTTCTCTTTGTCCTATTCTTCTCTTTTTGTTTCTGACAGGCTTAGGCGTTTTTGCTTTTGGTTGCCTGATCATTTCAGCAGCGCTTGCCAGAGCATAAAGCCCAGAAACAAAAGGATCTGTATTGCTGACGGAATCGCTATCATCAACGGCAGACATTTCTTCATCATCGCTTTTTGAAAATATTCTATACTGCTGCTCATCTCTTTTGTCGCTGAAGAGATATTCTCGCTCAGTTTCCCAGCCTGTTGCTGCTGACTCGATATTCTGTCCGCTATTTGATCTGTCTGATACTTCAATTTCGCTTCCACTTGATGGATTGAATAGGTTGTCAGTTTTACCATCTGATCTTTGTCTATTGTATTCTCCAGCAGCGTCTGCTGATTTGTCAGTAACTGTATTAACTCCTGCCAGCAGTCCCTGTCCACTATCGTTACTGATGTTGCTTCTTCCATTTTGGTAAGATGCTCTGCGTTTTGCTGTTTCAAGTTCTCGTAATCTAAACTCAAGTTCCATCATCTCCTTTTTGTATTTGTCCTGATGCAGTCTGATGTCACGGCATTTCATATTGTTGGGGCAAGTATAGGTTATGTACTTGTAGTTCTCCTGCCACTTGACATCATATCCGTACCGCTTTAAATAGTTTTTGAATTCGTCTTTATCCTTACAATATTTCATTGCCTGGTCGATGGTTGCCATCAGAGCAAACTTCCAGCTTTCACCCTTCATTGCCGCTCGGTATTCTTTCGTATTTATTGTTGTCTGCTTTGGTTTGGTGTATGGCTTTAATATTTCCAGTCCGAATTGCCGGCAGATTTTATCCGAGTAATTTCTTAGATCTTCAAGTCCTTTCTCGTTGATTTGGATTTTCAAACCGGTTTCACAGTTTACGCTGTTTACTACAAAGTGATTGTGCCAGTGATCTTTGTCTATGTGTGTTGCAATTACTACTTCAAATCCGTCAAAAAATTTTGCAGTTTCCACGCCGATCTGATGTATCAGTTCAGGTGTTGCCGTGCCGGGTTTAAATGACTGAACATATTGCTTAAAGAATACACCGTTTGTTTTTCGATACTGATTCTTTGTTGCCATAAATTCGGTGTACGCGCTTTCGGGAATGCAGTTCTGACCGCTTACCAGTTTTACTCCTTTATATGTTGTTTTGTAGTCCTGCATCACATAAGCAAGAACTCTTTTCATTGCGGTCCTGTTTTGTGTCCTTTCGGGAATTGCGGTTATGATCGCCATCTATCTGCACCTCCCTGAAATATCGTTCAGACGGTCATACGCGGCTGAATACCGGTCTATCATTTCCGACAAATCTGGGCAAACGATCTTTCCCATATTGCACAGCATCGTAAGCTGATTCAGATTTCTTCCTATTGCCTTTTGTTCTTTCAGAACTTTGTCCAAGCCATCAATAATGATTATTGGTTTATCTAATGCTGACCTTGTAACAAATTCAGTAAAATTCATTTTTGCCTTATCGGTTTTCTTTTTGATTGTTTCGTAATCGCTTTCACGAAACCTCATCGCAACCATTTTAGTTTTGTTGTCGGTTTTGGCATGTACCTCTCTTTCGTAATTTTAGGGGGCCCGGGTACTCCCGGTTTTCTGTTTGTATATACAAACAATATGCTTGCCCTATCCCCGTAGGGGATAGAATACGATATAATAACTCCTTTCCCAAAAAATTAAAATCCTGAGAGTTACCGCGCGGCAGTATACTCTCAGGACTTTTTATATTAAATAGCTATTTAATTATCAAAGAGCACTTGCCGCTTCTGCGGACTTTCAATATTACCGGATATTTTTACCCGCGTCAAGGCTCTTTTTAAAATAAATTAAGTTTTATAATACATTATTTTATGTTAAAATAAATCTATAAACTAAAATCTCATTTGAGGATTGAATATGAAAAAGATTTTTTACATTGAAGATGATGCTGACATTGCAAAAAGTGTTAAATCCTATTTGGAAAATAAAGAATTTTTGGTTTCAGTGTTTGATGACATTTCATCGGCTCAAAGTGCAATAAAGGATTCGTTGCCTGCCCTCTGCCTTATTGATATAAATCTATCCGGCGAGAACGGAAAGGAACTTTGCAGATGGATAAGAAAGAATTATCCCGAATTGCCGGTCATTTTTATAACTGTGCAAAATGAAACGAAAGATATTATTTCAGGTTTTAATATCGGTGCGGACGATTATATCACCAAACCGTTTGATTTGGATATTCTTTTTTCAAGGATCAACGCGCTGCTTCGGCGCAGTAAAAATGCAGACAAAATATACTGCTGCAATGATATTTTGGTGGATGACAACAAGTTGAAAACCTTTTTGAAAGGAAAAGAAATATATTTGAGTTCCACGGAGTATCAGTTGCTGCTTATATTGATCAAAAATAAAAACGCCACCGTTACCAGACAGCAGCTTTTAAAATCGTTGTGGGACGATAATGGCAATTTCGTATCTGACAATACACTTACCGTTACGGTTAAAAGACTGAGAGAAAAATTAGAAAATCCGCCGTGTATCAAAACCATGCGCAGTTTCGGCTACAGAATGGAGGATTAATTATGTGTGGAAAAAAGAATACTTATATTGTAATTCTATCTGTAGCTGTAACTCTGTGCGTCAGTTTATTGATCTGTTTTATACTTTCCTTTGTTTATGCCAAAGAACAATACGGCATGCTTTCTGCCATAACGGAACAGTTGGTTGCAGAATATCCCGCTGATGAACAGCACATCGTTGAAATCATAAAAAACAGCCGTCACGGTGATGCAAGTAATATCCTTATGGAATATGGCTTTAAAACGATGGATTTTATTGCGCCCTATGCCGGCGTTTCTGTAGTAACGGCAGTTTTGTTTGTTATTGTTTTTATGCTACTGCTAATCGTAATAAATCATCTGATCAAAAGCAGTTATCAAAAAAGAATCCATGAACTAACACAGTATCTTGAGCAGATCAATTCCGGCGATGATGTGGAAATCCTTTTAAAAAAAGAGGACAGTTTCAGCCTTTTACAGGACGAAATATACAAGACCGTTACAGAGATGAAAGCAGCAAAAGACAAAGCCGTAAACGAGCGCAAAGAATATGCGGACAGCCTTGCAAATATCGCACACCAAATAAAGACCCCGGTAACGGCAATATCGCTGACTGCCCAAACAGAAAATAATAAAGGCTTGAAAAAGCAAACAGACAGATTAAGCCGTCTTGTCGATTCTCTGCTATATATTTCAAAAATTGATGCCGGCGTGCTCAACCTAAAACAAGATACAGTAGATGTATATACGATGCTTGAACTTTCTGTTGAAACGGTTGAACACATTATCCACCTAAAGAACATTACAGTTAAACTTCCAAATCACAGCGAGGTGCATTTTATCGGTGATCTTTACTGGAGTGTTGAGGCTTTCTCAAATATCATTAAAAACTGTGCAGAGCATACTCTGCAAAACGGTACGCTGGAATTGGAATATCAGGCAAATCCTCTATATACCGAAATCACCGTTAAAGACGACGGACATGGATTTGATAAAATGGATATTAAAAATATTTTTAAAAGATTTTATCAGGGTAAAGATTCGTCAAACGGGATCGGTATCGGTCTTTCCATTGCAAAATCAATCATTGAAATGCAAAACGGTTTTATCACGGCTGAAAATGATAAGACAGGGGGAGCGAGATTTAACATAAGATTTTACCGTCACTGAGTTGTCACTTTTCTTTGTTATAATCACATTGAAATCTATACGGGAGGTCTTTTCATGAAAATACTCAGATGTGAAAATGTAACAAAGATATACGATAACGGCGAAACGCAGTTAAAAGCGCTGGATGATGTCAGTCTGTCTGTTGATAAGGGTGAATTTGTGGCAATTGTCGGCGCTTCAGGCTCAGGCAAATCCACACTTCTTCATATCATAGGAACAGTTGATAAGGCAACATCGGGCAAGGTCTATATTGATGGCAAGGATATTACGAATCTAAGCAAAGAACGCTCCGCAATCTTTAGACGCAGGAAGATCGGTTTGATCTATCAGTTTTATAACCTAATACCCACTCTAACGGTTGAGCAAAACATTCTTCTGCCCCTCAGGCTTGATAAAAAAGCGTTTAATGAAAGCTATTTATATGAGATTGCATCCACACTTGGATTGCTGGATAAACTTGGTAATTATCCAAACCAGCTTTCTGGCGGGCAGCAACAGCGCACGGCGATAGCAAGAGCGTTGATATACAGACCGGCAATCATTCTCGCGGACGAGCCCACCGGCAATCTTGACAGGAAAAATTCAACGGAAATAATCGACCTGCTAAAACTGTCTAATAAAAATTATAATCAAACGGTGATTCTGATTACGCATGATGAAAACATCGCTTTGCAGGCGGATCGGATCATAACGATAGAGGACGGCAGAATCATCTCTGACAGCAAAACGGTTAAGCGGTCTTAGGAGGTGTTCTTATGTGGAAAGAGTATTCGTTAAATTATCTGAAAAAGAATAAGTCAACGGCAGCCTTCATTGTGATTGCTGTTTTTGTTGCATCTATGTTTATTTCTCTGCTAAGTACGCTTTTCTATAATATGTGGACAAACGATATTGACCGTATAAAAGCGAGTGAAGGTGACTGGCAGGCGAGAATTCATATCGCGCTCAGCACAGATGAAATGGATACATTGAACAGTTTTGCAAATGTTGAAAATGTTGTTTTGTCTGCGGAAAACGCCTATGCGGATCTTTATTTTGCAAACCCTTCCGAGATTTATCAAGATATGCCGCTGATAGCTGAGAAACTCAATATTTCCGATGAAAATATAGAGTATCACAGCAGCCTCTTACAGAAGCAGTTTATCTATTCAAAAGCAAGCGGCGAGCAGCCTGCACCGATTGAACTGTTTTATTTTGCAGTTGTTATCTTGCTGTGCGTAGCGCTGATTCTGATCATTAAAAACGCGTTCGCTTTTTCCATGCGTACGAGAGTTAGGCAACTGGGAATTCTGCAAAGTGTCGGTGCAACACCCAAACAACTGCGGCTCGTTATGTTCCAGGAGGCTTCGGTACTAAGCATTTTGCCGGCGGTGACCGGAATTTTAGCCGGAATCGGCTTGGTTGCAATCTTTATAAGGTATGCCAATTCATTAACTGCGCAGCTCAGTATGCAGGGAGCAACGCTTCATTACCACATACTGCTATTTTTAATAACAATTATCGTAACCATGGCTACCGTGTTCATCTCAATATGGCTGCCGGCTAAATATTTAAGCAAACTGGAATCTGTAGAACTGATAAAAGAACAGCCGTTGAAAATAAAGAAAGTCAAAAAATATACTCTTTTTTCAAAATTGTTCGGTGTGGAGGGAGAACTTGCACGCAAATCAATATATGTTAGACGAAAGGAATTTCGCACGGCAACGATTTGTCTCTTATTATCCTTTTTCGTTTTGAGCGTTTTCCTTAATTTTATGACTTTGTCCGAGATCAGCACACAGCGTTCCTATTGGAACAGATATGAAGATGTGTGGGATGTTATGGTTGAGGTCAGTGGTTCAAAGGTTGACGATGCAACCATGGAAAGTATTAGAAAAGTAAACGGCGTATCTTCAGCCGTGTTATATAAGACCGATTTATCCTACCGGGCGCTGTTATCAGAGGATGCTTTCAGTGCAGAACTCCGTTCCCAAGGCGGTTATACTGCATATAACAGCTCTGCTGAAACCGATGAAAACGGTGAATATTTGATTAACGCACCATTGCTCATTTTAGATGATAAAAGCTTTGAAAGCTATTGCGCCCAAAACGGCATCGGTAATATTCGCAGCGATCAGCCGTCTGCAATCGTAGTCAATAAAATAGGCGATGTGCTTTACAGCGGCAGCGATGATGCAAATTATATTGAATTTCTCGATCCAAGTAGGAACTTGTCTTTACATTTGCAGGGCAGTACAGAAGATGGTCTAATTGAACGATCTTTACACATTATCGGATATACGCAGAATGTGCCTGAAGTGCGCGAGGATTTCAGCGCGTACAGTTTGCTGCTGGTATTATCGGAAAGCGCCTATTTTATTATGACTGATTCACCTGCAGGGATTTCATATGTTAATATTAAAGCGACTCAAACTGAGGATTTGGCAGAACTTCAAAGCAATATCAGTAGAATTTTTGATGAAGAATTCAACTATACGATTGAGAACCGAATCGACAGTTATAATACAAATTCTCAAATGTATGAAGGTTACAAAAAAATCGTTACTATAATTTGCGCTGTCATAGCCTGCATAGGTGTTTCAAATGTTTTTGCGAACACATTGGGTTATATGCAGCAGCGCAAGCGCGAATTTGCCAAATATCAGTCCATTGGCATTACACCAAAAAGCATTGCCAAAATACTGTTTTTTGAGGCGCTTGTTATCGGTGTAAAGCCCATATTGCTCAGCATACCTTTTAATATTCTCTTTATATTGCTGACAACCTCCAGCCAAGGGATAACGCTGGGCGATTTCTTGGCGCAGATGCCTCTGCTTCAAAACATATTGTTTGCCCTTGCTATGTTAACCGCAGTCGCTTTGTCCTACTATATTTGCGGCAGGAAAATCCTGAGTGCAAATATAGCTGATGTTTTAAAAAATGATTCTAATTAAAAGCGAATAAATTCTAATATTGTTTCGAATAGTTTTGAAAGGTTTATTTATTATGCTTAGTAAAATGGAATTAAGAGTGATTCAAACGAATGATAACGGCGTTTTCGGAGGCACGTTTTGTAATGATTTTGAATATACTTATTCAGGAGTATCTTATAGAGTTCGAATTGAACAACAATTAAAACGGGAGTGGATAATAGCTACAGATTCCGTTGTAGAGTGCATAGAGTTATTCAATATGTTTGCTTTTCTTGATCAATTGCTATTTATTTTTGATGGAAGGTTTTATCCTGTTGAGATAGCAGAGATTATAGATGAAAACGAAAATCCATTGATGTATAAACATCAGGTGGACCACTATTTTAATTATAGACTTCCTGTATATAATTCTAGGGATATTTGTAAGCATACATGGATGAAACTTATTAATTTTAGTGATATTGAATTTGAAAGTGTATTGACCGATTGGAGTTTAATCAATGAAGAATTAGATATTGCTTATCCCATGTTTATGTATTGCCTTTCAGACATACCAATGCCTGTTGACTGCAAGATAGCAAACCTAATTGAAATTGCAAAACCTTTAGGTGAGATTGTTGAAAAGAAAAATAAAAAATTTTCTATGCCAAGAAGCGAAAATAATAAATTGACATTAAAGAATGCATTAAAAGCATTAATTGATGAATTTGGGCAAGAGATTTTCAAAGTAGAAATTAACAGTAAGTATTATGATTTATTAACGTCGTTTGTTAATACAAGAAATAAAATATCTCATGTTAAATCACAGCGTAATAAGAATTGTTTGGACGGTAAACAATGTGTTTTTTATACTGCAAAGTTATCAATTATGTATAGAGTTATACTCTATTCTATTCTTAATATAGACATTAATATCTATAACTACAAATTGAAAGAAGCAATTTCTAAATGGGATGCTTGGTATTATAATAATTAGTCAGTTTATAAAAGTTTTAAATATTTAATCAAGGTATTATAAAGAAATGAAATGGTCCCGATTATAGGACTGCTTTTTCGCAGAGTTGACAAAAATTCTTTTGCGCGCTAATATGCTGATTGAGGTGATGTTATGAACGGTGTGATCTACGCGCGATACTCAAGCGACAATCAGCGTGAAGAGTCGATTGACGGTCAGTTGCGTGAATGCAAAGCGTTTGCTGAAAAGAACGACATTCGAATTATTGATTCATATATCGACCGTGCGTTGTCCGCAAAGACAGACAACCGTCCGGCATTTCAGCAGATGATAAATGACAGTTCCAAAGGTTTGTTTGATGTTATTATCGTTTGGAAACTCGACCGCTTTGCCCGCAATCGTTATGACTCTGCTCATTATAAAAATATCCTTAAAAAGAATAATGTGCGTGTAATATCCGCTACTGAAGCCATAAGCGAAGGAGCTGAAGGCATTATCCTGGAATCCGTGCTGGAAGGTATGGCTGAATATTATTCGGTTGAACTTGCTGAAAAGATAAACAGAGGTTTAACAGAAAATGCTTTGAAATGTAAATACAACGGCGGGTCACTTGCTTTGGGTTATCGTATTGACAGTGAACAGCATTATCAGATAGACCCGATGACCGCGCCGATTGTTCGTGAAATTTTTGAAAGCTATAAAAGCGGAATGACGCAGCAGGAAATTGCTGATTTACTCAATAACAAAGGCTTTAGAACACAGCGAGGCAGTAAGTTTAAGGTGAGTAACATTGCCAGAATTTTAACGAACCGCAGATACATAGGTGAATATATTTACAGCGGTACTGTTATTCCAAACGGCATTCCTGCAATAGTTTCTCAAGATGTGTTTGACGATGTTCAACAAATACTTGCAAAAAGCAAAAGAGCCCCTGCCAGACATAAGGCAGAGGACGATTATCTTTTAACCACAAAACTCTATTGCGGCAAATGTATGTCATTTATGGTCGGCGAAAGCGGACGCGCAAAAGGCAATCGCTATTCCTACTATAAATGTGTCAATGCAAAACGCACGAAAAGCTGCGATAAAAAAGCAGTTAAAAAGGATTGGATAGAAAACATAGTTGTAAAACAAGTCATGGATACAATAATGGACGATGATCTAATAGAACGGATTATTGACAGTATTCTAAAGACCCTGGAAAGTGAAAATACAACGGTTCCGATTCTGAAAAAAGAACTTTCCGAAACTGAAAAATCTATAAAAAATATGATTAACGCCATTGAGCAGGGAATAATCACAAAATCAACTAAGCAAAGGTTGGACGAACTCGAAAAACGCAAAGAAGAGTTGGAGATACAAATTGCGGAAGAGAACATTAAACAGCCTAAGTTGACAAGAGAGCAGCTTGAGTTTTGGTTTCACAAATTCAGAAAATTTGATTTTAATAAGTTAGAATACAGGAGAAGGCTTATAGACAGTTTTGTAAATGCTGTTATCCTTTATGATGACAGGATCGAATTTCATTTCAATTACAAAGACGGCGCAAAAGAACTCTCATTCGATGAATTAAATAATGTTTCGGATTTATCATCTTTAACTCCACCATAAATCTGCGGTACGCCTTTGCGTGCCGCAGATTTTTAAATGCGGTAATCGAAACAGCCGTTAAGAAAACAGTCCGGTGGACTGTTTTTAGGCGCGGCGTGCCGGTGAGCGCGGAAGCTCACCGGGCGATCCGCCATCTCCACCATCAAAGCACACACCGGCAGGCGTGTGCTTTTTTATTTTTGCGGTAATTGAAACAGCCGTTAAAAAAACAGCCCGATGGGCTGTTTTTAGGCGCGGCGTGGCGATTGCGCAAAAACTTATCGGGCTCAGTTTCCGTCAGTTTTCCCAACTTATGCAGTTGAGCACGCCTCCGTCCTCGGATATCTCATTGATATTGATGGGGACAAGCGTTTTATTGAAAATATGGTTTGCCGCGTCAACCGCTTTTTTATCCATATCGATACCAAATACGGGCAGGAATATGGCGTTTTCCGTTTCTAAAAAATTAAGATAACAGCCTATGGCGCTGCCGCCCTTTGAATCAAAATAAGGAAAATCGTAGACCTCTATTCCATGATTTCTTAGAACCGTTTTAATATGCGCCTCCAGCCCGAACAGGGATTTGGATGCATTGCCGACCGCGGTGTTTTCACTTACAAATCTAACCATGCCGTCGGCATGACCGGTCATATCCGAACGAAGAGAGGGGATAATGATCACCCTTGCCTCAAGCAATTTTTCCAATTTCCGAACCAGTTCGGCAGAAGAAAGTTTCGGATTTTCCTCAAAGATCCTGTCGCTGATAACAGCCGTTCTCCGCGACGGGGAAAAGACGATATTGCCGCCGTCTAAATTAATGCTTGAATAAACAAGGTTTTTAATTGAAAGCCGCGGCGCAATATCCTTTTTAAAATCAGTGCACAGTTCGGGGTTATCCTTAAGATAACCCGGCTCATACCGAAACGATATGTATTTGCCCGATCTCGTTTTTACCGGCATAAAATCCCGCAGCCAAATATCGCGTGTGCCGTCAAGCAATTTATACTGAACACCATTCGCGGTCAGAGCCGTAAACAGCCGCTCAGCAGCAGGCTTATATTTCGGGTCGGTTTGCAGCAAAAATGAAAAATATATCATAGTTTTTTATCTTCATACATTGAAAACAAGTATTTTTTATCACTGTTTATATTTATTCTTTTATATTGACGAGGCTCTTTAGCCGGATTCGGTTTATCAGTATCTTCCGCTAAATATAAAATTGATTCGCCTGACAAAGAGTCCATCCCGTGAATATCCCAGTAATTTGAGTTTGAGAACTTTTGGTAAAGCAGAAAAATATTGGCTATGTCATCCGATCCGCGTAGTCTGCCGTCCGGCAATTCTATTTCTTTTATCAATACATTATCAGAAACATCACTGCTTGTAACGGAGAGCAGAAGTTGACCGCCGTAAACGCACCATGTGCCGGGTGACCTAAATAATGGGAATGTTGCGTAAGTTTTGCTGTCGGCACCGCTTTTGTCTTTTACACCATAACAAAAATATTTTCCGTTATAGTCTTGTTCATCATGATAGTACGCTTCTGTTTTTGTGATTAGATACGCTTCATTGTTATAGCAAATGAATTTGCCGATCAGGTTTTGCGCAACTTCTTCCGCTTTATGTTCAAAAAACTTGCGATCAGTTATTCTTTTTTTCATTTTTATTCCTCCTAAAAATTAATCCCAAATTCTAAATATCACAACCGGGCCGGCGTCGCTGATCTTACGTTCGCCTGCGGTTATGGAATATTCCTCATAAGGCTGAACTGTTATCTTTTCCACGGCTTCCCTTTTGGATAATTCCTCTGCGAGTTCCTTAGTTGATACATTTTTTAAATCCATAATAAGTTCTCCTTTGGTTTTATTTTAAGGCTTGCAGGGTATGATCTGTCATTTCTCCCAGCCGAGCCGTTTGTTACGCTGCTTTATTTCATATTCGGCGTAGATTCTGTGCCACTTTGCGGATTCTTTGAATTTGTTTTCGGATTTATAATACTCGCCGATAAGATAAGCGGCAGAGTAACAGCCTTTGCTTACGGCGTTTTCCAGCCAATACAGCGCCGCTCTGTAATCCTGTTTCATACCATTACCATAGTAATACATATTTCCTAACTTGTCCATAGCCTCTGCGTTACCGTTTTCGGCCGCTCTCTTTGCCCAATAAACATATTTTTTTGAATCTTCTTCAATTCCGCTTGCTCCAAGTTTGTATAGGTTCATTAAGTATATTTGTGAATCTACATCGCCGTTTTCGGCTGATTCTGTTACGCAGTCGATCAACTCGGGCGTTACCTTGCCGAAAAGAATTTCATCCAGCGCCTCGTCAATATCACGGTTTTCAACAGCCTCTTTAAATGCTTGGTATGCCGAATCCCCAACCGGGTCGGGGCGGTGCATTAAATCGTATGTAATATTATGTACTGCCGATATGTACCACTTTATTGCCCGCGGATAATTCTTTTGAATTCCGTATCCGTTTTCATAGCACTCGGCAAGCATAAATTGCGCGTCGGTCTGCACCGTGGTGTAGCCTTGCTTTGCCAGTTTTTTTAATAAAGCAAATGCCTTTCTGTTTGTGTTTTCCTGCTTTAAACGTAAATAAAACTTTGCAAGATTCAATTGCGCAGTTGCGTCATCTGATTTTTCCGCTCTCTGCTGCAGATCCCAAATGTACTGCAATTCTGCTGAATAGGTTATAATTTCTTTCAAACTTTCACCCCCTAATTTACCCTTTCAATCAGCATTATAGCACACCATATATTAAAACCTTAAATAATTATATTTTTATTTTTATACAAAAACTTGCCGCTGAGGTACAATATTATCTCATTTTGCGCAGTGATATGATTATTGATTTAATCACCGAAAAAATAAAACAACCCGGCATGACTTTTCATCATGCCGGGTGTGCTTTGGTCTGTTTGCTACATATTTACCTGCTTGCTGAAATCTTTGAAGATCTCAGAGATCTTGATCTGCTGCGGGCATACCTTTTCGCAGCTGCGCCAGCCTATGCAGGCGCTTGGGCGCTTGTTTTCCGGCAGTGCCATCAGTGCAAAGGGGGCGATGAATCCGCCGCCTGTAAAGATATGTTCATTGTAAAGCTTAATCAGTTCCGGAATGTTCAGCCCCTGCGGGCAGTGCGTTGTGCAGTATCTGCATGCCGTGCAGGGCACCCCGCCGGTCATATGCTTTGCAATCTCAAGCAGCGTTTTCATTTCTTCATCATTCAACGGCTCGTTTGTTTCAAATGTTTTGATGTTGGCTTGCATCTGTTCAAAATCAGACATGCCGGAAAGTATCATCGTAACGCTGGGCACGCTTTGCAGGAATCTGAATGCCCATGCCGGAATCGTTTCATCCGGGCGCAGCGCTTTCAGTTTTGCCTCATCCGCGTCGGAAAGTTTGGCAAGCCTGCCGCCTCTTAACGGCTCCATTACCCATACGGGAATATTCCATTCGTTTAAAAGTTCAATCTTTTTCTTGGCGTCCTGAAATTCCCAGTCTATATAGTTGATCTGCAGCTGGCAGAATTCAATGTCTTTGCCGTAGGCATCCAGAAAACGCTTGATCACGTCGTAACTTCCGTGTGCGGAAAATCCAAGGTGCTTGATTCTGCCGTTCTTTTTCTGTTCAACAAGGTAATCCCGAACACCGTATTTCGGATCCAGATAATGATCTATATTCAGTTCGCACACATTGTGAAACAAATAAAAATCAAAGTGATCCACACGGCACTTTTCCAGCTGCTTTTCAAAAATCTCCTGCACTTTCGGAAAGTTTGCAAGATCGTATCCCGGAAATTTAGAGGCAAGATAAAACTGATCCCTTGGAAATTCCTGAAGCACTTTGCCCATAACCGTTTCGGAATTGCCGTCATGATAACCCCATGCGGTATCAAAATAATTTACGCCGTGATCAAAAGCATACTGCGCCATTTTCTTCGTTGCGGTTTCGTCTATCTTTGCGTCGTCACCGTCAATGCAGGGCAGGCGCATACAGCCCATCCCGAGCGCAGAAAGTTTTATATCCTGAAAGTCTTTGTAAATCATATGTATCCCTCCGAAATTTAAAATCTGCCCGAAAAACCGGGCTGTCATTTCCTCAGTCTGTATATTTATTCTAATTCCAAACGCCGTTTGGTGTCAAGTGCGGCGGCGGATTTTCCGCGCTTGGATCTATACTTAGTTTGTATCATTCGTCATGCTCCGCGCGCATACCTTTTCAGAATCTTGCCTCAGAACAGAAAAACGGTTTTGATTCGAGGCAAAGAATTGACAGCGTTTCGATCCGGTGTTAAAATAAGAGTGTCAATGGGGACGCCAGCGTATTGTTTTATGCCTGCGTCCCTTTTGTTTTACGGTTTTGATCCTATAAGCATCGGGATGAATATTTATGAAAAGTGAATGCATATTAAGTGCCGGAATTGATATCGGCACCACAACCACACATCTGATTCTCAGCAGGATCGGCATCAGCGTTACCGGTGGATTCGGCACAGTGCCCGCTGCGCAGATCACTTCCAAAGAGATCGTTTATAAAAGCCCTGTATATTTTACACCGTTGTTTTCAAACGGCGAAATCAACGGCGCTGCCGTGGCGAAGATTATTGAACGGGAATATAAAGCCGCCGGCATTTGTGCGGCGGATCTAAAGAGCGGCGCAGTGATCATTACAGAGGAAAGCGCCTGCAAAGGCAACTCGGCAGAAGTGCTGCAAGATATTGCTGCGCTGTCCGGCGATTTTGTTGCCGCTCAGGCGGGCAGCGAGTTGGAATCCTACCTCTCCGGCAAAGGCGCAGGAGCAGATAAGATCAGCGAACAGACCGGAAAAACCGTTGCCAATATTGATGTCGGCGGCGGAACAACGAATATTTCCGTATTTCGAAACGGAGAATGTGTGGATACTTGCTGTCTGCATATCGGCGGCAGGCTTGTGCAAACAGCGGGCGGCGGGCTTCTGTTGGTTGACCGTATAAAGCGATTTGCAGATGAAAACGAGATCCGTATATCCGACCCGAAAAAGGATAAGGGAAATATGGTTCGCCTTTGTGATCTGTTTTCGGAGCTGATTTTCTCCGCGCTCGGATTCGCCGACACAGAAATACCGGCGTATCTTATTGCGGATCACCGCCTTTCAGAAAAGAATCGGGCGGATATCCTTACTTTTTCCGGCGGGGTTGCCGCCTGCATGCACGCAGAGCATGCGGATTTTGCATTCGGTGATATCGGCGTTTTGCTCGGCAGATCGCTCAGCCAAAAGATAAAACAGTATGAATGCCGTGTAGCGGAACGAACAGACCCGATCCGCGCAACGGTCATCGGCGCCGGGCAGTTTAGTATGGAGGTCTCCGGCAGCACCATCTGGTATTCGGATATCTGCTTTCCGCTTAAAAATCTGCCCTGCGTTTGCGCGCCAAACAGGTTAGGCAGTTCGTCTTGCGCGCTGTACCTTTGCGGCAAAAAATCCCCGTCTTTTTGTGAAGTGGATCAAATGGCGCAACAGATCGCGGCGGCGGCAAAGCACATGGTCAAAAAAGAGATTCCGCTTGTTGTGATCACAAAAGAGGACTGCTCCAAAGCGCTTGGCACATGCCTGAAATCAAAACTGCCGGATAAGTATCCCATTCTCTGCATAGACGGCGTAACTTGCAGGGCGGGGGATTATATTGATATCGGTTCGCCGGTCGTCGGCGGAAAGGCAGTGCCGGTTGTAGTTAAAACGCTTGTTTTCGGAGGATAGGTCATGAAACTGGATACAACCCTTTTTTCAAAAAAATATACGTTTTCTTCTGTAAAGGAAGTGCTTGCAAAAGCAAACGAGAAAAAAAGCGGCGACACGCTTGCAGGTATAGGAGCCGCTGACGCTAAGGAAAGAACAGCCGCTAAATATGTGCTTTCAGATTTGACGGTTGAGGAGATTACAAATTCTCCGGCAGTGGATTATAAAAGCGACTCCGTTACCCGGATCATTCTTGATGATTTGAACAGAGCGCAGTACGATAAGATCAAAAACCTCACCATAGGGGAACTGCGCGAAAAGATACTTGATAATATGATCTCAGGTGATGAGATTCTGCAACTTGCCGGCGGCATGTGTTCAGAAGTGATTGCCGCACTCGCGAAACTGATGGGAAATCTGGATCTGATGTATGTTTCCCGAAAATTGCATGTTACCGCAACCTGCAACACCACGATCGGCGAACGCGGCACTTTTGCCGCAAGGCTGCAGCCCAATCATCCCACAGATGACGTAAAAGGCGTTACGGCGTCTCTTTTGGAAGGGCTTTCGTATGGTATTGGGGATGCCGTGATCGGGCTGAATCCCGCCATAGACACGCTGAAAAGCACGGCGGATATCCTAACTCTTTTTAACGATGTGAAAACCAAACTCGCGATTCCCACACAGATCTGTGTTTTAAGCCATATCACAACGCAGATGCAGGCGCTCAGGCAGGGTGTGCCCATGGATCTTTGCTTTCAGTCCATAGCCGGCAGTGAAAAAGCGCTTTCTTCTTTTGGCACGGATGTGGATATGCTGGCAGAGGCAAACGAACTCATGGCGGAGCGCGGCACCGCAAAAGGGCCGAATTATCTGTATTTTGAAACGGGGCAGGGGAGCGAACTTTCCTCAAATTCCCATAACGGAGCTGATCAGCTTGTTATGGAGAGCCGGTGTTACGGCCTTGCACGCCACTATAAGCCGTTTCTGGTAAACACGGTTGTTGGATTTATCGGCCCGGAATATATTTATGATTCAAAAGAACTGGTTCGTGCAGCGCTTGAGGATAATTTCTGCGGCCATATGCACGGGCTGCCGATGGGCTGCGATATCTGTTATACCAACCATATGAAAGCGGATCAAAATGATTGCGACAGCTTGCTTGTTATGCTGGCGTCTTCCGGCTGCCACTATGTGATCGGCGTGCCCCAAAGTGATGATGTTATGCTGATGTATCAATCCACTTCCTATCACGATATTGCCGCGGTCCGGGAAATGCTTGGCCTTTCTCCGATCCTGCCGTTTCGGGAATGGCTGGAAAGTTACGGAATCTGGGAAAACGGCCGCCTTGGCAAAAACGCGGGAAATCCAAGAATATTTTTATAAGCAGGGAGTTTTTATGGATTATTTTGACAGTTTAAAAAGCGCTACGCCGGCAAGGCTGCAGATCGGCAGAACAGGCAGCAGGTATAAAACAAAAAGTTATCTTGATTTCCGCGCGGCGCATGCCGCCGCAAACGATGCGGTCATGAGCGAGGTCAGCGGCGAAACACTCAAGAAACTCGGCCTTTTTGAGATACAAACAAAATGCAAAAATAAATACGAAATGCTCACACGCCCGGATCTGGGCAGATGCTTTTCAGAGGAAACAAAGGAATATCTAAAGCAAAACGCAGTGGTTGGAGCGGATGTTCAGGTCTATTGCGGAGACGGGCTTTCTTCGCCCTGTATTCGGGCAAACGCAGGCGATATGCTGCCTATGCTCCGCCTTGCGCTGGAGGCGGACGGCATTACTTTAGGCAGGCCGTTTTTTGTTCGCTACTGTCGGGTCAACACTGCGCGGGAGATCGGCCCCCTGCTGAACGCGAAAGTAGTGTGTGTGCTGATCGGCGAGCGCCCCGGCTTGCTGACGGATGAAAGTATGAGCGCGTATATTGCATATAAACCTCACCCGGATATGAGCGAAAGCGATTATACGGTGGTTTCCAATATCAGTCGTTACGGTATGCCGCCGGTTGAAGCGGCAGCATACATAGCAGATGTGATCCGAAAAATTCTGCGCCAAAAAACAAGCGGGCTCGGTCTTGTATTATAGCGTAAAGGGCGCATTCTATGGTCGTTTAAGCAATGGTTTTTGTTGTGAGTTCGGGCGTTTGCGGTTTTCTGATCGCGGCTTTTTATCAAAAACATGTTTGAAAAACGGAAAAATCCCATAAATGCAATCTGGCATTCAGCATTTTAAACGCGCAGAAAAGCGGCGCAGAACCTTGAATGATTCTGCACCGCTTGGTTATTTATTAAGTTTTGCTTGTTGCTTTTTCTTTTAAATGAAAGTAGTATCCACAACGCTGCGGCAAGGAATGCACAGGGAAGCAGAATACCAACTGCTGCACCTGTCTTTGGGCTGGAGAGGCTTGTGTCCGCATTTTTAACAGATGTAATATCCGTTACCTTTTATACGGTTACAACTCCGTTTGCGGAGAGTGCCAGTTCCGGCTTAAGATCCGCGTTCTTTTGCGAATTCAGCAAATACGTGCCGTTCTCCTTTGCTGTAACGCCCGTTTCTCCACGGCCAAATTGTATTTCCGTATAGCCGATGATATTTCCGTTCTTATCCGTTAAGGTAACCGGATGGTAGCCGTCCGGAACATTCGGAATGGTGAAATTTCCGTTCTCATCCGTCTTTCCGGTATTGCCGCCGATGTCAACGGTTGCCGTTTTCATCCGTGATCGTGCCGCTGATACCGTGCGTGCTGTCCGTATCCGGCGGAGCAACAACAGTTTCTACAGCAATTGTTTTATCTTCATAAACCGCCGGCAAGGTCAGATAGCCGGACATGAGTTGCGCTGTCACATCCTCGCCGTTCAGCGTTACTTTTGCTACGCACCAGCCGTTTTTCGGGCGGATCAGAAACCGCGGCTCGGAAAGGCGCTCAACAGTGAAATTTGTGCCCCTGACGCTGTTGTAGAACATCTGTGCATGTTACAGACCTTGTTATAGACAATCATATGCATGTTGCCAATTCGAACGGAATTGATATATGCGGCGGCACAAACATTAAAATTGAACACGGTTTTATTGCAACGGGTGACGACGCCATCGTTTTAAAACCAAGCGATTATGAGATCAGAAACGTGGATGAAACGGACTGCATAATCTCCAGTTACGCAAACTGCTTTAAAATAGGCACGGAAACGCAGATGGATGTGAGCGGCGTAACCGTTAAAAACTGCTATTTCTTCCTGCCGTGCGGAATCACGGGCGGGTATTCCGGAATAGCGATAGAATCCTGCGACGGCAGTAATGTTTCGGATATATCCGTTTCTGATATAAAAATGGACGGAATCAGTTCTCCGCTTTTAATTTGGCTTGGCAACCGCTTTAAATACGATAAAGAAGAGGTTGGCAGCATTCACGGCGTGAATATATCTAACGTAACTGCCACGAATACGGAAATGCCCAGTGCAATTACCGGCTGTATTGATGATGAAAACAAAACGCTCTATGTGCAGAATGTTGCGTTGAATAATATTAATGTATCCTACAGAGATACAGGGGAAGATCTGCACATACGCAAAACGATAGGGGAATCCGCAATGAGCGGTTATCCGGATATCACAAGAGTATCCCATATCTATTTTATCAGTTATGAACTCAGCAAATACTGGGATCTGCCCTGTTACGCAATGGCGGTGCGGCATGTGCAAAACGTAACCGATGATGATTATTCTGTCACGCCCCGCACCTGTAATACACGGGATAAATTTTATGTGGACGACGTAAAGTGAGGATTGTGTTCTGTAAAATTACATTATATACGGCAATTCCATAGATCTAAGGAACTTGCGCCTATCCGTATCCATAAAAATACCAGAGCAACAAGTGTTACTCTGGTATTTTTGGTACGCCGGAAGGGATTCGGCGTATGCTGCGGCTGCGCCTTGCATACGGATGGCTCGCCGACCGAAATGCGCGGCATTTCAGTACCCGGCTCACCGCTTTTTGCTGAAAACAGCCCACCGGGCTGTTTCCTAAACGCAAAAACCCTCACGGGTTCGAATCCCTACAACCCAATAAATAAAAATACCGAAGTAACAAAAGTTACCTCGGTATTTTTGGTACGCCGGAAGGGATTTTCCGCCGCTGCCGCGGCTATCGCCTCGCTTCGCTCGTTGCCCACGGCGGCAAAAACAGCCCACCGGGCTGTTTTCTTCCGAATGCTGCGCATTCTCCCGCCTTGTTCGAATCCCTTCCTATGTGCAGTGATAATAAAAAGCCTCAGGCAACATAAGTTACCTGAGGTTTTTGGTACGCCGGAAGGGATTCGAACCCCCGACCTTCTGGTTCGTAGTGCCTGAGATAAGTGTGAATTATTAGGTTTTAAGCCAAATTAAGCACTATCCAGTCCATTAAATCCAACCTAAAATTTCATTATTTCCATCTAGTATTGCCGATAAGTGGTCAATAAGTGGTCAAACAAACTTGTTTTTTATTCATAAGTGGTCACCCAGATAAGTGGTCGAATAAATATGAGCTAAACAATCAATATGAATTAACGCAAAAGACGATTGATGCATTTTAACTCTTCAATTTTAAAAAGTAATGAATATTTATCTTATAGTATTGGTTTGTCCATGAATTATTACTGAAGAGATAAAAGTTTTATAAAATCAATAGTTTTTACAGATTATCAGTAAAAACTTTTGATATTTTATAAGTTTTTGGTTTTACATGTTATAAATGGAGACATACGGTAAGATCTGCAGGCGAAATCTGTGGTGATAACGCAGGAAAAATTTTATCTTGCAGATTCTTCATTAAAATATTGCATTATGGGATTTAACCTGAAGTTGTTTGCCGCAACCTGCTGGAAGGATCGGATCGTAAAGTAGCAAACCTGCTTGAGATAAAAGAATATTATCTGAAATATGTGGTAACGCTTGACAAACTTTACGTGCGCAATATTCATGGGGTTAAGATTGTATGTCTGTCAAATTTATTGCTGGAAAAAATTTAAATAATAGTATAATAAGAATAATGCAAATGGTCGGGAGATGTTCAGAATGGAATCCCTCCCGGCTTTTTATGTTTCAAATTGAGATTAATCGTTAAGAATTATGCACTTATCTAAGCATAATATTGTTGAAAAGTTTTATAAGAATTTATCTAAGTACAAATTACTGGACTGAAATTATATTTATATAGTAAATTCTTGACTCAACTTGCAATTATGTGTAATCTGTGAGCTTATTCCCACGGGGATTATTTTTATTTTGGAGGTTATAATGACGCCGGAAAATTATGCTTACAGAAACAGTTTGTTCTTTTTAAGAAATGATTTTATCGGAAATAACAAGTGGCATATCCCTGATATTCCGAAATTTGAGATCAAAGAAGATGATTTTGATAATTTAAGAATGATCGGATTCGACAAGGTTAAAACTGATGAAACGCATTTTCACCGATTTGTTCATTTCTATTTGTACGACTATAAATTTGAATGTGTTTGGAAAAAGCCGTCTGATTATACAGAAAAACTAAGCAGATTCAAAGCAATATTAACGCCCGATTTCAGTATGTATTTGGAAATGCATCCGCTTGAAAAACTACATAATGTTTTTCGTAACAGATGGATAGGAGCATATTACGCATCCAAAGGTCTCCGTGTAATTCCAAGCGTAAGTTGGGGAGGTGAAGATACTTTTGATTATTGTTTTGAAGGTATTGCCAAAAACTCAGTTGTTTCAGTATCCACATATATGGTATCGGAACACGGTAGAACGCCTGCACAAAAGGAATTTTTCCTTAAAGGTTATAATGAATTACTTAGACGCATAGAACCTGAATATGTTCTGTGTTATAATACGCCTTTTCCGGAAATGGAAGGAAATATTATAACTGTTGATTATGAATTGAACTCATGGAAACATATGAATGAAGACGCAAAAAAATCATTTAGTATGTTTTCAAATTACGGTTATGATGATATACTTAAAATAAATCTTTTTAATTTCATTTTTGCCAAAGGTATGGGCAGTTCCAGAGCCGGGCATCCGTGTATCATATTTAGAGGACAAAGAATCTTCGTACACGACGAATTATTTGACCTTGATTTTGTAACTCCGCTTGGTATAACGAACAGAGAGTTGATGGCTAAAGGAAATTCCCCGTTCGGCATTGATGGAAAAAGAATAAATATACATCATATTAATCAGGACCCGGAAGGTGATTTAGAGGAAATGCTCCAAACCGTGCATCAGCAGAATACAAAGGAACTTCATCCGTATTTAAATCGCCCGTCAAGAGTTAACAGAAAAGAGTTTCAAGAATTCAGAAAAGCCTATTGGCAATATAGATTAACACGATATGTGGAGGATAAGGAATAATGAGTTGCGAAATTTACAAAAAAGCAATGGAACTTGCAAAAACACTGCCAAATTATAAAATTTATGATTGTTGCAGCGACAATGCGATGGATGAACTAGAAGATTATCTCGGATTTGAACTTTCAAAACAACATTATACTTTTTTAAGGCAGGGAGCGCTTGAGGTTTCCGGAAGAATATTTTGCGCTAATTTTAAAGATGCGCATTATACATCTATGGATGTAATTGCAAATTTAGAGATGAATAAAAAATATAACCTTACCGTAGAAGATAAATTTGTTCCTATTCTTGAAGAAGATGAATGGATAAATTATCTGAACTATAACAGGCTAACAAAAGACAGTGAACCGACTATTGTTTATGCCTGGCCTACTCCTGACGAGTTTATTATATTTGAGCAGACTGATCAGGATCTTGGTGACTTTTTGTTTGAACTTTTTCAGGAGATAAAAACGGATCTTGAGTCTGAAGACGATTATTAATTTATTTTTAATGTCTTTCGGTTCTGTTTTCCAAAAACTACACCTACTGATTTTTTTGCTATAGTGGCCAAAATAAGTGTAAATTATTACACTTCAAGTCAATTGAATATTATCCATTCCAAAAACTCTAACTTTAAGTTCCATAATTTCCAACTATTATTACTGGTCCGTTTGATTTGATATTACTCTAATAATCGTTTAGGACAAAATTTTTATGTAATTAATAGTATAAAGTTGCAGACAATTCTTTTTTATGTTAATATAATTTTGAAAATATATTTATAGTTAATAGTAAAGGTTGTATAAATGAAATTTAGCGAACTTATTTTTAAAATGAATTCTCATAATAATATGTTTAAATCTAAAGACATACAAATTATTAAAGGGAGAATTATTGTTACTGTTGATAAAAGAAAATTAGATAACGAAACAATTTGCGATATATGTGTTAAGGCAAATTATATAAATGAAAAATATAAAATGATGTTTATCCCAATAGTCTTTTTTATGCCCAGAATCGATTTAGTGGATAAATTATCTTATGTACTGCTAGAATGTATTGCATACACTTTAATGCAAGAATTTGGTAGGGTTATAGAGTTTAGTTTTAATGTAACAACAAATATTATAACGGAAGGATTTAAATATTCTCCTTTATGGAAGATTACGAATGGTAGTATGAATTATAAAAAGAAAAAAGAAGAATATTTATCAAAATTTTCTTTTAGTGTTTATAAATACCACTACAGAAGACTCTTGAAATATGAAGAAAGTGATGGAAATGATAAATTATCAAAAGTTTATGATGAGTTGGTTTATTTCCAAAAACATTGTGCAATTAATTCTAATGTAAGAGAAGAAATAGCTGAAGTGGCAATAGAGTTAATCGGAAATGCAATAGAACATTCAACTTCAGATTGTTTAATAGATTTTGATATTGCTACTAATTATAAAAATTCACAAGGGGAATCAGTAAATAGTTTAAATTTAGCAATCGTTAATTATTCAGAAAATCTTCTAGCGGATAAATTAACTAAAGCGATAAAAACATATAATCCATCTACTGATTTAAACAACAGGTATAAGAAAGTGCTAGAGGCATATAATAATCATTCAAGGTTTTTTAATGAACAATATGGTGAAGAAGATTTTTTTAATATTTCCACATTCCAAAATAGGGTTTCTAGCAGACAAAATAATCCAATGACAGGCGGAACGGGTTTAACTAAATTGCTTAAATCCGTTGAAGATAAATCAGAGAATCACGCTTGTTATCTTTTAACTGGGAATAGAATCATTATTTTGGATAAAGACTATTTAGAGTATGAAGGTGATTGGATAGGATTTAATAAAGAACACGATTATTTTAATACTCAACCTAATTTAAATTTGATTCAAAGAAGCAAGTTTTATATGCCTGGAACGGCATATAATTTGAATTTTATTATGAAAGTTGGAGATGAAAATGAATAATAATACAGTTAAGTTACAATTTGATAAAGCAGTTACGCGATTAGCTGGATATGAATTTGGTGTGAAAACTTATGAAGATCAAATTAATGGAAAAATAAATTTTAATGAACTACCAATTACAATAGAGTTTCCAGAACAAATAGTAAGGGTGGCATCTTCTTTTGCGCAAGGTTTTTTTAAAGCATTAACAGAAAAATTTGGCTATAATTTAATAGGAAAGGAAATTATTTTAAAATCAGAGAACCAATCTTTGATAGACTCAATAATAAATAATTTGTTATGAGGTAATTGAATGATTATTTCGATTTTATCGCTAGTGATTTCAATAATATCGTTTATTATATCTACTGTTTTAGGTATATATAAAATTTGTGATGCAAAAAAAACCAATAAAGCAAAGATGGAAACAGAGTATTTTGATAGTTTATATAAAGATTATTTGCTCAATAAACTTCCCAAAGCTAGGGCAAAAATGTTAATTGGACAAGATTATAAATTAATTGGTTCACAAGAGTTAACTCAATTGCTTAATAGTATGCGACAAGATTCTCTTTATTTTATGTATGCGGATTCTAAGTTTTATAACGATTTGAAAACTAAATTGCAAAGTTTAGAAGATTACATAGTTAATCACGAGGATCAAAAATTGATTGCAGAAGAGCAAACCGAATTTTTCAATAATATTCAGAGACAAATAATGGGTATTTACGATTTGATGTTAAAAAAACATAATGGTAAAAAATCACGATAAACTTTATAAAAAATTAAAATTATGTTTTATTGTATATATGAAGTTAAAATTTGCATTCTTCGGATGTAATGCTTTTATTTAAACTACAACTATTTCTTAATTTATTTGTAGGAATATTAGATTATTTACTTTGATGATTAATTCTTTTATGTTTAAATTTAGTGTTAGTTCTTTGTTGGATAAAAATCATATATGAAAGTCACACTAATTTCGAACAAATTGTAAATCAAGTTATTTCTAATTTAAAAATTATATGTCCAGAACTGCCTATATTTCTGTTATATTTTATTTGTAAATCTCAATCGTACACATCTTGCTATCGAGAATTAATAGAAAAAAAGTATTTTCGATTTTGATTACAAGTATTCATTAGTTATTATGATTTCTAGTACGAATTAAGAAAATGTTTGAAGTTCAATCTTTGTATTTCAAATGTTATGGATAAAAAATTAGATTTTTCATTTCATAAATATATTGGATATTAGAATTCACTATTGTTTAATATGTTTAATAACATTGACGATTGTGGCAAAAAGATTAAATGAGATGTTATCATTGAAATAAATAGAAATATATAATTAAATAGAATTAATGTCGGCGAAATGGTTAAAATCTTTAATTTTGCTAGTCTCTAAAGATGTTCTTATACTTCTAACATATTAGGACTACATTATAAAAGTTAATAATCCTCAATAGCTCAGTCGGTAGTGTTACTGTATATCTATACACCACAAAAGATTGGCATTGAGATTGGAATATGTGCCCCAAAATGGTGCAAAAAGTAAATAATCCTCAATAGCTCAGTCGGTAGAGCATGCGGCTGTTAACCGCAGGGTCGTTGGTTCGAGTCCAACTTGGGGAGCCACGAAGCCTCACAGCAAATCTGTTGTGAGGCTTTTTTCATACCTAAAAGGACAATTAAATAACGGGACTGTCTATTCAAAGAATCAGGGCGTGTAATGATTAAAGAAAAATCATTACACGCCCTTTTTTTGTTTGTATTTAAAATCAAAGAAAGGAAGTTTTAAACATGAAAACATACTTTACGGATTCATACCTTGAAAAGCAGATGATGAGGATACCTCGTCAGCCTAAGAAAATGTATTCAACATTCATAAATAAATCGTTCAGAAGCAAAAGCCATAAGGCAATATTTGAAAGAGAGATGCAGCACTATCAGAAACAGGGATATGTCCTCTCAAACCGATTCACTGCTGCCCTGTATATCCTGTCGGCAGATTTCTTTCTTTGGAAATCCGTCAAATATCATATCAAGCCGAACTACATTGACTTTGACAGGATCGATATCAAAGGCGCAGAGCCGAGGTCATATACCATGTATAAAGCCGCTAAGGATATCGTTTACAGAACAACAACGGTCGCTCTTTCGGATATGATCGAAAAAAGCGTGACCGATCATGAGCTCTTTATGATCCTTCTCATCGCCATGTATATCTCAAGGTATGGGATAGAATGTATAGAGGCTGATAAAAAATGAAGTCCACTTCATTGACTTTAAAAACCGCCGTCTTAAAATAGATGATACATTGCAATGTAAATACAAAAAAGAAAGGAGTATGTCGGTGATCTTATGCAAAGACGGAAGGCTGTGCTTTGTTAATGTTTCAGTTCCGTTTCCGAGTAATATATATCTAAATACGATTCCTGACACCGAATCAGAAAACAAGATTGAGTTCTGTGATGAAAACGGTGATAACAGAATCGTACTCGAAGAATCCGAAACTGTAAACTCATCGCTTGAGGAACTGAAAGACACAACAGCGATAATGCGCAAAGTCGATATTCAGCCGTTCAAAGTCAATGGATTAGACGGTTATTCCGCACGGTATGAAGCAGACGGTTACAGGTATAAAGAGATCGTTTTGAATTTGGGGAATGGATATGTCTTCACGATGTATCTTGAAGCTGAAACCAAGCAAACTGTATGTCGCGATAACAGCAATTTCATACTTGAACTTCCGCTGCAGAATGTGCGGAAGATCTAACCATGGTGCCCACAGAAATGTGGGCATTTTTGTTTTCAAAATTCAGATTTAAGGAGTGATGTTCATTTGAACGAATTTGACAGACTTCATCGGATAGCGAAAGACTTGAAAGAACGCTATCCGAGAGGAACAAGGATCATGCTGCTCGGTATGGGCGATGATCCAAGGCCGATAGAGAGCGGAACAAGAGGCACGGTGCGGTTCGTGGATGATATGGCGACCATACACTGCGACTTCGATAACGGACGCTCACTCGGTCTTGCCTACGGTGAGGACAGATACAGAAAACTCACCGAACAGGAATTGGCAGAAGAAGAAAACAACGCCATATGCGTTGAAGAATCTACGGACGATATGATCGACGGCCAAAACGGTCAGTCCATGTCCATGTAGTTAGGAGGCGATAAGAAACAAACACATAGGCAGTGATGCCGTATGTCTATCAAATATCTTGATATGTATTCAGGGATCGGCGGTTTCCGCTCGGCGCTCGACGCTCTCGGCGGATTTGAGTGCGTCGGTTTCTGCGAGATAGATAAATACGCCAAAAAAGCCTATGAAACACTTTACGATACGAAAGGAGAGATGTACTTTGAAGATGCAAGAAATATCGACCCCGGCAACCTACCCGATATCGACCTTATCTGCGCAGGATTCCCTTGCCAGAGTTTTTCAATTGCTGGAAGGCAAAGAGGATTTGACGACACAAGAGGAACTCTCTTCTTTGAAGTTGCCCGAATTGCCGCAGTTAAAAGACCTGCGCTTCTATTCCTTGAGAACGTCCAAAACCTTTTATCGCATGACAAAGGACGGACATTTGAGACCATCCTCGAAGTCCTGGATGACATCGGGTATGATGTCTCATGGACGGTGCTTAACAGCGCGAATTTCCTCGTCCCCCAATCCAGAAATCGAGTGTTCATTACAGGATTTCTTAGAGGACGATGTGCCGGGGAAATATTTGCTTTCAGCGAAACAAACCCTAAAACTCTTAAGCGCAGACTGCCCGGGCGTGAAGGTAACAGAGTTTACGCCGCAGACGGACTCGGTATAACGATCACAACAGGAAGCGGCGCAACAGGGCTGTATATGATTCCGATAAAGTCAAATACGAAAATCGGATATCAACTTGCTTTCCCGAATGACAGTATTGACACAGCCTATGCCGATATGAACTCAAGGCGAGGGCGTGTAGGCGCGGAGCTTGCCCATACACTGACTACGAGCAGTACGCAGGCGGTCTATCTGATCGATATGAACGAAAGCCCGAAACTGACCGAACTGGCAAGGTGCATTACAGCAAGGCAGGATTCGGGGATCAGCAAACGACCGGGCGAACATTCCGCGGTACTCGTTATCGTGAAAGAAATTACGCCCGAGGAGATCAGCGAACTTGACGGCGTTACAGCAGACGGTTCGGATAAGACTGCCGGGCTCATCATTCTTTCCGATGAGGAAGGTCATCAGTTCCTCGGATATATCCGAAAACTCACGCCGAGGGAATGCTGGAGGCTGCAGGGCTTTACCGATGAACAATTTGATAAAGTGAAAGCGGTCGGGATATCCGATTCGCAGTTATACAAAATGGCAGGAAACGCAGTGACCGTTCCTGCCGTTTTCGCTGTTGCGAGAGAATTAAAACGAATATTTTACGGAGGTGGTAATTGATGCCGAACTGGATACAGAACAACCTAAAGTTTGACGCAAGCGATGAAGAAATGCAAAATATCCTTGAAGCGATCAAGGATGATGAAAAAGGTATCGGCTCCATAGATTTCAACAAGATAACGCCAATGCCGGAATCACTGGGGATCGAGTGCGGTTCTAACACCGATAAGGGATTGCGGATGGTGAAAGAGTTCCTTGAAAGTCTTCCCGAGGACATAGCGAATCAGGAAGGTTTCTATGATGAACTCATTGAATATCTGCATGACAGAGGAAAAGATCTGCCGGAAGAAGATAGAAAGATATGGGAACTCGGCGTAACTGCCGTAGACAATATCAACCGATACGACGCGCCCACATGGTACGAATGGGCATATCAGAACTGGGGCACAAAGTGGAGTGCGAACAAATGTCGGCTTGATAAAGAAAACAAAACGCTGCATTTTCAAACAGCACAGAGGGCGCCTTTTCCCGTCATACTCAAACTATCCGCTATGTTTCCGAGTATTCAGATGAATCTTGAATTCGCCGATGAGGATATCGGGCACAACTGCGGCAGGGTGGTATTTAAAAATGGGGATATAAAGGAGATCTACAAGCCGGAAGAAGGCAGAGAGGCTTTTGAGTTTTCAGCAGATGTCTGGGACTACGATCTCAGCGATATGAGTCTTCATCTGAATATCCCCGGCACCAAGTATGTGTATACGGGTACGGAAGACTATGAACTGATCGAACTGTTCGGAAAACCCGCCCTGTTCACGAATGAACGGCTGACACCCGCAGATGTGCCGCAGGGACTGAATCTCTATCATTTAAGACGCTCAGACGATGATGACAGATTCGCATCTATTGAACCCGAAGTCAGTGTAAACCACGGCGCCTCCGTCCTCACAAACGAAACGATTGACTTCGGTGAGAACGGATATATCGAACTCAAAGATGAGACCGAGCCGAACTTCACAGGGCAGGAGATCTCCATAGACGATTATGTCACCGAGAACTTTTGCCTTGATGAATCCGAAGAACAATCAGGAGGTATGAACTTATGCCAATAAAAGAAATCAGTATAGACGAACTGCGCAGGATGAACGGTAAGGAAGGACTGATCCTGCAGGGCTGCGGCGGTGATCTTCAGGAGTGGCTGGACGGCATTAATGATCTGCTCACGACAGAAGGCGTGCTGCTGAACGGTTCAAAATTCGATACGATCTATTCCTTTCAGGTCGACGATCACACCGATCTGCTGTTCCCGTTTGACAATGTGGAACTGAACATCGGCAAGTTTGCCATGTGGCGGCTCCAGACACAGAATACATTCTTCGGCACATGGTTATCCGATCTTGTACCGAATGAACTCGGCGGCTTTTTAAGCGAAGAAAAGCCAGAAGAAAAAGTAAAGCCCGACTGCGAGCTGATCGGTCAGGACAGCAATATCTACAACCTTATGAGTATCGCCTCAAGAACGCTTAAGCAAAACGGCATGTGTGATGAGGCAAAGGAAATGACAGACCGCATCACAAACGGCTCAGTAAACTATTACGAAGCCCTCAACATCATCGGCGAATATGTCAATATCACTGGTCCAAGCGAAAATGAGGGCTGCGGATTTGAGCAGTCAATGTGAGGTGATAATATGTCAGCATTGTGGTTTATCGCCGGTTTCTTTATCGGCTCGATCCTAACGGTATTCACAATGTGCCTTGCTTTTGCGGCCAAACAGGCTGACAGAGCAATGGGCATTGAGGATTAAATAACAAAATATATTTACGAGGTGTTTTTGCGTGTATAGGATGCACACAAAGGCACCTCTTTTTTTGTTTGTTCCGGCATCTTGATACACGCAGGTCACCTCAAAAACGGAGGTGATACGATCAACAGCTTTTTATCATGGATAGGCGGAAAGAAAGCGCTTCGGGATGAGATACTCATCCGCTTCCCCGTTTCGTATACTCGATATATCGAAGTGTTCGGCGGCGGGGGCTGGGTGCTCTTTCACAAACTGCCGGGCAGGGATTTTGAAGTCTACAACGACTTCAACGGTCTGCTCACGAATCTGTATCAGTGCGTGAGGGACAAGCCTGATGAACTGAAAAGCGAACTCAGGTATATGCTCAACTCACGCAAAGATTTCAGTTACATTAAGAATGTTCTGCATTCGGATTCTGAACTTTCAGATACCAAAAAGGCAGCATTCTTCTATGCGCTCGTAAGATACAGTTACGGTTCGGGCGCCGAGGACTTCGCCTGTCAGCCCCATTCCATATGGAATGACTTTCCGCTGATTGACGCGGCGAGCGCAAGGCTGCAGAAAGTGGTTGTCGAAAACAAGGACTTTGAGAAACTCATCACGCAGTACGACAGGGATGAATCCTTCTTTTACTGCGACCCGCCCTACTACAAAACAGAAAACTACTACATGGGCGGCGGTTTCGGCAGAGAGGACCATAAAAGGCTTGCCGACTTGTTATGCGGCATTAAAGGCAAATTCCTGCTTTCATACAACGACTGTGAGGAGATCAGGGAACTGTATGACAGACCCAGGATCCTCATTGAGGGCATCTCAAGACTTTCTAACCTTGCGCAGAGATATGAGAACGGGAAAGAGTATCCCGAACTCTTCATATCAAACTACGACACAAGCGAGTTTCTAAACTCGTGCGTGCAGTTATCTTTATTCAAAAATTACACCAATCAATTCATAGGAGAAAGGAAGATTATCAATGACAGACTCAATTAGAACTTTAGAAATACCGATACCCGAAGACGCGATGGATTTGCTCGGTTTTACCGAAGACGGCATCTTTCAGGTAGATATCTCCGAGGGCAGACTCGTGCTTACGCAGAAAAAGAGAGGCGTATGCGTTTTTAACGATGACGATGAGGACAAGCCGGACTGCGAGGACTGCAGATATTCCTGCCCTCACTGCGGTGAGTGCAACGCGCCGCAGTTCTATAAATTCTTCGGCGATTTAATAGAGGAACAGGAGGCGGAAAACGATGACTAAGTTACTGCGCATTCTCGGCAAAAGAGGCCGAATAACGATCCCGTTTGAGATCCGCAGAGCAGTGGGCTTCAGATACAACGATGTGCTCTCGTTCACACAATCAGACTGCAACACGGTCATCGTCAAGCGTGAGGTGCTCTGTGATGAGAACTGTCCGTACCACGATACCGAACTGCTCGACTCCGAGCCGATGTCCGTCACGGATTTCCTTGACGAACTCAGCGATGAGGAACAGCGTGAAGCGCTCATCCACCTCTCTGTAAAATGGGCGGAAAAAGAAGGTGCCGCCCGTGCCTGAACACACCGAACTGTATATGCAGTCTCTTGAAAACGCAAGGCACTGCAACGAAGTCGACCTCTGGCGTGAGAGCCACAAGGCAAACATGGAATGCGCGAGGGCGATCGAAGACGCGATCGATAAAGGATTTCACAACAACCATTTATCCCACGATTGCGCAAGGACTGTCATAGACGAGTACGGCTTTGACCGGGTCAACTTTCTTCTCCGCCTTACCCTCAAGCACGCGCAGCAAGACGGCAGGTATTCCGAAGAAAACAAAGCGTGGGGTCGGAACTTCGCAGTGCCTTCCAGCAATGACAGAACGGAATATCTGATCAATTCTCATCCTGTTCTGCTTAACGGCTTTATCGATGAGGCAAGAGAGGAGTGGAACAAACTCGGCTTGTGGGACAGTTCGCACTGCGAGGATATGAGCGGAGCGGATCTGACAAACAAGATACTTGTTATCAAGCCGGACAGACTCAAAGACGAATACAAAACGCCCGACGATCAGCTCTTCTACGCAACATCAGGATTCGGGTGTGATCCGAACGCAAGAGGGCGTTCCGTCTTCGGTCGCTTTGCTAAAGATGATGAGAACTACTCGTGGTGGCGAACGGACTTCATCGGCATACTGAAAGACGAATTCATACCCGACTGGGTAAAGGAAAAGTATGACCTTAAGGAAGACAATGAGCCGTCCGAGGACTGCGGAATGGAAATGAGGTGATACAGTGAGGATCAGGATATATCAGATCGCCGACGCTTCGGAAAGCCAGAACCGCTTTATGGACTATGACTATGCCATGGAGCACGGCGGAATCGATGAGAGCGCATACAAAAATGTCTTTTACGGCGATGTGGAGGCGAAAGACCTTGAGGATATCTATCAGCTCTTCAACTCCAAGCGTGTGCCAACGCATCAGGGGCACAGTCTCTCCGTTTCCGATGTGATAGAGATCATCGAATCTGACAACGAGAAGCTGAACGGAAAGTGTTTCTTCTGCGATGCTGTCGGTTTCAAAACTGTCGACTTTGACACAACGAAGTGTCAGGAAATGGACGGATTGCGTTGCATCTATCTCACGCCAGGAAACAAGCCCCTGGACATCAAACTGAAAGTCGATGAGTATGAGACCTTAAGGGACGCTGTGCAGGGATTCGTTGAGATCACCTATCCCTTTGACGATACGGTCGCCGTAGTCGGAAATGAGGAAGCGAAACTCGAAGGCATGAAAGGCAATTTCCGTATCGGCAGCAGCATCTACGCCGGTCCCGTCCTCATTGTCGGCGACAACGGCGGTGAGGATTTCACTGAACTTACGCCCGAACAGGCAGAGCGATACATGAAACGGTTTGCCGAGCCGGAAAACATATCGGCTGAAGAAGCCCGAACCGATATGGGTATCACATTTATTGGCTTTAATATATAATGGAGGTAAAATTATGAGGATAACAGCAAAGATACACGAAGTATTCAACAACGAAAAGAGTAATGTCAAGGCAACCGCGTCCGCCGCTTTCGGCGGCCAGTTCGCCGTGCATGGTTTCACTGTTATGAACGGCAAGAACGGCTTGTTCGTGAATATGCCGTCCAAAATGAACGATGAGGGCGAATATGTGTCGACTTTCCATCCGATCACGAAGGACGCGAGGAATCAACTTACTAACACGATCCTTGAGGCATACGAACAGGCGCTCACGGAATTCCAGACGCAGTCCGATGAACCGTCCGAAGACGAGGGAGAGTCCGAAGATGAGGACTTTGAAGCAATAACGGACGATCAGGAAATGAGGATGTAAAAAAAGTCTGGACTTTGCGCAAAACTTCTGATACTGTGAGGTCAGGAGGTAAAATACTATGAGACACAAGTTAATATATCTTATCCTTTCCGCTGTACTTATCGTCAGCATTGTTACAGGCTGTTCGGCACAAGCCGTCAGCGAGAACGGCACGACCGAAAGCGCCACGGTATCGGATGAAAGCGCAGCAAAGTCAGACACAGTTGCACAGTCTGCCGAATCTTCAAGTGAAACCACTACAGGCGGAACAGGCACCTCTGCTTCAGGGCAGGAAGAAGACGATTCCCAACGAAAAGCAACAGAAACCACCACCAAAAGTGGACAAAATCCTGCAAGCAACAGGACAGGTTCTTCGACTACTTCAAGGAAACAGACAACAACGAAACGGCAGACTACGACACAAAAGCCTGCCACCACCAAGAAACCTACCACAACAAAAAAGCCGACAACTACTGCAAAGCAAGGACTTACCGCAAGCGATATGCAATGGATACAATCGGAAGCCCATAAATATATGCAAAACAAAGGCGCATCGATTGATTCAAGCGTAGGCAGTTTTTCCGGCAGAATCTCCACAAAAGATAAAAGCAGATCGGAAGTGTTGGCGGAAGTGAAAGAGTGGATAGACTTTGAATACACCGAGTGTATGAACAGCGGTTGGAATTCTGTTTCCATGTACTGCAAATATGAAAAAAGAAGCAACGGAAGTTACTTCATATATGTAATGTACGGCTGATAAAAGCCGTAAAGCAATCTAAGCACCGATTGAAATGATCGGTGCTTTTTTCTATCTATTTTAAGGAGGATTTATGAGCACTAAATTTCAACTGAGCAAAAAGGCGCTCAGCCTTTTGCTTTCTCTTTTGGTTATCGTTTCGGCGGTGCTTCCGGGTATGTCAGCACTTGCCGCAACGGTTGAAAAATGCGAATTAAACATCCGCACAAGTTCAAAGTATGAATATATGAACAACTGGGCGTATCCGAACAGAAGAAACGGCATTCACCTTGCGACCGTGGCAACAGGTTCACATAAAGGCGAAGTAGCCTATTGTATTGAATTCGGCAAGGATATGGGTGATGACGGTCAGGAAGAAACCGTTATGGACATTGAAGATGTACCCGCATGGGAAGCGCTTAATGCCACACAGAAAGCGGGCATCACATATGCCACTATCTACGGTTACCCGAATTTCAATTACGGCGTATCAAACGAGGCAGCGCAGGTCGCTACGCAGTTTGTTGTATGGGAATATTCACAGGGCTACCGTACTTCAGCGGACGGAAACAATCCGACTGCAGGACTGAACGGAACGAGTTCAAAGATCGAGAACGCCATAGAAGCGGCAGGCTTTGATGTCCGCCGTCAGTATTATTCGTCCGGCGTTGTGCCGTATGACGATGTTATGACGGCATACAAGGGCATCCTTAACGGTATCAAGACGCACAGAACCGTACCGAGTTTCAACTCAGATACGCTTGAACTCAAGTGGAACGATGCAAACAACCGTTATGAAGCAAAGGTAACGGATTCAAATAGTGTTCTTGCGAATTTTGCATTGACAACATCTAACTCAAATTTGAAGTTCTCAAAATCCGGCAATACGCTTACTGTTTATTCAACGGCAGTTATCAATTCCGCAGCAACAGTTACAATGACTAAGACTTGTACTACGGTTGGCGCTGACATCGGTTTTGTTCCTGCCGATCAGGACGAGAATCAGTCTCTTGTAGGCAGGCTTACCGACCCCGTAACCGCATCGTTCAAAGTCAAAACGGCAACAGGCAACGCAAGGATCGTGAAAACATCCGAGGACGGCGAAGTTGAGGGTATCAAGTTCACCCTTACAGGCAACGGACTGACTTACACAGGTGTGACCGACTCAAAAGGGGTATTCCTTAAATCCAACATTCCTGCCGGAACTTACACGGTCACTGAGGAATCTATTGACAAATATGTGCCGCAAAAGTCTCAGACAGTCACCGTTCGAGGCGGAGAGACCGCTACCGTGAATTTTGATAATATCCTTAAAAAGTTCAAAGTTAAGGTCGTAAAAACAGATATTGAAACAGGAACGGCACAGGGCGACGCGTCGCTTGCCGGAGCTAAATACGGACTCTTTAAGGGCGATGAACTCGTAGACACCTATGTCACCGACTCAAACGCATCTTTTGTAACAGACTACTATGTCTGCGACACGGACTGGACGCTGAAAGAACTCGAATCAAGCGAGGGCTATCTCGTAAACAGCACGGTATACAAGGTCGGCGCTGATCCTAAGTTATACACCGTTGAGTTTAATACAACAGAAAACAATGTGACCGAGGAAATCATCAAAGGTAACATTGCCATCATCAAGCACACCGATGACGGCAGCACGCAGATCGAAACGCCGGAAAAAGGCGCTGAATTCCAGATCTATCTCAAATCCGCAGGCTCGTTTGTGAATGCAGATGAGGACGAAAGGGATACCATTGTCTGTGATGAGGACGGTTTCGCAAGTTCAAAACTTCTGCCCTACGGCGTATATACCGTTCATCAGACCAAAGGCTGGGACGGCAGAGAGATGATCAAGGACTTTGATGTGTTCATCAATGAGGAAGGCAAGACATACAAGTTCTTAATCAACAACTCTAACTTTGAAAGTTATGTAAAGGTAGTCAAACTTGACGCCGAAACAGGCAAACAGATCCCCTACGCAGGGGCAGGCTTTGAGATCTATGACAGCGAAGGTCACCGCATTTCAATGCAGTTCACTTACCCCGAAGTCACGGAGATCCACACATTCTACACCAACAGCGAGGGATATTTAATCACACCCGAAACACTGCCTTACGGTGATTACACACTTGTTGAAGTGCAGGCGCCATACGAATATGTACTCGACAGCACACCGATCCCGTTCACGATCTCACAGGAAAACAGTTCCACGGACACAGGCGTGACCGTTGTAAAAGTCAAGGCACAGGATATGCCGCAGAAAGGCGTTATCGAGATCGGGAAAACAGGTGAAGTATTCGCTTCGGTCGGTATGCTCGGAGGCGGTTATGTCGATGAGAACGGAAATGAAATTGAATTTCCGATAACCTACTCACCGATCTACGAAACACAGGGGCTGCCCGGTACAGTCTTTCAGATCTATGCTGCCGAGGACATTGTAACAGGGAACGGAACAGTCAGAGCCTATCAGGGTGAACTTGTTGACGAGATCACCACAGATGAAACAGGCTACGCAAAATCAAAGGAACTCTATCTCGGCAAGTATACCGTGGTTGAAAAGACCGCATCAAACGGCTTCTACAATGCAAATGAACAGTACGATGTGGAACTGACCTATGCTGGTCAAAATGTCAGCATTACCTCAACAGAATTGTCACTCTATAACGAAAGACAGCGTGTAACCGTTTCTCTTTCCAAAGAACTCGAACAAAACGAGCACTTTGGCATCGGAATGAATGACGAGATAAAAAATGTTCAGTTCGGCATTTTTGCCGATGATGACATCACGGCAGCAGACAACTCCGTTATTCCCCAAGACGCTTTGATTGCCTATGCGAACTGCGATGAGAACGGAAACATCACCTTTAACTGTGAACTGCCCATAGGCTTTAAGTGGTACGCCAAGGAAATGGCTACTGATGCGCACTATGTACTGTCCGATGAAAAGTATGCGTTCAACACCGAATATCAGGGACAGGAAGTGCAGACCATCGAGATCACTGTCAATGACGGAGAGCCGATAGAAAACGAGCTGATCTACGGTACGGTCAAAGGTTTAAAGACAGACAGAGAAACAAGCAAGACCATTGAGGGCGCTTTGTTCGGTCTGTTTACAAGTGATGAAACCGAGTTCACAAAGGACAACGCTATCCTTACCGCTGAATCGGATAAGGACGGTATCTTCACATTTGAGAATGTGCCGTTCGGCGAGTGGATGATCAAAGAACTTCAGCCGGCTGAAAACTATCTGCCGAGTGATGAGATCTATACGGTTACGATCTCTGCTGATGAGCAGGTAATCGAGATCAATGCAGTTAATGATATGATCCCCGAACTGAAAACCACCGCAACGATAGACGGCGAAAAAGAGGTTGAGGTCAAAGACGAGATCACCATTAAGGATGTCGTTGAATACAAACACCTTGTTCCGGGCAAAGAGTACACCATCAAAGGCGTGCTGATGGATAAGGCAACTAACGAACCGTTTAAAGTTGACGGAAAAGAGATCACTTCCGAAGTGACTTTTGTACCCGAAAAACCGAACGGTGAGGTTACAGTTTCCTTTACCTTTGGCGCAAGCGGAATCACACAGACCACGGAACTTGTTGTATTTGAAACGCTGTATCGTGAAGGTATAGAGATTGCAACACACGCTGACATTGAGGATAAAGGTCAGACCGTGACGATCACTGTGCCGGAACCCGAAACACCGTACACAGGTGACGACCGCAACTATGGGGTTTGGATCGGTCTCGGCGCTATCGCTCTCGGCGCGGCAGTATCAGCCATCGTGCTGAAGTTAAAATCAAAAAGGCAAGAGGATGAGTGATAAACCATGATCAATGTATATATCTCTTCGCCCTTAAGCGGAAATATTAAGCGCAATCTGCGAAACGCGGTTGCGTTTGCGAGATATGTTTTTAAAGAATGCGGCGCGGCGCCTGTCGTGCCGCATTTCTATGCCCAAGTCCTCAACGACAATGATCCTGCGGAAAGAAAACTCGCTCTGGAGGCGGATATGAGCCTTCTCTATCTCTGTCAGGAAGTTTGGGTGTTCGGAAATTACTGGACTGAGGGCATGAAAGAAGAGATCAAACGCGCACGCATTCTGAACATTCCCGTTAGGGTCTTCGGAAAGAAGAAGGTGCGCAAAATATTGAGAAAATACGGAGGTTATAATGACAAGAGAAAAAAACAGATTTACTAAACTGCAGTGGCTTGCCTTTGCCGCTGCTTTACTCATTTTCATTTTGTTTAGCGCCACCACAGTATATGCCGCCGGCGATGTTGCCGGCGCAATCGAGAACACATGGTCTGCGGCAAAATCACAGATAAAGACGGTGGTAAACAATGTTGTGTTCCCCGTAATCGATATGATCCTTGCGGTGCTGTTTTTCGTTAAGATCGGCACGGCGTATATGGACTACAGAAAGCACGGACAGTTTGAATTCACGGCGCCCGCGATCCTGTTCGCCTGCCTGATCTTCACGCTGACTGCTCCGCTGTATATCTGGGGTATTGTAGGGATGTAACGAAAAACGCTGGACTTTTGTCTTTATTCGTATATACTGTGTGTCGGAAAGGGTGATTATATGAAATCCTTGATCGAGCAGTTGTATTATTTGAATGATACAACTCTTAAAACACACGAAAAGAGTTTCAAAGAATTAAGCAAGGAAATGAACTCCCTCCTGTTTGATGAGATCAGGCAGTTTCTGCCGCAGGAGCAAAAGAACTTGGTACTCAGAGCCGAAGAAATATATGATGCGATGCTTTCGGTAGAATCAGAAGCGGCATTCTGCAGAGGTTTCGACACGGCGGTAAAATTACTTTTGGAAGCAGTAACAAGGGATACGGATTAACTGATTTATTTCTAACCGAATAATGCTGGACTTCAGCGCTCTTTCCCGATATGGTATTGTTAATACATTTGAGAGAGGTGAAACCATGAACAGTGAAAAATCGTCTGAACTCATCAAGGCTTTGTTTGAGGGATACTTTGCGCCTGTTGAAGTCATGACGCAGAACAACCCCGAATACGATGCGGCGGGTGAATTCGTCAATGTAAGCGAAGAAAAACTTAGGAACACGTTTTCAGAAGAACAGGAAGAACTGTTTGAACAATTCCATGCCGATCTTCTTGCGCAGGAGGACACCCTGATCGTGAGAGCCTTCGGCTTGGGACTGAAAACGGAAATGCTGTTACAAAACGAGTTAAAGGACATACCGCTCGGAAACATCAGAGATCTGTTAAGACAGAAGGAGTAACAAAATGAGTTCAATAATCAGCAAACTAATCCATAATGAGGATTTTATAGAAAGCGCAACTGATCGTTCAGAAGAAAAAGAAGTAAAGGATCAGATCAAGGAATTGTCTGATAAACTGTTAGCAAATATGGATGACATCGCCAAGAATCAGTTTGATTACTACACATCACTGATGAACTTAAAGAACAGTTTTGATGATGAAAAGGCTTTTTATTTAGGATTCAAATGCGCTGTGAAAATACTTTCCGAAGTATATGCGGACAAAAACGAATAAACAAGAATTAAAAAATGCGATGACCGCCGGATATGTTTCGGCGGTCATTTCCTTTGGAGGTGGTTCAAATTTTCGATTGGCTTGGTGACATAATCTCGGGAATGGGCACAGCAATCAGCAACGCCTTTTCCACAGTTTCAGATACAATAATCGACGGTATTTTAAACAGGATCATTCAGTGGCTGTTTACCGTAATCTATGACGGAATAGCCGATTTTTTCACACTGATCAGCGGTATGGGCGTTGAGATATTTGACCTTGATTGGGTATCAGCAGTGGTAAAACTCTTTTCCCTCTTCGGCTGGGTGCTCTTTGTAGTCGGGCTGATCGTCTCCGCATTTGACCTTGCCGTTGAGTATCAGAACGGCAGGGCGAACGTGCAGAGCACGGCGCTCAACTGGATCAAGGGCTTTATGGCGGTATCGCTGTTTACGGTCACGCCCATAGAGCTGTATAAATTCTGCGTATCCCTGCAGAACACGCTGTCCGGCGACCTTACAAGGATATTCGCGTCTCAACAGGGAACAACGCTCGGAGAGGTAGCGATGTTTGCTTTGCAGTCCTACTTTAATCCGCAGGGCGCGTCAATGTCGATAGGGCTGTTTGAACTTGTCATGCTGATCGCGCTCGGATTCTGTGTATTCAAGATTTTCTTTGATAACATCAAGCGCGGCGGTATTCTGCTTATACAGATCGCAGTCGGCTCGCTATATATGTTCTCCATACCGAGAGGATACGATGACGGGTTCAACCAGTGGATCAAACAGGTCATCGCGCTCTGTATCACGGCATTTCTTCAGACAACTCTACTGTTCCTTGGTCTGTTGACTTTCCCGAACAACATCCTGCTCGCCATCGGCATTATGATGGCAGCGGCGGAAGTGCCGAGAATCGCGCAGCAGTTCGGTCTGGACACAAGCGTGAAAGTCAATGTGATGAGCGCAGTGCATATGGGCACATCGGCTGTTAATCTTGTAAAGGCTGTAGGAAAGTGAGGTGACTAATATGGGCGATTTAACGAAGAATGACATTGAAGTGTGTGATCTTGAGATCAACGATGATGGTGACGGCATCAGCGCGTACCTTGAAACACTTTTCGATGTTGATGAAAAGTTCGGTACAAATGTAAACGATGACGATGACTCTTGGGTGAACTTTTATGCGGAATACTTCCCAGAAAGCGGCGAGTTAAAATGCACATATTTCGTGGACAGAGCTAATGGCAGCGATGAACATGAATATGTCCCGTCAGCAAATGAAAAAAGCCTTATAATTTCAATGTTGGAAGAAGAATGCCAAAAAGAGTCAGGGTACTCAATTAGCGAATTTCTCAATAGTTACACTGAGGAAAGTTCTTTGAGTCTTAGCTAAAATTAAATCTCCCTTTAGCAGTTCATTATCAACAAAAATATTACTATAACTAATACTATTTGTAACATTGTTATAAGGCAAAAAGATCGCTCCTTTATACTTTTTTAAAAAAATATAAAAGAAAATGCGCACTTGTGCAAAGCCGAAAAACAAGGCTATGACTAATGAAACGGCAAATAACGAAGAGTGTTAATTGCCTTATAAGAGCGCATTCCTTTAACAGAAATCGGTATTTCATATTGTTTTTTTATATACTATGTGATAGCATAATATATAATTATAAATAATATTATTATTGAAAATTGAATTGCATCAGGGAGGTCCTTCAATGGGCATTTTTAGGAAAATGAAAGAAAAAAGAGATGCAAAGAAAAAAGCCGAATTAGAAGAATGCAAAAAAGAATTTGCTGAAATTCATATGCCGAGGATACTTTTCAGAAGAGCCATCAGGAACGCCGAAGAAAAAGGCGCCCCTATAATAATTGACGGCGTATGTTATAACTGGAACGGAAAGGTTTGGATATCAGACAAAACACCTAACGCTTATCACCGATAAGCGTTATTATTTTGCACAAAAATAAAAGCCCGGTATAAACCGAGCTTTTCGTGCTTCATTTGTCTGTATCGGAGGTAAGCGCGATTATTTTTGTAAGGCACTCCTCTTTGTCCTTTTTGTCAAGTCTTAAGAGGGCTTCCAAGAATTTGGAGAAATAATAAAACACTTCGCCTTTAGCCGTGTCTGTCTCAAAGCCGTTTTCAAACAGTTCTGATATATCATCACTAAAACAGGTTAGGTATTTAATTGACGTATTAGTGAATTTTGACATTGAAAGTATGAACTCAATATCAGGAAAATATGTACCTTTCTCATATTCTTCGAATAGTTTAGGGTCAATTGCGCATTTATCCGCTATTTCTTGCACCGTCATATTTCGGTATTCTCTGGCTGCTTTGATTCTTGGACCGCATTCTCTTATATTTCCTTTATTATCCATACATTAATCCTTCCCGGGATCTAATCCCTAAATATCTCTTAATTGTTGTTTAACATAAAAACAAAAAAATGTCAAATCAAGGAGGTATAACTTGAACAAACAATTCATATATCCGCAGAACATGAGAGCGTCCGCAACACTGTGGCTGTGGTCTTTAAGGGACTTTGCCGTAATCGTCATTGCGGCGCTTTTTTCTGCATTGGTGCTTGCCACCACAAAACTGCTGATCCCCGCGGCGCTCACGGCGGCATATGCTCTGCTGAGTATCCGCAGTGATGAAACCACGGTGCTTGATTTTCTGAAATACGCGATCAGGTGCTTCATTTCCACTCAGCAATACTATGAATGGAGGCTGAAAGATGAAAAATAACAAGAAGAAAAAGAAAAACTCCGTACAGGAGCTGATCGGGATAGATACCTTTTCAAAGCGCGGACTCAAAACAAGAAACGGTGAGCTCGTGTTTTTTTCTATCTCCCCTACAAACATATCCGTTCTTTCAAAGGAAAATATTCAGACAAAGATATGGCATTTGATGATGGTGCTTTCCGCCCAGCCGGATATTGAGATCACCTGTCTTGATTCCTGTGAAAGATTCGATGACAACAAGTCCTTTATGGTGGATCGTTTGGCAGATGAAACAAATCCGCTTGTAAAGAAATGCCTTGAAAAGGATATCGAGTATCTCGACAATATTCAGATAGAGATGTCTACGGCAAGGCAGTTTATGTTCGTTGTCCGTTTCAAGCGTGAAAAGGAAGAACAGATCTTCACGCAGATCAACCGAGTTGAGAAAGCCATCGCAGAGCAGGGCTTTGAAGTAAAAAGAATGGGCAAGGACGATATCAAACGCTTCCTTGCGATCTACTTCGGCGCCTCCATGCAGGGCGAACTGATACCCGACATTGACGGAAAGGACTGTTTCGATGAAGAAAAGATCGAAAAGGCGTTTGCTTAATATGGTGATCGTTGTATCCGTTTTCGTTTTTGCCGTATGTGCCGCGGTGCTTGTAAGTTGGCATTTGGAATCGAAGAACGCGCAAAACGCAATCAACGAATTTGACCGTGTGCTGACAGAAAGCGAAACCGCAGAAGATGACGAGAAACCGTACATCAAAAACTGCGTTGCGTGGATAGAGATACCCGGCACAGATATTGACTATCCTATCATGCGGAAACAAGGTAATCCCGAATATTATCTCAGGCGAAATTACAAGGGCGAGTATTCCTATTCGGGCACGCCGTTTCTTGATGAGAACTGCAATATTCGTTTAAGCAAAAACCTCATTGTATACGGTCACAATATGAAGGACGGTACGATGTTCTCCGAACTCACGAAATACAAGGACTTAAAGTTCTGTATAGAGCATCAGGCGATGAAGTTGACAATAGACGGTATCACATACAACTACACTTTGTATGCCGTTTGTTCCGTTGACGCATCAGAGGGCTGGTACACTTTCACAGGTCAGACAAGTGAGGACAACTTTGCCGAACTCATATCCCATATTCAGAACCGATCCTCGTACATCAGTTTCACCGAACAGGCTGAGTACGGGGATCATTTTTTGACCTTATCGACCTGCGACTACGCCAGTGACAATTCAAGGTTGATCGTTATAGCGAAAAGGAGTGATTAAATGCTATTTAAAAAGAAAAAAGTGGAACTGACGGAAGAACAGAAAGAAGAAATACGCATCAAAGACTTCTTTGACCGTATACTTCCGTCTACGATTCGTTTTTACACGGATCATTATATCATCGGTGATAGTTACCGTTGTGTATGGGCAATCAAGGAATATCCGCCTACTACGGAAGAACTCGCCCTATTTTCACAACTTGCCGACCGAAACAATGTTACTGTTAGGCTTTACTCCAGACTTGTGGACGGACTGGAGCAGAGAAAGATCATTCAGAATGCCGCAAGACGAAACAAACTGCACACAGGCTCGGATGACGCACTTGAAAACATCACGGCAGAGGGCAATCTAAAAGATGTTGCCGCCCTTATCGCAGACCTCAGAAAAAACAGAGAACCTCTTCTCCACTGCGCCGTATTTCTTGAACTCAAAGCGGAATCCATGCAGAAACTCAAAGAGTTACAGGCAGACATCATTATGGAACTGACCCGTTCCAAGATGAGCGTGGACAGGCTGACTTTAAGACAGAAAGAGGGATTCCTTTCTGCCTTACCCGTAGGCTGCAATATGTTCAAAGAACAGTTTGAAAGAGTACTCCCTGCAAGTTCCGTTGCAAATCTCTATCCGTTCAACTATTCCGGCAAGACTGACCCGAAAGGCTTTTTCATAGGCAGGGACAAATATGGCACGAATATCCTTGTAGACTTTGACCGCAGAGCAGAAGATAAGACGAACGCCAACTGCCTTATCCTCGGCAACTCAGGACAGGGCAAGTCTTTTCTGCTTAAACTTATTCTTACGAATCTGCGTGAATCAGGTAAACGCATAATTTCACTCGACCCGGAAGCCGAATACGAGGAACTGACGAAAGCGCTCGGCGGTTGCTATATCGACTTTATGAGCGGTGAATTTATCATCAATCCTTTAGAGCCTAAGTCTTTCGGCGATGGTGATAAAGAATACGATCCGTCCACGCCTGAAGCCTTCAGGCGAGTAACAAGGTTGAGCCAACACATCGCCTACCTTAAAGACTTCTTTAGGGCTTACAAGGATTTCAACGATGAGCAGTTAGACACCTTAGAGATCATCCTCACAAAACTCTACAACAACTTTGGCATAACGGATTACACCGATTACGACAAGTTGACCGCAGAGGATTATCCCATCATGGAAGATCTGTATGCATTGCTCGAAAAGGAATACAATGAGTATGACCGTTCGCAGAAGAATATCTACAGAGAAAAGACTTTGCAGGAGTTATGTCTCGGTCTGCACTCCATGTGCGTAGGCACGGAAAGCAAATACTTCAACGGCCACACAAACATCGTGGATGACAAGTTCCTCTGCTTTGGCGTAAAAGGCTTGCTCGACACCAACCGTAGGCTCAAGGATGCGATGTTATTCAATCTGTTGTCATATATGACAAACGAGTTGCTCGGCAAGGGCAACACCGTTGCGGCGATAGATGAGTTGTATCTCTTCCTCACAAATATGACGGCCATTGAGTACATCCGCAATGCCTCTAAGCGCGTCCGCAAGAAGGACAGCGCGGTCATTCTCGCCAGTCAGAACATTGAGGACTTTATGCTTGACGGTATCAAGGAATACACCAAGCCGCTGTTCTCAATTCCTACCCATCAGTTTCTTTTCAATGCCGGGAACATTGAGCCGAAAACCTACATCGACATCATGCAGATCGAGCCGTCCGAGTTCGAACTCATCAAGTATCCCGAAAGAGGTACTTGTCTGTACCGCTGCGGTAACGAAAGGTATCTCCTACAGGTCATTGCGCCTGAGTTTAAACAGAAAATGTTTGGCAAGGCTGGCGGAAGATAATCTATTTATTTAATATTAGAAAAATGGTACAATAAATAAGGAAAATATTTTCCTGTTTTAATTAATCATTTTATGATACCTTTTATTTAGGAGAAAAACTGTGAGTAAAGAAAGATACGAGTGTGGGCAAAGGCTGAGACATTTGCGCGAAAAGAGAAATTACACTCAAGAAAGTCTGAGTGAGATTTTGGAGAGTATAAATATTAAAATATCCGAAAGAGATATCCGTAACTATGAAAGCGGAAAAAATATGTCAGCAAAGAACCTATTACTTTTGTCAAATTTTTTCGGCGTTTCTCCATACTATTTATTTTTCGGAGGCGATGAAATGATTAATACCTACACTTTAAAAATCAAACAAGAGTTATGTAGTCTAAAAAGTTTTGAACAAATAAAAGAAATTCACGATTCAAAATTAGAAGATGCTACATTGGCCCACTTAATTATTACAGATGACCTAATCAAAGAAGTAAGAAATGTTTGGGTTAGTAAATTCTTTAATAGAAAAGGGCGAACCGAGAGCAAAAACATTTATGTGCCATATGTAGGTGAAACTATTATCAAATATTGTTCAAACAGAAGTAACTTTAAGCAAAAGTTTGAAATATAAAATAAAAAAGGGCAGTACACTTGTATTGCCCTTTTTGTTGGAGGTGATGAAATGGCTGCAACTGCAGCAATTGCAAAAACGGCAGTAACCGTTGTTTCGGATAAGCGAGGGCGAGCGGCAATAGGCGTGCTGATCTGTTCGGTCATCATGCTGTTTTTTCTGCCTTTGATCGTTTTCATGGGCGTTATGGGAAACATGGATGACATTCAGATCGATACCGCACAGGCTCAGCAAATGGTCGTTCAGAATTTGTCCGCAGAGGATAAAGCGACTCTCACGCATCTGGAAACGGTGATGAATACTATACAAACCGAATTTGAAAAAAGAAAACTGAATACCTACACAGTGAAAAAGGCACAGGCGCTATACGCTTGTGCCCTTTTTGATGCAGAGAAAGCAGATCCCGATTTTATCTCTAAGTATGCAGACTGCTTTGAAAAGTCAAACAGTGATGATGAACTGAGAGCCGCCATTTTTTCTGCCTTTGGCGTGTCAATAGACGCCGATGAGTTTAATAACCTTATGAGCGTTATCAAAAACACGGTCATTGACATTTCGGGTTTAAGCACAGAAAAGAATAATCTCGATCTTGTGAAGTGGGCGGAGTACGCCTATGAAAACAAGTGGGGATATGTGTACGGTTCTCACTGCGATGTACTTACCGAATCCGAACTGAACCGACTTAAAAGTGTGTTTGGAAGTAATGTTTCAGAAAAGGAAGATTACATCCGTTCCCACTGGCTCGGCAGAAGAACGGCTGACTGTGTAGGCCTTATCAAAGGCTACGGCTGGTATGATCCGACAAGCGGAACAATCAAATACGGCACGAACGGCATGAAAGATGTTACGGCTGACGGTATGTACGCCGCCGCAACAGAAAAAGGCCCGATAAACACTATGCCGGATATACCCGGACTTGCCATATGGCATGAAGGTCATATCGGCGTGTATATCGGAAACGGCTATGTGATCCATGCCGCCAACACCTATGACGGTATGATCAAAACACCGATCACATCAAGCGGCTGGACGCACTGGCTGAAGATACCATATATCAATTATGTTGAAAACGAGGAGTGATTTAAATAAGCACAAGAAGTTTTATTACTAAAAAGATCGGTGAGGATGCATATCTCACCATTTACTGTCACGCTGACGGATATCTGACATACAACGGCGCAATGCTGCTCGACCATTACAACATGCCGGAACGGGTGGACGCGCTGCTTGCTCTCGGTGATCTTTCCACACTGCAGGAAAAACTTGAACCCGATCCGAACTTGCCGCACAGTTTTGATTATAACGAGCGGCAGGAAGGCGTAACCGTTGCCTACGGTCGTGACCGCGGTGAAACCGGTACAGAGGCTCGTGTGGCAACATTGGCTGATCTTAATGACGAGAGCAACTGGACGGAGTATGTATATGTCTTTGATGAAAACAACCAATGGAAATATTTCAAAACAGGACAGGCAGAGAACGGACTGCATGATGTTCATGACGACCTCGAAAAAGAATATCAGCAGTACGATATGCAGCGCCCATCGGGATATTACGGATTTTTGGATGATGAGATCGTGCAATACTTAAAATCCAAAGCAGAAACGAATGAAGAACATAAAGATACCGAGCCTTCGGAATTCGACTTTACGGATGAAGATGTAGCCGATATAGAGATCATGTGCGCTAAGCACACGCTTTGGCTTTATGAAGGCAGCGGTGAAAAGTTAGATCTTTCAGGTAAGAAACTTCTCAATATTGATTTTTCAAATAAAGATCTGTGTAGTGCTGTCCTTAGAGATACTGAATTCGTAAACTGTAATTTTGATAGAGCGTCTCTCTGCTTCGCGGATTTTGAAAACGCAAAATTCAACAGATGCAGTCTCAAACACTTCACGGCGGAAGAATCAAATTTCAAAGATTCATACTTTACCAACTGCAACTTGGAAGGTGCGTATTTCACACACAGTAACTTTGCAAACGCAGGGCTCTTCAATTGCAACACAAGCAAAACGAATTTAACAAATTGCTGCTTGCAGCATTGGAACTGCATGCCGTGTAACATTGATGATTCCGATATGCTGAATGTCAGTTATTCCGAATCGGAATGGCTCGGCGAACAGGAAAGCGAAGATGATCAGGGCATGACCATGGGAGGTATGTGAAATGAAAAAAGTATCCGTCACCGTTCAGTATGATGAAGAAAAACTGAACACGGTCAAGATCTTTCTTGAAAAGAAAGGTTTAAACATCAGCGATGAGATCGTCAAATTTATTGACGGTCTCTACAACAAAAATGTTCCGTCTCAGGTGCGAGAGTTCCTTGAACTGAAAAGAAGTTCGCAAAAAGAATCCGCACCTAAGCAGAACGCAAAACCTAAAACAAGGAGTGACGCGAATGGGAACAACCAGTCTTGAAACCTTACTTGAAGAACTCAAAGCAGCGCGGAACGACCCGGACTCGTTCGATCTTTCCATTGCAGACGCGCTGTGTGATTTCTATGAGCCGTCCGAGGTCTGCGATATGCTCACGGACGATCAGAAAGAACTTGTCGTCATAGGCGTTGAGAATGAACGGGACTGGTACAATCCCGTATCAAAAAACCTAGCGGAGTTATATGACTGCATCTGCGAGGAGCAGTCTGAGGAGCAACACTGTTCCATGGAGATGTGAGGCGGCTGTTCGCCGTGTTTGGGATCTTTAACAAGTATTCGGGAAAACACCCGTCTGCAATAATTCAAGCGAAATGTGTGGAGTAAAAGGCGGTTCGACCAGCAAATAGCGGTGGTCGAAGGCTAAGCAGGATAAAGGAGTATGCCGCCGAGAGCCGGCAAACTCCGAAAAACACCGCACGGCAACGCCGAGCGGGACTTTGAACGAGTGTGTCATTTCGGGTATTTTTAAAAATTGACGGCATACAAAGGCTTATTTTTTGTATGCCGTTGTTTTCATTTTTGCCGACAGTTACGCACTTTTTTAATTATTTTTACGGCATACAGCAAGTATGTCAAAGGAGTTGAGGACAATGGAAACAGAAAAAGAGGAACAAAAAGAGGCAAAAAGAATCGCGGTTTACGCTTACGATGATGTTTTGGAAATGTGTGAACAGGATATTGGCAAGACTACGGCGAACACACGCAGCCAGTTCATATGCGACGCAGTCAAATATTATCACGCATATCTCAATAAGGAACTGAATTCTGAAGTGCTTGCGCCGTCAATCGAAGAAGTGGTCGGTGCAAAGATAGACCTCACTGAATACAGAATCTCCCGTATCATTTTTAAACTTGCCGTTGAAATGGCGGCAACAATGAATGTCCTTGCCGGAGCGTTTGAACTCGATGATGAGAAAGTCCGCCGCATGAAACACAGAGTCATTGAAGAAGTGAAAGAACTCAACGGCTGGATAAATCTTGAAGATATCATCCGCTACCAAAACGGTGAAGCGTAATGGCTAAGTTGATTCTGTACAGCCCATACTACAAAGCCGGCGAAAACAATATGGGCGGCTATGCTGTTTATCTTGCAACGAGGACGAATGTTGAACTGCCGAAGGACACAAAACTGGATCTTCCGGCAACGAAAAAGCAGAAAGATTTGATAGAAAAAATGCTGAAAGACTTTCCTCAGAGCAAAGAATTACTCGAATACAATGACTATCTTTCAAAACAAACGATCGGTAATGCAAGCGAATATATATCAAGAGTTCTGGAATCTATTGCAAGCGAAGAAGGCTTTGGAACATACGCAAAGTATATGGCGACCCGTCCCGGAGCGGAAAAGATTGCGGAGCAAGGACTCTTTTCCGACAACGGCAAGCCTGTTGTGTTATCCCAAGTTGAAAAAGAACTCAATGCATATGAGGGAAATATCTGGACGCATATCATTTCTCTTCGCAGAGAAGACGCCGCCCGTCTTGGCTTTGATAATGTCAAGGCTTGGCAGGATCTTCTCAATGCAAGCCGTGACGAGATCGCAAAACAGATGCGCATCAAGCCTAATCATTTTAAATGGTACGCTGCATTTCACAACGAGGGGCATCATCCTCATGTGCATATGATAGCATATTCAACTGACCCGAACGAGGCATACCTCGGAAAAGTCGGAATACGAAACATTAAATCCTGTCTCGCAAAAGAAATCTTCAAAGACGATCTGCTCCAAATCTACAAAAAGCAAACGGAATACCGTGACGAACTCAAAGCAGAAAGCAAAGTAATAGCAGAAAAAATTATTCAAAGTCTGCGGCACAGTTCAGTCAAGAATGAAACTATACTTCGTCTTTTGTTTGAACTTCGTAACAAGCTGAAAATCGTAAAAGGCAAAAAAGTTTACGGCTATCTTAAACCCGAACTGAAAGTTTTGGTAAACAGTATCGTTGACGAACTCGAAAAAGACAAGCGCATCAAAGCACTTTATCAGTTGTGGTATGCTGAAAAAGATAAGATCGTCAGCAACTATACGAATGAAAAACTGAAAAGAGTTCCGCTGTCTCAAAACAAAGAATTCAGCAGTATCCGCAATATGATCATCAAAGAAGCGTTGCGACTTGATGATTTCGTGATGGTATTTGATGACGATGAAACGGACGAACCGATTATCATTAGCGAAGATGATACTGCGCCGGAGCCGCCCGACAGTATTACTGACGAATATTTCACGATGAATTCTTTTGAAAAATACATCACAGCAAAGCGAATGCTTGATAAAAACTCAGAAGAATATGATCCAGAAACGGGACTGGCTCTGCTCAAAGAGTCAGCAGAAAAAGGAAACGAATACGCGCAGTACCGACTCGGAAAGTTACTGATTCAAGGCGAACTGTGTGAACAGGACATCCACTCAGGCATCTACTGGCTTGAGAAATCTGTCGCTCAGGATAACGAATGGGCTGAGTATTATCTCGGCAAACAGTACCTCGGCAGCGGTGATGTTGAAAGAAACTTCAAGCGTGCGATACATCTTCTGCGCAGCGCGTCAAAGCAGGGAAACCGCTACGCACAGTACACGCTTGCCTGTCAGTATTTGTTTTCAGGTGAATACGCCGGCAAAGAAAGCGCCTCCGTTCGTCTGCTTGAACACTCGGCAGGACAACACTTTGCACCGGCAGAAAAAATGCTCGCCTTCATTTTGATCAAAGGCGAGCTTGTTCCTAAAGATGATCTGAGGGCCAGCAAACTGCTTGAGCACAGCGTACAACTCGGTGATGACAAAGCGCAATATGCGCTTGCAAAATTATTATTCAAGAGTGATACCGTGCCAAAAAACATACCAAGAGCAATCAGTCTGTTATATACAGCATCGCAAAAAGGAAACGAATGGGCTCAACTGCTGCTCGGTAAAATGCTTTTATTCGGTAAAGAAATACCGAAAGATGAAAGAAAAGGGCTATACTTTTTGAAAGCCTCAGCCGAGCAGGGAAACATTTATGCCGCGGCGATCCTCGAAAACCGAGAGGAACTGCAAAGGGCGATTGCCGTTTCTTCAGTTATCCGCATCTTTGCTTACATTGCGAATCTTTTTGAAGAAAAGCAAAGAAAAGATAAGGGCAGGAACAGAATGATTCTCGAACGCAAGCAAAGAAGAAGAATTCAAGATAAGAAAATGGCGCATGGATTGAGAACATAAAATAAGCCTGCAATTTGCATCGCAGGCTCTAATTAGTTTTCAGATTTTGAAAGCTCATTGATTTTAAGTATGTTTAGCCAGTCTCTTCTTGCATAAAGGAAACGCTGAACGACTACGGTTTTTGTATCATTACGAACGATATAAAACAGCAAATAATTTCTAATCACTATAAAGCGGAAACCCGCCCTTGCAAGGATCTCATCTTCAACCAGTATATATCGTTCGGGCATTTCGGATAAAGATCTGACTTCTTTTTCCACTTGCTCAAGAAGCCGCAATGCAGCGTGCTTATTTTTTAATTCATTTGAAATATATGAAACCGCGTCTTCCAAGTCCTTTTGAGCCGGTTCGGTAACTACGATGTTATACATTACCCGATAATCCTTTCTTCAGATTGTCGATAACCGTATCAAAAGGTTTTATTTTCCCGTCTTTTTCAGCTTGCAGTCCTTCATTTAGAAGCGTATACAGTTCAAATTTTCCGCAAAGTTTTTCATATGCTTCAATGCTGAGCACTGCCAAATCGCCTTTTCCGTTTTTCGTTATAAAAACCGGTTCGGAATAATCATGGCAAAACTGAGATATTTCGTTATAGTTATTTCTTAGATCTGCACTTGGTCTGATTGTCGGCATATAACTCACCTCCATTATTATACTCATATTATATCAAAATATTGATATGTCGTCAAGAAGTTATATCCTGCATTCTGTTCTTTTTTGTAAGTTCGTATGTACATTCCTGCTGAATTAAAAATCTTTTAGACTAAATATGGCTTTCTGTGTTTCCCAATTGCAATGTATCAGGAAACTGTAAAGCGCGAGTAAAATAAAATTTCATTTTATTTTACTCGAAATATCTTGAAATATAATATACCTTGCGGGTAAAAAACACACAAGATTTTATTTTACTTTTCAGAAAAATCAGCCCGGTGGCTACTGGGAAAAATAAAAACCAATCAATAAGAGGGTGTTCATATAAGAAATCAAACCGAATACATTCCGTTTACGGAAGAACAGAAGCAGAGGGCAGCCGGAACAGATCTGGCTGCTTTTTTGTTGTCCCAAGGTGTAGAACTGAAACGATGCGGGTCGGAAATGCTGTGGGAAGACGGCGGCAGAGTTACGATACGAGGTAACCTCTGGTTCAGTCAGTACGAACAGATCGGCGGTAACGCCGTACAGTTCGTCCAGAAGTTCTACAACAAAAGTTATCAGGACGCCGTTCAAATGCTGCTTGATGAAAAGATAGAGCCGCTAAGAGTTGAACGCAAGAAACAGAAAGAAAAACATTTTGAACTGCCGAAACCGAACAAGGATATGCGGCAGGTATTCGCTTATCTCCTCAAATCAAGGTTCATTGACCGCGATGTGATCAAATACTTCGCTCATGAGAAACTGCTGTATGAAAGTGAGGATCACCACAACTGCGTGTTCGTTGGCGTGGATGAGAACGGCGTTCCGCGCCACGCCCATAAAAGGGGAACATATACGCTGGGCGAATCATTCAAAGGTAATGTGGATGACTGTGATTCCCGATACAGTTTTCATTATACAGGTACGAGCAACAGGATATATGTGTTCGAAGCGCCGATAGATATGCTCTCATATATCACTTTGCACAAGGATAACTGGCAGAAACATTCGTATGTGTCGCTCTGCTCGGTAGCAGATCACGCGCTTGTCCAGATGCTGAGGGACAATCCGCAGATCAACAGGATATATCTCTGCCTTGATAATGACAGCGCAGGAATCGAATCGGAATGGCGGATACGGCATCATCTGAATGAATTGGGATATACGGATGTCTCATTTATCAGACCAAAGTACAAGGACTGGAATGAGATACTGAAAGCACAAAACGGCATTGAACCTCTTCCGGCAGTGTCGAATCCGTATCTCGAAAATATGCGTGAACTGTTACAAGAAACCATGAGATCCGTTATGGACAGTAAACCTCTGCTCTATCCGTACAAAACGCTCTGTGCTGATTACCAAAGGCTGACAGCAGCACAGGATAGAGAAATGACAATCCGTTCCGCCAACCGCCTTGCAGTAGACGCGCTACGCATGGCTAAGGCATATTTAAACGCAGATGAAAAGGCACTCATCAAAGGTTTTTATGAACAGTATCTTCCGCATACCGAAAAGGCTTGCTATGAAAACAAGGTCAAAGCCTTAGAGCAGGATATGGAAACCGTAGGTAACTTATTCGGAAATGCGCAGATCAGAATCAAAAGTATTCTGGAATCCGATGTGCAATCTTTGTTTAAACTCGCCTGTGACAGTTTAAAAATACAGTCACATATCGAAATGGAAGAAACTCAAAATTTATCAGAAGAACAGGAAGGAAGTGATGAAGAATGGGCAATGTGTCTGGGCTGATCATTGCAGCCGTGGTAATGTTCACCGTACTTGGTTTAATATCTCTGCTTGCGCATATCTACAACCTAAACAATATCAAATCAAAAACAGTTGGTGACGGTCAGCACGGTACGGCAAGATTTGCGGATAAGCGAGAGATCAGGAAAACATACAAACAAGTACCGTTCACACCGAAACTGTGGCGAAAACAAGCAGAATCAGGTAAAACGCCTACTACCGTTGACGGCAAAGATTTACCGCAGGGAATTGTTGTAGGGTGCAAAGGGAAAGCAGAAACTATTGCTCTCGTTGATAATCAGGATGTTCATGCTCTGATGATCGGCGCCGCCGGTGTCGGTAAGACAGCATATTTCCTGTACCCGAATATCGAATATGCCTGTGCATCGGGAATGTCATTCATATCGACCGATACGAAAGGCGACATTTACCGTAACTATGGCGGCATAGCAAAGAAATATTACGGTTACAATATCTCCGTGCTTGATCTTCGCAACCCAACCAAATCACACGGCAACAATCTTCTGCACCTCGTCAACAAGTATATGGACTTGTACAAGAAAAGCGTGGAAGAACAGAAAGAAAATATCTCATACAAGGCGAAAGCCGAAAAGTATTCCAAGATCATTGCCAAGACGATCATTCTAAACGGTATGGACGGAGCAAACTTCGGTCAAAACGCGTTCTTCTATGACGCGGCAGAAGGATTGCTCACCTCCGCAATACTTCTTGTCTCCGAGTTTGGCGAGGAAGGCACACGGCACATCGTTTCCGTTTTCAAGATCATACAGGATTTGCTTGCGCCGTCAAAGGTGAAAGGTCAGACGCAATTTAAACTTCTGCTGAACAAACTGCCGCCCGAACACAAGGCAAGGTGGTTTGCCGGTTCTGCTCTGAATTCCGGCGAGCAGTCTATGCTGTCCGTTATGTCAACAGCCATGTCCAGGCTCAACACATTTCTGGATACGGAACTTGAACAGATACTCTGCTTTGATACCGAGATAGACGCCGAGCGTTTCTGCAATGAAAAGTCCGCTATCTTTATCGTTATGCCGGAGGAAGACAATTCCAAATACTTTATGGTATCTCTTATCCTGCAGCAGTTATACCGTGAGATATTGTCCGTTGCCGATGAGAACGGCGGACAGTTGAAAAACCGTGTAATGATGTACCTTGATGAGTTTGGCACACTACCCAAGATCGAATCGGCAGAGATGATGTTCAGCGCCTCCCGTTCAAGAAAGGTGAGCATTGTGCCAATCATTCAGTCCTTTGCACAGTTAAACAAGAACTATGGTGCTGAGGGTGCGGAGATCATCACGGATAACACACAGTTGACGATATTCGGCGGTTTTGCGCCGAACTCAAAATCTGCGGAAGTGTTATCCAAAGCAATGGGCTCCCGAACTGTACTCAGCGGTTCTGTAAGCCGGGGAAAGAACGATCCGTCCCAGAGTCTCCAAATGATAGAGAGGGCATTAATGACGCCTGACGAGTTGAAATCTATGCCGAAAGGTCAGTTCATTGTCATGAAGACCGGACACAATCCGATGAAAGTCAAATTAAAACTCTTTTTCAAATGGGGAATAGATTTTGAAACGCCGTTCTCTCTTGGCAGCAGAGAAGTCAAAGAAGTCAAATACCTGAACAAGGAACAACTTGAATCCGCTATCAATGAGAACTACGGTCTCAGTGACGAAGAATTACAGGAATTCCTTGAGAAAAGCCATAACGAACATTCCGCGCCGAGGTCAACTGAGAAAGCCAAGACGAAAGATAAATCAGACAGCAATAAAGCGCCTGCTGCTCTTCCGGCTCCGAAGGCACTGCCTGTGCCGAGAAAAAACAACATGAAATGAGGTGAACTATGGGCAGACTATCCGTATTATTAAATTCCGAACTTCCGTCAAGAGCGGTAGCCGTATATCTTGTACTGAATGAATACGCAGACAAGAACGGCTACTGTTTCCCGTCTTTAAAGACCATAGTCCAAGGGACAGGTCTGTCCAAAAGCACCGTCAAAAGGGCTATACAGGACCTTACTGAAGCCGGATTTATACAAAGGGAACAGCGCTACCGTGAAAACGGGGCGCTTTCCTCATGTATGTATCATTTACTGTTTAGGTGAACATAGGGTGGGTTCAGTAATACCAATTAAAATTATACATAAAATAAAGGCTGCTTCTTAATCAGAAACAACCTTTAAATTTACAACACTTTTACCGGGCAAAGCCAAGTATGACGATTAAACAGAATCAAGTCTTTGCCGCAGTTGTAATAACTTTTCACGATTTCGCATACAATATAGGATTCAAAAAACAGTAATATATAATGATTGAAAAATCTTCACCTCAGGGCATTATAGGGTGTGTCGAAAACATAACCTATGATTTTAACGGCGAAGACGTTTTTATTAACACGGCTCAAAAAAATCGACGATGCAGGCTATTCGTACTAAAGCGATACTCGGTTATAAATATTGAATCGGAATAACTTTGTCATTTCCTTTTAGTGTTATGAGCTTATCATAAAGGCAAACAACACCTCCCGGGCCTCGTTTAACACTTGGGATTTTATCAAGCAGATCAAAAGCATTCATATCGCTTCTTTTCGGATCGGCGTGCTTTTTCATTTCAAGAGGATAGAGGACACCTCCGTCTTCAATCAGAAGATCGATTTCATTCATTTCCTTGTCACGGTAAAAATAGAGCGGTGGTTCTACAATTCCTTTGTTGTAATAACTTTTGATAATTTCTGAGATAACAAAACTTTCAAAGAATGCACCTGCCATCGCACCGTTCTTTAAAACATCGGCAGTGTTCCATCTTGTAAGGTATGCCGCAAGACCTGTATCCAAGAAATACAGTTTCGGTGTTTTAATGGCTCTTTTCGTGATGTTATTTGCGTAGGGTTTCAGAAGGTATACAATATTGGATGCTACAAGAATAGATAACCAACGCTCCGCAGTGGGCTGGCTGATACCCACATCCCGTGCCAAAGAAGCGAGATTAACCAATTGCCCTGTGGACGCTGCAGTTGCAGTCATAAATTTCGCAAATTTAACGGTGTCTCCGATTTCTGTTAAATCACGGACATCACGTTCGATATAGGTTCGCACATAAGCGGCATAAAACATTTGCCAATCGTAATCGGGCTGATTGCAAAGTTCAGGCATACTGCCACGATGAATCATTTTCCACACATCGTCATAAGGAATATCTTTTATATTGTTTTTCCTTTCGGAAAAATATTCATCAGTTGGAATGAACGGAGTGTCATCCTCAATGCCGTATCTTTCACGAATAGAAAATCCCAAAAGGGTTAAAAGACCTATTCGACCGGATAATGATTCACTGACGCCTTTCATCATTTGAAACTGCTGCGAACCGCACATAAAAAACTGACCTTTTTTGTGTTCACGGTCAATGTGCATTTTGATTTGCGGGAACAGTTCAGGTGCTTTCTGAATTTCGTCGATAAAGACAGGCGGCGGATTATCTTTGAAAAAAGTTCCGCTTTGCTCCTGCGCAGCAGCTCTTATAAGGATATCATCCAATGTAACATAGTTAATATTCTGCGTTACCTTTTGAAGCATTGTGGTTTTTCCAACCTGACGCGGACCTGCAACTAAAACGGCACCAAACATCTTGGAAAGTTTTTCAACCGTTGCTTCGGCATGGCGTTTAATATATGTGTTCATAACAAGCCTCCGGTTTTGGCTAATTTAATATCCAATATTATTATAGCCAAAATATTGCGAAAGTCAACAAAATAAAGGAACATCTTTACTAAATTATTTTATAATACAATTTTCTTGAAATTAGGAAAACGATTGATGTATAACTAAAAATAAATAAAGGCAACCGTTTACTTTTTAAATAAGCAGTTGCCTTTATACAGAGAGAAGAACAGAAATAAAATTATACATGCTAAACGAGGTGAAATCTGTTACACCAACTTATACCCGATTGTAGGATCGGAGCAAGGTGGTATCCGTCCTGTTGTTATTCTGCAAAACAACAAATGGAATTTACACAGCCGCACGACAATATCGGTTGCCATCACCGGTGAACTTAATAAATCAAATTCACTAACAGTTCACTGTATTAAATCAAGAACATGCTAACGGGCAAAGTTGATTGGTGATATAGAAATATTGAACACCGTTATGCACAAATCCCAACGGTACGCCGCCTGCTCCGTACTGGAAGAAGATAACATCATCGCCGGTCTTTTGTGAAAACAATAAACTTCCTACATAATTGAACTGCGTTGTTATGCCGTTTACAGTCTTTGAAAATCTTGTTCCGTATTCATTATGGCTGGTACTTTATTTTATTTTTCTTGCACCATTGTATCAGGATTTCATCTAAATATTTATCCCTAAACATAATATATTGCTCTGACTGCAGTGAATCGCTTGCTGATTTTTCCAAGTTATGCGAACTCAAAAAAGCTTGTTTAATTTTTTCTTCGTCCACAAAGGGAAAATCCACTGCATTTTTCAAATCCGCGTTTTTCTCCCTTGATTTGCAAAGGTAGGTTCGTCTATCAAAGCAATTCTCCTTTTCAAGGCATAAGTATTTGCTTTGACGGATCCTTAACCCATCTGTAGGAACATATATTTCCTCATCTGCAAAGGCTGTGCACTCCATCTCCTGCAACTGCGGGTATTGGGTATTGATTTTTATGCCATATTTATTTTCCCACTTTATGAGGATCGGTAAAAGTTTTTGTATGCAGTAGGCATGAAATCCGTCTGTATCCTTTATTGGAATCCTTTCACAGTTTGTGTTGAAACAGATCTCCAACTCACCATCCATGCGAGAAGAGAGATCATTGGCAAACAAATCAAGATAAGCGTTTATTTTATTACTGTTCAACTGTTTTAAATACTGAAATAATAGATCTCTATCCTCAAGTTTTGGCAACGGCAAAAGGGAAGCGTCACATATGGGCTTTCCATTTTCGATATGGACAATTTGCTTTGCATTAGAATCATAGCAGCTTTCATCATAGTAGAAAGGACTGCCCGGGATGCTGTAAGCCGCCAGAGTAAATACTGAAAGTGCATCCGGCTCAGCTAATTCTATGTTGCTGCAAAACATGGTAAATTCATAAAGTTCATTATTGTTGTCGCTAAGCAACAAGTGAAATGCATAACCGTTTTTAATATAAAGCTCTTCAGCAATGCATATTTTATCGTGTAATTCACAATTCTTTATTATCTGCGGATCTTTAAATTTCAAAAATACCGTCTTAAAATTATCGCTTAATAATAACTCAATAGTCAGAATTTTGTCAGCGGATATAACATTTATGATTTTTGCGTCATGAAAAGAAATTTTGTTCCAGAACTTGGGGAATGCAGCATTATGAGATGCACAATACTTATAATAATTGAAAATTTCTTCATTTTTTACGCAGCCGTTTTTGTACCATTCCTTAGTAAAATATTTCATTTTTTTCCTTTCAATGTTAGTAAAACAAAAAGAAAATGTGCGCCTTTTTCTGTCGATTAATGTGATAATGATAATAATATCCGTCTGAAAATAACTTTCCCTGATCAATTTCCGGTCCAATAGGCGATGATGTAATGGAGTATGCCAGTGTTAATGCGTTTGCATGAGAAGACGCAAACACATCACTGCCTCCCTTAACACGTTGCATAGCATCTCTAAAGGTTAAAGGTCTACCCAAAACAACATAACCATTTGTCCTTTTTGCTTCCCAATATTTAGTGTATTTATTGTTAGAGATAGCACTTCGTATAGCAGCATCTGCCTTAGATGCTGCACTCGTGTTTGATGAACTGAAACTCGGTAAACTGAATGAAAAAGTTGTATTTGTCAGTGCTGAAACAACTAATGCTACCAAAAAATATATTAATAAAGCGCCGGATGCAAACAATAAACCATAAACGAAAAAAGTAGTAACCAATGAACCGAAACTATGTCCGTTATAGTCCACAAACATTATGGGATTGTTTGCACAATAGATATAGGCATTGAATCCAAGGCGGGTGGAATTGTCTATGTAACTAAACGCATCCGGGCTGAGGAAACGACCCCATTCGGGGTTGTAGTATCTGGATTGCAGATAGTAATACCCGGTTTCCGTATCGTAGTAATAACCACGGTAACGCAGGGGGTTGATCTCCGCGATCTTTTTCTGCTCATCGATATTATCACGGGTTACGGTTTGAATTTGACAAACCCAAAATAAGCGGGCATATAACGGGAATCATTTGCCCGTTATATGCCAAATTTAAAACTTTTTTATGATGTTAGATAAAAATTATCTTCATAAATTGTCAACGGCTTTAGTATTGATTTTAGTTCTGCAACACTAGGTTTTATTCCTGATTTTAGAAATCTATTTAGAATAAGTATTAGGTTGTTTGGTATAATAAACGTCTGATTAAAAAATGGCAAGTGATTTTCAATAAAATCCCTATTATTTACATAAGCAGCGAATCCCATTGCACTGTAATAATCATAAATATCATCACATATAAGCATATTTAAAATATCTTCAGAACATTTCAAATTATCATTTACTTTAATATCGCAAAATAATTCATATAGTATCAAATTATATTCTGCCATCTGGTGTTTGATATCAGAATTATTACATAATTTTAATGCGGATTTTTGTATTTCTAACGCTTCCTTATTTGCACCTGAATGATATTTTGATACTGCAATATTATTCAAAATATAACAGTTTTTTAAGGCTTCAGCACTTGATTGCATTTTGCACACTGTATCAAAATCTTTTTCTCTTTCAAGACATATTAATTGCAGAGCAAATGCGTTTTTAGTATCCGGATTTGAAAAATAGGAAAACTCTACCATTTTTTTACTCAAATCAACGCAATTGGCTTCCGTAAGTTTTATTGTTGCTCCTGCTTTTCCAGTATCGCTCAAGAATGTGCCTAAATCGCTTAATGATTTATAGTCAAATTTTTCAATAAAATTTTCAAATACTATCTGTAACAAATTATTATATTGCTGCCCTTCAAGTGCCTTTAAATATTTTTGCTTAAAATCCATAAACAATTACCTTCTTTTTATTTAAACTCTTACAAATAGTGCGGCAAAAAACAAAATAAAAGGAAGCATGCAAGCAACAACAATTACAGTTGGAATCAGCGAAGCGATAACGGCAGCCACATTGTCTGACGGAACAAGCAAAGAAGTTATAAAATCTAAAATGTCATTAAATGAAAATCCTGAATCCACTTTGTCTTCTCTTATATGACCGTCTCTATAAACATTTTTATGGTTTTGTCCTTTCTTATCAACAACATCCCAATGTTCTCCACCGTGATCACTTTTATCAGGCACCCAAAACCAGCCATCTTTATCAACCCAGTCTTTTTGCCCTTTTAATTTACCATTTGGGACAATTCCTTGTTTTGCTCCACCTTTAGGAGGTACATAGCCTGATGATTTAGGGGGAACCTCATTTAATTTAGGATAATAACCAGTATAATCCACAAACATTACAGGATTGTTGGTGCAATAGATATAGGCATTGAAACCAAGGCGGGTGGAATCCAGCGGGGATTACTCCCCGCTGGATGAGCAAGAAATTTTTTCTTTCACCATAGTTATAAGTTTTGCATTATCATTTGTGCAAAATGAAATCTTGGATTTATCTCTTGTTTCAATAACCACGCATGGACTGCCCTGCAGCATATGGATCTGATACTGCGTCTTTTTCAAGATTTCATCGGAAACGGTTGTAATTTCTATTTTTTCTATGCTTGAAAACGGGATCACTAACTTTAATTTAAAGGTATATCCCAAGGGGCAGTACCGCACAATTTCCAGTTTATCACTATAGACATTAACACCTATATTTTTTGAGCGAAACAACCTAACGCACCAAAACGCGAATATCACAGCGCCGATCAGAGGCGCGCCTATAAACACGCATAATTTATAGATAAACTCATAATCCCCGCCAATAGGCTCTAAAAGTGCAATAATATAAATCATCACAACCGAACTTACAACATAAAACAGCATAAAGTGCAGTGCCTGATAGATGCTTTTTTGTCGGCTTTTTTTATCAGCAAAATAAAAATCAAAATGCGCCATCATTTTTCTGTTTCTCTCTTTGCCGCTCAAGTTCTCGATACTGCTGCATATACTTGTCAAGAAGTTCCACAAACTCCTCACATTCGTCTATCGGAATAACGATAATACGCTTGTTGTCCAGTTCCAGTAACACACATTCTTCATCATATCTACCGCCTGCCAAGGCTGGCTCTCTTATATAGTTAACATCTTTGCCTCGTTTTAAATTGCGCCGCCGTTCTATCATTTCCCTGCCATTGTAGTATGCGTATCTAAAATTTGGAGGACAGTCCACAGGAATAGATGAGGTGCATCCCACTATGCGATCAAAGGGAATGATTACATTAATTCTAAATGGCTGCCTCAATCCGTAATGTAGAAAACTGTAATTACTGATTTTTACGCCACGATAATCTATTTTTACATAATACTGACTGTTTTTAGTATAGAAAATAATAAGCACTATGATTTCTACGGCAAGAAAAGTTTTTGCTAAATCCGCTCCCACTTCTTCACCGAACAAAATCGAAAACAAAAAATGCGAGAGTACACAAAGCACTAAAAAAGGCAAAATTGTAAACATTGCGGCATACAAAAATCCCCCGATAAAATAAACAATCTGTTTGAATCGAGTTGAATATTTCATTTCAAATTTCATATTTGTTAACACCTCAATGCAAAACATTTCCATTTGAAATTAGAAAACCGGATTTCATAATTAACTGTAAAATTTGAGATACAAAATCTATTCCCAAACTTCCACCGATGCTTAATCCGGGAATAAAATACGGTAAAAATGTGCCGATCGCATCCGTCAAAATCAAAGCGGCTTTCTGAAAAGCAGTATAAAGCATATCCTTGATAGTATTTATTGTATTCAAAATAAAACTTGAAATACTTATTAAGGGGTTTAACTTTTCTAAAGTTTGCTTATATTCAACTGTGTTTCCCAAAAAGTATTGTATGGCCGTTGAAATAAAGTTTGTAAAATTAAGCGTAACTGTTTCAAAACCATGAACAATCAATTCATCCCAAATCAGAGAAAAAATTGACTCGATCATGAGAAACATTTTTCCAACCAATTCAGCGCTGATCTCGACCAGATATACCAATGCGTTATATGCTGCTTGGCTTGTTTTCTGAACAAAATTGAGAATTCCGTCAATAAAGATCGTGGAAAAGATGATCTGAACAACAGCATCACCCTGTGGGGTTGAGATCACTTCTTTTTCCGTTCCCGTAGGATCGGTATACATAACAGGATTATTCGCACAATAGATATATGCGTTACATCCTAATTGAGTTGAATTATCTATATAGCTGAAACTATCCGGGCTGAGGAATCTGCCCCATTCGGGGTTGTAGTATCTGGATTGCAGATAGTAATACCCGGTTTCCGTATCGTAGTAATAACCACGGTAACGCAGGGGGTTGATCTCCGCGATCTTTTTCTGCTCATCGATATTATCACGGGTTACGGTTTGAATCGGGTTGCCCCATTCGTCATAGGTATATTCTACAATGGCTTTGCCTGTTGAATCCGTTATCCCTATGATATCACCGAGCTGATTCGTTATGTAGAAATACTGCACGCCGTTCAGGACGAATCCCAAAGGTACGCCGCCCGCGCCGTACTGGAAGAAGAGCACATCCTCGCCGGTCTTCTGCGCACGGAGATTGTCATATTATCGGTATCAAGGGAAGATTCCCTTGATACCGACTTCTCTGGTTTACATGCTTTTATCTATCAACCAAATCACACTTGTTTCACTTTTGCCATCTACTTGGTATTCTATTGTTTGCGTGTAGGTAGGTGTTTTGCCTTTGCCGTACTTTTCGAGAAATTCCTTGTCCTTTGCAATGAAATACTCAAAATCGCCCATAGAGGACCAATCGGCAATAATACTGTATAAAGAACCGCCTGAAGAAAATTCCTCGAATTTATAATATTTTTTATTATGGACTTTTTTGATTTTTAAAACGGATATTATAAAATCATTATTTTTGCTTTTGCTTATATAAAATCCTTGTTCTTCGTTTTCGTATTCAAAAACCATGTGTGTTATTTCATTACTGAAGCGATGTTCTAAACATTCGTTTGCAGTAGAAAAATATTGGTTTATAGAAATTAATACGAAACTAAATAAAACTGCACTTATAAAAATTAATATTGCCAAGATTACTACATTAATTTTCTTAATGCTCTTTTTGATTAATGCTATTTGCATAATGCCCCCCTATTTACCATACTGGAGACCAAGCTGATGATAAGCCATATATTGATATCATTAGTAAATAAATCAGCGTATATATAAATGAAGTTCCACCAATAGCATTTGGATCTGGCGGCGGTATATTGAAAATGTCATTTATCGAAATTTGTATTTTTGCACTAATTCCAATAATTAGAGAGCCAAATTTTGCTATGATCTTATCAATATAAATACCAATATCATCAAACGTTATTATTAAACCTGTTGAAAAATTATCATTCCCAAAAATTTCCAATTGTCCACTAAATAAATTTGTCAAAATTTCAGCGATTTTATTACTACCATATGTAAAAAATACTTCTATAAAATTTGTTCCGATTTTTGGTATAGATTCTTCAATCAAAGGCTTGCTAAATAATTCCACAAAAAAGTTTTTATCAAAGAAATCAATAAATTTATAGAATGCTGTTTCCATAAATTCTTTGAAATCATCTAATAAGGATATGTACCAATTCTTCCAGTTGGATATTACTTCTTTCCCGGAACTTATAAGATTTGCTGTCAAAGCTGCAAAAGCATCACTTATTTGAGACGCATCAATTACAAGAAAAATGGCGCTTAATATCTCTCCTACCTGCTCACCTAACGGTGAAACATAGTTATAGCCTGTAGGATCAACAAACATAACCGGATTATTGGTGCAATAGATATAGGCGTTGAAACCGAGGCGGGTGGAATTATCTATGTAACCGAAACTATCAGGCGATATGAACCTGCCCCATTCGGGGTTGTAGTAGCGGCTTTGCAGATAGTAATAGCCTGTTTCCGTATCGTAGTAATAACCACGGTAACGCAGGGGGTTGATCTCCGCGATCTTTTTCTGCTCATCGATATTATCACGGGTTACGGTTTGAATTTGACAAACCCAAAATAAGCGGGCATATAACGGGAATCATTTGCCCGTTATATGCCAAATTTAAAACTTTTTTATGATGTTAGATAAAAATTATCTTCATAAATTGTCAACGGCTTTAGTATTGATTTTAGTTCTGCAACACTAGGTTTTATTCCTGATTTTAGAAATCTATTTAGAATAAGTATTAGGTTGTTTGGTATAATAAACGTCTGATTAAAAAATGGCAAGTGATTTTCAATAAAATCCCTATTATTTACATAAGCAGCGAATCCCATTGCACTGTAATAATCATAAATATCATCACATATAAGCATATTTAAAATATCTTCAGAACATTTCAAATTATCATTTACTTTAATATCGCAAAATAATTCATATAGTATCAAATTATATTCTGCCATCTGGTGTTTGATATCAGAATTATTACATAATTTTAATGCGGATTTTTGTATTTCTAACGCTTCCTTATTTGCACCTGAATGATATTTTGATACTGCAATATTATTCAAAATATAACAGTTTTTTAAGGCTTCAGCACTTGATTGCATTTTGCACACTGTATCAAAATCTTTTTCTCTTTCAAGACATATTAATTGCAGAGCAAATGCGTTTTTAGTATCCGGATTTGAAAAATAGGAAAACTCTACCATTTTTTTACTCAAATCAACGCAATTGGCTTCCGTAAGTTTTATTGTTGCTCCTGCTTTTCCAGTATCGCTCAAGAATGTGCCTAAATCGCTTAATGATTTATAGTCAAATTTTTCAATAAAATTTTCAAATACTATCTGTAACAAATTATTATATTGCTGCCCTTCAAGTGCCTTTAAATATTTTTGCTTAAAATCCATAAACAATTACCTTCTTTTTATTTAAACTCTTACAAATAGTGCGGCAAAAAACAAAATAAAAGGAAGCATGCAAGCAACAACAATTACAGTTGGAATCAGCGAAGCGATAACGGCAGCCACATTGTCTGACGGAACAAGCAAAGAAGTTATAAAATCTAAAATGTCATTAAATGAAAATCCTGAATCCACTTTGTCTTCTCTTATATGACCGTCTCTATAAACATTTTTATGGTTTTGTCCTTTCTTATCAACAACATCCCAATGTTCTCCACCGTGATCACTTTTATCAGGCACCCAAAACCAGCCATCTTTATCAACCCAGTCTTTTTGCCCTTTTAATTTACCATTTGGGACAATTCCTTGTTTTGCTCCACCTTTAGGAGGTACATAGCCTGATGATTTAGGGGGAACCTCATTTAATTTAGGATAATAACCAGTATAATCCACAAACATTACAGGATTGTTGGTGCAATAGATATAGGCATTGAAACCAAGGCGGGTGGAATCCAGCGGGGATTACTCCCCGCTGGATGAGCAAGAAATTTTTTCTTTCACCATAGTTATAAGTTTTGCATTATCATTTGTGCAAAATGAAATCTTGGATTTATCTCTTGTTTCAATAACCACGCATGGACTGCCCTGCAGCATATGGATCTGATACTGCGTCTTTTTCAAGATTTCATCGGAAACGGTTGTAATTTCTATTTTTTCTATGCTTGAAAACGGGATCACTAACTTTAATTTAAAGGTATATCCCAAGGGGCAGTACCGCACAATTTCCAGTTTATCACTATAGACATTAACACCTATATTTTTTGAGCGAAACAACCTAACGCACCAAAACGCGAATATCACAGCGCCGATCAGAGGCGCGCCTATAAACACGCATAATTTATAGATAAACTCATAATCCCCGCCAATAGGCTCTAAAAGTGCAATAATATAAATCATCACAACCGAACTTACAACATAAAACAGCATAAAGTGCAGTGCCTGATAGATGCTTTTTTGTCGGCTTTTTTTATCAGCAAAATAAAAATCAAAATGCGCCATCATTTTTCTGTTTCTCTCTTTGCCGCTCAAGTTCTCGATACTGCTGCATATACTTGTCAAGAAGTTCCACAAACTCCTCACATTCGTCTATCGGAATAACGATAATACGCTTGTTGTCCAGTTCCAGTAACACACATTCTTCATCATATCTACCGCCTGCCAAGGCTGGCTCTCTTATATAGTTAACATCTTTGCCTCGTTTTAAATTGCGCCGCCGTTCTATCATTTCCCTGCCATTGTAGTATGCGTATCTAAAATTTGGAGGACAGTCCACAGGAATAGATGAGGTGCATCCCACTATGCGATCAAAGGGAATGATTACATTAATTCTAAATGGCTGCCTCAATCCGTAATGTAGAAAACTGTAATTACTGATTTTTACGCCACGATAATCTATTTTTACATAATACTGACTGTTTTTAGTATAGAAAATAATAAGCACTATGATTTCTACGGCAAGAAAAGTTTTTGCTAAATCCGCTCCCACTTCTTCACCGAACAAAATCGAAAACAAAAAATGCGAGAGTACACAAAGCACTAAAAAAGGCAAAATTGTAAACATTGCGGCATACAAAAATCCCCCGATAAAATAAACAATCTGTTTGAATCGAGTTGAATATTTCATTTCAAATTTCATATTTGTTAACACCTCAATGCAAAACATTTCCATTTGAAATTAGAAAACCGGATTTCATAATTAACTGTAAAATTTGAGATACAAAATCTATTCCCAAACTTCCACCGATGCTTAATCCGGGAATAAAATACGGTAAAAATGTGCCGATCGCATCCGTCAAAATCAAAGCGGCTTTCTGAAAAGCAGTATAAAGCATATCCTTGATAGTATTTATTGTATTCAAAATAAAACTTGAAATACTTATTAAGGGGTTTAACTTTTCTAAAGTTTGCTTATATTCAACTGTGTTTCCCAAAAAGTATTGTATGGCCGTTGAAATAAAGTTTGTAAAATTAAGCGTAACTGTTTCAAAACCATGAACAATCAATTCATCCCAAATCAGAGAAAAAATTGACTCGATCATGAGAAACATTTTTCCAACCAATTCAGCGCTGATCTCGACCAGATATACCAATGCGTTATATGCTGCTTGGCTTGTTTTCTGAACAAAATTGAGAATTCCGTCAATAAAGATCGTGGAAAAGATGATCTGAACAACAGCATCACCCTGTGGGGTTGAGATCACTTCTTTTTCCGTTCCCGTAGGATCGGTATACATAACAGGATTATTCGCACAATAGATATATGCGTTACATCCTAATTGAGTTGAATTATCTATATAGCTGAAACTATCCGGGCTGAGGAATCTGCCCCATTCGGGGTTGTAGTATCTGGATTGCAGATAGTAATACCCGGTTTCCGTAT
>ENA-OPBX01000092-OPBX01000092.1-human-gut-metagenome-genome-assembly--contig:-NODE-92-length-67584-cov-32.954819_pt1 | contig 67584 bp, 55 predicted proteins | sample MGYA00241075_ERZ501466 | MGnify/ENA primary metagenome ERZ501466 (study PRJEB25962, sample SAMEA2042633) | human gut metagenome | biome: human gut; feature: human-associated habitat; material: faeces...
TCGTAGACGGAGGACAGACGCTGCGCGTAAGTCCGTATCATCCTGACCATGTCATGCAGACAAGTAAGGTGGAGCTTGCGCTTAGTCAGACGCAGACACAGTTTTATGCTCTTGACATGAAGGATGTAGGCGACGACTTTAAGGTTGACGACGGATTTAATATTCTCAAGCTTGACGTGTCTGATGCCGACAAGGACGGTGCCCTGACATACATAGCCTCTACTTTCGATCCTTATAACAACATGCTGCGCAAGGGGGCGTATGATGAAGGCTGGAAGGTGGTTTCGTTCTGCGGCGTCTTGCAGAACGGGGCTTTCCCGCTGCCCGAACTGATGCAGATGGCTATGAAATACGGAGCCGAGGGCATGAGGCGTCCGGTTGAGATAGAGTTCGCATGCAATATAAACAACGACCGCACGGGAGAATTCTATCTGCTGCAGATGCGTCCTATCGTAGACTGCAAGCAGATGCTTGACGAAGACTTGACCAAGATTGACGACAAGCGATGCCTGCTGCGTTCTCACAGTTCGCTCGGACATGGCGTCAGCAACGAGATAATGGACATAGTATACGTTAAGGCAGACGAGAATTTCACGGCGGCAAACAATCCGCTCATTGCAAGTGAAATAGAGCATATCAACCATAAGTTTGTTGAAGAAAACAGGAACTACATTCTTATCGGACCGGGCCGCTGGGGCTCGAGCGACTCATGGCTTGGCGTTCCCGTAAAGTGGGCATACATCAGTGCTGCCTGTCTGATTGTTGAGGCCGGACTGGCAAACTATCGCATCGATCCGAGTCAGGGCTCACATTTCTTCCAGAACGTAACAAGTCTTGGCGTTGGCTATTTTACCATTGACGATTACAAAGACGACGGTATCTACCGTAAGGATTTGCTCGACGCCATGCCGGCAGTGTACGAAACGGAGTTTGTGCGCCACGTGCGCTTCAGCCGTCCGCTTAAGATAATGATGGACGGCATGAAGCAGGAGGGCATCGTTCTGCTGCCTGAAGATGACTGACGCTTACTTTTTATTATTATATCGCGGCTGTTCCACTTAGCGGTGGGGCAGCCGTTTTTTTTGTGCTGTCATGTGTTATGGAGGTGCCTGTATGCACATTTGTTAGACGGTTGCGTATTTGCTTCTGATAAGTTCCATGTGTCGTGAGAACAGAAAACTTTGCGGTCTGAACAAACCGGTTGAGCCCCTGAGACGGCAGTATTTGAAATCGGAATGCATTTTGGCGTGAAAACGGCAGAAAATGTGCAGTTTCTGTAATTCTCTGATATGTAGTGCTTTACGGCGTTTATTGTGGCTTGAGAAACAGAAATTCTGCCTATCCCGTTGTGAAATGCAGTCTTTTACATGGCAAAACATGGCCTTTTATGTTATGAAAAGCAGTGGATTGCAGTGTGAAAACATATCTTTTTGAGCGTAAAACGTCTTTTATGTGTTAAATACATTAACCTTTCTGCCTTTTGATGTCAAATGCCTTAACATTTCGTAAGACTTGAATTTCTATTTCGTCAGAAAACTTTGTAAAAGTTTTTCTTGCCCTTTCTGTCAGCCTGCTCCTGTATGTTCGGTGGCACGTATTGGCTGTTTGTAGTGTCATGGCATGACGTAACGCTTTCATTAAGTAAACGTCAGGCCGGATAAAGGCTGTTGTAAGTCTGCCTGAATGATGCTGAAAGACAAATGAAAGCATTATGGCGCCTGGCGGATGAAAACAATATTAGGCCGGGAGTGCAGATAGGGGTTTAACTCTTTTTACGTAGGCAGATGCCCCGAAAGCCGCGTTAAAGCATTATTTTTGCAGTGAAATTAACGCCGTTCTGGCAAAACCGAAGACATAATAATAACAATAAAAAGAAAAAACAGAATATGGACAACAGACAAGAGTTTTATTCGCGGCAGGTAGAAAGCCTGTCGGCCATGATACAGCGGCTGAAGCGCAAGGGGCGCACCTATGTGGCAATGGAGCTTGTAACGTTTTGCCTTGCCGTGCTGGCCTTTGTGTTCTTCTGTCTGCGCGGACTGCCCTTAGGTCTGCTTTGCCTTGCCGTGGCGTTTATGGCAGCCTATGTAGTGGCTCGCCGTGCCGACGTGCGCAACAGCGAGACCACCGACATGCTGCGCCGCCGGCGCCAGGTGTATGAGAAGGAACTGAGCTATCTGCGCGGCGACTACAGCTGCTTTGGCAGCGGAAGCCGCTACATCGACTCGTCGCATGTGTTCACTTACGACATGGACGTGTTCGGCCGCGACTCGCTCTTCAACCGCATTAACCGCACGGTAACCACCGGCGGAAGCGACTTTCTGGCTTCATCGTTCCAAAGTCTGCTTAAAGACAAGGCTGAGATAGAGGCACGCCGCCGCGCCATAGCCGAACTGGCGGGCATGGAGAGCTGGCGCACGGAATTTCTGGCGCTCGGTCAGCGCCTGGCGTCGGACACAAAGAAGAAGGGCGAAGCCATAGACACGGCGATGATAAACCGTGTTGTAAGTGAGATTAGCGCCATGAACATTGCTCCTCAGGCAGGCAGCATGCTTGCCCTCGTGGTGGCATGGGCCGCCATAGCAGGCTTCATTGCCGTTATGGTATTGGCAATAGTGGGCATTGTCCCGTCGTCGCTTGCCGTCATGTGGGGCGTGGTGCAGATGTTCCTCGTCATAGCCCTCAACATGAGGTCGCTGCGCCAGATAAGTCGCGCCGTCGAGAAGCTGCACGCACATCTGCACGACTATATCGGACTGATACGCCACATAGGCAGTGAAGAGTTTGAGAGCGAATGCCTGCGCGACTTGCGCAACAGGCTGACATCGGGCGGCGACGGCGCGCTGACTTCGTTTGGAGAGCTGTCAGATATTCTGAAAAGTCTCGACCGCCGTGGCAACTTCATCGGACTTATTCTGTTCAACATGTTTGCCCTGAGCGACTTTTTCCTCGTGCGCCGTTTCCTCAGATGGCAGCGCCACTATATGGAGCGTATAGCCGACTGGACCGGATGCGTGAGCCAGATCGACGCTCTTGTGTCGATGGCCGTATACAGCTACAACGAGCAGCAGGCTGTGGCGGCAGAGGTGGTTGAGGCAGACGGAGTGGTGTATGAGGCCAAGGGCATTTATCATCCCTTCCTCGGAGCCAAGGCCGTGCGCAACGATTTCACCATTGATGACGGCAACTATTATATCGTAACCGGTGCAAACATGGCCGGCAAGAGCACCTTCCTGCGCTCTATCGGCGTCAACTACATTCTAGCAATGAACGGAATGCCCGTGTTTGCCGAGTCGCTGCGCGTGTCGGTGTTCAACCTTTTCAGCAGCATGCGCACCGCCGACGACCTGAGCCGCGGCATATCCTACTTCAACGCCGAGCTGCTCCGCCTGCGCCAGTTGATAGAGAGCTGCAAGCATGCAGCCCGCACGCTGATAATACTCGACGAGATTCTGAAGGGCACCAACTCGCTCGACAAGCTCAACGGCTCGCGTCTTTTCCTTCAGGAGATATCCCGCCTGCCCGTGTCAGGCATAATAGCCACCCACGACCTCGAACTGTCGAAGATGGAGGACGACGCCCCGTCGCGCTTCCACAACTGGTGCTTTGAGATAGAGTTGGGCGGCAACATAACCTACACCTACAAGATAACGCCCGGCGTGGCACGCAACCAGAACGCCACATATCTGCTGAAGAAGATAATCGAGGAGATATAGTTCCGTTTAAGGAGTTAAAGTAGTTAGAGGAGTCAGAGTAGTTAAAGTCATTAGTCTTCAGGTTATGTCCGGTTTGTAAAGATAGCAGAAAATTTATTGAAATATATCAACAAAACAAATGACTTTAACTACTCTGACTCCTCTAACTGCTTTAACTCCTCGCCTTAAATATTGATTTAAATCAACAAATCACTGTTATATTGCATTTTATACACTCAAAATATTGCATATTAGTAAAAAATCCGTACCTTTGCATCGTGTTTTTCATAGTATTAGATTTAAGGTTAACAAGGTTGGAGTACAGCGGTACTCCTTTTTTTATGCCCTTATCTAAATAACCGTCTTTTAACAGTTTTGCTTCCTTTATGTTTTTATGCCGCGGCACATGTCTGGCATTCTGCAATTAATTGTAAAACTCACATTGCAAAATATTATGCCGTTTTTGGGCAATGTACAATTAATCTGAAAATTCACCGGAATGCAACACTAAAAGTTGGATTATTCTTTTGTATTGAGAAATTAAAATACTAACTTTGCGCTGTGTAACAGAACGTTTATTTATAAAACATAAAAAAAGGTATTATGGTAAGTTATAAGACACTAGGCTTGGTAAACACCCGCGAGATGTTTAAAAGAGCCATTAACGGCGGTTACGCCATTCCGGCATTCAACTTCAATAACATGGAGCAGCTTCAGGCTATCATCAAGGCTTCTTCAGAACTGAAGTCTCCGGTAATCCTGCAGGTTTCTAAAGGTGCGCGCAACTATGCCAACCAGACACTGCTCGAGTATATGGCTCAGGGTGCTGTAGAGTATGCTAAGGAACTTGGCTGCGCTCATCCTGAGATAGCACTTCACCTTGACCACGGTGACAGCTTCGAGCTTTGCAAGAGCTGTGTAGACATGGGCTTCTCTTCTGTTATGATAGACGGTTCTGCCCTGCCTTATGACGAGAATGTTGCTCTTACTAAAAAGGTTGTTGAGTATGCTCATCAGTATGACGTTACTGTAGAGGGTGAGCTCGGTGTGCTCGCCGGCGTTGAGGACGAGGTTGCTTCTGAGGTTTCTCACTATACAAAGCCTGAGGAAGTTATCGACTTCACAAGCAAGACTGGCGTTGACTCTCTCGCTATCTCTATCGGTACAAGCCACGGAGCTTACAAGTTTAAGCCGGAGCAGTGCACACGCGACCCGAAGACTGGCCGCCTGGTTCCTCCTCCATTGGCATTCGATATTCTTGATGCTATCATGCAGCAGCTTCCCGGATTCCCAATCGTGCTCCACGGTTCTTCTTCAGTTCCTCAGGAGTATGTTGACATCATCAACCAGTACGGCGGCAAACTGCCTGACGCTGTTGGTATTCCTGAAGAGCAGCTTCGCAAGGCTTCTAAGAGTGCCGTTTGCAAGATTAACATCGACTCAGACTCTCGTCTGGCTTTCACAGCTGCTGTTCGTAAGACACTGGCTGAGAAACCTGCTGAGTTCGACCCGCGTAAATACTGCGGACCTGCACGCGACCTCATGGAGGAAATGTACAAGCACAAGATCACAAACGTGCTCGGTTCAGACAACAAGCTGGCTCAGCTCGACTAATTCTGACATTCGGCACATTAAGAAATATAAGTGCATAGATATTTATAAAAGTGAAAATTCCACAGTGAATTTTCACTTTTATTGTTTTCAGCCCTACTTCTCATCCCGTTTCCCGGCATTTATAATTGTTGATATCTCGCGGGATATGCCGTCATGCAGGCATTACTTTCATCTGTATATATGCTGCTATTGTTTGTAAAAGGCGCTAAACCGCATTCTGAAACGTGTGCTTTTGCATGCCGGAATACGTTCTTTTGCGTTGCGAAAGCTATGCTTTGGCATAGGCTGTGGCAAGTGTCGGATTAATTAAAGAATATTTTTCTTAGAAACTCATCACTCATCACAAGCGCCATTAACGTTTTGACAGTCAGTGAGATATGGTGTGATGAGTTGAGGCTTCAACTCGTCACGCTCTAAGATATTGAGGTCCAATATGTTAAGCACTAATGTGATGAGTGATGAGTTTTTAAGAAAAATTTTTTAGTTAAAGTCTTTCCTGATTCTTGTTCCTGAGAAATAAAAATGCGGCATCACGTACCTGTTGTGCGTAATGCCGCATTTGTTGCTTTTATAATATATTTATGCGCATATAGCCTCGACGGCTTGTTGCCGTGGTTATAGCGGTTTTCTGCGTTATGTCCTTATCAGGTTGCGTCCCGCGTCAATTCTAAGGAAAATGAACAGCAGTATGGTGAAGCCCCATAATGACGAACCTCCATAGCTGAAGAAGGGCAGGGGGATACCTATGACAGGCGTAAGACCGAGCACCATGCCCACGTTGATGAACACGTGGAAGAGGAATATGCTCAGCACGCAGTAGCCGTAGACACGGCCAAACTTGAACGGCTGCCGTTCGGCCATCTTTATAAGGCGCAGTATGAGCGCAAGGAACAGCAGCAGCACGCCTGCCGAACCGAGGAAGCCTTCTTCTTCTCCCACGGTGCAGAAGATAAAGTCGGTGTCCTGTTCGGGCACGAATTTCAGTTTGGTCTGTGTGCCGTTCAGAAATCCTTTGCCTTTCAGTCCGCCCGAGCCGATGGCTATCTCGCTCTGGTGGACGTTGTATCCCGCTCCGGCAAGGTCTTCGTCGAGGCCAAGCAGAACGTTGATACGCACCCTCTGGTGGGGCTCCATGATATTGTTGAGCACATAGTCGGCCGAATAGAAGAAGGCTATTGAGCCGATTGTGAAAAGCAGGATGTAAAGATAGTGCTTTATGCGCCTGTTCATCCATAGGTAGACCAGATATCCCACAAGACCTGCGCTGACAGCCAGCTGCACCCATACGATGTCGAACGGGATGACGAACACGGCGAAAAGAAGCGCAAGGAGAGTTATGCCTACAGAGTAGACAAGTATGGTCAGGGCCTGCTGCTTGTCCTTGCAGTAGACGTAGACCATGCCCGACGTGAATATCTGTACGAGCAGCAATACGGCAAACTTGCCTATTGATGTCGTAGTGTCGAACATCAGAGCTTCCTCGTAACGTATGCCCACAACGAAATAGATAACCATTGCAACGCCCGTGAACAGCACGCTGCCGGTCATTCCCTCGCGGTAGAACATGAGGAAGAAGGATATGTAGACCAGTGCCGAGCCTGTTTCTTTCTGTGCCACGATGAAGAGCATCGGCAGCAATACCACCGCGAAGGCGGCCGCCATGTCTTTCCATCTGTGCATGTTGAAGCCGTAGGTGCTCATCAGTTTCGACACGGCAAGGGCTGTGGCAAACTTGGCAAACTCGGCAGGCTGCAGTCGCAGCGGGCCAAGCACGAGCCATGAGCGCGAGCCTTTTATCTCGTGGGGGTTGAATATCGTTGCAAACAGCAGCAACAGCAGTATGGCGTATATGATATAGGCGAACGTGTCGTAGAAGCGGTCGTCGAGCATCAGCAGCACGAAGCCGAGGCAGATAGACGTGCCTATCCACACTATCTGCATGCCCGAGCGTGTGCTCAGACTGAATATGTCGGTGTCGCCGTAGGTATAGCTTGCACCGCACACGCTCAGCCAGCCGAATGCCAGCAGAGCCAAATATATGCCTATCGTCCACCAGTCGAGCGAACGAAGTACGCTTGGTTGTTTATCTGTTTGCTGCCCCATAACTTATACGTCTGCGCTGGAAGTCGGTCGCCCTCTTCTCTGATTCGGGCGAGAGCTTGCCTTTGATATACTGTTCCATCATAAGTGCGCCGATAGGCACACCATAGTCGGCGCCGAATCCGCCGTTTTCAACATACACGGCGATGGCTATCTTAGGATTGTTCATCGGCGCGAAGCCCATGAAGATAGAGTGGTCTTGTCCGTGGTTCTGTGCCGTACCGGTCTTTCCGCACACCTCATAGTCGGCTCTGTCGGCGGCGCGGCAGGTTCCTCCGGTTACTGCACGCCTCATGCCTGCCACGATATATTCGTATGCCCTGCGGCTGGCTTTTGTGTAATGTTTCTCTCTGAACTTGGCTTCAAGCTGTTCGCCTTTCACCTTCTTCACCACGTGCGGTGTGTAGAAGTATCCGCGGTTGGCTATCGTTGCCCCGAGGTTGGCTATCTGCAGCGGCGTAAGCAGCACCTCGCCCTGTCCTATGGCGATGCTGATTACTGTCAGGGCATTCCATGAACCCCTGTATGCCTTGTCGTAATATTGTGCGTTTGGTATCAGGCCTCGTTTCTCTCCGGACAGGTCGATGCCCAGTTTGTAGCCGAATCCCATGCTCACCATGTAGTCGCGCCATGTGTTCATGCCTTCCTGTACGTTCTTGTATTTCTTCCTGTTGCCGAGCATATAGTAGAGTCCCCAGCAGAAGTAGCCGTTGCAGGATGTTCCTATTGCTGGTACAAGGCTTATGGGTGAGGCGTGGCCGTGGCATCCAACGTGGAGTCCGCGGCAGTAGAATCCGTGATGGCAGGGGAACGATGTTCCCGGGCCGATTATGCCTTCGGTAAGGAAGGTGAGGCCTTGTGTGGTCTTGAATGTTGAGCCCGGAGGATACATACCCATGATAGAGCGATTGAGCAGCGGCTTCCACGGGTTGCGTGAGAGCATGGCGTGCATCTTTCCGCGCTTGCGTCCAGTTACTGTCCTCGGGTCGTATGTAGGCGATGATACCATGCACAGCACCTCGCCGGTGGACGGCTCGATGGCCACGATGCTGCCTATCTTTCCCTCAAGGAGCCTCTCGCCCAGTGCCTGCAGTTTTATGTCGAGGCTCAGAGTGAGGTCTTTGCCCGGCACAGGCCTGCGGTCGAACTTTCCGTTCATGTAGCTGCCCTGTATCCGGCCGTGGGCGTCGCGCAGCATTATCTGCACGCCCTTCTCGCCGCGCAGCTGCTTTTCGTATGACTTCTCCACGCCCATCTTGCCTATGTAGTCGCCGGGCTGATAGTAGGAATCTTCCTCTATGTCGGCTGCCGACACTTCAGCCACGTCGCCAAGTACGTGTGCGGCATACGGCATGGTGTATTGTCTTACGCTACGGCGCTGTACGTAGAAGCCCGGAAAGCGGTAAATCTTTTCCTGAAATACGCTGAACTCTTTTTCTGACAGCTGGCTCATGAAGAGCTGCTGCGTGAAGCGTGAGTAGCCGGGATTCTTGTTGCGGTCTTTTATCTCCTCCATTCTCTTGATGAAAAACTCTTTTGTTATGCCAAGAGAATTGCAGAATTCGGTGGTGTCGAGTCTTCCTTTCTCCTCGTTCATCACCACCATTATGTCGTAGGCATTCTGGTTGTATACAAGCAGTTTGCCGTTTCTGTCGGATATGACGCCACGCGCCGGAAACTCAACTTTCTTGAGGAAAGCGTTGCTGTCGGCGTTTTTCTTGTAGTCGTCGCTCATTATCTGCAGCGTGAAAAGGCGTATGATGTAGACGGTGACTATGAATATAGCCACTCCCGCAATGACATAACGTCTGTATTCAAGTCCGTATTCCTTGTCCATAATCCGGCCTTTCCTGCTTTTAGAACATTATCTTTTTCTGACGTTTTCGATTACAATTATCAGGATTACGGTGAGCACGGTGCTTCCGCCGATGTTTTTGAGCCATTGCAGCCAGTTGAAGAAGTTGAATGATTCAATGGTGAAGAATATGATATTGTAAGCGAAAACGCATATTATCGTGTAGTAGATAAATTTTGCCATGCCCAGCGATCTTATCGTAGGCTTGAGGTCTTCAGGCGAGTCACGCTGTATGAACAGGTTGAGGACGTATGGCTGCATCAGGCCGAGCAGCGTGGTCGACGTTGCCGCCACGCCCGGGGTGTTGGAGAAAATGTCGATGCAGAGGCCTGTGAAGAAGCTCCAAAGCAGTGTGCCCCATCGGGGATAGTCGTGTCTGAACAGCAGTATGAAATATACATACAGCAGCGGCGTGGCGCAACCGAACAAGTTGATGTGGTTGAGCACCAGGGCCTGTGCCAGACATAGGATGATGAATGTGAGAAACTGTTTTATTATTTCTATGTTCATTCTGTTGTCGTTATCCTTAGTTCTGCTTTATTTTTAATGAGTCTTCAGCCGAGCGGAGCAGGTTGATGCGCTCCTCCATTGCCGAATTGTCAATGATGCATACGTCGCGGATGTTGCCGAAATCAGTTGTAAGACGCACCTGTATTCTGTAAGAGAGTCCGTCGTGCGAGTTGTATACGTGCAGTATCTGTCCTACGATAATGCCCGGAGGGAATATCGAAGAGTAGCCGCTCGTCTCAACAAGGTCGCCGAGACGGAAGTGTGCGTGGCGCGGGATGTCGTCTACATAGGCCAGCTCTGCCGCACCGCCTGTCCAGTGCAGATATCCGTAATAGCCGCGCTTCTTGATGGTGACGCTGATGTTCGACTTGGAGTTGAGCACCGGTATGACCACAGAATAATGCTCTGACACCATGTAAACTACGCCCACGACGCCGTTTCCACAGGCCACGCCCATGTCCTTGCGCACGCCGTCGGCCGAGCCTTTGTCAAGGGTTATAAAGTTGTCTCTCTTGTCGATAGAGTTGGTTATAACCTTTGCCGGTATGAGCTTGTAGTCTTTCAGTATCTCCATCTGTGCGCGCTGAAGGCGTGTAGAGTCGCCCGTGTTGCTCTTTATCTGTTCAGACAGCTTCCTTACTGTCTGCTCGAGATAAAGGTTGCGCGTATTGAGTTGCTGGTTTATCTTTGTCAGGTTGAAGAATGTCTTCACTGCAGCGTCCCATTCGTATACCTTTCCGGTTACGGCATTGGCCGACGAGAAGAACACGCTGCCCTGATAGCTGTTGAATCTGAACAGCAGCGTCAGGCTGATAACTTCAAGTATGACAAAGAGAAACCAGTGGTTATATTTCGCAAGAAATTCCAGTAGGTTGCGCATGGCTTATCTCATCAAGAACGAGAAGCGGTCAACGTTCTTCAATGCAATACCCGCTCCTTTTGCTACGCTGTGCAAAGGATCGTCGGCCACGTGGAACTGGATGTTAATCTTGTCGGTGAGACGTTTGTCGAGACCTCTGAGCAGTGCGCCTCCTCCGGTGAGGTAGATACCGTTCTTTACGATGTCGGCATAAAGCTCAGGCGGAGTCTTCTCGAGAGCAGAGAGCACGGCGTTCTCTATCTTGGCGATGGTGCGGTCAAGACAGTGGGCTATCTCCTGATAGCATACGGGCACCTCCATAGGCAGGGCTGTAATCTTGTTAGGTCCGTGTACTACATAGTCTTCGGGAGCTTCTTCTCCAAGGTCTGTCAGTGCCGATCCTACGTGTATTTTGATGCGCTCGGCCATACGTTCGCTGACCTTGACATTGTGCTGGCGGCTCATGTACTCCTGAATTTCGGCAGTGAGGTCGTCGCCGGCAGTGCGGATAGAGTTGTTCGACACGATGCCTCCGAGAGAAATTACGGCAATCTCGGTGCTTCCGCCGCCGATGTCGACAATCATGTTACCTTCGGGAGCTTCAACGTCGATGCCGATGCCGATGGCAGCAGCCATAGGCTCGAATATGAGGTAGACGTCGCGTCCGTCGGCGTGCTCGGCAGAGTCGCGCACGGCGCGCAGCTCAACTTCGGTAGAGCCAGACGGCACGCCTATCACCATGCGGAGTGAAGGCGAGAAGAAACGTCTTCCGGTGTGTACCATCTTGATAAGTCCGCGCATCATCTGCTCACAGGCAGTGAAGTCGGCTATGACACCGTCGCGCAGCGGGCGTATCGTGCGGATGTTGTCATGAGTCTTCTCATACATCATCTTAGCCTTTTCGCCTACGGCTATCATTTTGTCTGTGCGGCGGTCGAGCGCTACTACAGACGGCTCGTCAACAACAATCTTGTCATCACTGATAATGATGGTGTTGGCCGTGCCGAGATCCATTGCGATCTCCTGGATAAAAGAAAAAAATCCCATTACTTGATAAAGTTTATAGCTATAAATATAATTTTATTGTCTCTTCTTGAAGTCTTACGTCTTTCGCCCTGCAGGGCGAAAGACGTCAAGCGGATTGTCTTGTCTGTGTCTTATTTTTCAAACCATTCGTGAATGGCGGTGTCGTAGTGGCTGCTTACGCCGAAGGCGCGTGTAGCCAGCATGCGGCGGTCTTCGATGTCGGTCTGTGCGCCCTTCTTGTTGAGGATGTCGAGCAGCACGCCATATTCAGCCTTGCTGGGCACGATCACCACGTCTTTGAAGTTCTTTGCTCCGGCGCGTATCAGAGATATTCCGCCAATGTCTATCTTTTCGATTATGTCGGCCTCAGAAGCTCCGCTTGCAACGGTCTGCTCGAAAGGATAGAGGTCTACGATAACCAGGTCGATTTCAGGTATTTCATACTGCTTCATCTGCTCCTGGTCGCCTTCGTTGTCGCGGCGGCCGAGGATGCCTCCGAATACTTTGGGGTGAAGAGTCTTCACGCGTCCTCCCAGGATAGAGGGATATGTCGTTACGCTCTCTACGGCCTGGCATTCATATCCGAGCGACTCGATAAACTTCTGTGTGCCGCCTGTAGATAAAAACTTTACTCCTTCTTCGTTCAGCTTAGCCAGCAGCTCGTCGAGTCCGTCTTTGTGAAACACGGACACGAGTGCGGTCTTGATTCTTTTTGTTTCAGCCATGTCTTTAAAAATTATCTGTTTTTTAGAGTGCAAAGTTACTAAAAAACGTTGATTTTACAATATATTTCAACCAAAAAATATAAATGTTTTGATTTAGGACAATAAATGCGGGCAGTGCATGGTGTTTTGGCGTTTGAAATGTGTCTCGACGGCTTTGGCTGCGCCTTTCCGGCTTTGGCTGCGCCGGACTTGCCTTCTTGCAGTCTGTTGCGTTGTGTCCGTATCGTGTTTTGCGTACATGTTATGGCACGTTGCTGTGCATCTTATGACCTGATACCAAGTGATTTAGCAGTCTGCAGTCCGTGTGTTTTGATGTTTGTTTCTGTTCCGGCTGTTGTCTGTCTGAAGCCTCGTTCTATGCCGTGGGGTGTAAGCATTATGGCTGTTTTATGGTGCAATGTGTCATTGTGATTTTGTACGCGTTTCTGCTCGAAATAGAATTTGTGCAGCCGTTGTTTTGCCTCTTGTTCGGAACTTTCTTTACGAAACAATGCAAGAACATAGGTTTTGCATTGCCGTTTGATGCCTTTCGCTATGTAAAAGGCAAGCTTTCGCGTCCGTATTGACCGGCTTTTGCTGCTTGAAATGTGGATTTTCGTGCTGCTTTCCGGTGATTTTTATTGCACATTTTGTCTGCGTCTTTCGTATCGTCCGGTATTACAGTACTTTATGATTGCACACGATTTGCGCGTTATTTTAAGCCGTATGCGTGTCTGTTTCTGAAAAGCTGAGTTCTGGAGCCTTGTTGTAAATCAAAATGCAAGCGTTTTGCGGCTTATTCTGTCAATGTGTCGTGTGCTGCTGTGGCTTGTCTGATAGTGGTTTATCTGTTACTGCTTGATTTTATTGTCTGTTGTGGTCGTCTTGTTTTGTTATTTATTTTGTGCTTTGTCTGCTTCGGGGTTTCTTTTGTGTGAGCGGCAACTTGTTTTACGTGCAGGCTTTGTCTGTTCATGCGTTGACCGGTTGCCGGCCTTTTATTGTTGGTGCGTGTGGGGGAGAGTCGGGGCTTAAATTGGCTTAAGAGAATATAAAATAAAAGAGCCGCAACGTCTGTTGTGGCTCTTGTTGTAGCGGGGGTGGGACCCGAACCCACGACCTCCGGATTATGAATCCGACGCTCTAACCAGCTGAGCTACCCCGCCATCATTTTTCTTTGCGGTTGCAAAGGTAATACAATTTCTTTAAACACCAAAAAATATTTCAACTTTTTATCAAAATCTTATGCAAAAGGCGTAAATTTGTGGCAAATAACCAATGAAATGCCTTTAAACTATGGAGAAAAACAAAGTAAACATTGAACATGAGCTGCGTTCTAAGTCGGCCGGATTTATATGGTCGATGCTGAGCACACCTGAAGGATTGGCCAAATGGCTTTCGGATGAAGTGAGGCTTAATGGCGATTTGTTTACCTTCACATGGGGTAACGTGTGGAGCGACCATGAGATTAGAACTTCGGCTGTGATAGACAAGAAGAAGTTCGACTATATACGCTTCAGATGGTGCGGCGAGGAGTATAAGGACACGTATTGGGAACTGAAAATGAACAAAAGTGACGTAACTGGTGATTTTGTCCTGATGATAACCGACTTTGCCCCCGAGGGCGAAAAGGATACCGTGGTGGATATCTGGCAGGCAAATCTCAGTGCGCTTAGACGGGCTACGGGGCTTTAGAAGCTTCGTAGCCTTTGTTTTTTGCGTGTCCGTCATCCCGCGTTGCGCGGCTTCGCGGCTCTCGCCGGCATATTGTTTCGTGCCGGTGCTCGTGGCTTTGGCATGCCGTTTACATGCGCTTTTAGGGCGTGATGCTGTGCCTTGTGCTGTTGTCTGCTTTGCGTTGCGGCGTGGCAGGATGGCGGTGCCTTATACATCTTTTATTAAATAAAAAACGCAAAACGTTGTGGTTTGTGATATTTTTGTGCTAATTTTGCAAGCTGGTAAATCTGCTGTATAAATGTCAGAATTAGCATAAAAATGATTCTTAGAGTCAAAAAATTAGATAAATTTATCGCAAAACAGTTCGGACTCCTCTTTGTCGGAACGTTCTTTATATGTCAGTTCGTGCTGATGATGCAGTTTCTTTGGCGCTATGTCGACCAGCTCATCGGTAAGGGTCTGACCATGGACGTGCTGGCCCAGTTCTTCTGGTATATGAGTCTTATGCTCGTGCCGCAGGCGCTTCCGCTGGCCATCCTGCTTTCGTCGCTTATCGCCTTCGGTAACTTGGGCGAGAGCAGCGAACTTACGGCCATCAAGGCTGCGGGCATATCGCTTATGCAGGCGTTCCGCTCGCTTGTGGTCATCGTCATATTCATAGCCTTGGGCTCTTTCTATTTTCAGGACGTAGTGGCTCCGAGCGCCAACATGTCGTTCTCGAGACTGCTCCTTTCCATGAAGCAGAAGAGTCCCGAACTGGAGATTCCCGAGGGCATATTCTATGACGGCATTCCGCAGTGTAACCTTTATGTGCAGAAAAAGGACATAAAGACAGGCATGCTCTACGGTGTGATGATTTATAAGATGACCGACAGCTATGACGATGCCGCCATAATTCTGGCCGACTCGGGCATGCTGCAGTCTACGGCAGAGAAAAAGCATCTTGTGCTTACGCTGCACAGCGGCGAATGGTTTGAGAACATGAAGTCGCAGGAGTTTTCGGCAGGCGTAAGCGTGCCTTATCGCCGCGAGACTTTTGTAAAGAAGAGAATAGTGCTCGATTTCGATGCCGACTTTAACGTTGCCGACGCAAGTGCGCTCTCGAACAACGCACGCGGAAAGAGCATCGGACAGATCAACCGCGACGTCGATTCGCTTAACCACGTGTACGACAGCGTCGGCCGTGTGTTCTACAAAGATGCCAAGATGTCGTATTATTCTCCCGTGGCTGTGTCAAAGAAAGACTCTCTGAGAGCCGTCAAGATGGCCGGGACAAAGACTTACAGCTTCGACTCTGTCTACTCGAGGCTTTCTGCCGACAGAAAGCTTGAGGCTGTTGATGCGGCCCTCAGCAAGGTGCAGCGCGAAATGAACGACCTCGACTTTAAGGGCATGATAACGGCAGACGGCGACAAGCTTATACGACAGCACAAGATAGAGGCCATCAACAAGTTTACATTGTCGCTTTCGTGCCTGATATTCTTCTTTATCGGTGCGCCCCTGGGCGCCATCATCCGTAAGGGCGGACTTGGCGTTCCGGTGATTATCTCCGTGCTGGTGTTCATCGTGTATTACATTTTCGAGAATACGGGCTACCGCATGTCACGAGGCGGTATGTGGGCAATCTGGTTCGGTAAGAGCATCGCTACGGCTGTACTTACGCCGCTCGCAATATTCTTCACATACAAGGCCAACAACGACTCTGTCGTGTTCAATCTCGACCTCTACCGCAACTTCTTCATGAAGATATTCGGACTCAGGATAAAGCGTGCCGTGTTCAAGAAGGAGGTTATAATAACCGATCCCGACTATGCGGCCGACTCGGCAACTCTGACCGAAGTGAACCGAGAGATTGGCGACTATGCCCGCGAACACAATCTTTGGCTTGCGCCTAATATAATTAAGGTGTTCTTCAAGTACAGGCCTGACCATACAATCGAGGAAATCAACGAGAAGATAGAGACCGTCATCGAGGATTTGTCGAACACGAAGGACAAGGTGATACTTTCATGTCTTAACGCCTATCCTTTCATGGCAGTAAAGGCACATACGCGCCCGTTCGACCGCAAATGGATGAATGTGGTTGCGGCAATCATCGTTCCGGTGGGCCTGTTCCTCTATTTGCGCATGTGGCGCTTCCGCCTGCGGCTCATGCGCGACCTGAAGGTCATCAGACAGACCAATGATGCCGTGATAGCACGTATAGAAGAGTTAAATAGCTCAGGCACGTCAAAGGCCTGATATATATAATAAGGTAAACGCTGTTTATGGAAAATTTAAAAATTAATACAATCGAAGAAGCTCTTGAGGACTTCAAGAGAGGCGAGTTTGTAATTGTCGTAGACGATGAAGACCGCGAAAATGAGGGCGATCTTATTATTGCCGCTGAAAAAATTACAGCAGAGAAGGTTAATTTCATGCTGAAGCATGCTCGTGGCGTGCTCTGTGCGCCGATAACGATAAGCAGATGCGATGAGCTTGACCTTCCGCGTCAGGTTGTAGAAAACACTTCTGTGTTGGGCACTCCTTTCACTGTTACAGTGGATAAGCTCGAAGGCTGCTCTACCGGCGTGTCGGCTCACGACAGGGCCGAGACAATCAAGGCTCTTGCCGATCCGGAGGCTACGCCAAGGACATTCGGACGCCCTGGCCACGTAAATCCGCTTTATGCACAGGACAACGGCGTGCTCAGAAGAAGCGGACACACGGAGGCAACAATAGACCTCTGCAAGCTCTCTGGCCTTTATCCGGCAGGTGCGCTGATGGAGATAATGAACGACGACGGTACGATGGCACGTCTTCCGCAACTCGTGGAGTTCGCAGCAAAATATAATCTTAAAGTCATAACAATTAAGGACCTCATTGCATACAGACTGCAGCGAGAGTCGCTGATAAGCGTAGGCACTATGGTGGATATGCCGACTGAATACGGACATTTCAAGCTTGTTCCGTTCCGTCAGACCAGCAGCGGACTCGAGCACATGGCCCTGATAAAGGGTGAGTGGAAAGAAGACGAACCTGTGCTCGTGCGTGTTCATTCTTCATGCGCCACCGGAGATGTGTTCGGAAGCATGCGCTGCGATTGCGGACAGCAGCTGCACAAGGCCATGCAGATGATAGAGAAAGAAGGCAAGGGCGTGCTGATATATATGCAGCAGGAAGGACGCGGCATAGGACTTATGAACAAGATTGAGGCCTATAAGCTGCAGGAAGAAGGCCTTGACACCGTTGATGCAAACATACATCTCGGATTCAAGCCCGATGAGCGCGACTACGGCTGCGGCGCGCAGATGCTGCGCAAGCTCGGCGTGCACAAGATGCGACTTATCACCAACAATCCTACAAAGCGTGTAGGCCTTGAGGCTTACGGCCTTGAAATTGTTGAAAATGTTCCAATCGAAATAACGCCTAACGAGTACGATTATAAGTACTTGAAGACAAAAAAAGACCGCATGGGACATACTTTACATTTGTAATTGTCAAAAAAACATTTGTAAAAAAATCATTTTAATAATTGGAATAAAAATATAACATCATTTATTTTTATAGAACGAATAAATTGCTTAAATTTGCAGGAGCATAAATTTAATATATGACAATGGCACAATTATCAGACCGTCTTAATCGCTTGGCACCTTCAGCCACTCTCGCCATGTCACAGAAAAGTGGCGAGATGAAAGCACAAGGTATTGACGTTATTAATATGAGCGTGGGTGAACCAGACTTTAACACACCAGACCACATTAAGGACGCTGCCAAGAAGGCTGTTGACAACAACTTCTCAAGATATTCACCTGTTCCGGGATACATGGATTTGAGAGAGGCTATTGTTGCAAAGCTTAAGAATGAGAACGGCTTAACATATACAGTCAATGAAATATTAGTGTCTAACGGCGCAAAGCAGAGCGTTTGCAACGCTGTGATGGCACTCGTTAATGAAGGTGACGAAGTTATCATACCGGCACCATATTGGGTTAGTTATCCGCAGATGGTTAAACTGGCAGGAGGAGAGCCTGTAATTGTAGAGGCAGGGTTCGAACAGAACTTCAAGATGACTCCGCAGCAGCTTGAGGCGGCTATTACACCTAAAACTAAAATGCTGATATTGTGCTCTCCGAGTAATCCTACTGGAAGCGTCTATTCAAAGGAAGAGCTCGAAGGACTGGCTGAGGTCATAAAAAGACATGAAGACCTGTATGTCATTGCCGACGAGATTTATGAGCATATCAACTATATTGGCAAGCATAACAGTATAGCGCTTGTTCCCGGAATGAAGGAGAGGACAATTATCGTAAATGGTGTGTCAAAGGCTTATGCAATGACCGGATGGCGTATCGGATATATTGCTGCTCCCGAATGGATCGTGAAAGGCTGCAACAAGCTTCAGGGACAGTATACCAGCGGTCCTTGCTCAGTTAGCCAGAAGGCTGCAGTTGAGGCATACACTGCTTCGCAGGAGTGTGTCGAGACAATGAGACAGGCATTCCACCGCCGTCGTGACCTTATAGTAAAACTTGCAAAGGAGATTCCTGGCCTTGAGGTTAATGTTCCCGAAGGAGCTTTCTACCTGTTCCCGAAGTGCAGTAATTTCTTCGGCAAGAGCTATGAAGGACATGTAATAAATACTTCTACAGACCTTGCGATGTATCTGCTCGAAGTGGCTCACGTAGCTACAGTGGCAGGCGATGCTTTCGGCGATCCTGCTTGTTTCAGAATGAGCTATGCCACAAGCGACGAGAATATTTGTGAGGCTATGAGGCGTATAAAGGAGGCGCTGGCTAAGCTTAAATAACAGCCGAGATAACGATTGCACAAATATATTTTAATGTAAAATACAGAGGAAACGCTGTTAAAACTTATTAATAAATCTTCTTATTGATCATTAATTGTTATCTTTGTGCAGTCTTATTTGGGATCTTGTTTGCAAATATAGGGAAAAACTGTAATTTCATTAATCGGAAACTTTATAACTTAAATTATTAATAACTAAAATTTAAATTCAAAATTATGGCAACTACACAAAAAGCAGCAAGCCCTACAAAGAAAAATCAGGGCTTCCAAGGTATTAGAGCAGCGATCTGGGTTATCGTTGTATGTTTCGTTATTGCGCTTTGCATTTTCAAGTATCTGCTTGGTAATCCGGCAAACTTCGCAGGTAACGATCCCGCAGGTCACCCGACAAACCTGCTCGGTACAATTTACAAAGGTGGTGTTATCGTGCCTATCATCCAGACACTTTTGCTTACTGTAATCGCTCTGAGCATCGAGCGTTGGATCGCTCTTCGTTCTGCATTCGGAACAGGCTCACTTGCTAAGTTCGTTCTTAACGTTAAGGCTGCTGTAAGCAAAGGCGACTTCGCTGAAGCACAGCGCATCTGCGACAAGCAGAGAGGTTCTGTTGCTAACGTTGTTTCTGCTTCTATCCGCGCTTACAAGGAAATGGAAGCTACAGCAGGCATGAAGAAGGCTCAGAAGGTTTCTAAGATCCAGCAGGCTCACGAAGAGGCTACTCAGCTCGAGATGCCTACACTGCAGATGAACCTTCCTATCATCGCAACTATCGTTACACTCGGTACTCTTACCGGTCTTCTCGGTACCGTTATCGGTATGATTCGTTCATTCCAGGCTTTGGCTGCCGGTGGTGGTGGTGACTCTCTGGCATTGTCTACAGGTATTTCTGAGGCTTTGATCAACACCGCATTCGGTATTTTGACTTCTTGGGTTGCTGTTATTTCTTATAACACATTCACAAACAAGATCGACAAGCTGACATACGCCCTTGATGAGGTTGGTTATTCAATTGCTCAGACATACGAAGCCAATCACGCAGACGAAGCTTAATTTTACTAACCCTTTAAAATTTTATTACTATGGGTAAAGTAAAAATTAAGAAAAAAGCGATCTGGATCGATATGACTCCGATGAGCGACGTGATGGTCCTCTTGCTTACATTCTTCATGTTGACATCAACATTCGTTAAGAATGAGGCAGTTAAGGTTCTCACGCCGGGTTCGGTATCGGAGCTAAAGGTTCCGGAGAATAACGTCTTGAGCATACTGATCGACAGTAGGGGCAAGGTGTTCTTGGGCTGGGACAAACCTGGCGATATGGAGGCCGCGCTCAGCACTATGGCTGATCAGTTTGGCGTAAGCCTTAACGGCACTCAGATGAAAAACTCTCGCAGCGCAACCAATATCGGTGTGTCTATGGAAGATATGGGCGCATTCCTGAGTCAGGATGCAGCTCACATGAACGACTATCAGAAAGATAAGGGCGTTCCTACAGACAGTATCGACGGCGGTATGAGCGAGTTCCAGTTGTGGGTTAAGACAGTTACTGACAACAACTCAGATATGAAACTGGCTATCAAGGCTGACGAGAAGACACCCTATAAGGTTATCAAGAAAGTAATGTCTGAACTTCAGGACATGAATCAGAATCGTTACTATCTTATCACTTCTTACAAAAAAGTGGAGGAATAAGTCATGGCAAAGCAGAAAGAAAGCAAACAGAAGAAGATTGACCTACGCGTAGACTTTACGCCTATGGTGGACATGATGATGCTTCTTATCACATTCTTCATGCTGTGTACGTCATTGAGCAAGCCTCAGACAATGCAGCTGACGATGCCAAGTAACGATGAGAACGTGCAGAAAGAGGACAGAACTGCTACCAAGGCTTCGCAGACTATTACAATCTACGTTGCAGGTAATGACAAAATTTACTATGTAGCAGGTATTCCTAATTACAATGATCCTAATTGCCTTAAAGAAACAACTTGGGGCAAGGAAGGTATCCGTAAGGTCCTTATCAACCATGTCACTGAAGACGGTACCATACCGGTGTCTACGATTATGAAGGCTAAGGCCGAGCTCGACAGCAAAAAGTTGAGCAATCCTGGAAAATACCCAGATTCTGTATATAATAGAGAATTGGAGAAGCTGAAGAATGGTGAAGTTGACGGGCAGAAGATTCCTACCCTGACAATCATTATCAAGGCAACTGACAATGCTTCTTATAAGAATTTGGTTGATGCTCTGGATGAGATGCAGATTTGCAGTATAGGTAAGTATGTCATCGATAACATTACTCCTGAAGACAAAGGCCTTCTTACTAAAAAAGGAGTGAAGTAATCGTTGAGTAACATTTAAAATGAAAAGACAATGTCAAAAATAGATCTTATATCTAATGCATGGTGTGACCTCGTGTTCGAGGGAAAGAACCAGGCATATGGAGCATACAAGCTCCGTAAGGGTACCGCAAAACGTAACCTTTGGTCTATCATTATCGTACTTATTGCTGCAGTTGCTATTTTCTCGGCTATAGCTATTAAGAATGTTATTGAGGCGAACCAAAAAGTTGCGATTGTCACTGAGGCTAAATTGTCTAAAATAGACAAGACGCCGAAAGTTGAGAAGAAAAAGGTAACTCCTAAAATCGAGCAGCCCAAAGTTGTAGAGAAGGTAAAGAGCTCTATCAAGTTTACTGCTCCTGTTATCAAGAAGGACTCTGAGGTAAAGCCTGAGGAGGAAATGAAAACTCAGGAAGACCTTCAGAAGACAAAAACTACTATCGGTGCGTTCAACGTAGTTGGTAATGACGAAATTGGCGGCGAGGTGCTCAAAGCTAAGGAAGAAATTGCCCAGCCTGAACCTCCAAAGAACGAGGAGGAGAACAAGGTGTTTGACGTGGTTGAAGAGCAGCCTTCATTCCCTGGTGGACAGGGCGCTTTGATGGCTTGGCTGAGAGACAACATCAAATATCCGGTTGTTGCTGCTGAGAACGGTATCCAGGGTAAGGTTATTGTACAGTTCGTTGTAGGTAAGAATGGTTCTATTTCTAATGTGAAAGTCCTGAGGTCTGTTGACCCGTCTCTCGACAGAGAGGCTGTGCGTGTTGTTAGCAGCATGCCTAACTGGACTCCTGGAAAGCAGAACGGTACGTCGGTTAACGTAAGATATACGTTGCCAGTAACATTCAAACTGCAGTAATTACGTGATATGAGAAGAAAACTATTCTACAATTTGGTAGGATTGATGCTGCTGTCGGGCATGTTGGCCGCTTGTGCCGACAAACCCAAAAGCGGCAGAACAGATACTTATTCGTCAGGAGCGATTTCGTTCGCTTCTGACGAAAGTTTTAGTCCTATAATCGACGAAGAAGTTCAGGTATTCGAAAGTATATATCGGGATGCCAAGCTTACTCCGATTTATACAAATGAGTATGATGCTATAAAGATGCTGATGAATGACAGTCTGCAGCTGGTTATTGCATCAAGAAATTTCACAAAAAATGAATTGGAGAATCTTAAGTCACGCAATTATTTGCCCGTGGCTATACCTTTGGCTTATGATGGCTTGTCGCTTATCATAAACAGAGAGAATAAAGATTCTTGTATTTCTGTCAAGAACATAAAGCGTGTTCTCAGCGGAGAGGCAAAGAAATGGAGCGATATAGTTCCCGGTTCAAGTCGCGGCGAGATACTTGTGGTGTTTGACAACAGCAAGTCGAGTACGGTTTCATTCTGTGTTGACTCGATATTGGACGGAAAGCTGATAAACAGTCCGAACATTGTTGCCACAAACACGAGCAAGGAGGTTATCGATTATGTCGAGAAAACTCCTAATGCCATTGGTATCATCGGTTCAAATTGGCTTAATGACAAGCGCGACACAACGAACACTACATTCAAGAAGAATATAACTGTTATGTCGGTAAGCAGGTTTGACTCGGCTACAGCCATGAATAGCTGGAAACCATACCAGGCATACTTACTCGACGGTCGTTATCCGTTGGTAAGAACGATATATGCATTGCTTAATGACCCTATCAATGGTCTTCCATGGGGCTTTGCCCATTTTATAGAGCAGCCTAAGGGACAGCTGATAATATTCAAGTCAGGCTTGTTGCCTGTACGCGGTGATATTACAATAAGGTCAGTAAATGTAGGTGATGATTAAACCTTTGCATCCTGAGGCAGTCAATATTAATAAAGGCTGCCTTGTTTATGCAAACGGTTCTGAGTGAGAAAACTTAAACTATTTATAATTTAATTATAGCGATTATGAATGCGATTAAATATTTATTGGCTGGAGCCGCTCTCACATTGTTTTCGGCTCCTATGATGGCGCAGGACGTACAGTCTCAGATTGACGCCATTACTAAAGTTATTGTTAACAGCAAGTCTAATCCTGATGCTGCTAAGGACCAGGTTAAGGACTTTATCAAGGAAAACAAGAAGAATGCAGTTGCTATTGCAGGTGTTGGCCGCGCTTATCTCGACATTAAGGACACTCTTAATGCCAAGAAATATGCAGAGATGGCTATCGACCGTGACAAGAACAACGCTGCCGGTTATCTCCTTATGGGTGATATCGAGGTTGTAAACAATGATGGCGGTGCTGCTGCAACATGGTATCAGCAGGCTACCCTGATGGATCCGAAGAATCCTCAGGGCTACATCAAGTATGCAAATATTTACCGTAAGCGCAGTCCGGAGCTTTCTGTCCAGATGCTCGAGAAACTTCGTACAGTTCAGCCTGATTATCCTGTAGATGCTGAAGCAGGACACTTCTTCTATACAGCTAACCGCTTTGACAAGGCCATTGAATATTTCTCAAAGGTTGATCTGGGCAAATTCAATGAGAACTATCTGACGGAGTATGCAACTGCCACATATCTTTCTTCTGATTCAAAGAAGAGCCTTGAGATTTCTCAGTATGGTGTTCAGAAGAATCCGCGTGACGCAGCCATGAACCGTCTCTGCTTCTATAACTACACAGACCTCAAGGATTATCCTAACGCCTTGAAGTATGCTGATGCACTTTTCAACAAGTCAGACAGCGCTAAGTTCTCTGCTCGTGACTATCAGTATTACGGATATGCACTGATGGGTGACAGCGCTTTCGACCAGGCTATTGCTCAGTTTGAGAAGGCACTTGAGCTTAACTCTTCACTCAATGATGTTAAGAAGCAGCTTTCTGATGCATATATTGCAAAGAAAGATTATGTTAAGGGACTTGCTCTTTATGATGAATATCTGAAAGCTGTTGAGAAACCTTCTGTAGGTGATATTGACGGATTGGCTAAACTTTATGCTGATCAGGCTGCAAGTATTGCAACTCTTAACGAAGAGAAGATTGCTGCTTTGAAGAAGGCTGATGAGGTTTATGGTATGCTCGGAGAGAAATATCCTACCAACCTGCTTTATGCAACAATAATGAGAGCACGTATCAACTCACAGCTTGACCCGGAAACAACTCAGGGCTTGGCTAAGCCTTATTATGAGCAGTATATCGAGTTGGCTAAGAAGGAGAATCCTGATAATCCGAAGCTTCTTATTGAGCCTTACTCATATCTCGGATATTATTATTACATAAAAGAGGACAAGGCTAATTCTGATAAGTATTGGAAACTTATCCTCGAGATAGATCCTAATAACACTACTGCAAAGCAGGCATTGGGTATCTAATAAAGTAGTAACAACAATATGTGGTTTACATAAATATAGCCTCTGGTGCATTAGAATGCACCAGAGGCTTTTATTTTGTATTGTATGGAATTCTATATATGGCAGCTATTTGGCAGATGCAGAAAAGAAAATCCACCATTTCCAGAAAGATGGGAAAATGGTGGATTTCGTTATATTTATACCTTAATGTGTATTCTAAAGCCAATCTTGACTTTTACTCCAAATTGTCTTTATGTCTCGGCCGGATTGCCCGTTTTATATTGATTTTATTGCCATTTGCTTATTTCAGACGCAAACCATGCCAAGGCGATGCAGATTGTATGCCCGCTATGTGGGATAAAAGCTGTATGAAACCTCTTAAAAACTGAAAAAACAAACTATAGATGCCTAGATAAACTCTTAGTTTGCAGAGTGAAGGGTTCGGGCTTAAATTCCTTTTAGGTATTTAGGTGCCCTATGTTCAGCGCTTTGATATCTTCAGTCCTATGTCCGAAATGCCGGGCATAATCTCGCGCTTCATGATATGGCGGACGCATATATGAAGCGAATCGCCTTTGCGCAAGTCTATGTCAGAAACAATGAAACTATACTGAAAGCAGCTTACACCACGTCCGAGCACGTTACCTTTGTCATCAGCCAGCCGGCAGTTCACGGTGTCTGTATATAGCATGTGTCCCGGTTCCACGGTGCGGTCGACAACAAGGCTCAGGCCGGTGAAGGGGAACGAGGTGCTGGTGCGAAGTCCAAGTTCAAGACGGTAACGGCCAGACTCCTTCATTGGAGGCACGTCGAAGGCCAGAGTATCGTTCTTTTCCCATCCTGTCAGCTGAGTATGGTTGTATTTGTCGTACACAACATCGCTGTTACATGAGCACAAAGCCATGGCCACGCAGGCCATGGCTGTAAATATATGTAATCTTAATCTCGTCATTGCTTGTCTGCCTTCTCTTGCTTTTCGGCTCCATGAGGCTTCTGCTGTCCTTTCTCGGCCTGAGCCTTGCCGCGTCCTTTTGCTGAAGCCTGTCGTGCCGGGCGGTTCTTTGAACGGCGCTTCTTCTTGCTCTTGTCAAAACGCGTAAGACTCTCGTTGGCCAGCAGGTCTGCAGGATGACTGCTCTGTTCCTTTATGTTGCCGTCGCTCTGCAGCGACATGGGCTTTTCGCCCCTTCTGTTCATGTCTATTATGTCGAGCGCTCTCTTGGCTGTTATTGTCTCGAGGTTGGCCGGCACCTTTTTGTCTGATGAATATGTTACAAGTCCGGCAAGGATGTCAGACTTGAACAGATAATATTCGCCGTCTTGTGTCTCAAGCACAACTTCGCGGCTTGGCAGCCTGCGGCTCGCCTCGATATAGTTGTCAACCTCGTAGTTAAGACAGCATTTCAGTTTTGCACACATACCTGCCAGCTTCTGCGGGTTGAGTGATATTTCCTGATAGCGGGCTGCACCAGTGCTTACCGACACAAAGTTTTTCATCCAGGTGGCGCAGCACAGTTCACGGCCGCACGGACCTGTGCCGCCAATACGTCCTGCCTCCTGACGCGCTCCGATCTGTTTCATCTCTATGCGCACGTGGAAAGTCTCTGCCAGCACCTTGATAAGCTGGCGGAAGTCTACTCGCTCGTCTGCTATATAATAGAATATAGCCTTGTTGCCGTCGCCCTGATATTCAACGTCGCCAATCTTCATCTGCAGATTAAGGTTCTTGGCTATCTGTCGGCTCTGTATCATCGTAGCGTGCTCGCGGCTTTTTGCTTCGCGGTATTTTTCCATATCCACGGGCTTTGCTATGCGGTATATGCGCTTGATGTCGTCGGCCGACTTCAGGTTTGCCTTCTTTATCTGCAGCTCTACCAGTTTGCCGGTAAGCGTAACTACGCCGATGTCGTGCCCCGGGTTAGCCTCTACGGCAACGATGTCACCCTTTCTGAGGTCAAGATTGTTGACGTTGTGATAATATCCTTTGCGGGTGTTCTTAAACTGCACCTCAACAAGGTCAGTACTTTGGGCGTTGCCCGGTACGTCTGCCAGCCAGTCATAGGTGTTCAGCTGGCGGTCCTGCCGGCCACATCCTCTCAGGCACAGACCACGGTCGCACCCGTTGTATATAAAGAATTTCTTGTTTTTATAATCCATCTGCTGTTGCAATTAAAAAATATATATGTTATTTCGGCATAAAGCCTACGGTTTTCTGATAAGTGAAACTATGATGTGCGTTGCCATATCGAAGAACACTATTTTTGGATTTGCGTTTTGTCCGATGTCTCTTATGGCGCGGCTCATTAGTTCAGAGAGCTCAATGACATTGGCCTCGTTGACAAAGCGTGCAAAGTTTCGCGCAAAGTTTTCCTCGTCCTGCGTCATATAGTTGAGTTCGCCTATGTGGAAGTTGTAGACAAAGTTTTCTCGAATCAGGTGTACAAAATATGTGAGCATCCTGCGCTGGCGTTCACGTCCGTATGCCGCAGCCGTATCGCTCCATTTGCGCAGCTCCTTGATGTTGCGCGTATAGGCAAGTCTCATCAGGCTGACAAACATGTCGAGAAATAGCTTTTTCTCACTGTCTGAGTTGAGAGCCTCAAGGGCGTTAAGCCAGCTTCCGTTTGCGGCTCGTGCTATGCGGCGCGCTGCGTCTGCATCTATGCCCCTGCGGTCAACGAGAGCTGTCTCGATGCTTTCTGTCTCAATGCGCTTAATGTCTATGCGCTGAGCGCGACTCCTTATGGTGTCCAGCAGCTTTTCGGGCTCTTCGCACACCATTATGAACACTGTCTTGTGTGGAGGTTCCTCAATAATTTTCAGCATCTTGTTGGCGCATTCGGCGTTCATGCGTTCTGGCAGCCATATTATGCACACCTTATATCCGCCCTGACTCGACTTCAGACTAAGCGCACGCATCACCACATCGCTCTCGCCCACACCCATCTGAGCCTGCTGGTTTGCCGCGCCCATGGCAGCAAGCCATTGGTCCATTGTGAAATATGGTCCCTGAGACAGCAGATGGCGCCACTCGCCCGTAAAGTCCTCACTCGACATCTTGTGTTCAGAGCCGGTGCCCGACGGGCGTATGACGGGGTAGGAGAAATGAAGGTCTGGATGAGCCAGCTTGTCTGTCATGACGCACTGTCGGCAAGATCCGCAGCAGTCGTCGCCCGAATTGTTCTCGCACAACAGATATGAAGCAAAGGCAAGGGCCAGAGCCATTTTGCCGCAGCCTTGCGGGCCGCACAGCATAATGGCATGAGGCACACGGTTTTCTGCAACCATCTGCCGAAGACGCACTTTGGCGTCGTCCTGTCCGATAACTTCGCTGAACTTCATGTCTACAAAATATGCAATTTGGTGCAAAAATACAGAAAACCGCCGTAATAAACGAAAAAAATAAATTAATAATGAATAATTATGACAACCGGTAGCGCGAAATTTATTACCTTTACAGGCAGAATAAACACAAGTGGTACGCCCTTCTCCTTGCAATACATCGTCTGCCGATAATCGGCAAGATGTTGTGTCAAATACAAAAATACATCGAAACACACAATAAAACATAGGGATTAGGGTTTTATAAACGTAATAAAACGGAATAATATTTATCTTTAACTATAATTAAAATCTAATCAAACAATGAATCAAGACAAAGGCGGTAGCAAGGCCTACCTATTTTCAATTGTGCTTGTGGCTGTATTGGGAGGACTCCTCTTCGGATACGACACGGCTGTAATTTCAGGAGCCGAAAAAGGACTTCAGGCATTTTTCTTAGGAGCAACTGACTTCAGATATACAGATGCCATACATGGCTTTACATGTGCCAGTGCTCTTATTGGCTGTATCATCGGAAGCGGAATATCAGGCTATCTGGCATCAAACTGGGGACGAAAAAAGTCGCTCATCTTTGCCGGAATAATGTTTTTCATTTCTGCGTTAGGCTCAATGGAGCCCGAGTTTCTGATTTATGAGCATGGCGTACCGACATACTCACTTCTCGTTACATTCAACATCTATCGTGTCATCGGCGGCGTGGGCGTTGGTCTGGCTTCAGCCATCTGCCCTATGTATATAGCCGAGGTTGCTCCGTCTAACATCCGCGGAACGCTCGTTTCATGGAACCAGTTTGCCATTATTTTCGGCCAGCTGGTAGTATATATGGTCAACTTCTGCATCCTCGGCGACCATACCAACCCCGTAATTGAGTCTATCGGACAAGGTTTCAACGCCGTTGCTCCGGGAAGCGATCCCTGGACAATCTCTACAGGCTGGCGTTATATGTTCGGAAGCGAGGCTGTGCCGGCAGGACTTTTTGCCATATTGATATGCTTCGTACCCGAGACTCCGCGCTATCTCGTTATGGCAGGACGCGACAGCAAGGCTCTGTCTGTACTGCAGAAAATCAATGGTGTGGCTGAAGGACAGAAAATTCTCAATGAGATAAAGAATACTATTACAGAAAAGACCGAAAAGGTGTTCACCTATGGTGTGCTGGTTATCTTTGTCGGCATCATGCTCAGCGTGTTCCAGCAGGCTGTCGGCATCAACGCCGTGCTCTATTACGCACCGCGAATATTCGGCGACATGGGTATGGAGAATCCTATGGTGCAGACCGTCATCATGGGCGTTGTGAACATCCTGTTTACGCTTGTTGCCGTGTTCACTGTTGAGAAGTGGGGCCGCAAGCCGCTGCTTATCACCGGTTCAATAGGCATGGCCATTGGCGCTTTCGGTGTTGCCCTCACATTCGGCAACATGGACATGGCCGTCGTAACAATGGTCAGCATCATGATCTACAGCGCATCGTTCATGATGTCGTGGGGACCTATTTGCTGGGTGCTCATTGCAGAGATATTCCCCAACACCATCCGCGGCGCAGCCGTAGCCATAGCTGTTGCATTCCAGTGGATTTTCAACTGGATTGTCAGCGCTTCGTTTGTGCCCATGTTCAACATGCAGCTCGAGAGCGACGCCAACTTCGGCCACTGGTTTACTTACGGCCTTTACGGCACAATCTGCGTTCTCGCTGCTCTGTTCGTATGGCGACTTGTGCCTGAGACAAAAGGCAAGACGCTTGAAGATATGTCTAAACTCTGGAAGAAGGAAGACAAATAAGCCAGAATCAGTTGTTTGTATTTGAAGCTGATAGTTTAGATATATGGGTTGCTTAATCATTTTAAGCAACCCTATTTTTTTATTCAGCAGGACTATAGTGAACATCATGTCTAGTTGGATGCGTTATAGGCCGGTCTGACAATAATGAACGGCTTTGTTTCATGCCTTTCCGTCCATAACCAGCTTTATTACAGCATTGTCGTGTTGCCATATAATTTATTTATCCACATGGCAAAAAGTTTGTCATTTAAAGAATAAACTTTGTTTCTCTCTGTTATAATGTCCTTTTCAAGCAATTTTTTTGTAGCCGACTGCACTGAGCTGGCTGAAGTCAGTCTGTGGCGCTTTATGAATTCTGCCGATGTTATCTGTTCTGCCTTTCCGTCTTTCGCAATGGCATAGAGCAGTTCTTTCTGCTTTTCAGGGATATTCGACAATATCTCCCTGAAGATAGTGTCGTTTGACGCTATGATGTTATTAATGGCCGTGCGTATTGTGTCAAGTGTGCAAACTTCACCCTCACGGGTGTCTGCAAACGATTCGTTAAACGTTTTTTGGATGTAAAAGGTGTGCCCGTTAAACAAATCGTAAACTCTTTTTACATCAGATGCATCGATGTGCCTGTTGGTTTCTTCAAAATGGCCGACAACAAATGGGACATACTTTTCTGCATCAATAGCATTCAGCTCAAGCACGTCGGCGCTGTGATAAAACGGCCGGGCAGCCGACATGAACATTTCCTGCATCATGTGGCGCTCACTTCCCGCAAATATGAAGTTGCTGTTATCGAGTTTCTGTATGTGTGTCCTGAGCAATGCCTCTATGTTATGCTCCGGATATTTTGCTATCTGTTGAAACTCGTCTATGGCCACAATGCAGGGCTTGTCGGCGTGGCTCAGATAGCAGAAAATCTCGTCGAGCGTATATTCGGGCTGTTCGATGTCGCCCAGTTCGATGTTGAACGTAGGCAAGTTGTTTGCCGGGTCAAATCCAAATTTACCGCTTATCGACTTTATAGTCTGAATAAACAGCTTTATCATTTTACGGCTTCTTGGCAGCAGTGTTTCATAGATCTGCCTGCCGAGCAGATAGGTAAACTCCCGCAAGCTCGATGTGTGAAGTATGTCGATGAAGAATGTATAATATTCCTCGCGTATTTCAGGCTTGTCGTAACAAAACTGTATCAGTCCGGTCTTTCCCATACGGCGTGGTGAAATAATCACGAGATTGTTGCCGTTGGTAACCGATTTTATCAGCCGTGCCGATTCTTCTACACGGTCGCAAAAATATTCTGGTGCAATCTTGCCTGTAACTACAAACGGGTTTCTTATTCTTGCCATATCTTGTTTTTATGCAAAAATAATTATTTAAATAGAATTATGCAAATAAAATAATCGTATATTTTCCTTGCATTAAGCCCTTCGTGATTGTTTGGGGTGTATGTGTTCTCTATGCTGAAGGCTGATGCCTGCTTTTATTCGTCTATATGTTTTCTGTTATCGTCTTGCCGTCTGATTTTTCTTGATATACCGGTAGAAGCCGTACAAAGTTTTTAGTTTATTGTCTTGTTTCATCCCGGCTTGCACGGCAAGCCTGCGTCAGACATAAAACAAACCTATGGTTTGCGTATAGAAAACAAGCCACTTTCACATAAAAAGTGGCCGAGTTTTGGGTCGTAACTCGGCTACTAACAGTTTGAAAGTAAATGGGTGTGATTGCCTTAATAGATTGTTGCTAAATGCTGTGCAGGCTTTCTGTATAAAACATATTAAGGCAGATAAGTTACGGTTTTCAGAGCCTTTTGGCATTCGTTGGTCATGATGCCATAAAATACAGGCTGATTTGGCTTTTTGGAATAATGGATTATTATGGCCGGCTTTGCCGTGGGGATGGTTCTAGGTTATTTATATATTTGCGCCTTACCGCGTTTCTCAGTCATCACGTAAAGCCTTAAATCCGCTCATGGCTATAGGCACTGCAAGGCCGAAAGACAATACGTCGGCCCATGCCTGGCACATCTCTACGCCAAGAAGACCGAAGAAATGGGGCAGGATGATTATCAGCGGAATGAAGAACAGGCCGCTGCGGGCAGATGCGAGCACATTGGCTTGCCATGGCTTGCGGATGGTCTGCATCATCATGTTGGTGTACATGACGATGGCACCCAACGGAAGTGTGGCCAGCTGCCAGCGCAAGGCAACGGTGCCGATAGAAACAACGTCGGGGTCGCGGCGGAACACGTCGATGCATTCCTCGCTGAAGAAGAAACCGAGCACAGCGCATACGGCCATAAACAGAAAGCCTACACGCACTATGAACCAATAGCCTTCGCGCACACGTGCGTATAATTTTGCGCCATAACAGAAACCGCACATAGGCTGGAATCCCTGTCCGAGGCCAATCATGGCGGCAAATATCACGAAGGCTATGCGGTTGACGATAGACATGGCCGCTATGGCTGCATCACCGTAAGCTCCGGCTGCCACGTTGAGCAGTGCAACGCTGATGCTGGCCATGCCCTGGCGCGTCAGCGAAGGCGTGCCTCCGGCAAATATCTCTTTCAGCATAGCCACGTTTGGCGTAAAGTTGCGGTGGCTGATATGTATGTTGCGCTTCATGCGGCTCATCCACAACAGCACAAGCATGCTGCACGACTCACCCGTAAACGTGGATATGCCGGCACCGGTTATGCCCATGTCGAACACAAATATAAGTATAGGGGCCAGCACGACGTTGATGCATGCTCCCGTAAGTATGCCGAACATTGAATAAGCTGCGTTGCCCTGAAAGCGCATCTGGTTGTTCAGGCATAAGGCACCGCACATGAACGGTGCAGCCATAAGCACAAACGACAGATAGGTTTCGGCATAGGGCAATATTGTCGGCGTTGAGCCTAAGAGCAACGCGAGCGGACGCAGAAATATCAGTCCGATAAGGGCAATGACAAATCCTGTCCCTACGGCAAGAAAGAAGCCCGTGGAGGCCATGCGGCATGCGTTGTCGTGTCGCTGCGCGCCAAGTTCGCGCGATATGTAGTTGCCCGAGCCCTGTCCGAAGGTGAAGCCTATGGCCTGTATGATGGCCATAACCGAGAAGGCTATGCCCACGGCGGCTGTGGCCTGTGTGCTGATGCGGCCAACGTAGAATGTGGTTACGATGTTGTAGATACTGGTAACGAGCATACTGATAATGGTCGGAACAGCCATTACTAGCACTACATGATGAACAGGTGCAGAAGTTAGAAACGTAAAATTATCCCTGTCTTTCATAAAACTTGCAGCATTCAAATAGACAAAAGCGCACGCAGCCAAAATAGAGAATATGTATCAAGGACATGCGCTTTGACACTGCAAAATTAAGAAAAACAAAGTTATCTGCAAAATTTTACTGACAATTACCTTCCCTGATGCAGGGTTAAGTTGAGTTAAAAGCCCTCTGCAAGATATATGTCAAACAGTCGTATTTGCCTGTAAGACAATTAGTTATTTAAGTTATGCACAATAGGGGCACAACAGTGGATAAACCATGTTACAGAAAAGAACATAACTCAAAAAGCAAGAAAAATGGCGCATAGAAACAACCAGCATAAGCAATGCCGGTCTTATGCCACATAAACATAAACGGCAAACACAAACCGGCCGCGCCCAGGCAGCCGTTATTTGTGTTTGCGGTTGGCGCGTGCTTCGCGGTATTTGGCTTTCTGTCGTGCCGAGCCGCTGCCATGAGCGCCGGTGATATATTTCTTCTTCTTGGCCTTGGTCTTCACCTTGCCGTCATTGCCGTTGTCTGTCTTTGCCTTTCGGAACACTATTCCGCCACCGGCAATTATGTCGTCGATATCGCTCATAAAATGTAAAAACTAATTATGCTTAATGAGAAAAAGAGCCGGGAGACAGACTCTTGATACGGGGCAAGCCTTGTGCCGCCCTTGAGAATGATGACTCCCGGCGCTGAAAAACAGTTTATCAATGATGGAACAGACGAACGCCGGTGAAGGCCATTGCTATTCCGTATTTGTCGCAGGTCTCGATGACATTGTCGTCGCGTACAGAGCCTCCGGCCTGAGCTATATACTCAACGCCGCTCTTGTGTGCACGCTCAATGTTGTCGCCGAACGGGAAGAATGCGTCGCTGCCCAGAGCCACCTTGGTGTTCTTGGCTATCCATTCCTTCTTCTCCTCCATGGTCAGCACTTCGGGTTTCTCCTTGAAGAGTCTCTGCCATGTTCCTTCAGCCAGCACGTCGTCGTGCTCGTCGCTGATATACACGTCGATGGTGTTGTCGCGGTCAGCGCGGCGTATGCCGTCAACGAAAGGCAGGTTCATCACTTTCGGATGCTGGCGCAGCCACCATATGTCGGCCTTGTTGCCTGCCAGACGTGTGCAGTGTATGCGGCTCTGCTGTCCGGCGCCGATGCCTATGGCCTGTCCGTCCTTCACGTAGCATACAGAGTTGCTCTGAGTATATTTCAGCGTGATAAGACTTATTATAAGGTCGCGCTTAGCCTCTTCGGTGAATGTCTTGTTCTGTGTGGGTATATTCTCAAAGAGTGACGGGTCGTCGAGCTTAATCTCGTTGCGTCCCTGCTCGAATGTTATGCCGAACACCTGCTTGTGTTCAACCGGAGCTGGAACATATTCGGGATCAATCTTTATTACGTTGTATGTGCCCTTGCGCTTGTCTTTCAGTATCTCGAGGGCTTCGGGTGTGTAGCCCGGCGCAATCACGCCGTCGCTCACCTCACGCTTGATCAGCGTTGCGGTAGCCTCGTCGCATACGTCGCTCAGAGCCACAAAGTCGCCGTAGCTGCTCATGCGGTCGGCGCCGCGTGCGCGTGCATAGGCACATGCCAGGGGCGAAAGCTCAATCTTTACGTCGTCTACAAAATAAATCTTCTTCAAAGTGTCGCTGAGCGGCAGACCCACTGCGGCTCCTGCGGGCGAAACATGCTTGAAGCTGGCTGCTGCAGGCAGTCCTGTTGCGGCTTTAAGCTCCTTTACAAGTTGCCAACTGTTAAGTGCATCGAGGAAGTTGATGTAGCCCGGACGGCCATTCAGCACCTCAATAGGCAGTTCACCTTCTTCCATGTATATGCGCGAAGGTTTCTGATTCGGATTGCATCCGTACTTTAATGCTAATTCTTTCATGCTCGATAAAATTTCTTCTTCGACTGCAAAGATAGTGCAAATTGGGCGCAATACAAAATAAATGTTGATTAAACCCCTGCCGGCGGCCGGCTTTTTGCCGTTTCTAGCCTTGCCGGATGTGAATAAAAGAACATACGGCACATGTGCCCGGCGGCAGCCCGGTGTGCGGATATATCAATAAATCAGGCATATAGCATCTGTCTGCGAGACATTGCAGATATGCGCCGAGGCGACAAAAAGAACAGAAAATGCGCCAAAGTAGTTAAATAATGAAAGACTTATTTCTTAAAGAATGTAAAGAAAAATGGTTGAACCTTTTTTGCAGTTATTTTGGTCTAAATTACACTATAACAACACTTAACGGCTTGCGGAGCTTTGTCGTGGCATGCTTTTTGCTTATCCCAAAAGATGTAAACAAACTTTGATTTCCGGCATTTTTTCGTTAACTTCGCAATCGTAAAATCAAGAAAACCCCTTCATTATACTATTACAGAAAACATCGAACATGAAGAACCTGAAAATATTTGCCGTTGCCATGATGCTGTTGACCGCAGGAATGCCTGTGATGGCCGACAACGAGAAGGACGGCGACAATAAGGAACAGCAATGCGAAGAAATAGATAACTACGATTTTCTTTATAACAACGAGAATTATGACGAGGACTTCGAGTTTGAGCCTATAAACGACGTGCTCGACGAGGCCTTCTCGCACATGGGCGCACGCTACCGCTCAGGTCAGGCCGGTCCTAACGCCTTCGACTGCTCAGGATTCACGAGCTATGTGTTCAAGAACATGGGCATAGACCTCAACCGCTCGTCGCGCGCGCAGTTTAATCAGGGCGACCCTGTTGACAAGGACAAGCTGCAGATAGGCGACCTGGTGTTCTTCACCAGTCCGCGTTCGGGCCGCTCCATAGGCCATGTAGGCATCGTGGTCGACGTTGATCCGATAAGCGGAAGCTTCAACTTCATACATGCAAGCACCAAGGGCGTAAAGGTAAGCAACTCTAACGAAAGATATTATTCACGCAGATACGTAGGAGCACGCCGCGTAATGTAACATGAAACCACATATTTTTATTATATCTTTGCTTATATGCGGGTCGGCTGTGGCCTGCACTACAACGGGTACCGGCAAAAAGCTGCCGGTGCCCGTTGTCGATATTGACAGCGCAGAGCAGAAAGCTGAGGACAGCATACTGAGCCATATTCAGGACACGTTCACGATAGCCATGGCCGGCGACATCATGATGGGCACCACTTACCCCAAGCCTGCGCTGCCGGCAGACGAGGGCAGGGCGCTGTTCAGAGACGTAAGGCACATCCTGCACAGGGCCGACATCGCCGTGGGAAACCTTGAGGGAACGCTGTGCGACAGTGCTGAGAACAAGAAGGAGAAGTCGGTTTACAACTATTCGTTCCGCACGCCGCTGAGCTTTGCGCCACGCCTGAAGGAGGCCGGGTTCGACTTTCTGAGCATGGCCAACAACCATGCCTTCGACTTCGGCATAGAGGGAGTCAGGTCAACGGAGCGCGCCTTAAGGGATATTGGCATAAAGTATGCCGGACTGAGGGGCAGGACAGACGCCGCCATAATAGAGCGCAACGGCATAAGATACGGCATGTGTGCGTTCGGCCACAACTCTTACACGCTGAAGCACAAGGAACTGTGGACGGTGAAGGGCATACTTGACAGCCTGCGGGCCAATGCCGACGTGGTGATAGTGTCGTTCCACGGCGGAGCCGAAGGCAAGCAGTACAGTCATCTGCCATACGGCAAGGAAGAGTATCTTGAGGAAGACCGCGGCTCGCTGCGCGACTTTGCCCACTTCTGCGTAGACAACGGCGCCGACATAGTTTATGGCCACGGCCCGCATGTGGTAAGATGTGTCGAGGTGTATAAGGGCAAGTTTATAGCCTACAGCCTGGGCAACTTCTGCACGCCTTACGGAATAAGCATAACAGGAATATCGGGCTATGCGCCGGTGATAGAGGCAAAGGTGAACCGCAGGGGCGACTTCATTGAAGGCAAGATCCACTCGTTCATACAGCGCCGCGGCCTCGGTCCGCGCAAGGACACGGCCAACGCCGTGGCCCAGCAGATAAAGCGGCTCACACAGAGCGACATAAAGGACAGCAAGATAACCATTGGTGCCGACGGAACGATAAGGCTTAAAAGAAATTGATAACTGAGAAACGAAGTTTGGCTCAGGCCGTTTGTGGCTTTCCTTGCCGTCAGGGCTTTGCTGTTGATTGAGCCAATGTCCGGAAAAAGATTTTGTTAAAAAACTCGTCACTCGTCACATCGCATTATAATGTTTTGTAAATCAGATAGTTACGGTGTGACGAGTTGAAATGCCAACTCGTCACACCGTAATGTGTTGTCTGTCAGGAGCTTATGCCCGAATGTGACGAGTGATGAGTTTATAAGAAAAACTTTTTATGCTTATTGTCAGCCTGTTTTCCTTATTTCGGTTGACTTCAAACATACATTTTCCTGGTTAAGGTTTACTCTGGTGTGGCTTATGCCTGCTGTAAGCCGGCTTTTATGTTCTTGCGATACATGCCCTTTCATGCTGCGAAAGGTCATCTTTCAGCGTGCAAAAGCATACCTTTCGCGATGTAATTAGCCATGTTTTACAAAAGCTCAATGTCATGTATTGTTACAAATAACAAAGAAGCAGACCTGACACAAGGACAAGTCTGCTTCTTTATTTCTTAAAGATAAGATTTCAGAATTAGTTTTTCTTCTCTGTGATAACCTTCTTCTCAGCGATACGAGCTTTCTTACCTGTAAGTTTACGGAGGTAATAAAGTTTAGCGCGTCTTACCTTACCGTGCTTGTTAACCTCAATGCTGTCGATGTTCGGAGACTCGATAGGGAAGATACGCTCTACACCTACTGTACCTGACATCTTGCGCACTGTGAAACGCTTCTTGTCACCATGACCAGAAATGCGGATTACTACACCACGATAGAGCTGGATACGCTCTTTTGAACCCTCAACGATTTTGTAAGCGACAGTGATAGTGTCACCTGACTTGAACTCAGGGAACTTCTTGCCGGTTGCAAATGCTTCTTCAGCAACTTTAATTAAATCCATTATTATTTGATAATTAAATTTGTTTATCGTTCCGGCGTAACATAACTAGGCTACTCTTCTTCCTGTCAGCGATTACGCGGAAAGCGGTGCAAAGTTACTACTTTTTCGTTTCTCTTCCAAATATGCGAGGTTTTTTTTATCTTTTTCTTTGACTTAATAGCGTTTTTAACTAACTTTGCATCACTTTTCTAAGATTATCCTTATGTATAAGAAGTTGATTTTATGCGAATTGGCATCACTTGCGATGCTTCTTGCATCATGCTCATCACACTATCAGCTCACAGGCGTGAGCCGTTCGAGAATACTCATTGACAGCACTTACGACAGCAGGCCCGACGGCAGGGCGTGGAGCTTCATAGCTCCCTACAAGCTGAAGGTGGACAGCATAATGAGCCCCGTGGTGGGCAGGGCTGCCTCATATCTGAATGCCGAAAGGCCCGAGAGCAAGCTCTCCAACCTGCTTGCCGACATACTCGTATGGTGCGGCGGCAGCTACGGCGAGAAGCCCGACTTTGCCGTCTACAACATCGGCGGCATGCGCTCGGCATTTGCCAAGGGCGACATAACATACGGCGACGTGCTCGACGTGGCGCCGTTTGAAAACAAGATATGCTTCGTAACGCTAAAGGGCGGCAAGGTAATCGAGCTGTTCGGCCAGATAGCATCAGTGGGCGGCGAGGCCGTGAGCCACGGCGTCAACCTGGTTATCAGCAAAGACGGCAAGCTGCTGTCGGCCAAGCTTAACGGAAAGGACATCGACCCTGAGGCCGACTATAGGGTGGCTACGATAGACTATGTTGCGCAGGGCAACGACAAGCTTGAGGCCTTTAAAAGCGCCACAGGGATGAAATCGCCATCGGGTGCCGACGACAACGTGCGCCAGGTAATAGTGAAATACATGAAGGCTAAGATGGCTCAGGGCGAAGACATCGACTCAAAGATTGAAGGACGAATAATAATAGCAGACAAATGAAACGCATACTTACAATACTGACAATAGCCGTGGCCGTAACCCTTACGGCGGCTGCAAAGGGCAGACAGCTGCTCATTCTGCACACCAACGACACTCACAGCTGCGTGCTTCCGCTCAACCCTAACCTTGCCGACACCATGCTCGCCGGCCGTGGCGGCTTCTTGCGCCGTGCAGCCATGATTGACCAGATGCGCAAGGAGGACAAGGACCTGCTGCTGCTCGACAGCGGCGACTTCTCGCAGGGCTCGCCATATTACACCATGTTCAAAGGCGACGTTGAGACAGAGCTGATGAACATCATGGGATACGATGCGGCAACGATAGGCAACCACGAGTTCGACTTCGGTCTCGAAAACATGGCAAGAATATTCAGAAAGGCAAAGTTCCCCATCGTCTGCGCCAACTACGACTTTACGGGCACCGTGGTAGAAGGCCTTGTTAAGCCCTACGTCATAATAAAGCGCAAAGGAGTGAGGATAGGCATCTTCGGACTTTCGCCAAAGCTCGATGGTCTGGTCATGGCAAGCACCTGCGCCGGAGTCAGATACAGCGACCCGATAAAGACGGCAAACGCAGTGGCCGACAAGCTGAAGAACGAGGAAAAGTGCGACGTGGTGATATGTCTGTCTCACCTCGGATGGGACGAGGCCGGACTCAACGACATGGAGATGATGGCAAAGACACGAAACATCGACCTCGTGCTGGGCGGCCACTCTCACTCTTATTTTAAGACGCTCAACCATGTGCGCAACCTCGACGGCAAGGACGTTCCTAACGACCAGAACGGCAAGCACGGCATATTTGTGGGCAAGATAACGCTCAGCCTCGAGAAGAGATAAACCCGCCGGTGCATTTACGTCATGGCTTATGACATGTGCCGGAATGTCATTTTTATGCCTTTTTCACACAGCCGGATGTAATATCGGCGTCAATAAATCGTTATATTATCAAATGAAAAGACTGTTCACCATAATAACCGTCCTGACAGCTGCACTATGCGCCATGGCACAGGGCAAGACCGTTCAAAACAGACCTTACACCGACCTGAGGCCGTTTCACTTCGGTGTGGTGGTAGGCATGCACCTTCAGGACATCGAGTTTATGAACGTCGGTCCGCAGATTATTACAGGCGCTGACGGGACAACGGCCGAAAAAGTCATCACCTGCGACCAGGACAGATGGGACCCGGGATTCACCGTGGGCGTGCTGGGCGAGTTCCGCCTGAGCAATAATTTCGCGTTCCGCATAGCTCCCGCCATGTATTTCGGCAACAGACACATCACCCTGACAAACCTCACCGACAAGCTTGAGAACGGTGAATATGTCACGCAGAGACAGGATCTTAAGACGGTGTATATATCATCGGCACTCAATCTGCTGTTCAGTGCCCCCAGACTCAACAACACGCGTCCGTATCTCATGGCCGGAATAAACCCCATGATAAACCTTTCGGGCAAGGACAACGACTACATAAAGCTGAAGCGTTACGACGTGTTCCTCGAATTTGGTCTGGGCTGCGACTTCTATCTGCCTTATTTCAAGCTGCGCCCCGAACTGAAGTTCTGCTATGGACTTATCAACAGTCTCGACACCAGCCATCCCGACAAGCTGAAAGACCAGAACATGATCATGTATGCCAAGTCGGTCAAGGAGGCACGCAGCAAGATGATAGTATTGTCGTTCTATTTTGAATAGACAGACTACAATCGTTAAATAAATTAAAAACAGATACCTAAAATTAGGTATTTAAAATAAAAGCACTACCTTTGCAATGTACGAAAATAGGTACAAAAACATTATTAATTAAATAAAAACAAGATTATCATGGCTTACGTAATTGGTGACGATTGTATCGCTTGCGGTACATGTATCGACGAATGTCCGGCAGGAGCTATTTCTGAAGGCGAAAAATATTCTATCAATCCTGACATGTGCACAGAGTGTGGCACTTGCGCAGATGTTTGTCCTTCAGAGGCTATCAGCCTTCCTTAAGGAATTGCTCCAGGAAATTCTATTAAGGCGGTCCGTTTATTACGGCCGCCTTATTTTTATTTTATGCCTTTACACGGCCGTCAACGCTTAAACCAAATGGGATAGGAGTCGGTCTGTATTTTTCTTTATATTGAGCGGATTTACGTTAGATTTTTTGCATGCATAGCGGGCTATGTCAAGAAAAAGCAGACTAAAGAACGCCAATAGAAAACAAAAAGACAACTGAAAGCATAAATACACAAAACAGATAAGACGATATGCGGTATAATGACAGATTTGAGTTTAAATTACGGACATAGAATTATTCGTCTTTTAGCACAAATCATCGTGACTGTATGCTGATTGTGCCGATACAAATATCTGACAATCAGCCACATATAATTTTGTAGACTTTTGTAGACAAACAATATTATAAAAGTTTCGCAACAAAATCGAAACTTGTTATATTTGCACAATGGAATAAGAGACAGAGATGTTTAGCAAACAACACATTACATAATAAAAAAGGCACAAGCAAAAATACATTGGTATTTTTTACTTTACGTATTACTTTTTTGTTTAATAATTTATCCTTTTAAATTCTTACTTTTGTAACATGAAGAGTTTGTTTTACATCATTGCAACCTTATTCCTTCTCTTGTTTTCGTGTACCGACAACAACCGACAAACAGCCATGCTTGTACAGGCCGACAGCATTGCCGACAAGAACCCTGACTCTGCACTGATTATGCTAAAAAGCATAAAACCGCTGATAGATAACTCGCCTGCCCCTGTGCGCTATCGTTACTTAATGATTGAAGCAAAGGCAATGAACAAGGCATACGTGCCGTTCACGTCTGACAGCACAATGAAAAAAGTTGTAAGATATTACGACAAACATGGTTCTGACAACGAACGCATGCTTGCACATTATCTGCTGGGATGTGTATATCGCGACTTAGACAGCATTCCGCTAGCATTACAATGCTACGAAGACGCTGCCGAAATGGCCGATACCACAGATGAAGACTGCGACTATGCAACGTTAAGTCGTATTTACGGACAAAGTTCTGAACTATTTAGCAAAGAATGGATGTCGCAAAATATCCTAACGTCATCAAGAATGTGTTATAAATATGCTATGAAAGTAAAAGATACATTAACAGCATTGATAGCATATCATTCAAGCGCAGAAGCTTACAACTTACTTGAAGAATCCAATAAACAAATTGAGATATGCGAAACTGTATCAAAATTATATTTCATGTACGGCTATAAAAACTATGCAGCAATGGCTTTAGGAGCTCTCGTCCTGACTTACTCAAAAAATAAAGATTTTAAGAATGCATTAAGATGCATAAAACGCTACGAATGTGAATCAGGATATTTCGATAAAAAGGGAAATATAGAGAACGGTAGAGAGATTTATTATTACTATAAAAGTATATATTTCCTTGGTATTAATAGAACTGATTCTGCAATAATATATTTAAAGAAATTACAACATGCAGATAAGCAGACACTAAACACAAAGATTGCTATTGCTCATGGCTTATCACTATATTATAAAAAGTTAGGTAAATCAGACTCTACCGCAAAATATGCATTACTCAGCTATGAACTTGACGACAGCCTATGCACCCATCTCATGAGGTCAAGTTGTTCAACCATACAAGCACAATATGATCATAATAAACTTCAAAACGAAATAAATAAGAAAGAGATAAAAGTCCAAAGGGCTACCAATACAGCATTAGTAATCGCTATAATATTGATAATCGTTGTGTTTTCATCATTTCTGATTATCAGAAGAAGGCGTGAATTAGCCCTAAAACAGAAACAACAGTTAGAAAGAGACAACGAAACATTATTGCAGGCACAAATGTCACTACAGGCCATACTCGCACAAACACAGGAAGAGCGAAACATAATAGCTGAAGAATATAAAAAGACTATCAGTGAACTGACCTTAAGACAGAAAAAAGTTGACACTGCCACTGTGGAAGAAAGACTGCACAATTCTGAGATAGCAAAAAAATTCAAACAAATTGCAGACACCCCAAATCTTTCACCAGATAAAAACGAATGGCATGAGTTGCGATCAATGTTTAACAGAGAAATTCCACAATTTTATTCTACTGTAAACAGTCGACATACATTAAGACCTGACGAATACGACCTGTGCATGCTAGTGAGACTTAACTTTAAAACTCTTGAAATGAGCAATCTTATGCATTGTTCAAAACAGAACATTTCTGCCATGAGACGGCGAATGCTGCAAAAGATGCTCGGACACGACGGCTCACCAAAAGAATTTGATGAATTTATTATGGGCATAATAGAATGAATCCTAGCATATAATAATTTGATAATCAATAAGATATAAATTTGTTGACTTTTGTGGACTGAGAAAAGTTAAATTGTTTAGCGGCAAAGCATAAAAATATTATCTTTGCATAAATCTTCAGTACAGATAAACACAAAAAGACAAGAAGTCGGATGAATACGTTGCGTACCATAATATTTTTATGGCTCCTGTGTGTAAACGGTACGGCTGTTCTTTTGGCACAAAATGACACGGATACGAAAAGAATAAGCATGAAGACGGAAAACACACTGCACGAGAGCCTTAGCAGAAGCATTACAGAGATGCCGAAGGCTAATCATGCCCTAAGCATTGACAGCTCTGTCATACGCGGCAAGGCCGACATACCAGCCATACAGATGCTAAACACGAATGAAAATAACGAGCTTCACGGAAACTATGATATTTATGGGTATATGCCTCTTTGGGCATGGAAGAACATAAACATCGACGTGAATGGAGAACAGCAACACTATATAGGACTTGCAAACATCAGCAGCGGTACAATGGCCGTAGACCTAAGTTTACCCAATCTTTATATCCGGCTGTACGGCAAGGCAAACAAATTCTCTTACTATCACGGACTGCAAACCGTATGGGGTATGGGCGGAATAATAAACTATCAGATCAGCAGACGGCTGTCGCTTTGCGCCTTCGGCGAGTTTTATACAAGAAATCCGTACATAGGTCATGCAGCCATGCCGTATCTTCCATATAACTGTTACGGAGGATATCTGAGGGTGGAAACATCAGGACCGGTAAATATGGACGTTGGCGTGCAAAGCCGCTACAACGCTTATGACAGATCATGGGAGACGTTGCCGATTGTCAGACCATACCTGAACACTAAATCGAAAGTTAAGTTGGGAATAGACTTCGGTTCACCAATTAAAAACATTCTTATGAGTATTTTTGGAAAATAACAATAACAGCAAACAGATATGAAAATAAAAGTATTGTGCGGCATATTCAGCCTTTCTGCACTTACATGTGCGGCACAGACTGCAGCACCCGGCGATTCGCTGCGGATGGACAGCATCATACACAATCTGCCGGAGGTGATGGTGAGCGGCGAACGCCCCATGGTAAAGGTGAAAGGCAGCGCACTGGTGTATGACATTAAGCGAATAACCGAAAAGAAGCCCGTGGACAACGCATACGATGCGCTGAAGGAACTGCCGGGCGTGGTGGAAATGAACGGACAACTGACGCTTGGCGGACAGGGCGCCACGGTGATATTGGACGGACAGGTGACAAACCTTACTCAGGAACAGCTCACGCAGGTGCTGAAGAGCGTGCCAAAGGACAGACTCGCAGATGTCGAGATAATGTATAACGCACCGGCCAAATATAATGTAAGAGGTGCGTGCATAAACATAAACTTCCTGCATGAGACGGCACAGGAACAGAGGCTCACGGGTGAGGTGTTCGGCGTTTACGACCAAAGTCACGACGCTGCGTTTCAGGAACGTGCCAGTCTGGTGTACGCCGGCAAGAAGATGAGCATCGACTTCATGTACTCGCACGACCACGGAAACTCGTACAAGACAACTGAAACCGACTCGCACCATAGTCTTAACGACGGCAACGTGTATGACATCTCGACATTTCAACGCAGCCGTACACGCGGACACAACCACCAAATGCGTCTGTCAATGGGATATAATTTTGCCGAAAACCATAATCTAAACGTTACTTACTACGGCTCTTACGCTCCGGGACATACAAAACAGGAAACCACGGGGTCAATAAATTCAAAATATGGCATAGACACTGACCCGTGGACTCATGACATTGCCGTCGACTACAAGATGCCGTTCGGCACTAACATCGGCGCTGAATATACGTTCTATAAGGCTCCGCAGACGCAGACACAAAGCAGCATATTGACTGACGGCTCGCTCGACTATGTGTCTGACAGCCGGCAGAAGCTGAACATCTGGAAGGTGTATGTAAAGCAAGACCATACGCTGAAGAACGGATGGGGACTGAACTACGGCGCGACTTATTCTACAAGTTCGGACAACAGTTATCAGAATTACCTTAGCACGGTAAACAGGCCTCAGGACCTGCCTGACAATATCAGCGCAAGCAAGCGCGAGAACATCGTGAACATATACGCCGGATTCAATAAGAACTTCAACAACAAGCTGATAATAGACGCGTCGCTGGCTGCCGAATATTATAACAATCCTTCATGGAATGAATGGAACTGGCTGCCTACCGTCAACGCAACATGGATTCCGTCGCAGGGACACATCCTTCAGTTCGGCTTCAGCAGCTACAGCACTTATCCCGAATATTGGGCAGTGCAGAACTTCACGAGCTACAACAACGGCGGATATGGCGTGATTGTGGGCAACCCGGACCTTAAGCCCATGCGCGAATATTCGGCACAGCTCACTTATGTGCTGAAAAACAAATATTTGTTCAGAGGATGGTTCACGCATACTGACGACCTGTTCATGCAGACTCTTTATCAGCAGCCTGACGTGCTGAGAGAGACATTCAAGGTGATGAACTTCGACTTCCAGCAGCAAGCCGGACTTATGGCTGCAGTTCCGCTGAAACTTGGCAAATGGTACAGTGCCAACCTTACAGCCTTGGGTGTATGGCTCAGACAGAAAGACTCCGACTTCTACGACATTCCGTTCGACCGCGACATCGTGTACGGAATGTTCACGCTGCGCAACGACTTCCACATTTCGTCACAGCCAGAAATAACGCTTTCGGTAAACGGCATGGTGCGAACCAAGGCACTTCAGGCCGACTATGATCTGCCTGCATCGGGCAACGTGGACGCTGCCCTGCAGATAAAGTTCCTGAAGAACAAGCGTGCAACACTGAAACTCTACTGTGCTGATATATTCGAGACGGCGCAGATTAATCCCTACATCAACTTCAAGGGGCAGCGTCTTGACATGGACATGTCGAGCTATCGCCATTTCGGCGTGTCGTTCAGCTATGCTTTCGGCAATTATAAAGAAAAAGAACACAAGAAAGTTGACACATCGAGATTCCTGAAATAGCATCTTTGCCAAGTTGCCCATGCGTCAGTTATGCTGACGGCACGCGCAGCAGATGCGGTCATATAGATAATATTTACAGAACCATAACGCAACAGGCATCCGGCTTCATCGTCAGTAGGATGCCTGTTTTTGTTTTACACAAACCATCATTAAGCCTATGCCGTATTGCCGCTTTATCCAAAATCAGGTATCAGGATACAGTCTGTATTTTTCTTTATATCGAGCTTATTGCCGTTCGCTTTAACCCCATCGCAATATGAGCCAACACAATTTTACCTAAATGTAATTTGTTCAACATATTATTGACACATCTATTTTGCAACTTTGCGGCAGAAACATTTAGAACGTAACGAAGCGGCTGTTGCCGTCTGCGGCAGCCGGCATTCGCTCGAAATATACTTTATGACATTATGCGTCTGCGTAAATTTTATTCAACGATAGTGCTGTCCGACATACATCTTGGCACGACACACTCAAAGACAACAGAAGTTACTGATTTTCTGAAGTCGGTCAACTGCCGCCGCCTCATTCTCGACGGCGACATAATAGACGGCTGGGCACTGCGCAAGGGCGGCACGCGCAAATGGCAGCCCAAACACACCGACTTCTTCAAGGTGATAATGAAGATGATGGAGAAGCAGGGCACCGAAATAATATACGTCAGGGGCAACCACGACGACTTTATCGACAGCATGGTGCCGTTCACGTTCTACAATATACGCTTCGTCAAGGACTTTATACACGAGAGCCACGGCCGTCGCTATTATGTTACCCACGGCGACATCTTCGACACCGTCACCACCAACATGAAGTGGCTTGCCATGCTCGGCGACGTGGGCTATACGTTTCTGTTGTGGCTTAACAAGATATACAACAACTACCGCACCGCCCACGGCAAGCCTTACTATTCGCTGTCGCAGGCCATCAAGCAGAAGGTGAAGTCGGCTGTGTCTTACATATCCGACTTTGAGCAGGAGCTTGTAAGGCTCGCGAGGGCACGCCGCTGCGACGGAGTTATTTGCGGACACATACACCATCCGGCCGACACATATTATGGCGACATCCACTATCTCAACTCTGGCGACTGGGTTGAAACGATGTCGGCACTTGCCGAAGACGAAAACGGCAACTGGTCGGTGATAAGATACGGCGACATGCTTGCCGGCAACCGCATGCCTGAAAGGCAGATAGCATCGTGACGGCTGTGCAGTGCGGCTGTCCGTGCGCAGAAGATGTTGCGCGATAAGCAATATTCAGAATCTTTTCCTCCCGGCTGTGACAGTCGGATTATCACTATACTGATTTTTTATTGGTACAAGACTTGTGGCTGATTGCATGTTCTTGTTATGACAGACGGCCGTGCCCCGCAGGATTTTTCCTCGGGGCACGCCTTTTTCTTGCCGTTTCTGTAACACCTTTTTCCCTCTGTTTTTCCCTTTTATACAAGGCTTTCCACGGTCTGCAAACATTTTTCTGAAAAAATGCGGAAACAGGATAGGGGTATTTTGTTGAGGCTGCGTTATAGGGGCAAAGAGAGACAAAAGTAAATAATATTAACAATAAAAAATCAAGCATTATGAAATTTAAAGTATTTGTATTATCTTTGTGCATTTTCGCAGGTGTCAACATGGCTAACGCCCAGGACAACAGACATGAGATACGTGTTTCGGTGAGTGACGGACTGACACAGAGCGCCGTCGATGTACTTGGACTCGGACTTGCAGACGCCGTTACCGGCAGCAAGCGCACAGACGAGAAAGCCTCGATAGTTTACGGTCTCGGCTACCGCTATGCCGTCGGACGCTTCCGCGTAGGTGCCGACCTCGGCTTCGCCCACACAACAAGCAAGCTGACGCTATCGGGCGACAAGATGCCTTCGATAAAAGAACGCGAGCTCAACTTCATGATACTGCCAACGGCAGAGTTTGTTTATCTTAAAAGCAGACTTGTTGAGCTTTACGGAAATGCGTCGGCCGGAGTGAGCCTGAAGCGCCACACCGAAACCGGACTGACCGAAGCCGGAAAGGCTGCTGCCGCCAAAGCCGACCTTAACACGTCGTTTGCATATCAGGTTAATCCTATAGCGCTGCGTGTTGGCAACGAGACGATAGGTGCGTTCGTTGAGGCCGGACTCGGTCACAAAGGCTTCGTTACAGCCGGCTTGAGCTTCAGATTTTAGTTATTTGTAATTATATGCGTACGCAATGATGAAAGTCAGTAGAAAAGAGCTTTTTAAATCGAGATTTCTGAAACATTATCCGAGGCTATGCTGCATAGCCTACGGATATGTTTCCGACAGGGCCGACTCTGAAGACATTGTTCAGGAGCTGTTCGTCAGCGTGTGGGACAAGAATCTCGACGACATGCCCGAAAATGAGTTTGCCGCATACATAACCACAGCCGTGCGAAACCGCTGCATTTCGTTCTTGCGTAAGCGTACATGCGACATTGTGCCGATTGACGGCCGGCAGGTGAGCGCCGAGACAATGGCTGCCGACGAAGGCCATTGCTGCGATGAGCCTACTATGGAGGAGAGGCTCGAGGCGGCCTTGGCTACGCTGCCCACGCGGTGCAGGGACATCTTCATGATGGCCAAGCTTCACGGAATGAAGTACCGCGAGATAGCCTCGAGCCTTAACCTGTCGGAAAAGACTGTCGAAAACCAGATGACAAAGGCTCTGAAGCTGCTGCGTCAGTATGCCGCCGCCAACAGTTTTGTAGTGACGGTTCTTGTAACAATCATTTTATCAATTATTTTAAATCGGGAATAAAGATGAACAGCAATGAAGATATCAACGGGTTGCTTGCGAGGCATTTTGCCCATGAAGGGCTTACGCCGCGGCAGCAGAGCGTGCTCGACAGCTGGATAAAGGCTAATGAAGGAGAGTATGAAAAGCTGAAGAAGCTTATGGGTGCGCCTGTTGCCACGCCCGACCCGGCCACATTCGATGCCGGTGCTGCCTGGCGCAAGGTTGAGCCGCGGCTCAGCGGCAGCCGTTTATGGCACGGTCTGCACCGCAGGGCTATGCTTATTGTGTCGGTGGCGGCTGCGCTGCTGCTCATGGTTGTCCTTGCGCTGCCGTATCTTTCGGGCAGCCGCGGCTCGGACGTTATGCAGTATGCCAACAACGGAACCGTGGAGCAGCACATCATCCTGCCCGACAGTTCGGAGGTGCTGCTCTATCCTGAAGCCACGCTGGCCTACAGTGACAAGGGTGTCGACAGGGTGCGCACAGCCCGCCTGAGCGGCAAGGCCTTCTTCAAGGTCAAGAAGCTGCACGGCGCAAGCTTTAAGGTAGAGACCGGCGTGATGAACGTTACGGTGATGGGCACCTCGTTTCTTGTAGACGCCACTCATGGCGGCCACGCCGGAGTGTATGTCAAGACCGGAAAGGTTAAGGTTGCCACTGATCGCGCAAGCGTTGTCATAGAGGCAAACGAGAAGGCCGAGCTCATAGACGGAGAGCTGCGCACCGGAGTGATAGGCTCGCCCGCCACGCGTTTCGGCAGCGATGATGCCGACGTGTCGATGGTGTTCAGCAACGAGCCTCTGCCAAAGGTGGTGAGCGAGATAGAGAGCAACACCGGCATACGCATTGACCTCGGTGCTGGCCTTGACGACAACCTCATAACAACCCGCATCGACGGTGCCGACGGCGACGAGATAGTGAAGGAACTGGCATTTGTCTGCGGATGCAAGTATAAGACGGTGGTGGCCGGTAAACATTACATGCTATATAAATGAACATACGAAGAATACTGTGGGTATTAGTCCCTATTCTGTTTCGGATAACTCTGGCGCACGCGCAGACAACGGACAATGCGCGTGCGCTTACCGAAGAGACTTTGCGCGTTGAAGCCTCTTCAGCCACCGTGCAGCAGTGGCTGTCAAGGATAGAGACCGGCCTCGGTATCGTCATTTCATATAACCCCGCACAGATCGACGTCGATAAGGTCAGGCGCATCGACCGTCCGGGCGTCTACACCGTGGGCGCTCTGCTCTCTAAGGTGCTCGACGGATATAAGGTGCGCACGGCCTTTGTGCCTCCGCGCAAGCTGCTGATTCAGGCAGAGAAGATAGAGAACGTATGCCTTGGCGGAACGGTGCTCGAGGAGGAGAGCGGCGAGCGCCTTTACGGTGCCGTCGTAAGTATCGACAACGGCGGGGGTAGGCGCACGGCTGCCATTACCGACGCCAACGGCGTTTACCGCCTTTACGTTCCGCCGGGCACTTATGTGCTCAATGTTTCTTATATGGGATATGCCCCCTCAAGCCGCCGCATAAGTGTGAGCGGCAATTGTCATATTGTTACGCATCTTGAGCCTTTGCCGTTTGAGATAGAAGAGATAACCGTAGAGACATCCAGGCGCGACGGCGAACTGGGCGAGACAACGCCCTCAAGCATGCTCTCGTTCAGCCGCAACGACCTCTTTTCGCAGATATGGATTCTGCCCGGAGTGATATCGTCGATGGCAGGTAGCAACCTGCAGGTGGACGGCGGCAGCAACGACGAAAACCTGTTTCTGCTCGACGGCGTGCCCGTGTTCCATCCGGGACATCTCAACTCGCTGCTGCCCATATTCAACGGCGACGCCGTAAAGAATGTGGTGTTCCATAAGGGTTTCTTCTCCACTCGCTTTGAAGGGAGGCTCTCGTCTGTTACTGAGGTTAATCTTAAAGACGGCAACAAAAACGAATTTGTCAACACCCTCTCGCTCGACATGCCCGCCGCATCGGTAACACTTGAAGGACCGATTGTGAAGGACAAACTTTCATATATGGTGGGCGCACGGAGAAGCTGGCTCGACTTCTTCGACAACATGCGGTCGGAAGACGACCGCCTTAACCATTCTGCCTACGACTACAACGCCAAGCTGTCTTATTCAATCTCGCCGCAGACATCGCTCAGCGCCATGGTCTACGGCGCGCGCGACGACTATCACATGCCGCTGTATGACGGCGAGACCGGCACGGTGCTCAGATGGAGCAACGACATCTGCCAGCTTTCGTTCAACACGCAGGCGGGAAAGCTGGGCAACACCACATCGCTCTTTTACTCCGGACACACCAACCGCGCGCGCATAGACATGCTCGGAGTCGACTCTACGGGCTACGTCAGAAGCGGCATACGCTCGTTTAACGCCTCTACAGAGTTCAGCTACACTCTCGACAACGTTTACAGTGCGCGCTGGGGCGCCAAGTATTCTTACGACACCTACCGCATTGCGGCCTTCGGCAGCGACGTCCGCACCCGGCGCGAGCTTATCAGTCAGGCGTCAGTGTTCTATGACAACCACATACGTGTGTCGCAGCGGCTCTCGGTTCAGGTGGGTGTCCACGGCGTAGGCTATTTTCCTCACGGCAGCAAAGACTATTACAGCATACAGCCGCGCCTGTCTGTCAGATATTTTCCTACAGACAGCGACCTGCTCTATCTGCATTTCTCAAAGATGGAGCAGTTTTATCATTGCCTGCGGCTTTACAACTGGGACCTGCCTACCGACTTCCGTATGCCCAGCATAGACGGCTACAAGCCGCGTTCGTCGGAGCATTATGAGGTGGGGTGGAAGCATTTCCTTACCGGCGGTCTGTTTGAACTGTCGGCTTTCTATAAGACACGCCGCAACGTAGTGGCCATGCGCCCCGATGTTTTTGTTGACGACGGTGGCTGGGATCAGTATGTCATGGTGGGCAGCGGCGACAGCTATGGCCTCCGCCTTTATCTCAACAAGAGCTGGAGGCGCTGGATGCTTCAGTTTTCGTATGCCTTTTCGCGCAGCCGCGAGTGGTTTGACGACATGCCCGACCGCGGCCGCATGCCGTCGCTCTATGACGTTCCCCATCAGTTGGCAGCTGCCTTGTCGTATAAGCTCAATGCCCATTCGCTCGTTTCCGTCGGCGGCATGATGCGCTCCGGCAAGGTGCTTGAGTTTGGCGATGATTTCAACACACCGCCTGAGGAGCAGTTCCGCACCATGCGCGAGCCGCTGGTTTATCGTGTCGACGTGGGCTATTCGTTCGAGAAGGCCTTCGGCCGCAAGCTCCTTGCCCTGCGCTGCGGTCTGTATAATGTGGTGGGCCGTCCGTCCGACGAGGATGTCCTCAGCTTCTATTCTGCCACATGGCACGGCAACTGCCTTCCCTATGCGAGCATCAGCTTTAAGTTCTGAGCCTTGTTATGTACTTATTCCGCAATGTTAAAATGTAAAATAAACGGATTATTTCCGACCGTTTGACGCTCTCAGAATGCCGTACTTCCTCACGGTTCTGTCTTTTCTTCTTAAAAATGTCGTAATTTCCATATTTTAGTTAAGCTGTTGATTTACAGCTGGTTATGTCATTTTAAGAGGGAAATGGCAACAGTAAAAAATATTACTCTGCCGTTTACGATGCAAAAGTGGCCCGTTTACGTTCTGAAATAGCCCCTTTTGTTAGTCAAAATCCATTGATTTGGCCAACAAAATCATCCTTTTTATGGTAAAATAGCGACATAAACGTAAATGTATGTTAATGGAAAGTCGCTATAAGTATGCACATATTAACATCCGTTATATATTCATTTTCTATTTCCCAAAAATCTTTTGTCCTGATTTTTCCGTTAAAATTTTTATTCACAATTTAGCTTCCATTTTATTATAAATAAATTGTATTAATTTCGGATCACAGATCCTGATACTCAATTCCGGCAGATTGCAAATCAGCCGGCACATTAGCCTTGTTGTGAAACAATTTCTTATAGCTGTAATTATCCAACATAGCATTTGACTTTAACTCCTTTAACTCCTAATAATAAAAGCATTTGTCTTAACTTCTAAATAATAAAAATTCTCTTTCCTTTCTCAATTATTTTTCTAGTAGCATGTAATATTAGGCTCTGTTGTTTAGAATCCGCAAAGCAAATGTTCTGCCGGATATGTTATTCGGCAACATAAAATATAAGGATTTTCAATCCGCTTAACTTCCTTTTTATAAATAATTTGTATTAATTTCGGATCACAGATCCTGATATTCAATTCCGGCAGATTAGTCTTATTGATTGTCGGCTGCGCTCGGCATAACCAAATGAGATTTGCTTCTGCTCTCGCTTGCACGACAATTGCAAATCAGCCGGCACATTAAAGTGAAAAACTAAGAGTGAAAAGTGAAAAATCCAATTGCTGAACTGGTTTATAGCAACAAAACATTTGACTTTAACTCCTAGCCAAATTGTTGGCGATAACTACTCTAACTCCTTTAACTCCTAAATAAAAATCATTTGTCTTAACTCCTAAATAATAAAAATTCTCTTTCCTTTCTCAGTTATTTTTCTTATTTTTGCGATATAAGAATAATTTATTCACAACACCCTTGAAAGCAAAACTGTTAATTATACTGATTATTATGGCAACACACATTTCTCAGTCATGCTCACGCAGTGCAGACGATATACGTAAGCCGGCCGTTGCCGGGCAGTTTTATTCAGCCTCGGCAGACACGCTTGCCAATGATGTCGACGGCTTTCTGAAATCAGCCGGAGTAAGTCATGCCGACGACGTGCGCGCCGTCATCGTGCCACATGCAGGCTATGTCTTTTCGGGAGCTATGGCGGCAAAGGCATATATGCGCATTAATCCGGCAAGAGAATATAAGCGGGTGTTCCTGTTGGGACCGAGCCATAAGGCAGCCTTCGACGGTGCTTCGGTCGACAACCAGTTCGGCGCTTACGCCACGCCGCTTGGCAACGTGGAGATAGACATCGACGTGTGCAATGACCTGTTGCGTGCCGACAGCGTGTTCTGCTGTCTGCCCAAGGCACACGACGGCGAACACTGCCTTGAGGTGCAGTTGCCTTTCCTGCAATGCCATCTGGACAAGATGCCGCCTATAGTGCCCATTATAATAGGTACGCAGGATCTTGACAAACTGCAGCGCGTGGCCAAGGCCCTGCAGCCATACTTCACCGCCGACAACCTGTTTGTCATAAGCAGCGACTTCTCTCATTATCCACGTTATGACGACGCCGTTGAGGTGGACGGCATAACGGGGCGAGCCATAGAGAAGGCCTCGCTGACAGAGTTTGTAGGCGTGATTAACGACAACGCCTCGCGCAACATTTCTAACCTCTACACAAGTGCCTGCGGACAGTCGCCCATAGCCGTGCTGCTCATGATGATGAGTGATGGAGGCGGCCTGACCATGGAGCATCTGGGATATTGCAACTCGGGCGACTCACCCTACGGCGACCACGACGGCGTGGTGGGCTATCATGCCTTTGCCGTTTTGGGCGGAAAAGCCGAAGGCGGCGGAGCTGAAAAGGACGCGGCGTTTGGCCTTACGGCAGACGAGATGCGCACCCTGCTCGGCATTGCGCGCCGGACAATAGAGAATACGCTTAACGGAAACGGCGGACAGCCGTGCGACACAACCAAACTTAGCGAAACGCTGAAGGCACGCTGCGGAGCCTTCGTAACGCTGACGTCAGGCGGCCGTCTGCGCGGATGCATAGGCAATCTTGTAGGTTACAGGTCGCTGTATGCCACGGTTGAGGAGATGGCTAAGTCGGCAGCTTTTGAAGATCCGCGCTTTTATCCCGTGCGCAAGGATGAGCTTAATGACATTAAGATAGAGATATCAGTGCTTTCGCCGCTGCGCCGCATATCGTCGATAGACGAGTTTCAGCTCGGCCGCCACGGTCTGTATATTGTAAAGGGTGCCAGCTCGGGCACGTTCCTGCCGCAGGTGGCAGATGAGACTGACTGGACTAAGGAAGAGTTTTTCGGCCACTGCTCGCGCGACAAGGCCGGACTTGGCTGGGACGGATGGCGCGATGCCGAGCTGTATGTTTATGAAGCCGAAGTGTTCGGTGAGGCCGACGGCGAATAAATATTAAGGATATGGAGCACGAAGCAGAATTTTATGAAGCCGCTGAAGGCGGCAGGGTGGTGTGCCGCCTGTGCCCTCATGGTTGCCGTCTGGCAGAGGGCGAGTGCGGAAAGTGCCGCAGCAGGGTATGCCGCGGCGGGCGTCTCGTGGCAGAAAATTACGGTCGTGTGTGCGCATTGCAGATAGACCCGGTGGAGAAGAAGCCGCTGCTGCATTTTCATCCCGGCGGCAGCTGTCTGTCGCTGGCTGCGGCGGGCTGCAATCTTTCGTGCCTTAACTGCCAGAACTGGGACATATCGCAGGCGTCGGCGGCCGACGTGCCTTACAGACAGCTTGATGCTGCCGACGTGGCGCGGCTGGCAGAAACGAACGGATGCCGTATGGTGGCATATACTTACACCGAGCCGCTGACATGGCTAGAGTACACGCGCGACTGCGCCTTGGTGTGCCGTGAGCGCGGACTGAAGAACATACTGGTTACGGCAGGCTATGTCAACGCCCGTCCGCTGGCAGGTCTGCTGCCGTATGTCGACGCCGCCAACGTAGACCTCAAGTCGTTCTCCGACGACATCTACCGTTCTGTCTGCGGTGTACGGCTTGCCCCTGTCCTGCATACGCTCAAAAGTATGCTCGATGCCGGCGTGTGGATAGAGATAACCAACCTCTTGATACCCGGCGTAAACGACGACATGGACATGATAGCCCGCATGTGCCGCTGGCTTGTCGACAACGGCTTTGCCGACTGTCCGCTCCATTTCAGCCGTTTTTTCCCGCAGTATAAGATGCAGGGTCCCATGTCGGTGCTTGCCGTTACGCCCATGGGCGTTAAGGATGCCGGCGCGAGCTTTGTGCCAACGCCCCTGCCGCTACTCGTTGAGGCACGCCGTGTGGCCATAAGTCAGGGCATGCGCCATGTCTATCTCGGCAATGTCTCGCTTTCCGGAGCCGAAGACACCCTTTGCCCCCGTTGCGGCTCTGTCCTCATACGCCGCACAGGCTACGACGTGGCCCTTGGCGACTTCAGCGGCGTCTGCCCTAAGTGCGGCAGCAAGATTGCCGGTGTGTGGTGATGCTTAAGCATTAGTTTGCGTAAAGGGCAGAATAAGAGTTAAAAGAAATAAAACAAGATGCATAGGTGTATGAAAACAATATAGGAAAAAAGAAAAAATATGATATTTATATTGAATTAAAAATATAAATATGATATCTGTTAAACTTAAATTCAGACCTTCTGTAAACATTGACAAAGAAGGTTCATTGGTGTTTCAGCTTATTCACGGACGTTTAGTCCGCAGAATAACCAGCAAGTACAAGATTTTCAGCAGCGAATGGGACGAGCACAACGGTTGCATCATTCTCCCCATGAAGTCATCGCCGCGCTATGAGCAGCTAAGTCTTATCCGCTTTAATGTGGAATGGGAACTGCGGCGGATAAACAGCATCATCCGGGACACTGTCGTTGACGGCAGTCAGTTGTGCGTTGACGATGTCATCAGCCGGTTTTTGCTTTGTGACGATGTAAGGCAAAGCGTGTTTAACTTTATCCGTACACAGATTATGCATAAACAGAAGCTGGGCAAGATACGTTCAAGCGAGACCTATAAGTCGACGTTAAACAGCTTCATGCACTTCAGGAAAGGTGTAGACCTGCCTTTTAACATGATTGATTCAGAGCTGCTTGAACTTTATGAGGCGCAGATGAGATACCGCGGCTTGTCGCGCAACACGACATCGTTCTACATGAGAATTCTGCGCACCAACTATAAGATGGCTGTAGAGAAAGGCCTGACTAAAGACTGCCACCCGTTCAGGCATGTCTATTGCGGCATGGACAAGACCATAAAGCGGAGCATATCCTTTGTTGAGATTAAGAGGATAAAGGACCTCGATCTGTCGAGAAAACCCATTTGGGACTATGCCCGCGACATGTTCATCTTCAGCTTCTGCACCAGAGGCATGTCTTTTGTAGACATGGCATATCTGAAGAAGAAAGACCTGCGCAACGGCTATCTTACCTACCGTCGTAAGAAGACGGGACAGCTGCTCATAATAGAGTGGACACGCCAGATGCAGGATATCCTTGATAAGTATGAGCCTAACAAGACAAAATATCTGCTGCCGATAATAATGCGTGAAGACGGAAAAGAGCGGCAGCAATACCTTAATCAGATGATGAGAATAAACAGACATCTGAAGGAGATTGCCGGCTTGGCCAATCTGTCTGTGCCATTGTCTTTATATTACAGCCGTCACAGCTGGGCAACCATAGCACGCGGCAAGGACATCCCCCTGGCTGTGATAAGCGAAGGGCTGGGGCACGAGTCGGAAGTTACCACCCAGATATATTTAGATTCGATTAAATCTTATGAGGTGGATGAGGCAAACAGGAAAATATTAAACGGTCTCTAAAACTTATTAAACATTGTGGAGGGACATTGGTGTGTGTCCGTGCTGTTTGTGCTGAAGGCAAAAGCAGCATCGCCTAATAAGCATTATTGTCCGAAAATAAAGTTAATTCTTCGATTTATAAACCTCACCATATTTTACGCTTTTCAGTAAAGTAACAGACGCAAATACTATTCTTAAGGTCATTCGTTTTTTTGAATGATGTAATCCAAAAAAGACTTGATTCGTTTCACGAAAAAGACCATCTCCTAATAAGAGACGGTCTTTTGTATGCAAAGGTACAAAAAATAATTACTTATGCAATTATTTTAACAATTTTATTAGATTATTTCACCGCAAACGTTTATTTGCTGATTTTTTCTTTACAAATAAAATGTTTGAAAGCCCGTAAATAAAAATGTTTCACGTAAATGACTATCTCTTATTAGGAGATAAGCAAAAATAACTAGGTGATAAATAAGCTTTACACTGATAAAGTCATTTAAAAAAGCGTTTTAATAATGCTTGACGAGAATGAGAGAAGTCTAGATACAAAAACTCATAACTGCTTGTTATACTGCAATTTACGTTAACTCGCAGGACTAGAGAGTATGCCTTTAAGGCATTAATATTAGTAACCAACACATTGCTGACTATGACTAAAGAAGAGCAGATTATAGCTTTTTCTAGGAGTGACGCGCCCCAATGGTTCGTTATGCGCGACCTGAAGCGAAACAATGCCAAGCTTCCTGCGTATAAGATGTTGAGCGAGATGAAAATCGAGATATTCACTCCTATGAAGTGGAAAATTGTGACCAAAGAGAAAAAACGCATCCCCCAGAAAGTTCCTTTTATGCAAGACTTGCTGTTCGTGCATGTCACCAGAAAAGTTCTTGATCCTATCGTCGAGAGAACCAGCACACTGCAATACCGCTACTTGCGCGACGGATTTAGAACTCCCATGACGGTAAGGGACACGGATATGGAGCGTTTTATACATGCTGTTGAAGCTGCTGACAATCCGCAGTTTTATGCTCCAAAGGATATCCTTCCTAGTATGATAGGCAAAACTGTGCGCATCATCGGCGGCCCTCTGAACGACTATGTAGGAAAACTCCAGAAGATGCAAGGCTCAAAAGTGAAGCGCATCTTTATTGAATTGTCTAACCTCTTGACTGCATCTATTGAAGTGCAGCCTGAATATATACAGATATTATAAGAAATAACGAATCTTTATCTTATGCCATTTTGTTGTTTCTGCTGGCGCCAACAGGCAGAAATTGTTATGATGAAACTACTTTCGTAAATCCCATAAAACGAAAATATATAAATACTAAACCCGAGCCGGGCGTTATGGTTCAGCCGGTATCTTCGCTTTATATTGAACAGACTTTCGTTTGCTCTTTAGCAGCATAGCGTGCTATGTCAAGAAGAAACATACGGAACTCAATAGTAAACAAAAAGACGGCTGAAAGCAGAAATACACAAAAGAGCTAAAACGGTATGCAGACCAACGGTCGGCTTGGGCTAAATTATTGATGTAAATAAATTAAATGACCACGCAACAGGAAAATACAAAACGGATTGCAAAGAATACATTGATGCTATATGTCCGCATGCTCTTTGGCATGTTGATATCATTATACACTTCGCGTGTGGTTTTGCAGGCCTTGGGTGTTGAAGACTATGGTATCTATAATGTCGTAGGCGGCGTGGTGGCGATGTTTTCGATGGTTTCCAGTTCTTTGTCTTCATCTGTCAGCAGATTCCTGACTTTTGAGTTGGGAAAAGGAGACATGGAAGGTCTCAAAAAAGTTTTTTCCACATCATTAAGTATTCAGCTTGTTTTGTCAGGCATAATAATAATCCTTGCAGAAACAATAGGCCTTTGGTTCCTGAATACTCACATGACAATTCCCGATAACAGGTTGTATGCTGCCAATTGGGTGTTTCATGCGTCAGTGCTTACATTTGTGATAAACCTTTTGAGTGTTCCGTTCAGTGCATCCATCGTATCTCACGAACGTATGAGTGCGTTTGCCTATATAGGTATACTTGACATCATCCTGCGTCTGCTGATTGTGTTGTTTATAGCTTATTCCGGGTTAACTTTCGATCGTCTGATTGTATATGCGTTGCTTTTAGTGGGAGTGGTTTGCATCATGCAGGCAATTTATTGGAGTTATTGCACTCGTAATTTTGAGGAATGTAAATTAAAACTGAGCTTTGATGTCAGCTATTGGAAAGAGATGAGTTCTTTTGCAGGCTGGAATTTCATTGGCTGCACTGCAGGATTATTAAAGGATCAAGGTGTAAATATATTGTTGAATATGTTTATGGGGCCTATTATCAATGCAGCCCGCGGAATTGCCTATACTGTAAATAATGTGTTGGCCTCCTTTGCTAAAAATTTCATGACAGCTCTTAATCCGCAAATTACTAAATCGTATGCAGCTGGTGATTATGATTATACGTTTTCACTGGTAGAACGAGGCTCTAGGTTTTCTTATTACATACTCTTGTTGTTTGCCTTGCCCATGCTGTTCGAAGCTGAATTCGTGCTGACTTTGTGGTTAAAACATTACCCTGAGCATGCCGTAAATTTTGTTAGGCTCATTCTGATTGTAACGATGTGTGATATATTGTCAAACACATTAATTAATTTGCAGGTGTCAACAGGAAAAATTCGTAATTATCAGCTTGCTGTTGGTGGCATGCTGTTGATGAACTTTCCTTTGTCCTATATTTGCCTGAAAATTGGGCTTCAGCCTGAATCAACTATGTTTGTTGCTTTGGTGGTTGCTGTTGCTTGTTTGTTTCTTCGTTTATTATTCTTGCGTAAGATGGTTGGACTTTCAATGAAACGATATTTGTATAAAGTTTGTGGTAATGTTCTGCTGGTTACATTTACTGCTGCTATTATACCGACACTATTATATATTCAAATGCCAGATAGCGTAATTCGCTTTATATTGATATGCATATTAACTACTCTTTGTTCTTCTGTGGCCATTTATTTTATAGGTTGCAGTAGCAATGAACGATATTTTATTAAAAGTAGAATAGCATTGGTTAGACAAAAATTCTCTTTATGATTGAGATTGTTGATAAGTCGAAATGTTGTGGATGTGAAGCATGTCGTAGTATATGCCCAAAGAAATGCATATCAATGCAGGCTGACAAGGAGGGATTTTTATATCCAAAGGTAGATTTGTCGCAATGTGTCGATTGTAAATTGTGCGAAAAGGTATGTCCTGTACTTAACCCAAAGTATTCAAAAAAAGAACCTTTGGCTTATGCAGGTATAAATAATGATATTAATATACGTTTGCAAAGCTCTTCTGGCGGCATATTCACCTTGATAGCTGAGCAGATTATTCTGAAAAAAGGAGTTGTCTTTGGAGCTTGTTTTGATGAACAATGGAATGTTGTGCACGACTATACAGAAACAAAAGAAGGACTTGCACGCTTCCGTGGATCAAAATATGTGCAAAGTTATATAGGTAATTCTTTCTTGCAAGCTAAAAGATTTTTGGATGAAGGAAGATTCGTCTTGTTTTCAGGCACGCCGTGCCAAATTGCAGGCTTGAGGAATTTTCTGCGGAAGCCATATCAAAATCTATTGACTGTAGATTTAGTATGTCATGGAGTACCTAGTCAAAAAGTATGGAAAAAGTATTTGTATGAATTAGTGAGTGAGGCTTATAATATTAAGAAACGAAGCTCATCTTTCTCTTTTGCAGATAAGATAAATAGTATAAGTTTTAGATCAAAAGAGAATGGTTGGAAAAAATATAACGTAAAAATAGAATATAAGAATGGCAAAAAGGATGTGATTCCAGCTGAGAGAAATATATACATGAATGCATTTTTGTCTGATTTGTCATTACGCCCTAGCTGTTATGACTGTCCGGCAAAGCTCCATAAAGTACAAAGTGATATAACCTTGGCTGACTTTTGGGGAGTTGACAGACTGCATCCTGAAATTGATGATGATAAAGGTTGTGGGCTTATTCTTGTTAATAAAGAACATGCATTTGCTTTACTTAAAAGTCAGGACTGTCAATTATATGAACAAAAGTTGGATGAAGTTATCCCTTTCAATCCAAGCATAGAGCATCCTGTAAAAGAACCAGTAAACAGAAATTTTTTCTACATGGTGTTGGATAAAAATAATCTTGCTTTTGCATATAATGCTTCTACTAGTTCTGCAATATTAATGCGGATAATAAGAAAAATCTACAGAAGATTATGAAGATTGCAATATTGACACTGCCTTTGCATACTAATTATGGCGGTATCTTGCAATGCTATGCCTTGCAGACTGTATTAGAACGTATGGGGCATAAAGTTCGGGTATTGTCAAAACCTCGATATGGGCGTTCTTATTTTATAATATATCCAATGGCAGTGTGTAAACGTTTGCTTAAGCGTTTCATTTTAGGAAAGAATGTCGCAATATTTAAGGCTCCTCATGAAATTGTCAGACAACATACAGATAAATTTATATACAAGTACATTCATCAATATACAAAAAGGTTATGGACTGATAAAATAGCCTCACATTTCGATGCTATTGTCGTTGGTAGCGATCAAGTGTGGCGTCCGCTATATTCTCAGCCGATAGAAGAAGCATTTCTGTCTTTTTTAGGGGATGCCAAAATTAAACGTATTTCTTATGCTGCTTCATTTGGTGTTGATAACTGCGAATATACAAAAGAACAAATAGATACTTGTTCTTCTTTGTTGAAAAAGTTTGATGCGGTTTCTGTTCGTGAATCATCAGGTATTAAACTGTGTCAAGAGTGTTTTGGCGTAAAAGCAGTTCAAATGCTCGACCCTACATTATTACTATTAGCAGATGATTACAGAGCTTTAATAAAAAAAAGAAAAACAGAACCTGCAAAAGGAAATATGTTGGTCTATATGTTAGACCGAACAAAAGAAAAGGAAGATTTTGTTGAGCGTATAGCCAAAGAAAAGGGATTAATTCCTTTTTGGATGGATATTTATTCCGACGATGATATGTTTTCTTTAGAACAGAAGATAAAAATGCCAGTAGAACAATGGCTTCGTGGTTTTGATAATTCTGAGTTTGTGTTGACAGATTCTTTTCATGGATGTGTCTTTTCCATAATTTTTAGAAAACAATTCATTGCTATAGGGAATAGAAAAAGAGGATTGAGTCGTTTTAATTCTCTTTTAGAGACGTTTTCTTTAAATGATAGATTGATTTTGTCTCCAGATGAATATAAAGGAAATCTGAAAATAATAGATTATGCTCAATTGCAATCAAAACTATATATTCTCCAAAAGCAGTCCATTTCATTTATTAAAATAAATATTTGTAAGAGTAACTAAATTTATGGATTTGGCAATTCAAAAAAACTGTACAGGATGTAAAGCTTGTGCCTATGTATGTCCTAAAAATTGTATATCATTTCAGAATGATAAGACTTATAATATTGCTTATCCTATTATTGATGAAAATAAATGTATTAATTGTGGTAAATGTCGAAGAATTTGTCCTGAAATAAATTCTATTGAAGGATCAAGTCCTTATGCTGCTTATGCTGCTTGGAGCTGTAATCAAGAAGAAAGACGTACAAGTGCTTCTGGAGGTATTGCGGCAGAGATTTATAAATATGCTATTCAAAAAGGGTATAGTATTGTTGGGGCTGCATTTGGTAAAGATTTTGAAGTAAATTTGGAGTTGGCTAATGATATGATTGATATCCAAAAATTTAAAAATTCTAAATATGTATTTAGTTCAACATCTGATGTATTTCAAAGAATAGCTCAAAAATTAAAATATGATGGTAAAATTGTGGTTATTGCTTTACCATGCCAAATAGCTGCTATAAAAAAGATTTTCCATAAAGATTTAGAAAACTTTTTATTTGTAGATTTAGTTTGTCATGGTACTATGCCGTATATTTATTTAAAACAATATATAAGGCATATGGAAAATTTATATCACAAAAAAGTTGGGCACTTTACATTTAGAGATCCTGCTAAAGGAACAGAAAATTTTATATTGTCTTTATATGATAAAGATGATATTTGTTTCTATTCTAGTTCAAGTTTAAAAGATCCATATCAATTTGCATACCATCGTATGGTGGCGTATAGGGAGAATTGTTATCACTGTCGTTATGCGAACAGTCAACGAATATCTGATATAACTTTAAGTGATTATAAAGGATTAGGAGTATGTTCACCTTGTAACTTTTCAGAAAAAAAAGTTAGTTGTATATTGGTTAATACAATAAAAGGACGGAAATATATAAATGAACTTATTGGGAATAAATTAATCGTAGCTGAAAAACGTCCTATAGAAGAACCAATAAAAGGTGACTCTCAATTACGTAATCCTTCAACGAAGTCGTTTTCGCGTAGGTTGTGGGAAAAGAAATATAATGGTGATTTTGTGAATGTCACTCAGTATGTTTATAGAATATCAAAATATAGGGAGGTCTTGTTTTGGATATACCGTTTACCTAAACGGATATTTAGAAAAGTATTAAGAATTCTTTATATCAAAAAATAAGTATAAATGAAGGTTGGAATTATTACTGTCCATAGGGCATATAATTATGGCTCAGTTTTGCAATGTTATGCTTTACAAGAATATTTGAAAAGTTTAGGACATGATGTTTGGGTTATAGATTATCGTCAAAAATGGACTGAAGCAGTATATAAACCATTTAGCTTATATTATATATGGCATTTTATCAAGAAACATGATATTCATGCTATCGTTGGTTACTGGCGCGGAAGGAAAGAAAGAAAACATGATTCTAAAATTGCAAATAAAATTTTTAGTTCATTTTGTTCACAAAATTTACATTTAACAAATCCTTGTAGATACAGAATTCCACAAAATTTTGATGCCTATATTATAGGTAGTGATCAACTCTGGTCTTATCAGTGTATAGGTGGAGAGGATAAAGTTTATATGGGCCTATTTAAGCGCCCAAGTGACAGTAAACTAATTGGATATGCAATAAGTTCTAGCATAGACTCACTATATAAAATAGGAAGCGAAAAACTTAAACATATATTGTCTAATTTCAATAAAATTTCATTACGCGAGAAAAGTAATTCAAAGATTGTTGAACAATTAACAGGTATATCGTTACCGATAACTATAGATCCTACAATATTGGCAGATGAAAGTATTTGGGATTCCATGGTAAATGCAGGAAAATGGAGCAAACGTAATTATATTGTTACTTACCAAGCAAGACCAGTTGCCGGAAAACCAAATTATCTCCACGACAAGGCTTCTATAATGGCCTTACAAGAGCAAAATACCGAAATTATCGATTTAAGTTCAATGACATATTCTGTGGAAGATTTTATCTCTGCTATTAAATATGCCAAATTTGTGTTTACCACTTCATTTCATGCAGTAGTTTTTTCTTTGTTAATGGAAACTCCATGCTTTGCAGTTCGTTTAAACGACGGATTAGATGTTCGCTATGTTGATCTTTTAATGAACGTTGGTTTGGAAAAAGAACTTGTTAATCTTGATTTCGTTCCAAAATCTCTTGATATAGACTTTGCTGTTGTTAAAAATAAATTGGCAGCTTATAGAAAACGGTCACAGTATTTTTTAGAAACATTCTAATAGAATTTAAATGGATAGAGATTTATTTTCGGTAATTGTTCCTGTGTACAATTCTGAATTATATATTAATGAATGTATTAAAAGTATTATTGATTCGAATTATCAGAATTGGGAATTATTGTTGATAGATGATGGGAGTACGGATAAATCAGGTACAATTTGCGACCAATGGTCGCAAAGAGATTCACGTATCAAAGTTTTTCATAAAGTTAATGGAGGTGTTTCATCTGCTAGAAATTTAGGTATAGAGAAGGCCAAAGGATATTGGCTAACTTTTGTTGATAGTGATGATTTTATCTCACCTGACTTTATGAGTCGGATACAGGAAAAAGCATCTTGTGAAGATGCAGATTTGGTATTTAATGATTTCAATATAATTTATTCAAATAAAAGAGAATTATTCAGAACTTACTCATGGAGTGCAAATAAAGAAGAATCTTTCCGTAATTATCTGGTTCATTCATGGCCACGTGTTGCATGGGGTGCTGTAAAAAAAAAATTGATAACTAAGAATGATATAAGATATCCTGAAAATCTTACTGTTTTTGAAGATTTCCATTTCATGTGCAGGTGTATTTTATGTAGTCATAAAGTAATAAAAATAAGTGAACCTTTATATAATTATAGAAGGACGAACGTATCGTCTATTACTAATACGTTAACTGTTAGTCGAAAGAAACATGATGAGTTATGGGTTTACGAAGATCTCTTTAACATATTCAGACGAATAAATAAATATGAATATTATGCGTCTTCAGTATATTGGAGGATACTTTTTGGAAAACAGAACTTAGTTCTTGATAAATCTATGCAACATGAATTTATCTCTTTTTTCCCGGAAAAGAAAAATTATATATTATCTTGTCCATTAATAGGTTTGAAAATGAAAATATTGATGTGGTGTCTTACTCATCATTTAGGCATTATATCTAATTGTATGATTCGAATAAATGAAAAAATTAAATGCTTATATACAAAATAGCATATTTCTAATTGAATATAAATGAGGGCGTCTATAGTTTAGGCATTTATTAGTTCCTATGCAATACGGAATGATATAAACCATGCATCTAGAATCAGTTGAAAAGATGTTACATAAGCATCAAGAAATTATACGTTTCTGCATAGTCGGAGTTTTGGCGACAGGTATCCACTATGGAATTTATTTATTACTGAATCGTTTTATTTTGGTATGGCTCGCTTATACAATAGGCTATGTCATAAGCTTTATATGCAATTTTTATTTGACAAGCATATTTACATTTAAGTCAAAAGCGACAATAAAAAAGGGAATAGGATTTATATTTTGTCATTTTGTCAATTATATGCTACATCTATTTTTCCTCACCTTCTTTATATGGTTGGGAATGGGAAAAAATTATGCGCCGATACCTGTCTATTTAATCGTAATACCAATTAACTTCTTGTTAGTTCGGTTCGTATTTAAGACTAAAAAAATATGAAGAAAATATCTATACTGATTCCTTGTTATAATGAGGAAGCTTCGTTGCCATTACTTTATACAGAATTGGTAAAAGTCATGGATTCATGTAAATCTTATGATTGGGAAGTGCTATTCATAAATGATGGATCTCGTGACAATACGTTGTCTCTCATTAAAAATTTACGTCAAAAGGATATTAGAATCTCCTATGTTGATTTATCAAGAAATTTTGGAAAAGAAAATGCCATGTTAGCAGGTTTTGATTATGTTACAGGAGATTGTATGGTTATTATGGATGCCGATTTACAAGATCCGCCATCATTGATATTAGAAATGGTCAAATATTGGGAAGAAGGATACGATGATGTATATGCAAAGCGTAATGATCGTGGAAAAGAAAGTTGGTTAAGAAAAAGTCTCTCATTGTTGTTTTATAAAATATTGAAGCATTCAAGTCGCTTTGATGTGCTGACTAATGTGGGTGATTTTAGATTGTTGGACAGATCTTGTATAGAGGCGTTGAAGAAATTAAGAGAAAGTGAGAGATATACTAAAGGAATGTTCTGCTGGATAGGATTTAAGAAAAAGGAAATTATATTTAATCGTGGTGATAGGGTGGCAGGTAAAAGTAGTTGGAACTATTGGAATCTTTTCAATTTAGCTATTGAAGGTATAACTTCTTTTACAACAACACCTTTACGCCTTTCTACGCTTTTAGGTTTTGTTATTGCGTTCTTGTCATTGGGGCTAATGCTGTTTTATTTCTTTAAAGCTGTCATTTTTGGAGATCCAATACAAGGATTTCCAACATTAGTAGTGCTTATACTTTTCTTGGGTGGTGTTCAATTATTGTCTATAGGTATATTAGGAGAGTATTTGGGAAGAATTTTTAATGAATCAAAAAGTCGTCCTGTTTATATCGCTAAAGAGTATAACGGTGAAAAAATCTATTAACAATGAATAAAGTAACGGATAAACATTTTGATATAATATTTTTTATTATTCCTTAATTCCGCAGCAATTTTATTTTTTAAAAGTCTAATCCGTTGAAAATAAATA
>ENA-OPBX01000105-OPBX01000105.1-human-gut-metagenome-genome-assembly--contig:-NODE-105-length-64489-cov-4.207701_pt1 | contig 64489 bp, 56 predicted proteins | sample MGYA00241075_ERZ501466 | MGnify/ENA primary metagenome ERZ501466 (study PRJEB25962, sample SAMEA2042633) | human gut metagenome | biome: human gut; feature: human-associated habitat; material: faeces...
AAGCCAAATTCTCTATTTCCGGTATTTCATTCCAAGAGAAACCAAAACGAAGCCCGGTTTTCGTAACTCTTATGGATCTACCTTTATCCTCCACATTAACAGGGGAGGAGACTGAATAATCACGATAATCACTGGGTATAAATTCATATGAATTCTCATTTGCCCACTGTTCAGCATGAGAGCCTGTTGGAGCGATTATTGTGTAATCTCTTTCGGGATTGACCAAAGATGATTCAAAATCTTCAGAAACATACAGAGTCATTCCACCTATGTTTGTAGGAAGAGATTCTGCTGTTTGTAACGAAGGAGCAAATAGTAAAATGTTATTTTCCATATATGAATCATCGATATTACCGGTAAAAGCATTTAACGGCATATGTGTTAAAGAAGGCAAATAAAGTGTTTCCAGATAAAGACAATTGGAAAATGCTTTTTCTTCGACTTCAGATACACTTTCTAACTTAATCACTTTTGTTCTGCAATTGAAAAATGCTTCGGTTTCAATATATTCAACACTCGGCAAGTCAAGGTATTCAATATAGGAATCCGAAAAAGCCTTTTCCGTTAGTATGGTTAGTTTAGGCGCATAAAAATTTTTTAATTTATGCGTCTGAGCAAAATGTAAGTGTCCTGTCATTGTGGTAAGTTCGGGGAAATAAAGTTCCTCAACCACAAACGCATGAGAAAGAGCACTTGTGCTCAATTCTTCAACTTTTGGCAGATTAATATATTCTGCATTATGAAGACCGGTAAGTCCCATATTACCTACATATGTAACATTCGGCAGGTCAATTCCAATTGTAAATGTCAAATTGGCAAATCCACCTTTTTCGATTCTCTTTAATTTGTCATTATATACCGAGGGCAGACTACTGCAGTTACCAAATCCATATTCACCAAGTTCTTCCACCTGAGAGATATCCACTGTATCAAGATTAACGCATAATCTGAATGCCCAGTCATCAACAACTTTCATGTTTTCACAGTAAACGGCAGTAAGTGATTGACAGTTATAAAACGCCCATGGTCCTATATAGGTTAATGTATCTGGAAATTTTACCATTGCTATATCGGAAGCGTAGAATACATTTCTTCCTATTCCCGTCACGGCAATTCCACCTATAGTGTCGGGAATAGTGAGGTAGTTATTGTTACCGTTGTAGTCCGTTATGATACCGTTTGTGTCTATAATAAAGTTTTCCTCCGGGTCGGTTACGGTTATATAATAGTCCGCAACCACCTGCAGACTCTTCAGTTTATCGCCGGAATAAGCACAGGCGTGTACTCTTGTTACCTTGTCTATAACGATAGGCCCTGTATAAAGAATACCTGTTACTTTTGATGCCCTTGAACCGTCAAGTGTATAATATATTTCGGCGTTTGGATCGCTGCACACGATCTCTATCGTTACACTGTCTGAATATCTGCCGCTTTCTACCGTGAATTCAGGCGGAGTCGTTCTATCCTGGTTGTATTCTGTTATTGTGCCAATATAAAGAAATTGATAAGTATCATATTTGTCTTTTAGAACGATTGCATTATCTTCTAATGTGGTACAAACTTCTTCACTATTTAAGTTAGGATCTCGTGAAAGAAGCATTGCGGCTGCTGCAGCAACAAACGGACAGGCCATTGATGTTCCGCTTAAAGTTTCATATCCATTATCCATATATGTGCTATATATGGAAACACCCGGTGCCGCCAGATCTACAAGGCTGCCCCAGTTGGTCCAGTAAGGCAAAGTATAATTATCACCGGATTTTCCTAATGCCATAACGGTTATGCAACTCTCAATTCCGGCAGGGCAATAGTCTTCAGCAGGCTTACCCTTATTGCCGGCGGCAACACAAACAGATATTCCTTCATCTACGGCTAACTCAACAGCACTTTCCATTGCTCGACTCGTACCTTTGCCGCTTAAACTCATATTGATAACATTTACGCCATCAGCAACCGCGTATTCAACTGCAATTGCTGCATTACTTATGATTCCAACACCTTCACTGTTAAGAACCTTATATCCTTTAACTTTAACATTTGAGGTAGTATTATCTACAACTATGCCGGCAACATGAGAACCGTGGCCTTTGTCATCATTTTCATCGTTTTCATTGCCTGAAGAACTGATATTGTAGTTAGAGCGAATGACTCTGTCTTTCAGGAACTCGTGGTCGTAATCTATTCCCGTATCAATGATTCCAACAACGATCTCAGGCAGTTGATCAACAGACGGCAGATAGTCGATGTAATCATCAACGCCAATTGCCTCACTGCCCCAGGAAAGGTGGTTGCCGTAGTTGATACCCATATTTTCATCCGCGGCAGTTGTTTCCACCTCGTCATATTCTGCGGCGGAAACTACAAGGTCGGGTTCCGCATATTCTATGCGGTTTTGTTTTTCGTAATATTCCTGCGCCGCCTTTGCACTTTCCTCGCTGTCAAACTGAACGATGTGCAGATCGTCATATCCCTCAACTATGGCAACGGAATCAAGCGGGTCAATATCGTACTTTGATTTAACGATAAGTCTTTGCGTTTGGTAGGGCTGGGAAAGCGTTACGGTATCATCATCAATATCCACTTCAAAGCCGAGGTCTTCGGCTGATTCCTTATTGAGTGTATCTGAGGATAGATCATTAGCGGAAAAAGTTGATATGCTCTGTTCTTCTTCGGGTATAATTTCGTATTCCGCTAAGCCGTCAACGGGTATTTCAAAATCATCTTCTGTAACAGTAGCGGTCTCTTCGTCCTCAACAGAGAGCGGCACTGCCTCGCCGCCGACATGGCAGAACGCACTGCCGTCCTCTATTGTGATCTCAGGTATATATTCGCTGTCATATTCTTCTGTTAAAGCGTTCAGTTGCGCCGAAAACTCGTCAAGCGAGATCTCAGGAGTGCTGCTTGCGGCGTATACCGTTATCGGCAGGCCCGCTATTACCACGCATATGGACAATATTAGTGAAATGACTTTTTTCACAAACAACACTCCTTTCAAAATCAGTTTTTAATTATAAAATCGTTTTTTAACAGTTACCAAAGGTATGTTCCGTATTTCTGTTGTGGCAGCATATTTTCCGTATTCCAAAATTTTGACAAATCGGAATCGACTTGCTTAAATGGAAGAACTATATCAGCGGCATTATTAGTAATGATGTTACTATTGACTGTATTGGTGCCTGTAGAAGGATCAACATTATTTACAGGATCATTCTCACAATATGAATACAAATTCGTGCACATAACAGAATCAGAACCAGTATCCAATACCGAATTCGGGCTTATAAATCTGCCGAGATAAGGCTCATAATACCTGGATTCAAGATAATACAGGCCACTCTCAATATCATATACCGAATCTTTGTATGCAAGAGGATTTAAAAGCATAAGATATCTGTATCCATCAGCATTATTCAAAGACATAACGGCACCATTGTTGTCATATCCATATGAAACAAGTTCTTTGCCATTTTCATCAATTATGGCTGTTATAACATTATCTGCATCTTTCATGTAATAGAAAGTGTTCGTTTCATTAACGGCGTTTCCGTCTGCGTCTTCCGTTTTATTTACGACCAGACCATAGGCATTGTTATTTTCATCATAGAGAATAACAATACTATATTTGCCGCCGCCATTACCGTGAGTAACATTTCCTTCATCAAACAGAGTTCCATTGCAGTCAACATTAATGCCGGCAAGCAGTCCGTCTCTCCAAATATAATCAATATCCGCTTTTGCAAGAGTTGCCTCTTCTTCGGATATTCCTAACGCGGAAAGAATTGAAGTTGGTATACTGTCCAAAGACAAATTGATGGTTTTATTTGTTCTGAGATTATTATCATCATATTTATAGTCGAACAGATCAACTGAAATTGGATATGAGACTAATGGTAAATCCGTTAATGAAATATCTATATTGCCGGTAATATTCGTTAAAGTAGAACCTCTGGACCAGTTCAAATCAACGCCAGAGAAACGAATTGTTCCAACCCCGTTCGCCATTTCACTAGTAAGATCTTCTGTTTCTACTTTACTTATATTACCAAATTCATCATAAGAAATATTAAAATCAAAATCCTCGTTATTTATATTTCTTAATGTAAAACCGGTAAGGAGATTTTTTAAAGCAGTATTCGATTCAGAATCATATGAAAGGTCGATATACGGTGTAAGTTCATCGGAATTTTCGTAAACTTTTATTATATTGCCATATTTATCATATTCAAATAAAGTACCAGTACCGCCCATTGCCATTCCGGCTTCATTACAAGCATTTAAAACTATGGATTCAACATCAAATATGTCTCCACCGGAAACTGGGGATACCGTATATGACAAAGTTTTCCCATTGGCATAATAAAGATATCTGTATTCTTCGATGACTTCCTTATTCCCGTTTTCATCTACTGAGTAGTATGTTAAGTACCTTACAAGATCTGTAGAGTCTACATCTGTGTCTATTTCCTCTAATTCATTTCCGGTAATAATATTACTAATACTGGATATCGCTTCGTCCATTTCTTCTTCATTTTCATAATATGTATATTCCCGGAGAATATATGACGATGTGCCTTCAGCCTGAATCTTTTCCGAAATAACTCTTCCGAAATCATCATATTCTGTTGATATTACAGTTTCACTGTTGTTGACAGTAGATGAAAGTTGTGATGTACTATCGTCAGAGGTTTTGCTGATCTTTACAAAATTATTTCCTATCTGCTCAAGTAAATTTCCATCTTCATCATAGCCGTAAACATGGATAACATTTCCGTCCATATCCTTTACGGAAGTTAAACCATCCTGATATGACTCAATTGTGCCGGCTATGTTATTTTTTTTGCCGTAACAAGTGCCGTTGTCATAATAGTAGTAACTGTATGAAAGCGTGTCACCGTCTGCATTGTTAGTATCATATTTATATATAATGTTGCCTTCATCATCATATACATAATTGATTTCCTGACCGTTAATATATTCGATGGAATTAATTCTACGATAATCAGTTCCATCATATATATAATGAACATACGGGTCATCCATGTCATTAATATATATGTTTTCCAAATTACCCCAATTATCATATTCAAAGGCATAAGTATTGAACGGAACGAACTCATCATCCTCAATATTGCCGGTTTCAATTTTATCCAACCTGTCGCCGGAATATGTATACTGGACCTTCATAGTATATACTTCAGGTGACTGAGACTCTCTGTCATTGAATTGAATGTATTTATTCTCGAATTCACTAATGATGCCAGAGAGATTGTTAAAGTTGTCATACTCGTAGTCGACTGTGTTACCGTTAGCATCAGTTACTCTTGCTACATTGGCAAAATAGTCATACTCATATGTTGTCCAGCGTCCAAGAGGCGTCAGTTCTTTGGTGAGAAGAGATCCGCTGTTGCCGTATTCGAACTTGGAAACAATATCTCTTGCTACATCATCTACTGTAGCTGTTTCTGTTATACCGGTAATATTGCCGTAATCATCATATGTGTATGTAGTTTCTGCCAAAGAATGGTCTGTATCTTCATTTGAATCTTTAACCGACACTGTAGTTTCGCCTGTGGTTATCGCAATCATATTACCGTCTTCATCGTATTCAAATTCGGAAGTAAACAATTCATCTTTTGCAAGTGAAACGCCGTCAAATAGCGCATATCCCATCTGATAATCGTAATTAATTACAAATTTCAGAGCCGAATATGTATCTCCTGCGTGACCGAAGTCAGCGGGCAGAGTAATCTCGTCTTCAAGATACTGCCAATCTGAATAATATGTTGAATAGGTATTTTCGGAAAGCAGTTCTTGACTGCTGCCGTCAGCGGAAACAGCATATACGGAAAATCCGAGTTTTCTGTTTGTGCCGTCTTTTTCAGGTATAGCGTTCACTGCCTTTATCCAGCCGCCGTATGTATACTTAGTTCCTTCCGAGGCAGTGATAGATACTGTCTGAGAAATAGAATTTTCCGCTGAAAAATCGCCAGTAATTTTCAATCTGTTATTATCCGCGGTTGAAATAACAGCGTCTTCAGAAACAACGGAACTATTTGCATTTGTTGACCAGCCATTTAATAAGTCAGCAAAATCACTGTTGCTAAGAAGATTAACATTAGTTAGATAGGGTGACTGCTGAACATACATATTATCGATATATATTGCGGTTTCTGCTGATGAAGTGCTGTTATCAACAGATACTGACACATTTATATATGTACTGTCCTCAGTATCAATAGTGCAATACACTTGCTGCCAACCTTCCGCATTCTGCGCATTTGCAGTTGTAAATATTCCACTTGAGTCTCCGTTTGTAAGAGTCAGCGATGCGTTAGCGGATGCCGGCTGGTTAAGCCACATTGAAACTGTGTATGTGGAATTCTTTTCAAGCCCGTTTATCTTATTCGTATAAACAGCGTTGACTTGCGCCGGAGTTGTAAGTTTAACGGATGAGTTTCCGTTGAACTTAGCATCCGATGAAATGCCAACATAACCGTTTTCCGTATTGAAGAAACTGTCTTTATTGCTTTCAAATCCGTAAAAATCAGCAATATTTCTTGCGCTGTTTCTTGTGGCAGATACTTTTGAAATAAGGTCACCGTTATACTGGGCAAATACTGCGTTTCCGTCCTGATCAATAACAGACATAAGTTTTCCGCTTAGGTCAAAATATTCAGTGTATGTATTTGTTCCGTCAGAAATAGTGGTAGTATTTGCTCCGTAACTGAATGTTAGATACTCACCGGCAGTGCTGTCAGTCGAATATTCCTGAACTTTAATAACTTGATCATTGTCATTGTAAGTGTATTCATATGATAAATCTGTTTGGTTAGTTATTTTAGTGATATTACCAGAATTTGCATAGTCATAAGTTATATTTTGTATTGGATAACCTGTATCATCTTCATTTAAATCTATCGATAAACTAACGCCATTATCCGTATAGTATGAAGTTAACTGTCCGACACCTTCACAATCTTGCTTATTTACACTTTCATCGTCAAAATCAGGAAAACTTGCCAAACTATTAATAATACCATCGGCATAACCAAATTCTGTATATCCAACTTCATCTGCTATTTGTGTGATTTTATCGTCAGCATATGTAACTGTAACAGTTGAAGAATTTGCATCAGGATTTGCTTTTGCATTTTTTGTTGTACTTTTCTCTACAAGAGCAAAGATGCGATCTTCAATATTTTTTTCGCTGTTTTCCGAAATCACTGCCGATGAATAAGACTCATTAACAACACTGCTATCTTGAGTGTATGAAATATTTATTAAAGTTTCTTCAGAATGATCTATAGTATATTTTTCGCCATCAGAAATATACTCTTTAGTGCCGTCACCATAAGTCAGTACATATTCTGAATCGTCATTGACACTGTCAACCATCAATGTTTTATAATAATTAACGGAAACATTATCACCAAGCCAACTGCCTTCAGGAGTGTTTACTCCTTTGCCCATATAGAATGTAAGATCACCCATAGAACCGTTGGAACTGAAATCAGTTCTCTCTATAACGAGGTTACCGGTATAATCATTTACATAAGCGGTTCCTGCTATGCCGGCATTCTGAATGTGAAACTGAGAGTTTGAATCAAGCCCACCAACTGTATTGTATTCCAATGAAAGATACGGTGTCCTGTTTGCATAAATAGTATACTCACTGGAAGCAATCGTTGTCTTAAGAGTTCCGTCAAGAGCTTTAAGAACAAGGATCCTGTTAAGGTCATTATTTTGATACCACTTATTTGCCAAGTTGGTTATATCAAAGTAAATCTGATTTGGATTTTCAGGTGTTATCTGAAGATCAATAGCCACATCTGTTGGCTCGATCTTGTTATTCCAATTAACTTTTGAGATATAATCGTCATTAACCTGCGCATCTTCGGGAAGTGCATACATTGCCAGACTGTATGGGTCGTATACATCCGTTGTAGTAAACAGATTAAGTGTGCAATTCGTTATCTTAGCGTTATCAGGAAGTTCGGGGAGAGTCTTAATGTTATAATATCCCCAACTTTGTGATGATGAATTCTGAACCGCTACAGTTGTCATTGTAGATTTATTCTTTGTTTTGGTAGTAGTCGTAACAAATGTATCCTCAATATTCTGATTTGCCTTATTGCTTACGATCGTGACTGTCGGGTCAATATTTACAGGATAAGTCGTATCCTCATCTGTAAGCCATGTGTAATCCGGAGAATAGGTAAGGATATATCCGTTTTCACTTTCCTCAAAAGACACATTTATACTTTCACTGACATTATCGTTAGCGTCCACCATATAAGGCGCTGCTATAATGAATACTTTATTGCTGTTATCATCAACAACCGAAATGGAATTGTCATCATTCAAAACAGCGGACATATCGGCCGTATCAAGTTCATACTGAATGGCATAATCTTCATCAGGCACATCGCTGAGAATAATGTTCTCCTTAAGTGAATTCGGCTGAACATTATATTCAACATCTGTGTCAGGCAAAACATCAGCATAAGTGATGCCTGAAGTCAAAGAATTTATATTACTTTCTGCGTATGCCACACTTTCCGCATCAGTTTTATCAACATCAGTTTCATCATTGCTGATTACGGTGCCGTTGCTTGAGTTTACATCATTGAGCAGTTTGAAACTGATGGTGTTGTCTTCATAATTAAGTTTAATCTCGGAATCGTCTGTATATTTTTCAGGCAACTCAACATTATATGCATTTGCTGTATTGGTTAAAACGGAATTGTCTGCATCCGATTCCACAAGAGTGTTGTCTATATCCTTAAGTTCCCCGTCTTCTTCATAGTGCATAGGTACGGCTGTTGAAATAACAACATTAGTACCTTGAGATGTTTCATAAGTTTTAGAATACAGATCGCGCGATTCTTCAACTTCTGAAACCTGAATATCATCTGAATCTTCCGTTTCAGCAGCGTATGTGCTTATCGGGAACACTGTTGTTATCAAAACAACAGCAAGAAGAGCGGAGATAAATTTCTTACCGTTTTTTATCATATACACATCTCCTCAATTTTAATTAATATTTCCATATATTGATTCGAATACACTTTGAGGTCCTTTATCCGAATCAAATCCTTGATTAAAAGAGTAAAATTTTACAACGGCTCCATATTCATTTTCATTACTTTGAATATATATATCGGAACCGTTTAAAAATACTTTTCCGAATTCCTGCTTGGCGTCCTCATCTTTATATGTAATTGAAACAGTGCCTATTTCATCTAAAGACAAAGATGTTGCAAGCGGTTCGGTAGCCGTTTCAGCAGATTTCAGTATTTCAAGCGTTTCATTATCAACAGAAACTTCATATTCGCTTCCGAAGATGTTGAAATATATTCCGGATATATCGGTATCCGGTGTTTTGCTTTCCGAAGTATCAACTGCTGCAGATGTCGAATCTGTATCGACATCCGTTGTATTTTCGATATCAGTGTTCGTTTTAGAGCATGCGCTACACACTAATAACAAAATACATAAAAACAAAATTGTAGCCTTTTTCATAATCATCCTTTCTTAAATCTTTTTTGCACTAGATATTTATAAATTATCATATGGAAAACGGAAATTGTTAAAAAATGCAAAAATACTATCATTTTGATACAAAAAAACATCACTTCCATGAAAAGAAGTGATGTCATAAACTATATTTGATTGAAATCAACCCGAAATGTTGATGTTGTTAAATATGATGTTAAAGTGAAAAGTTTTATCGCTTTCATTATAATTCCAATCACAGATACCGGCGTACTTTTTAGCGGATTTTTCTATACTTTTTAATCCGTATCCGTGAATTGCTTTATCTTTTTTTGTGGTAATCAATTTTTCACCCTGCGATTTAGGAGCAGCAGATGTACTATTTACTACACTTAAAATAACGAAATTTTTTTCTTTTCTTGTTGTAAATCTTATAAAGGCACCATCTGAATCTTTTGCTGCTTCAACAGCATTATCAAGTAGATTAGAAAGCATAGAGGTTAAGTCATTGCCCGCTATAAAACTCAAATTTGAACTTCTTATATCAACCGTAAAATTTATATCATTATTTTCGCAGATATGTGAATATTTACTTAAAATAAGATCAAGCATTTTATTCTTGCTTTTGCCTATGTAATTAAATTCATCAAATTCAGGTTCTATCTTTGAAAGATACTGCTTTACATCATTAATATTCTGCATGGAATTGATCACAGCAAAATGATGCTTGATATCGTGAACCAATATGCGCTGGTCGTCATTTTTCTTTTCCAACAATTCATAAAAGGTTTTATTTATTTCATTTTTTTGGTTCTCTGCCTGCAAAGTAACAAGTTCTGCTTCTTGCTTTTGGATTCTTTGGTTGATAATAAATATTAAACAGCAAAATACAAGTGAAACCATACTTATTACGGCAAAGATTATGTGCAATTTTTCCGAAAACTGATAAATTGTTGATGTATATAGAAAAAGCGCAAGCATGACAGTGATGATGATCGGATACAAAAATAAGGCAAAATTTTTCTTAACCTCTTTGGAAACATTATTATTTTTATAAGAAAACAATATTGATATCAGTTTGCTTACCATCAGATAAAGCACTTTGCTTATAATTCCGATTATGATCAATGCTGATAAACTATCCCTATAAGCGTCTAATGGAATATTGAGGATAAATGAGGAAATTGCCTGAACAATTGCTTCAGTTAAAAACATTAAAGCAAGAAGTATCGAAGAGTGAAAAAGTGCGCTTAAAAATGTAATGTTCACGCTCAACATTGCATAAATGATATTAATAACCAAAAACACGAATAAATTAATTAAAACATTATTGCTGCCCATAATATTGATTATAAAAGCAAAAAAATATAAGGCACAGCATATCAGTATTGAAATCCACGGTTTAAGCTTTTTCTCATAATTATCAGAAAAATACATAAAAGCAATGAACGCTTCAACAATATATATGAACAGGAAAAATAAATTTGATATCATAGTCAGTCACCCATAAGTTTCATGAATTTCCGTTTAAATTCCGCTCTTTTGGAATAAGCAATAGGGATGGTGTATTTATTGTCGAGAATCACGTATTCTTTGCAAAAATAAGTAATGAAATTTGTATTAATTATATAACTGTTATGTGGAATTTCAAAATAAGATTTATTTAATCTCGCTTTCCAAACCTTGATTCCGTCTTTTGAAAGATAATCATGCTCCTTTGTATGTATTTCGGTTTTTCTGCCCTGGATCTCTACAAAAATTATATCTTTGCAGCGAACAGTTACAACGCCTTTATTATCATCTTTTAAATAAAATTTAATTTCGGTATTATCCACTTTGGAAACGGCTCTGTCCATTCCTTCGTAAAACCGCTGACTGTCTATTGGTTTATCAAAAAATCTGGTAATACCAAGGTCAAGAGCTTCATCAAGATATTGATTATACGCAGTTACATAAATCAGAACTAAATCGGGATTCTCATTTTGTAGTTTTCTTCCTACCTCAATTCCGTTTATATCTTTCATTTCAATATCCAAAAATGCAATGTCGAACACAATTTTGCTTGATAAAATATCTGCACCGGAACAGAATTCATATATTTCAAATGTTAATCCGTGCTCTGATGAATATTGTTTAAGATGTTTTCTGATGTCATTTATAAATTCCTGCTCATCATCACATATTGCAATAACCAAATAATCATCTCCAACAAAAAATGCTGTAACTCTTCAAATAGAGTTTACAGCATTTTCATTTCATTTGTCAAATATATTATTTGTTTCTTTGAGCACAAAATGCAGACATAGCATAAATAAGTTTTTTATCATCTTCAGAACATAGTTTTATATTATCAATAATATTTGAATCTATATCTTTTCGAATATTTCCAAGCAAAAAATAATCAGGAGTAACATTATAAATATCACAAAATTCAGCAATTAAGTCTAAATTAATCTTTCTTTTGCCTGTTTCTATATTAGATACATATTTATCGGTAACACCAATAGTTTCAGCTACTTCTTTTTGTGTCAATTTAAGTTCTCGTCGCCTTTGACCTACTCTAAATCCGATATTTCTATAGTTTATGTCCATAATTATCACCAATAAAATTTTATCATTTGGTAATTAAGAAATAAACGCACATATAAGTATATAATATAACATATAAGTAGATATTTATCACAAAATGTGATAGTGTAAACTAATTTGTTTGATTATGCATTTTTTGTTCATTGTATAAAAGTGTTTTTGCAGATTACTTGAATTTTATAAAAATATTTGCTATTTTAAAAATGCACTAGAAATAAAGTGAAGGAGTATTAATTATGAATAAAAAAAGAGCAGTTTCTATCCTTGAAAAGATGGTACATTTTTCATTAAGAGGAAATGCAAACAGTACAACTTGTGGTTCGATTTTTCAACCCAAAGCGCCTGCCGAACTTAAAAAGTTCAGCAAAATAGAAAATGATAAATAATTTGTCAACGCGCATAACGGAGAAATTAATTTCTTCTAATATTGTCAAGCAAGAAGATAGAGATTTATATATCTATGGTATATTTATGCTTCTGTCTCAGTTAATGTTTATATTATTAACTGTTGTTTTTGGATTAGTATTAAATTGCGTTATTGAAAGCATTGTTTTCTATATTGCATTCCAGTTCATTAGGAGGTATGCCGGCGGATATCACGCAAAAACGGAAGCAAGATGTGAAATCATGTCAACTCTTTCTATATTTGCGTGCTTAGTCATTATTAGACTGTCTGATTTGTATGGCTTTGATACAGTATTGCTCTGTTTAGCAATCGTTGTAGCGATATCAATAGCAGTATTTTGCCCGTTGGATACCCCTGAAAAGCCGCTGTCAGAAAAGGAATTTAAGTATTTTCGCAAGATATCATGGGTAATACTTTTCGTGATAACTGGAACCATTGTTATTTCTTATTTCTTTAGATTTAATGTGTTATTTGCTCCATGTTGTATGAGTCTGATCCTCGAATCGATTCTCATCATTGCAGGCAAAATAAAACAAATAACAAATATTAAGAAAATGAAAAGTAAATAAGTTTGTAAAAAAAGAAGCTTGGCGAAAAGTCAGGCTTCTTTTTTTGTAGATAAATATAAAATTGCTTTTTAAAATAATATGGCTATGCTATATAGCCAAGTATCCCTGATCTTCGATTTGATTATAAATATGAATAACCAAATCGGAGGTCAAAATATGAAATATACATATGCGTTTTCAGATGAAGAAAACACTATAGAAATAAATAAAAAATGGGCCGGTATATTAAATGAATTTGATAAAACCGAGCAGAGCAATGATCGTTCGGAACTTAGACGGAAAATTTCTTTGGATGCTGATAATGCGTATAGTTCATGGCTGGAGGTGACAGATCCGTCAATAGAAAAAATTATAAACGGTGAAAGTGATCTAACAAATGAAGAGCGTTTGCATATTGCCATCAATAAGCTTAAATCCAAGCAGAAAGCATTGATAAAAGCTATCTACTTTGACGGCGTTTCAGTCAGTGAATATGCGGCGAAAGAAGGAGTAAAACCGTCAGCAATTTCACATCGTTTGCAAACGGCTAAAAGAAAATTGAAAAAACTTTTCTGAAAAATCCTCATTTTTTGCTGATTTTCTGGCTATAGGTGAAGGGGTTAATTTTTTTTGACCCGATGAACATTGAAAATTGAATATCCTTACAGTAAATACTTTCCCGTTATTGTTTCTGACGAACAGGGACAAGCAGACTAAGTACAACAATGGCTTTTGTGGGCTCTTTGTTTGTTGGCTTTAAACTGCCGGCGGTTCCGGCAGGGGTGTGCGATGACAGATAGCGGGGATAATGATACTTCTGTCCAGTCAAAAGTCGAGCGTGATAAAACCGTCGCAACCAAAGAGGGCAGCCCGGAGAGAACCTCGGGGTGGTGAGATTCCAATGATAAGACTAACCGGTCTTAGTTTACTGTATGCCCGCCAGTCAGGGGCGCCGTGGGCAAATATGACTTACACGCAAAACAACCAATTGAGATGCAGATATGATTATATAATGATTTAATATATAAATTATGCAAAATTATAATTCATATCTGTATCTCCTTTAATTTAAAAAAGAGGATTAATAGTATGAAATATAAAGAATACAAAGATATGCCAATGTTTCTGTCCATCAGAGATGTTGCGGAAACCGTAGGCTTGTCCGTTTCGCGAATATATGATATTGCTAACTCGGATAAAAATTTCCCTGTTGTTATTTTGGGAAGACGAAAAGTGGTTCCCCGTGATGAATTTCAGGCATGGATCAAGGCAAGTGCCAAAGGTTGTTCACGATATTAACCGTTTACATTTTTATCTGGACTTTCAGAAACTTGTATGGTATCGTTCGTGTTGATAAGGAGATGATCATATGGCCAAAAGAGCCAAAGGAAGCGGAACTCTTCGTAAAAGAGCAGACGGTAGATGGGAAGGCCGTATCGTAATAGGTAAAGACGAAAACGGCAAAACAAAGTACAAGTCTGTAATGAGCACCAAGAAAATAGAGTGCCAAAAGAAATTAGATCAGTTAATTGCAGAAAAAGAAACAATCGAACAAAACAAGGTGTGCAGATACGGCAATTGCAGCAATCCTACTGTTGAAGAGTGGAATGAGATTTGGATCAACAATTATTGCAAAGGCTATTTGAAAGAAAAAACAGTGAATGGCTATGCAAATGTTATTAAAAATTATATAAATCCTTTCCTCGGTGATTTTAGGCTAAAGGATCTCACAAAACTTGTTTGTCAGCAGTATATTATGGATGTATACGAGCACGGCAGAGTGCATAAGAAACGGGAAAGCGATTTGGATGAAGGGCTAAGTTCACGAACAGTTAAATCCATAAAAATCGTTTTTCATGCATCTCTTCAAAAAGCGGTTGAGGAAGAAATCATAGTGAAAAATCCGACAGATAAACTGAATCTGCCAAAGGGCAGAGAAAGGGGTATGAGAACTCTTACAAAAGAAGAAAGCAACCGTTTGCTTGAAGAAGCGTATAACAGCGGTTGCTTTGAATTTTATTATCTTGAATTAACAACAGGTTTGAGACTCGGAGAGATATTGGCTCTTGAGTGGACTGATTTAGATTCAAATAATCAAACGATCACAGTCGATAAGCAAGTTCAACGGATAAACGGTGTTCAGAAAGTAGAAACACCGAAAACAAGACAATCTATTCGCACAATAGCAATAAGTAAAGGTTGCGTTAAAGCTCTCGAAAAATTAAAAAAGCAGCAGGCGAGAGGGACAAAACTTATGTTTCCGTCTCCGGCAACCGGTACTTACAGAGATAAAAATGCTGTGCTGAGGCAACTTAAAAGAATGTTGAAAAGAGCAAATCTTCCTAATGTGCGGTTCCACGATTTAAGACACACGTGCGCTACTATTGCACTTGAAGAAGGTGTTGATATTAAAACGGTATCTGCGATGCTTGGGCACACGGATTGCGGTTTTACTATGAATACTTATGTTCATGCTACCAAGAAATTAAAAACAGGTGCTGCTGATAAAATGGAAACGGCATTTTCAGCAAGTTACAGCAATGTAATGGGTTGTTAAATGACGATTCAAAAGATTATATAATGCGAAATAAGTGGTCAATAAGTGGTCAAACCCCACATTGAGAATATATACAAGTGGGCAAAAGAAAAATCCCTGAAACCAAGTGATACCAACGGTTTCAAGGATTTTTTATTTGGTACGCCGGAAGGGATTCGAACCCCCGACCTTCTGGTTCGTAGCCAGACACTCTATCCAGCTGAGCTACCGGCGCATGCGAAACACACATAAACATACCTATGTATATTTAACGCTCAAATAATATACCACATTGCAAATAAAAATGCAAGAGTTTTTTGCTTAAAACAGGTTAAGTTTTGCTTTTTGCTTCGCTTTCTTTCTTTTCTATGAATGTTTCCAGTATATCTCCTGCAATTTTGCAAAGCTCGGGGCAGGGGCGTTTCTTGTAATATTCCGGTGTGCGCGTGTCGGGAACGGGAGGGGAGACTTTGCCGCTTGCAATGCCCAAAAGTTCCCGGCATACGATGGATCCGTTTTGCTTTTTGAATTCATTTGCCACTTCCTGCACCATGGCGTATACGCTGGCTTTGCCTTCATCGCCATACAGCGTGGAAAGCACATAGGTCATTCCGGATACGGTGCCGCAGACTTCCCGGAGCCTGCCCATTCCGGCGCCGAAACCGATCGTCTGCCTCTCAACCAGCGCGGGATCAAGCCCCATTTTATCGCAAAACGCAAGCGCAACGGACTGTGAACATCCTCTGCCTGTGCAGAAGTATTCTTTTGCTTTATCACCCCTGCTCATTTGGCTCAGTACCTCCGGTAGGTTCGTTCTGTTCCGGCAGCGGGGCAAAACGGGCAGTCAGATTTCGGTTTGAATCCACGCGGATTGTGTATCTTGTTGCGGACGCAACCTGCGCGCCCGTGTCATTATCATACCATCCGGTAAACTGATATCCGGTGTCCGGCGTGGCGGTCAGCGTTATCCTTTTTCCGGATTCAAAAGTTCCGTCTCCTGAAACGGAACCGTTGCCGTCAATATCAACGGAAATGGTATAACGCGCAACCGTTGTGGTTGTTGTGGTGCGCTCGGTTGTTGACTCCGTTGTAGATTCCGTTGTTCTTTCCGTTGTCCGGTTTCTTGTTGTTTTTTCCGTTTCCGTCTCGCTCAGATCGGAAGTAACGGTAACAGAGGGATTGGTTGTAGTTTCATCATCGTTATTTACCACGGCGGCAACGATGATGCCCACGATCATGGCAACCAGGATCACTGCCAGCACGATGATAATGATAATGCTTTTTTTGTTTTTTGCTTTTTCGTCTTCTGCGCTGTCTTCCTCATAGGCATCGGATTCATCAGGCTCATCCAGTTTGTGCGCGGGCTGGTTATCCGGATCATCCTCTTCCGGCACGATCTGATCATTGTCGTCAAACAAAGGGGATCCGCAGTTTTCGCATATGTATCTGCCTTCCTGATTATCAAAGCCGCAGTTTTTGCATCTCATATTTTACATACCTTTCTATAGATTTCAGTTTAACAAAGCAAGTATAACACAGAAAAAACAAAATAACAACTGCTTATTCTGTAAAAGAAATGATAATAATTTTTGCTAATTCCGTTTTTTGGTATTGACTTTTTGTCGATTTTATAATAAATTAGAGTAGTAGCAAATTGATTATGCTTAGTTCGTACTGAAAGGGGTACCAAAGTAATGAAAAAAACAATTAAAGCAATTCTCTGTGTTGTTCTCGTTGCTGCTTTCGTGCTTTCGCTTGCAGGTTGTGCGAAATTAAATTACGTAACAAACGGAACGATACAGGCAATCAAAGAGGTTCAGGACGGCACTTGGAACCAGACCGATGAGGGCGAAGGCGAAGATGCCGGCGCTGCAACCACAATCGAACCGTTTGTTGCAGGTACATACGGCGGTATTGAGTTTGCTGATGAGGCTTCTGTTGTAAACTATTATGTTCAGGCATATAACAACACGAAATCTCAGACTGCAAATTATACCGATGCAGACGGCAATGCGGTTTCTTACTATGCGCTTCTTGGTGAAGAAGATCTTCAGATCGGTAAAGTTCTGATCGAAGGTCAGGAAAACTCCGTAATCAACAATCTTGTTCCCACCATTGTAGGCGGATTGTTCTCAAAGAGCACTTACGGTCTTCCTCCGTGCAACAACAGAGATCCGCTGCTTGATAATTCAAACGGTGACGCTTCCAATCCGGGTCAGTTTGATTTCAGACAGTCCTATTTCACACCGGAAGACTGCCAGGCTTGTAACGTAGTAGATAACGGAGACGGTACAATTACCATCACCATCCAGCCGAAAGAAGGCTCCATGTCCATGCGCGGCGAGGATTCCCAGGGCAGATTCTTTGAAGTTCTCGGCGATATCGGCGCTACGGTAGATTCTATTTCTCAGCTTTCTTGGGCAAGCGGCACAACTGCTGAAAACTGCCTTGTTAATTACTCCGGCGGTACCGGAACCATTAAAATAGATACGGCAACCAATACGGTTGTAGAGGCTGATTATCATATGGCCGTTCAGGTTTCCGTAAATCACGCAAACGTGCTTGTTATCAAAGACAAGAGCGCTTCTATCGATATTTCTTATGATATGCATTATCCTGCATCAGATGAGTATCTTATGGAAGCAAAAGGAATCACAAGAGCGTAAGCATATAAAGCATAATTTAATTTGAATGAAACCCAGGGCCGCCCGTTAGGGCGGCTCGTTTTTATGCCGGCATTCAGCAGGACTGCCGCCCCGGCATTTTGGGAAACACTTACAATATCTCGATTTTGTTAAAAGAAAATTCAATATATTCTTATTGAATAATATGAAGTATTATGTTATGATTATCTCAATGCCGCGGGAATGCCGGGCATATATAAGGAACAGGAGAATAAATTATGAGCGAACAGATCCCCAATATGGATTATGATGCGGATGAAGTGATCAATGATTTCAAATCCAAATTCAAATGGCCCAAAAAAGAGGAAGTGGATGTTGTGGTTAAACCGGAAAAAGTGTGGCTCAGGCTGCTTATTTCCGCTGTATTAACGATCATTGCGGGCGGAATCGTTTATTATATGATGTTGCCGGCGCTGAATTTTAAAGATGTAAATATGTATATATTCATCATGGTTCTCATCGTGCTGTTTATGGTGTTTTTTGCGCTTGCCTGCAAGGCAAACAAAAAGATAGAGCGCCGCGAATATATTAAGAAAAAATCAAAGGTGCCGGTGATTATTGCAGCTGTGCTTGTTGTGGTCATGGCGGTTGGCTGGCTCTGCGGTGCAACGATTTTCAGAGCGTCCTCTTATAACAAACTGCTGCCGGTTACAACCAGTGAATTTTCAACGGATTTTGAAAAACTCAGTGTGGACAGCGTTCCCCGTGTGGATGAATCCCGGGCGCTGACGCTTGCGGACCAGCAGCTTGGTTCTCTTTCCGAATATAAGAGCCAGTATGTGGTTTCAAACACCACTACGATGATCAATTATAATAACCGCCCGGTTCGTGTGGCATATCTGGAGTACGCCGATGTGTTCAAATGGTTCAATAATACCAAAGAGGGCGTTCCCGCTTATATGATTATTGACCTGATCTCGCAAAAGGTTACGGTTGTGAACTGCGTGGAGCAGTTTGGTTCCTGCATCCAGTACAGCCCCACGGAATTGTTTAATGAAAAACTGATCCGCCACATTCGTTTCCAGTATCCCACCGAGCTTTTGGATACCCCGAATTTTGAGATCAGTGACGACGGGCATCCTTATTGGATCACCCCGGTGCTGGATAAAACCATCGGCCTTTTCGGCGGAACGGATGTAAATGGCGCCATTATAACGGATGCGCTCAGCGGCGAAAGCGTGTATTATGATATTGAGCAAGTGCGTTCGGATGAATCCCTTCAGTGGATCGATGTGGTATATTCCGCAAACCTGCTGGTTCAGCAGTATGATTATTACGGCAAATTCCAAAACGGTTTCTGGAACTCCATCATTTTCCAGAATGATGTGAGCCAGGCGTCGCAGGGCAACGGCTATATCGCTATGGATGATGATGTGTGGATCTATACCGGCGTAACGTCTTCTGAATCCGATGCGTCAAATTTCGGCTTTATCCTCAGCAACCAGCGCACCAAGGAAACCAGATATTATGAAAACGGCGGCGCGATCGAGACCGCTGCCCAGCAGTCCGCGGAAGACGCGGTGCAGAACTACCAGTATGCCGCCACATTCCCGATTCTTCTGGATATTGAGGGCCAGCCGACTTACTTTATGAGCCTTTACGGCTCCAGTAACACGGTCAAGGGCTATGCACTTGTTAACCTGGCGGATAAAACCATCGTCGGCACAGGCATCGTGGATGAGATGAAGAGTGATGCCAAAGCGCTTAACGCCGCGGTTGAAAACTATATTCAGGCGCTGAAAGATAAAAACATTATCGGCACAGATATCAATGTAGATGAATATCTTGTGGACGAGACGGACGAAGATGCCGGCGGCACGGCACAGGAAACGCCTGCCGAAAACGGTAACACAGCGGCGCCCTCCGCGCCGGCAGCGGACGGCTCCCAGGTAACCGGAGAGGTAACCTCCATTCTGACTTCCGTAAATAACGGAAACACATATTATTACCTGCAGATCAACGGCACCTATTATTATATCAGTGTTGCAGACTGTATGGATGTTCTGCTCGTTCAGACGGGTGATACGGTAACGGTTACCGTTGGAAGTGAGGCAGACGGCGTGTTCGTTTCGGCTGCGGATGTTACTGTTTAAAGTTTTGAAAATCAGATAGAAGTAATAAAACACCGCTTAAGTGCTGCACTTAAGCGGTGTTTTTATATCATTCTTGTTTTATTCTGTATGGCTTTGTTATGCTTTTTTAAATATTATAAGTCATAACCGTTTGAAAGAACTGCGTGTTTAAGAATTGCCGGGAATAACCGGTTTCAAAGCCTGCCTTTTCAAAGGTTTCAATAAATCTTTTGGAAAAGGTTTCGTATACCAGCACAAAATTTTCTTCTTTGGCTTTCTTTTTACTTTCCTGAATGATTCGTTCTATCTCGCTTTCGGGCACTTCAGGCGCGGAATAGATCGTAAGAAGGCGCTTGCTCAATTGTTCCGGCACAACGATGTCAATAATGTTTTGCACCACTTCCATATGATTTAAAATGTTGTGGGAGTATTTGTTCATTTTTAATGAAAATCCGTGCTTGCCGGGAAATTTGTATGGAAATGCGTTGGGATCTGTAAGTGTGGCGGCAATGTTTTTACTGCTCGTTTTTATCAGTTCGCCGCGCGAATCCCATTTTTCAAGATAATATTGAAAGTATTTTATAATAAAATCCGCCCGGTTTGCCTTAACAGGGCATAAAAACATAAAAAGCGGGTCCTTAATAAACAGCCGCGCATATTCGCCCGGAAGCGCGGAAAGATTCAGTTGTATCTTGTTGTTTTCCATATTGTCCTCTCAGTTCTTGTCTATCGAATACTATATTAATACATAGGATCATGCCATGCAATATTATCGGAAAAAATTAACAAAATATACAAAAAGATCTTGCTTTCTGTGTTTTACTGTTTATAGGATAGCGGAGAGTTGTGCGAATTCCTGCATCGTGAAATTTTCCGCCCGGTCTTTTTCGTTTCTCCCGATCTCGGAAAGTGCCGCGCGCACCTGATCCTTTGGCAGATTCAGGGCGGACGAAAGGCTGTTTAGTGCCGTTTTTCGCCGTTGGGAAAATGCCGCTCTGATGATTCGGAAAAAACGCTCTTCATTTTCCGGTTGCACGGCGGGTCTTGTTCTGACGGATAGCCGGATCACTGCGCTGTCTACTTTCGGCTGCGGCATAAAGCTGCCGCGGCTTACTTCAAAAAGTTTTTCCGTTTCGGCATAATACTGCGCCGCAACGGTAAGCGCACCGCTTTCACGGGATCCGATCTCTGCACAGAGTCTGTCCGCAGCCTCTTTTTGCACCATAACTACAATCTCTCTTACCGGCAGCCTGCTTTCGATCAGTTTCATGATGATGGGCGAGGTAATATAATACGGCAGATTTGCGCATACTTTGATCTCTTTCATATCACGAAATTTTTCCTGCACAAGCGCGTTCAGATCTGTTTTCAGTGCGTCGCCTTTTACGATTTCCAGATTTGCGCAATCTGCAAGCGTTTCATGCAGTATCGGAAACAGGCGCTCGTCCAGTTCAATGCTGATCACTTTTCCGGCAACCGCGCACAGTTCTTTCGTCAGCACGCCGATGCCGGGGCCGATCTCCAGCACACCGGTTGTCTCATCTGCTCCAAGGCTTTGCGCCATGGCGGGGCATATGCTTTTATTTATGATGAAATTCTGCCCAAGTGATTTTGAAAACGTGAAACCATGCCTCATAAGCAGGTCTTTTATTTCTCTGTAGTTGCAAAGATCCATAAATGCCCCCGATACGGAATAGTAAACCTTTTGTGCATATGCATAAAAGGTTCATACTGCCTGATCCTGCTTTCCGGGATCACGGCATATTTTATCATAAAGCTCGTTTTTTTACAACCGCAAAATTTAACAGATAGCATCTTGATTTTAATTTTTTATAATGGTAGAATACATCTTACTGATTTTTCGCGCAGCGGTCTGTAATGATGCAGATCACGGGAATATTGTTTCGGAGGAATATATATGCTGAAAAAACTGGCATCCTATATGAAAGGGCTTTGGCACCTTGCGGCCATAAGCGCCCTTGGCATGATCATAGAAGCGATCTGCGAACTGTCGCTTCCGTCCATTGCCAGCCATATTTACAATATGGTAAGCACTACTTCGTCTCCGGAAGCAGTCCGAAAAGAGGTTATACTGTATGGTATAGGCATGTTTCTGCTTGCTCTGGTGGGCCTTGCAGGCGGCCTTGCTACCATGAAAGCGTCTTCTGTTTGCAGCCAGGATTTTGCGTTCCGGCTCAGGAATGACGTCTATAAAAAAATAAGCACGTTTTCTTTTAAAAATATAGATACCTTTTCAACGGCGTCTTTAACCACCAGGCTCACAAATGATATTACCATGCTGCAAATGGTGGTCATGATGGCGCTGCGTATTCTGGTTCGGGGACCGGCGCTATTGGTTGTGTCGGCGGCGTTTGCGGTTTCCATCAATCCAAAGATGAGCACGCTGCTGCTCTTTATTCTGCCCGTGCTGATCATTGTAGTGGTCTGCGTTTTGAAGTTCGGATTCCCGATGTTCCAGAAAATGCAGAAAAAGATAGACAACGTAAACCGGGTTGTTCAGGAAAACCTGATCGGCATGCGGGTTGTTAAGGCGTTTGTGCGTGAGGATCATGAAAAGGAAAAATTTAAAGCCGTTTCCGATGACCTTGCAGCGCAGGGCGCAAGGGCGTCCGGCCTTGTGGTTACCGTTATGCCCCTGATGATGCTCGTGTTAAACGCGGTTGTGGTCTTTGTGTATTACAGGGGCGGCGTAGACGCCAGCAACGGCGTTATGGATGTAAGCCAGATTTCTGTTTTTGCCTCTTATATCATTCAGGTTTTGATGAATCTGATGATGATTTCCATGATGCTCCTTCAGCTGGCAAGGGGCAAGGCGTGCGGCGACCGAGTTGTGGAAGTTCTGAATACCAAGGTGGATATCACAAACGGCGAAAAGGATTACATCCCGGATGCCGCGCACGCAAAAGGTAAAGTGGAGTTTCGTCACGTGAATTTCAAATATGATTCTTCCGATGCGGGAGATGATATCCTGCACGATATTACCTTTACTGCCGAGGCAGGGCAGGTGATCGGTGTTGTGGGCGGCACCGGCTGCGGAAAATCCAGCCTTGTCAATTTGATTCCGCGCCTTTATGACGTCACCTGCGGTCAGGTGCTTGTTGACGGCGTGGATGTCCGCGATTATGATATCAAAGCGCTGCGGGATATGATCGGCGTTGTGCTGCAGAAAAATGTGCTTTTTAGCGGCACGATCAAGGATAATATCCGCTGGGGCAAGGCAGACGCAACGGATGAGGAGATAGAAGAGGCGTGCAGATATGCCCAGGCGCACGATTTTGTGCTGCGCCAGCCGCCCGGCTATGATACGGATCTTTCTCAGGGCGGTCTGAACCTTTCAGGTGGCCAAAAACAGCGCCTTTGCATCGCGCGCGCCATGATCAAACACCCCAAGATACTGATCCTGGATGATTCTACTTCCGCCGTGGATACAGCTACAGAGGCGAAGATCAGAGACAGCTTTTATAACGAACTGAAAGATACTACTGTTTTTATCATCGCGCAGCGTGTTTCATCCGTTAAGGATGCGGATCAGATCATTGTTTTGGATGACGGCGAGATCAAAGGCATGGACACCCACGATAATCTGCTGAAAACGAATGAGATCTATCAGGAAATTTACCAGACACAACAGAAAGGGGTGAGCGAATAATGCCGGGGCCTATGGACAATAAACACGGCTACGCAAAACCCAAAAACGCCAAGAAAACATTCGGCAGAATTCTGAAATATATGGGCAAAAGCAAGATCTTTCTAATCGTTGTGTTTCTTTCGCTCATCTTAAGCACGGTTTGCCAGATCGGCGCCTCCTATTGGCTTCGCCCGATCCTGAATGGAATAGAGGAGTCTGTGCTTGCAGGCAATTTCATGACGCAGGGTATTAAAGAGCTCGTTAAAAATCTTGTGATCGTAGGCGCGCTTTACTGCGGAACCGCTCTGTTTTCATATATTCAGAGCCGTGTTATGGTCACGATCGCGTATAAAACAACAAACCTGATCAGAAAAGAACTGTTCAATCATATGCAGTCACTTCCGCTCAGGTATTTTGACAGCAAAACGCACGGTGAGATCATGAGCCGCTTTACAAACGATGTGGATAATGTGCAGATGATGCTGGAACAGTCTATGGTGCAGCTTGTTTCTTCTGCGTTTACATTTGTGGGCATCATCGTTATGATGATCTTTTTAAGTCCGCTGCTGTTCGGCATAGCGCTGATCTTTCTTGTAATCATGGTTATTGCCGTTACCAAGATCGGCAAGCAGTCCAGAAAATATTTCAGAGCGCAGCAAAAAGAGCTCGGTATCATGAACGGAAATATAGAAGAATCCGTTGAGGGCCTTAAAGTTGTTAAAGTTTTCAATCATGAAGAGAAGATTAACGAAGAGTTCTGCGCGTGCAACGAAAAGTTCAGAAAAGCGGCAACGAACGCCAACTTTTTTGCCGGCATTATGGGCCCCAGTTCAACGGGTATCAATAACGCAAGCTACGCCACGATTGCGCTTGCCGGCGGCCTGCTGGCGCTCACTTCCGGTATAGATATCGGCGCGTATTTTACTTTTTTGAGTTATTCCAAGCAGTTTACGCAGCCGATCAACCAAATCGCCAACCAGATGAACACGATCTTTTCGGCGCTTGCGGGCGCGGAGCGTGTTTTTGAGGTTATGGATATGGAGCCCGAAGTAGATGAGGGAACGGTCACGCTTGAAGAGAAGTATGAAAACGGAGAAAGAAAACTCTTTTGGAACGACGGCGGAAACCTTGTTCCCGTTGAGGGCAATGTGGTGTTTAAAGACGTCAACTTTTCCTACGTGCCGGAAAAACCTGTGCTTAAAGAAATTTCGCTTTACGCGAAAAGCGGGCAGAAGATCGCGTTTGTTGGTTCCACGGGTGCGGGAAAAACAACGATCACCAATCTGATCAACCGCTTTTATGATATTCAGGACGGCTCTATCACTTATGACGGCATTGATATCAAACGAATCAAAAAAGACGATCTCAGAAAAACGCTTTCTATCGTTCTTCAGGATACCCATCTGTTTACCGGCACGGTGATGGATAATATTCGTTACGGCAGGCTGGAGGCAACGGACGAGGAATGTATTGCAGCTGCCAAACTCGCGTCCGCGCACTCCTTTATCCGCAGACTGCCGCAAGGGTATGACACCGTGATCTCCGGCGACGGAGATAATCTTTCCCAGGGGCAGCGCCAGCTCCTTGCAATCGCAAGAGCGGCAGTCGCAAAACCGGTCGTTCTGATTCTTGACGAGGCAACCTCCTCCGTTGATACGCGAACGGAACTTCATATAGAGCACGGCATGGATCGCCTGATGGCGGGAAGGACGGTATTTGTTATTGCGCACCGCCTTTCAACGGTCAGAAATTCAAATGCCATTATGGTTCTGGAGCACGGCAAAATCATTGAGCGCGGCGATCATGAGGATCTTTTGAAAAATCACGGCAGATATTATGAGCTCTGCACCGGAAAATCTCAGCTTACCTGATGATTGTCATAAATTTGTAAAATATTTTTCTGCAAAAGTCTTTACAAAATTAAACTTAAATGGTATAATTCAATCGTATTATATTAGCGGTGGATTATATTATGCTATTTAACGAGGTGTTTATTATGAAAAAGATTCTTTCGGTTCTGATCTCCGTAATTGCCGCGGTATCTGTATGTGCCGCTTTTGCAGTTCCTGCGTCAGCCGCCATTCATGTTTACAGCCCGCAGGGCGTTGCTATCGTTCATTCGGCAAATGATCCTTTGTTAAACGGTCAGCCCACAACGCAGGTTAGCGGTGCACAGGTAAGCGCAGGCTCCAATCAGCTTGTATTTACTTATTCAGGCACTGCAAAACTTTCCGGCTGGAACCTGATTGATAAAAACGGCAACGCAGTTGCGCTCAGCGATGTAAGCGATGTGTGCAGAGTGGTTAGCCAGGATGGCAATACTCTTACGATAGAAATCCTTGATTGGAGCGCTTTTGAATCTCCGGACGGCTATACCGTAAATGCGCTTGCAGAAACAGAGGGCACAACTTCCGGCGAGACTACAACCGTGAATAAAGACGATTCTGCAACTTCACCGGATACCGGCGTTTCCGTAGCGGCGGCAGCGGTTTGCGCAGCAGGTGCAGGTGCTGCTATTCTTGCTCTTTCCAAAAAGAAGGATGCTGAATAATTTCAATTGAACTCTATAAAAAACCTGTTCCGCTGTGAGCAGGTTTTTTTAATGTGCACCTCTCTTGTCATAAACTGTATTTTTGGTTATTAATTTTAGATTGCGGTGTTTTTCATGAATGAAAAGAACAGGGAAAACAAAGAACCTATTGAAACGAAAACAGAAAATCAGGATAAAAAGAAAAATAAAAAGCGCATTATTCTGTTAATACTTGCCATCGTTGTTTTTGTGTGTGCCTGTGTTCATATAGGGATCTATCTTTATAATTCCTCTATGGCGCAGCGTGAGGCGGATCTGGTTACAACGCCGGATACAACGGTTTCCCAAACCGGGCCTCTTGCCGATAATCCGGTTGATTTTGCAGCGCTTCAACAGGGTAATGATGAGATTTACGCTTGGATCAAGATTGAGGATACCGATGTGGATTACCCCATTGTGCAAAGCAAAAACGATGATGATTTTTATCTGCGTCACAGTGCTTATGACAAATCATGGCTTGCAAGCGGCGCGATTTATACCCAAGGTATGAACAGCAAGGATTTTTCCGATCCGGTAACGGTTATCTACGGCCACAACGGCTATAGGGAAACGATGTTTACCTCGCTGCATCAGTTTGAGGATGAAGCCTTTTTTGATTCACACGAATATTTTTATATCTATATGCCGCAGAGGAAACTTACTTATCAGGTTGTTTCCGCTTTTAAGTATGACGACAGGCATATTATGAATTCTTTTAATTTCGCGGTTCCTCAGGATCTTGCCAATTTTCAGGAAACCGTTAAAAATCCAAGTTCCGCGCTTAAAAACGTAAGAACGGATCTGGATGTTCCCATGGATGAAAACAGCAAAATTGTTGTGCTCTCCACCTGTATTACCAATCAAAAGAGCAACAGATATCTTGTTTGCGGAGTGTTAGTAAAAGATGAAAAGACCAATTGATCCGAATTTAGATTCTGCCGATGCAAATTTCCTTTTTGCGGAAAAGACCGGCGATGCTGATTTGAAAAGCAATGACTCAAATATGGCTTTCAGCCGGGAAGAGCAGGAAAGCGGTGATCTCTTTACACAGGAAGTGCACCGCCATCATCATTCTTCTGGGAGCAGTTCCCACAGTCATCGCCACCATCACCACCACCATCACCACCACCATCATCACCGGCACGGCAGGCGCAGACACAGAAGAAAACATAAATTACCTCTGATCGTAAGAATACTGATTGTGATTCTTGCTTTGCTCTTTGCGGCGGTTGCCATTATCGGCGGCACGTATCTCTATTTGCGGGAGACCGGCCATGATTCGCTGGTTGTGGAGCCGGCGAATCCGAAATATGAAGAAACGATCATCTATAACGGTCATACATATGTGTATGACCGAAATAAAGTTGCTTTTGCGTTTATCGGCGTAGACCGTGAAAGCATCACTCCGGATGCGGATACGGTGATCGGCAATTCCGGTCAGGCAGATACGGATATTGTTGGGGTTATAGACACGAATACGGGCGAAATCAGCGTAATCACGATCCCGCGTGATTCCATGGTGGATATTGATCTCTATACCGTTGGCGGCGAATTTGTAAGAACGGAAAATATGCAGCTCTGCCTTGCGTATGCTTACGGAGACGGCGGTACGTCTTCCTGCGAAAATGTTACAACCGCGATCAGCCGTATCTTAGGCAATGTGCCGGTTGAAAAGTATTTTGCGCTCGATCTCAGCGGAATTGCGCCCCTGAATGACGCAGTGGGCGGTGTAACGGTAACATCGTTGTATGATTTTCCGGCAGAGGGCGTTTATAAGGGCGATACGGTAACGATTCAGGGCGATTTTGCGGAAACATATGTCCGCCAGAGAAATATGGATTCCATAGACGCATCGTTAAACAGAACCGAGCGCCAGACGCAGTATATCAAAGCGTATGTTGAGCAGCTCAGAAAAGCCGTAACCAGCGATTTTTCGGTGATTTCCGATCTTTATAATACAGCGGCTGCGTACAGTCAAACCAATATTTCACTCAATGAAGTAACCTATCTCGCGTCCGTTGCGCTTTCTCACGGCGTTTCGGGCTTTACCCAGTATACGCTGGAGGGCGAGATGCAGGCGTCTGATTCCGCAACGGAAGATGTGTTTGCCGAATATCATCTGGATGAGGATTCGGTTATGGAAGTTGTTGTAAACTGCTTTTATGAGCAGGTTAAATAATACTAAAGGAGCAAGCCATGAACAGTCAGGAGAAAAGAGAACTGGAGATCTATGCCGCAGAGATCAGGCTCGGCATTATCGAAAGTACGTATAATGCAAAGGCCGGCCATCCGGGCGGAAGCCTTTCTGCCGCAGATGTGATTGCCTATCTTTACGGCAGGCAGATGAAGTATGATGTGAAAAACCCGAAGGATCCGAATAGGGACAGGTTTGTCCTCTCCAAAGGCCATGCCGCTCCCGCGCTTTACAGCGCCTTGGCATATAAGGGATTCTTTCCGGTAGAAGATCTGAAAACCCTGCGCCATATAGATTCCTATCTGCAGGGGCACCCGAATATGAATACGGTTCCCGGCATCGATATGAGCACGGGTTCGCTCGGCCAGGGTATCAGTGCCGCGTGCGGAATGGCAAAGGGCGCAAAAATGCTTGGGCAAAAGGATATGAAAGTCTATACGCTTCTGGGCGACGGGGAGATAGAAGAGGGTCAGGTCTGGGAGGCCATGATGTTTGCCGCGCAGTACGGCCTGGATAATCTGTGTGTGATCATTGACGTGAACGGCTTGCAGATTGACGGCGCCTGCGAGGATGTGATGAGCGCTGAACCGATCGATGAAAAGGTGCGCGCTTTCGGATTTGACTGTGTTGTGATCAACGGCAATGATTTTGATGATCTGGAAAAAGCGTTTAACGCTTTTGAAAACAGCACAAAGCCTTTTGCAATTGTGATGAAAACTGTAAAAGGCCTTGGCGTTTCCTATATGGAAAATGCGGTCGACTGGCACGGCAAAGCGCCGAACCAGCAGGAATATGAGATTGCCGTTAAAGAACTTGATGAAAAACTTGCACAACTGGAGGCGTAACCATGGCAGATGTAAAATGTATTGCTACTCGTGAAAGTTACGGCAACGCTTTAAAGGAGCTTGCCGAAAACGGTGCGGATAATCTTGTTGTGCTTGATGCGGATCTTTCCGCCGCAACAAAAACCGCTATATTCAAAAAAGCGTTTCCGGATCGCCATATCAACTGCGGTATTGCGGAATCCAATATGATGTGTGTTGCCGCAGGGCTCAGCACCATGGGTTTTGTTCCGTTTGCCTCCAGTTTTGCCATGTTTGCTGCCGGCAGAGCGTTTGAGCAGATCCGCAATTCCATTGGCTATCCGCATCTGAATGTAAAGATCGGCGCTACACATGCGGGCATCTCCGTGGGTGAGGATGGCGCATCCCACCAGTGCTGCGAGGATTTTGCCCTTATGCGTTCTATCCCCGGCATGGTTGTGATCTGCCCGGCAGATGATGTGGAGGCAAAGCAGGCTGTAAAGGCAGCGTATGCGCATAACGGCCCCGTTTATTTAAGATTCGGCAGACTTGCGGTTCCTGTTTTTCACAGCGAGGAGTATCAGTTTGAGATCGGCAAGGGCGAACTTGTAAAAGAAGGCTCTGATGTTACGATCATTGCGAATGGTCTTATGGTGGCAGAGGCAATTGAGGCAGGAAAAGAACTTCAGGCAGCGGGCATTGATGCCGAGATTATTAACATGGCAACGATCAAGCCGCTGGATGCGCAGCTGGTTGTTGCATCCGCAAGGAAAACCGGCAAGGTGATCACCGTTGAGGAGCATAATATTATAGGCGGTCTCGGAGAGGCTGTTTGCGCCGCGCTGAGCACGGAATGCCCGGTTCCTGTTAAAAGAATAGGCATCAACGATGAATTTGGCCACAGCGGCCCTGCAAAGGATCTGCTAAAGCAGTTTGGTCTTTCGGCTGAAAATATCGTGAAAGTAACCAAAGAATTTGTAAAATAATAGATTGCAGTTCATGTAAGCCGTTTAAGCGTTGTGCTTAAGCGGCTTTTTGCATGCACCCTCTGCAAGTTCGCTTTACACTGATTTTACAAAGCAAACAAGAATTTGACATCCACCGAAAAATATTGCTTAGTTTTGACGTTTTATAAATCTTTTCTTTAAATCGGTATTGCACAATATATGCGTAATCTGTAAGGAGATGAAATTTATGAAAAAGATAGTAAGCAATATATTCTGCATCCTGCTTTCTTTGCTTAGCATTGCAGGCGGCGCTGTGCTTTTTGTGCACAATTTTCCGGAAGATCTGATCTGGAATCTTTCCGGCGCTGTTCTTATGTTTACCGGCACGGCGGCAATCGTGTCTAAAATCCTATTCGCAGTCAGCGCGGGAAAGGGCAGAACGGCATGAAACAGAAATTAAAACAGTTTACGGATAAACACGCGGAAATATGGAAATTTATAAAATTCACGTTTACCGGCGTCAGCACTTCCGTGCTGGAACTGGCTGTGTTTATGTTTTTGCAGTATGTGGTGTTCCGGTCTCTCAATGCAGTGCCGGTTACCGATAATCCTATCTTATCTTTCCTTGGTATCGAATACCAGGGCTATCTTTATTCTTATGCCATTTCCGCAACGATCGGTTATGCGGCGGCATATATTATGAACCGAAAAATCACATTCCAGGCGGATGCCAATCCCGTCCTTTCCACGATCCTGTATGCTGTGATGGTGGTTTGCACCATTGCTTTCAACACTTGGTTTGGTGCATTCCTCGGCACACTGGTTACAAACAGCGGCTATAATAATGTGTTTGTTGAAATGCTTACCAAAATCGTTGTTATGACGGTTCCCACGATCTGGACTTATCCGCTTAACCGCTTTGTGATCCACAGAAAGAAAAAGCCTAACTATGCGGTTCAGGCGGCTTAGATCTTTCGCGGCAAAGCACCGCGAACTGTGGAAATTTATAAAATTTAATTTTACGGTTATCGTTACATCGGCGCTGGATATCGGCGTATATCTACTGCTCTTGTATCTGGTTTTTGCGCCGCTCAATTCCAGCCCGTTGCCGGACAGCGAATTGCTTTCCTTCCTTGGCATACGCTATCAGGGATATCTGTATGCCTATCTCATTTCCACCACTGCAGGCTATGTTGCCGCTTATCTGATGAACCGAAAGATCACGTTTCATTCAGATGTGAATCCGGCGTACAGTTCCTTTCTGTATTTGCTGCTGGCGGTGTTTAATATCTTGTTCAGTTCGTGGTTCGGCGGCATTGCGGGCACGTTTATGACCCGCTATGCCATTTCAAATCCGTTTACGGAGATCGTTTCAAAATTTATTATCATCAATATCCCCACGCTCTGGACTTATCCGCTGGAAAGGTATATAATTCAGATAAAGCGGGGAACTTTCAGGAGAAAAACAAATGATCATTGCAACTGATCTGGACGGCACCCTGCTTTCCAGCAGCACAAAAATAAGCAGGGAAAATCTGGATTCTATCAAAAGGCTTTATGAAAACGGCGTGCATACCGTGATCGCCACGGGCAGAACCTTTTTTGAGATTCCGGAAGAACTGCTGGAGTGCGAATATATAGACTATATCATTTATTCAAACGGCGCGGCAATTTATAAACGGGGCAGCGGTGTTGTTTTTTCAAACTATATTGCGCCGGATACCGCGCGCGGCGTCTACCGCATTTTAAATACCGCGCAGACTTTTATTGAACTTTACGTAAACGGCATCCCGCTTGTGGATGCTAAGCAGTTTGATGAAAACGGTTTTGCGTATTACAGAATCGATCCGGCGTTTCTGCCCGAAATGCGCAGAAGCCGCAAGGCGGTGAAAGACCCGGATTCGATTCTTTCCCATCCGGATCTGAAACTGGAGATGTTTGATGTTTTCTTTCGGGATATGGCGGAAAGGGAAGAGTGCAAAAGAAGAATACGCGCCCGCTTTCCACACCTGGAGATCACCACTTCCATGCGCAACAATCTGGAGATCATGAACGGCGGGATCAATAAAGGCACCGGTCTCCTGACGCTGTGTAAGATTGCCGGTATAGATCTGAATGGCGTTCTTGTGATCGGGGACAGTAAAAACGATCTTTCCCTTTTCCGCGCGGCAAAGCACCGCCTTGCCGTTTCAAACGCCTGCGCGGAACTAAAGGAAATCAGTGACGGCGTTATATGTTCTAACGATGAAAATATCATGTGCTGTATGGAAAATCTGATAAGAAAGAACGTTGTTGTATGAATTGCATTCACTTTTTGAATACTGGCTCTTCGGATTGTATCATCCTTCAGAGCGGCAGCCGTTTTGCTATGGTGGATGCCGGCGAGGATACGGATTATCCGCCAAACAAGCCGGCGCTGAAATACCCGGGTTATGAAAAAGAAGTTGTGGATTACCTGTATAAAAACTGTATGGGGCCGGATGGCATGGTTACGCTTGATTTTGTGCTCGGCACGCATGCCCATTCGGATCATATCGGCGGTTTTGACACCGTGATTGATGCGGATAAGGTTGTTGTTCAAAAAGCGTTTTTAAAGCCGTATGACGAAAGCGGCATCAATTTGTTTGAACGCACGCAGTGGGATAATAAAGAGGTCTATATGCAGATGCACGATGCCCTGATCCGCAAAAATGTGCCGATCTGTACGGCGTTTGACGGCGAATCCTTTCATATGGGGGATATGAAGATCACATTTTTTAACGGTGCGTCTGTTCACAGATTCCGCAAAACGGGAGAAAATGAAAATTCCGTGGTTACGCTGGTGGAGTGCGGCGGCTGCCGCGCGCTCCTTGCCGGAGATATGAACTGGAAGTGCGGCGGCGAAAAGAAAATCGCAAAAGCAGTCGGCAAGATCGATCTGCTGAAGGTCGGGCACCATGGTTACGAATTTTCCTCTTCTGCTTTCTGGCTCAAAACGCTGGATCCGAATATTGCAGTCATTCTGAATTTTGCAAACCGTGTGCATAAAAGCGTGGCGGCGCGGATCAAAAAATACAGCGGCGCAAAGACCTATACTTCCGCTGATCTCAATGGGCTGAAAGCCGTGTTTGAAAACGGAACGATCCGTATGGAAACAAATATTATGTAACAAAACAGCGCCGATCCGTGTTCTTAAATTGGAGGCAGCCGGCGGGGAAGCAGAACGCAATCATTCACCTGCAAGGCGTGATCTTGAAATTAAACAAAAAGCGGCAAACCAATATGGCTTTGCCGCTTTTGTTCGGTTTATTCAAGATAAAGTATAATTTTTCCGTTTTCCAGTGTTTTTTTCAGATCGATCACCCTCTGGTTTTCGGATCCGCGGAATTTCAGGGATATATTTTTCCGTTCTTTTTCAAATTTGCCGTCCACCAGAATATCAATGTAGTACAGCATCTCGCGCGCTTTATCCGTGGCGGCGCGGCTCTTTTCTTTTCCCGTGATCTGCTCAAGCGTAAATCCGCTGTAACACCAAACATTTTTCATCGGAAACCGCTGTTTAAACGCCTTTAAAAGTTCCAGCATGCCGTCCTGATTCTCAGGTTCAAACGGCTCGCCGCCCAAAAGGGAAAGTCCGGCGATCCACGGCGGTGCGCAGGAGGATAAAATATATTCTTCCGTTTCTTGATTCCATTCTTTTCCGTAGTCAAACGCCCAGGCAATCTCATTAAAGCAATCCGGGCAGTGGTGGCGGCAGCCGGAAACGAAAACAGAGGTGCGCACACCCTCGCCGTTTGCAATATCGTTCGTTTTTATCTCTGCAATATTCATCCTAAAACAAAAGGGAGCGCACGATGATTCGCCGCGCTCCCGCTCCTTTTAATTGATTACAGGTGAAGCACTCTGTCCCTGATCTCCTGTGTTCTGCCCTGATTCCAAAATTGTGTGCCGATATATCCGCAGGTGCGGCGGGCAACATTCATTTTGCTCTGGTCCTCATTGCCGCAGTTGGGGCAGCGCCAAACCAGTTTGCCGTTTTCCTCAACGATCTTGATCTCGCCGTCGTAGCCGCATATCTGGCAATAATCACTCTTTGTGTTGAGTTCCGCATACATAATATGATCATAAATATACTGCATAACGGAAAGCACAGCCGGAATGTTATCCTGCATGCTTGGCACCTCAACATAGCTGATTGCTCCGCCCGGTGAAAGGTTTTGGAACTCCGCCTCAAATTTCAGTTTCGTGAACGCGTCGATCTGTTCGGAAACATGAACATGATAGCTGTTTGTGATATAATTCTTGTCCGTAACGCCGGGAATCTTTCCAAAACGTTTCTGCAGGCATTTTGCAAATTTGTAGGTTGTGGATTCAAGCGGTGTGCCGTAAACGGAAAAATCAATGTTTTCCTTGGCTTTCCACTCCTTGCACGCGTCATTCAGCTTCTGCATAACGGATATTGCAAAATCCTTTGCGGCGGGATCCGTATGGCTCTTGCCGGTCATATATTTAACACATTCATAAAGGCCTGCATAGCCAAGAGAGATCGTGGAATAGCCGCCGAAGAGCAGCTTGTCTATCTTTTCGCCCTTCTTAAGCCTTGCCAGCGCGCCGTATTGCCAAAGAATCGGCGCCACATCGCTCGGCGTGCCAAGCAGTCTGTTGTGGCGGCACATCAGTGCGCGGTAACAAAGATCAAGTCTTTCATCAAATATTTTCCAGAATTTCGTCATATCTCCGCCGGAGGAGCAGGCGATGTCTACCAGATTCAGCGTTACAACACCCTGATTGAATCTGCCGTAATATTTTGGCTTGTTGGTCTTGGGATCAACATACGGCGTCAGGAAAGAACGGCATCCCATGCAGGTGTAAACGTTTCCGTTGCCGTTTTTATCAATCTTAAGTTCGCGCATCTTCTTTGCGGAAATATAGTCCGGCACCATTCTTTTTGCCGTGCACTTCGCGGCAAGCACCGTAACATCCCAGTATTTGGAATCCGGGGTTATATTGTCTTCGTCCAGCACATAGATCAGTTTCGGGAATGCCGGTGTGATCCAAACACCGCTCTCATTCTTAACGCCCTGGATCCTCTGGCGCAGCACTTCCTCTATGATCAGTTTCAGGTCATCTCTCGTCTGCCCTTCGGGAACTTCGTCCAGATACATAAATACGGTAACAAAAGGCGCCTGGCCGTTTGTGGTCATCAGCGTAATTACCTGATACTGGATGGTCTGCACACCGCGTTTGATCTCGCTCTTAACGCGCATTTCCGTGATCTTGTTGATCTCTTCATCCGTTGGGTCAATGCCTGCCTCTTCCAATTCTGCTCTTACGTCTTTTCTGAATTTCTGCCTGCTGAGATCAACAAACGGCGCAAGGTGCGCAAGGCTGATACTCTGACCGCCGTACTGGCTGGAAGCAATCTGCGCAATGATCTGTGTGGCTATATTGCACGCTGTGGAAAACGTGTGGGGCTTTTCAATCATCGTGCCGCTGATAACGGTGCCGTTTTGAAGCATATCTTCCAGATTTACAAGATCACAGTTGTGCATATGCTGCGCAAAGTAATCGGCGTCATGGAAATGAATCAGCCCGTTTTCATGCGCCTCCACAATATCCTGCGGCAAAAGGATTCTCTTGGTCAGGTCTTTGGAAACTTCACCCGCCATGTAATCGCGCTGTACGCTGTTTACAGTGGGATTCTTGTTTGAGTTTTCCTGCTTAACTTCTTCATTGTTGCATTCAATCAGCGTCAGGATCTGCTCGTCCGTCGTGTTTGATTTTCTGATGAGCGAACGGTTGTAACGGTACTTAACATACCGCTTGGCAACTTCAAATGCGCCCTGCGCCATGATCTGGTTTTCAACAATGTCCTGAATCTCTTCAACGGAAAGGGCACGCGCCGCCTTGGTGATCTTAAACTCAACAAATTCGGCAATATCCCTGATCTGAGAGGGGGTAAGTTCTTCTTTTTCGCAGGCCGCGTTTGCCTTTGTGACCGCGGCGATGATCTTGGTGAGGTCAAATTCCGCCTCAGAGCCGTTTCTTTTTATGATCTTCATTACATTTCACCTCCGATAAAAGTTACAATACAATTCAATTGGTTACAAAATGATTACATCAAATGTACGTTGCTTATACATCATACCAAAATACAGTGTGGTTGTCAATACAAATTAGAAAAAAATCACAATATCTTGTGTTTATTTTTGAAAAAATCAAAAAAATAAACGATATGTAGATTTTGCTTTTTTTCATGCGGGTTGCTGTTTTTTGGCTTTAAATCGGGTGATTTTGGTTTAGATGTGCCTTTTTTTGCGCAAAAAAGTTACAATGCGCAAGTACAGATCGTATAATCCTGTTTCTGCTTTGCTGCTTCTTTTTCCGTGTTCAGATTTTTATTGACAAATTATGCCGCCGGCATTATAATAGGTATAACTTAATAAGTCAGGGGTGCCGAAAGGCTGAGATCATACCCTTCGACCCGTTCGTTAGTACGAACGGCGGAGACTGCGTAAGGCAACACAATTGCGCCCCGTTCTGTTTGGAACGGGGCTTTTCTTTTGGCTTGTTGAGATTTTGAAGCGGTGCAAACGCGCTTCGGAAAGGAGTTTGGAATATGGCAAATACAAAAATCAGCGAAACACAGAAACTTACCGAAACGGCGATCATGATCGCGCTTGCCACACTGCTTTCCTATGTTACGATCTTTACTGCGCCCATGGGCGGCTCCATCACCGCTTTCAGCCAGGTGCCCATCGTGATTATAGGTTACCGTTACGGATTCAAGTGGGGCGCAGGTACGGGCGTGATCCACGGCATTCTGCAAATGCTGCTTCAGGGCCTCGGCAATTTCGCGTATGTTAAGGGTATCGGCGCTTACATTATTTTGATCTTTGCGGATTATGTTGTGGCTTTTGCATGTCTCGGTATCGGCGGCGCGCTCTTCAAAAAGGCTGTTAAAAATCAGACGCTTGCGCTTGCGCTGGGCGGCGCTTTCGCATCGCTTTTGAGATTTATATGCCACTTTATCTCCGGCGTTACGATCTGGGGCGAATATGCGGATGGCTGGAAGTCCGTTTGGGCTTACAGCTTCGGCTACAACGGTTATTATATGCTGTTTGAGGCTATTATCACCGTGGTCGGCGTAGTCGTGCTGTCCCTTGTGCTGGATTTCAACAGCCCCACGCTTATCAGAAAAAGAAAAAAAGCAAATGCCTGATTTCAAGGCGTAAATCCGAAGATCCCTGCTTATGCAGGGATCTTTTTATTGTTGATAAGCGCCTTGCAAAAAAACGATTTCTGCAATATAATATAAATTGGTATTTATTTTAGGATTGGCGGCTGGCCGCCGGAGAGGGATCTATGGATAATTTCTATTGCGATGGCCTTGTTATACGCGATGCGCACGGCAGGCAGCGTATTTTCCGCGGGGTCAATATTTGCCTGAAACTGAAAAAAGCAAGCTTATCTGAGGCAAGAAAGAATCTTTTAAAAAAGAAAGTGATCAAAAATCTGAAACAAAACGGCGTGAATATCGTGCGCCTTGGCATCACTTGGGCAGCGCTGGAGGAGAACCGGGGCGTTTACAGCACCGATCTGGCGAAGATTTTGCATACCTTTGTAAAGCGCTGTGAAAAAGAGGGGATCTATGTGATGCCGGATATGCATCAGGATCTGTTTTCGCATTATTTTCACGGCGACGGCGCGCCCGACTGGGCAGTGGATCCTGCCATAAAAAGCAAAAAGCAGATCGCCGTGTGGGCGGAGGGCTATTTTTATATGAACGGCGTGCAGCGCGCCTTTTCTGATTTTTGGGAGAACAAAAACGGCATGCAGGATGATTTTATCCGCTGCTGGAAATTCCTTTCCGATACCTTTTCTGATTGTTCCAATATTATCGGCTGCGACTTTTTTAACGAGCCGTTTTTGCAAAGCGGCGGCAGAGAGATCTTTATTCGTATCCTAAACGGCGTTGCCGAAACCGCCGGAAAAAATATTGATTTTCATTCCTGCTTTGCGTTTGGCAGGGAAAAATCAGGCATGCTGCTTGCAGCTTTGAAACTGCTTTCCGTCATCAGATCTTATTCCGGATTTGAAAGACTGATGCGCACGCTGGATGACGAGGAGCATTTTTCCCGGCTTGTGGACGGAAATGAGAAACTCATAGCGGACTTTTCCAAAAATTATTATGAGCCGTTTTTCAAAAAGATCAGCGGCGCGGCAGGCAGAGGATTCAATGTTTTTGAACACAGTTATTATTCCAACCTCGGTATACCGTTTGCAATTGATACGCCTGATAATTCCGTTTATTCGCCGCATGCGTATGATCTGTTTGTGGATTCGCCGCTTTATGACAGATATTGCAGCAATCACAGGCTGGATTTTATTCTGAAACGGATCCGTGAAAATCAGCTTAAAATGCAGGTTCCCGTAATCATGGGGGAATGGGGAGGCGCCCAAAGCGGCAAAAACAGCCTTGCCCATATAGATCATATTATGCATGTCTTTGAAAAGTATGGGTGGAGCAGTATTTATTGGGGCATGAAGTTTGATGATAAAAAGCTCCTTTCCGTTTTTAACCGTCCGTATCCTGCCGCCGTGTTCGGTGATATTCAGGAGATGCATACGGATGTAAAAGAACACCGGTTTACTCTTGTATGGCGTCAGGATGCATCCTGCGGCAAATATTCGGATAACGCGAATCTAATTTATATCCCCGGCAAAGGCATGGTTCACTATGCCGGAAAAGAAGGGGAGAACCGCCTTGAGATTGATTATGGCAATATCTTAAATTCTAGAAAATAAGCAAAAGAAAACGCCCGGAGTTATCCGGGCGTTAATTTTTAGTTTGCTCAAACGCTATTATTTCATAGCCTCTTCCACTGCAACTGCGGTTGCAACGGTTGCGCCAACCATCGGGTTGTTGCCCATACCGATCAGACCCATCATCTCAACGTGAGCCGGAACGGAAGAAGAACCTGCGAACTGCGCGTCGCCGTGCATACGGCCCATAGAGTCTGTAAGACCATAGGAAGCCGGGCCGGCAGCCATGTTATCGGGATGGAGTGTACGGCCTGTGCCGCCGCCGGATGCAACGGAGAAATATTTCTTGCCGTTTTCGATCGCCCATTTCTTGTAAGTGCCTGCAACCAGGTGCTGGAAACGAGTCGGGTTCGTGGAGTTGCCGGTGATGGAAACGTCTACGCCTTCGTGTTTCATGATCGCAACGCCTTCCAGAACGTCGTTTGCGCCGTAGCACTTAACAGCGGCTCTTTCGCCGTCTGAGAATGCTCTTGTTTCAACGATCTTCAGTTCGCTGGTGTAGAAATCATAATCGGTCTTTACATAGGTAAAGCCGTTGATTCTTGAAATAATATAAGCAGCGTCTTTGCCAAGACCGTTCAGGATAACTCTGAGCGGCTCTTTGCGCACTTTGTTTGCCGTGCGCGCAATGCCGATTGCGCCTTCAGCAGCGGCAAAACTCTCATGGCCTGCAAGAAATGCAAAGCACTTTGTCTCTTCTGAAAGCAGACGCGCGCCCAGATTGCCGTGGCCGAGACCAACATTTCTCTGCTCTGCAACGGAACCGGGGATGCAGAATGCCTGAAGACCGATACCGATCTTTTCCGCTGCCTCAGATGCGGATTTCACGCCGCTCTTGATTGCAACTGCCGCGCCGAGCGTGTAAGCCCAGCTTGCGTTTTCAAACGCGATCGGCTGAACGCCTTTTACGATCGCGTCAACATTTATTCCTTTTGAAAGGCACAAATCCCTTGCTTCCTCAAGACTTGAAAGACCGTATTCAGCAAGACATTTTTCAATTTTGGCCATTCTTCTCTCTTTGCCTTCGAATTTTACATCATTCGCCATTGTACGTTCCTCCTGTCTTAATTATTCTTCGCGCGGGTCAATATATTTCGCAGCATTGTCAAATCTGCCGTATGTGCCCTTGTTTGCCTCATATGCCTCGTTCGGGGATTTGCCGTGGCGGATATCCTCAAGCATCTTGCCGAGCTTTACGAATTCGTAGCCGATCACTTCGCCCTCTTCGTCCAGTGCCATGCGTGTTACATAGCCTTCCGCCATTTCCATATAGCGAACGCCTTTTGCCTTTGTGGAGAACATGGTGCCCACCTGGCTTCTGAGACCTTTACCAAGATCCTCAAGCGCAGCGCCGATTACAAGACCACCCTCAGAGAACGCACTCTGGGAACGTCCGTAAGCAAGCTGCTTAAAGAGTTCTCTCATCGCAACGTTGATCGCGTCGCAAACCAGGTCTGTATTCAGGCATTCCAGCAGCGTTTTGCCCGGCAGAATCTCCGCCGCCATAGCTGCAGAATGCGTCATGCCGGAGCAGCCGATCGTCTCAACAAGCGCTTCTTCAACAATGCCGTTTTTAACGTTCAGGCTCAGTTTGCAGGCGCCCTGCTGCGGCGCGCACCAGCCAATGCCGTGTGAAAAGCCGCTTATGTCTTTGATTTCGTAGGATTTAACCCATTTACCCTCTTCCGGGATCGGAGCAGGGCCGTGATGCGGACCTTTTTTTACGGTGCACATCTGTTCTACTTCTTGCGAATAAACCATAGTATCTACTCCCTCGCTTAAATTTAATAATTACTAAAATTATCAATAGTTATTATAACCAATCTTGTGCTTATCTGCAAGTAAAAGAATATAAAATTTGTTATATTTCCTTATTTTTTCCGTATCGCTTGCAAGGTTTTGTGCAAATTGGTATACTATAATCGAAATCAACATAAAAAGGAAAGATGAAAATGAAAATAAAAAACGGTTTTGTAAAAAGAAATATTGCCGGCTCGGAGATCGTTGTGCCGGTAGGCAAAACAGCGTCTGAATTTAACGGCATGATCACTTTGAACGAATCCGGCGCGTTTTTCTGGGATTGCCTTTTGCAGGAAACAACTGCGGATGAAGTGGTAAAAAAGGTGCTTGATGTTTATGAGGTAACGCCGGAAAAAGCCGCCGCAGACGTGGATAAATTTATCACTATGCTCCGCGAAAACGATCTGCTGGAGGAGTAATATAAAAATTATATTTACAATGTGTAATGCCCTGCAAGCATCTAAGGTTTGCAGGGCATTATTTTAAGTTTCGTTATTTGTGATTGATATTATTTATTAACTTCTTTTTTGTTTGTCAATCCAAGAATGTAATCTATGGATACGTTATAAAAAACGGAAAGACGTATTAATCTGTCTGCTGTTATTTCGGTCGTGCCGTTTTCTATGTTTGAATAGTTTTGCTGTGTCATATTCAAAATTTCCGCTATATCTTTTTGCGTTAGATTTCGGTCTTCTCTTAGATCTTTTATTCTTTGATACAATGGCTACACTTCAAAATAATTTTATCATACAAGCACGAATTGTATTTACAATTACAAGTAAAACTTGTACAATGTTGTTACAATTCATACTTGTAATGATTCTATAAGGCGATTTTATGAATGAGAATCAGATAAGTTTTAAAGTTAACTATAAAACAACAAGCAGTAAAAAAATCTGCTCGCGTTCCCTTGTCCGTTTAAATGAAGCACTTAATTTTATCTGCCGCAATTTTTCCAAATGGTCGGATTGCAGGCTGTTCAAAATTGATTCGGGATCTGTGTTCAATAAATGAGGTGAATGTAGAAAATGAAAGGCGAATCTGTTATCAACCTTGACTTAGATCCCGAATATAACCAAGTAAAACAATAAATCCGAGGTCACATATCGAAATCCAGCGATATGCACCTCGGATTTGCGCGTTTATTTTATATTTGTGTTTATAATCTTCATCACGAGTTCCTGCGTTGGGAAATCCATATAAATGGCGCCGTAGTATTTGGCGGGGTCAAGCGGGTATTTCATAAACTGCGGGTTGATATATTCCGCGTTTTTGCGCGGGCCTTTTGCTCCGCCCGCTGTGGAAAGATAATCTATAATATAAGTTCCGTCAAATGGCTTTGCCTTGTCAAGAAACGGCTTTATGCACTCGTTCCAGCGTGGCTCGGGCTTGTATTTATACCGGTCCTGCACAACAAATTGAGCGGGATATGTACCGCCGGTGCTCAATGTCAGCGGATCGGGAGAGATCGTGTCCTGCTCTATCCAGCGGGAAAAATCCAGCCCGGTGTTTTCAGCTGTGAATTCAGCCCTGTCCGTCATTTTACAGCGGCGGATCAAATAAATTTTTCCGCGTGTTTCATCAAGCTTCGGCACCCGGTTTTCACAAAACCACATGTTTGGCGCTTTGGCTATGTACTGGAAAAACAAGTTGTCAAAGCACTTTTCATTTTCTTTGCCGCTGTCATTCTTAAACTGAAAAAGGATCGTTTCGCTCGGATTCTCACGCAGAAAGTCATAGCAGGCGTTCAGCACGTAATCCAGATCCATCTGTTTGCCAAACTTGTTGGGCGTGGTAAATACTTTCGCAACGCCGTGCACCATTTTCAGCCGGTTGCCATTGCTCTCCACCCGGATATCCAGCGCTCTGATCCCAAGCATCAGCTGCGCATAGATCGTCAGATCCTGTGTTTTGCATATGTGCGCAAACTGCACGTATTTGGTTACACAGTCATGCGTGCCGGGAATGGAAAGAGACAGCAGATCCCGTTGTCCGTCTATATCCGCCATCCAGTTTTTCAGTTTCATAAAATCCCTCTTTTCAATACGGCGTTGTATGCGCAGGCAAGTTCCTTTAAAGCCGTTTTGCGGCAGGCGCCCTTTTGCCTGCTTGGCTATTATAACATTTTTTGCCCGTTTCATCAATCGTTGAAAAAAGAAATAAGATTTAGTATAATGAATATATATAAACTTTGGGTTGTGCTCGGGAGGCGCGGCAGTATGATCCTATTGGAAAAAAAGGGCGTTATAACGCCCGATATGGATAAAACAAATATTGCGTTCAATTTTGATGTGCCGGACGGCGTTTCCGCTTTGAACATGGATTTTTCCTATTCGCCTAAAACGCTTGATGATGAGAGCGCTGCTGTCAGATTGATTTCGTCAGCGCTTGAACAATATCTCGGCACGGATCACGGAAAAGATCCGCGTGATTTTCTGCCGGTCAAAAATCTTATAACCGTTTCGGTGGATGACCCGCTCGGTTACAGGGGCGCGGCGCACCGGCAGCCAAATGAGCAGCATATCGTGATCGGCGGGGCAGAAACTTCGCCCGGCTTTACAAAAGGCGCAGTCAGCAGCGGAACATGGCGCGTGGTGCTGAACGTGCACTGCTGCGTATGTGATGCTGCATACAATCTTAAAATAAGCGGAGGTACAGTACAATGAGTTATCTTCCCTGCGAACTGCACTGCCATACCATCCATTCGGACGGCGGCTTTACTCCGCTTTCCCTTCAGCAGGCGGCGGTGGAGGATCATCTTTCTCTGATCGCCTTAACGGATCATAATACCTACAGCGGTTTTGACGAGACGGATCCGAATCTCATCCCCGTTGTGCGCGGCATTGAATGGACCACCTATTTCGGCCATATGCTGGTGCTTGGTGCGCGTGATTTTGTGGACTGGCGCGACGCCGTGCCGGATAATATAGATGAAAAGATGAAAGCTGTTCGGGCGGCGGGCGGCGTTGTGGGCATAGCGCATCCGTTTCAGGCGGGTTCGCCGATATGCACCGGCGGCAGATGGGAATTTCATGTGCGCGATTTCCGCAATGTGGATTATATGGAAGTCTGGCACGAGGATTTCAGCCCGGAAAATACGGAGAATGACCGGGCGCTTGCCATGTATACCTCTCTGCTGGATCAGGGGTACCATATTGCCGCAGTATACGGCAAGGACTGGCACAGACCCACCCCGCCGGAGAAACATTACGGCTGCACCTATCTCCATTTTGACGGCGGACTTGCCACGCCGCAGGGCGCGTTAAAAGCGATCCGCCTTGGCAAAACGGTTGCCTCAACGGGCGCGAAATTTATATTTCGTGTGCACCGCCTTGGCAAAACATACGGTCTCGGCTCAACGATTCCCAAGGGGAATGTTACGTTCAGTTTCTTTACGGATCTGCATTCCAGAGAAAAGAATGCCGGAAAGGAAATCCTGGAATACAAGACGATCCGGATCGTTACAAACGGCGGAAAGACAGTACTGGAAACCAGGTGCGATACACGCCACGAGCGCTTAAAGATCGAGCGCGGGCATTGGTATCGTGCAGAACTTTGGGGAACGGTCAACGGCGAAAACAAGATCCTTGCCGTTACCAGCCCCGTCTATTGCGAATAAAAAAGAAAACCGCTGTGCTCTTTACTGCACAGCGGCTCTTAAAGCGTAATGTATACATTTTATCGCTTGGAAACATTAATAGTCTTCCGGGCGGTAATTTTTTTTGCCTTCCGGCGTGTCTCTGTAATACTGGGTAAACGGTTTGAAACGCGCTTTCTCCTCCCAGATCTCTTTGGCCTTCGGCGCCCAGTGTTTTGCGTAGTCGTCGCATTTAGAGCAAAGTTCATCCGCGCTTTCGGCTTTGATGAGATTCGTGGACTTCGCGCCGCTGCGCTGCACCATTTTGCGCAGTGCCTGCGGATTTTCAAGCATAGGGCAGGGGCGCAGCATGTTTTTGTTAAACGGCTGGCCCTTGTAATACTCTTTGAAAAGGGGAGAGTTGAGGCATTCCATGATAGATTTCTCCCGGATATTCGAATCGGAATAATGAATGAAAACACAGGGTTCCACATCGCCCTCGGAGTTTACGTGAAAATAATTCCTGCCGCCCGCGATGCAGCCGCCTACAAATTCAGCGTCATTCTGAAAGTCAACAGTGAAAATGGGCTTTCCCGTTTTGGAATCCCGTTTTGCCCGGATGGCGCGGTAAACATGCTCCCTTTGTTCGGGCGTCAGCAGCAGGCTTGTGTCTGCGTTGTCGCCCACCGGCATGTAGTGGAAAAACCACATGTATCGTGCGCCCGCCTCAATCATTTGGTCATAAAATTCGTCGCTGGTTACCGCCTCATAGTTTTTGCTTGTGTAGCAGACGGAAGTTCCAAAAAGGCAGCCGTGCGCTTTCAGCATCTTCATGGCGTTCATCGTTGTTTGATAGGCGCCTCCGCCTCTTCTGCCGTCGTTCGTTTCCTCTGTGCCTTCAATAGAAAGCGCCAGACCGAAATTGCCGCATTCAATCAGCTGCTCGCAAAAAGCGTCGTCGATCAGCGTGGCGTTTGTGAAAGCAAGAAAAATGCAGTCCGGGTTCTCCTTGGCAAGCGTGATCAGATCTTTTTTGCGGATCAGCGGTTCGCCGCCCGTGAACATAAAGAAATGCGTGCCAAGCGCCTTGCTCTCACGAATGATCTTTCGCATTTCATCCAGAGTAAGGTTGGATTTATACCCGTATTCCGCCGCCCAGCAGCCCTTGCATTTCATGTTGCAGGCGGATGTTGGATCCAGCAGAACCACCCAAGGTATATTGCATCCCAGTTCATCCCGCTTTTTTCTTAAGGTGGATGTGCCGATCAGTCCCAGATCTATGCCGAAGGTCAAGACTGCTTTTCTCAGAAAATCAGCGTTGACTTCTTTCATGCCGCGAAACAGAAAACGGTGCCAAACGTTGTTTTCGTCTGATATGATCTCGATCGGTTTGGTAAAAGTGCTTTCGGGATACATTTTTCCCGCAAACGCTTTGCCCACCTTTACCAGCCGCAGCATATTGCGTTTCGGATCCTTGTAAATGTATCTAAAAAGCCCGTTTCCTATTGCGTGAAGCGTTTTGCTTTTCATAGATGGCATATTTGCAGCTCCTTACATTGTTTCGGGTGCGGAGATCTTGAGCATTCCCAGAATGTTTTTAATGGTTTCTTTTACGGCAAGGCAAAGATACAACCTTGCCTGCATCAGACCTTCATCCTCCGCGATCACGCGGTGCGCGTTGTAGAATTTATGGAAAAGTGTGGCAAGTTCAATCACAAAATGGGTAATCTTTGCCGGGTCATACGCCTTTGCAGCGGCGATCACCTCGTCCGTAAGGGCGGAGAGATGGCGGATCAGTTCTTTTTCTTCCTCCGAATTCAAAAGCGCCAGTTCTTCATCCGCAGGCGTGCGCATGGTAATGCCGTCCGCCTGCGCTTTTTTCAAAATCGAACAGATGCGCGCGTGGGCGTACTGCACATAGTAAACAGGGTTCTGATTCGTTTTCTGCGCCGCAAGATCCAGATCAAAATCAAAATGAGAATTCGGTTCTCTCAGGTTAAAGAAGAATCTTGCCGCGTCGATCGGGATCTCTTCCAACAGGGTGTTCAGCGTGATCGCTTTGCCGGAACGCTTTGAAAGTTTAATCGTTTCGCCGTCTCTGACCAGCCTTACCATCTGCATGATCACGCAGTCCAGCCTGTCCGCGTCCAGCCCCAGCGCAGTCAGCGCCGCTTTCATTCTCGGCACATAGCCGTGGTGGTCCGCGCCGAGCACGTCAACCGCCTTGTCAAAGCCGCGCGTCACAAGTTTGTTGTAGTGGTAGGCAATATCCGGCACAATATATGTGGGTATGCCGTTTGCGCGAACCAGCACAATGTCTTTTTCATTGCCGAATTTGCTTGCCTTAAACCACAGTGCGCCGTCCTGCTCATAGGTTACGCCCAGTTCCTTGAATTTGTTTATGATCTTATCCACAGAGCCGTCTGCGTGCAGGGTGCTCTCCTTAAACCAGTTGTCATATTTTATGCGGTATTCCAGCAGGTCGTTTTGGAGCCCCTCAATGTTTTTCGGCAGGGCATACGCCACAAGCGCGTCGCGCCTTTCTTTTGAATCTGCGTCAACATACCTGTCGCCGTATTCGGCAGCAAAATTTTTGGCGTGTTCGGTTATGTCCGCGCCCTTATATGCGTCCTCCGGCAGTTCGATCCCGTCCTTGTAAAGCTGAAGATAGCGCACTTCAAGTGAAGTGGCAAACTTTTCAATCTGATTGCCGGCGTCGTTTACATAAAACTCACGGCGCACATCATAGCCTGCCCATTCCAGCACAGCGGCAAGGCAGTCGCCAATGGCGCCGCCCCTTGCGTTTCCAATGTGCATCGGTCCGGTAGGGTTGGCGGAAACAAATTCAACCAGCACTTTTTTTTCGCTGCCATAGTCCGATTTGCCGTAGTCGCCGCCCTTTGCCATAACGTCTTTCACGATCTCGCCGTAGTAGCGCTGCGAAAGGTAAAAGTTCAGAAATCCCGGCCCGGCGATCTCGCATCTTTCAAACAGGGTGTCCGTCAGATCCAAATGCGCCGCTATGCTTTCCGCAATTTTTCTGGGCGCGCATTTAAACGCTTTTGCGCCGGCAAGCGCCACGTTGGCGGAAAAATCGCCGTTTTTGCTGTTTGCCGGTTTTTCTATGTTGAAATCCGGTATCGGCTCTGCCGGCAGTTCGCCGTCCGCAACGGCTCTGCCAAGGGCGTCTATGATTTTTGTTCGCAGTTCTTTTTGTGTTTCTTTCACTATTATGGACATGTTTACCGTCTCCGAAAATAAATTTTATATATTACTTACTGGGCTGTTTTGTAAAAACTGAGCCGCACTTTGTTTTGCGAGGCAACCGCGCCGTTAAAATCAATATCGTATTCAAAATCAAACCGGCCGTTTTCTATATCCGCCTCAATATCGCGCCCGTATACACCCATCAGCATATTGCCGAATTCTGTGCCGTAATTGCAAAGGTGGCGCTTGGATCGTTCTATGAGCAGGCTGGCATGCGATCTGCCCGATCTTGTCATCTCCACCGCGCTTTCATCCTTGTTTACCCTAACGGTGACCGTAACGCTTTCTTCCGGCTCTTCCAGTTCTTCTTTATATCTTATAATATAGGCAACGCCGTCATCCCGAATCGTCCCGAATGTTGTCAGCTCCGTAACATCGGTGTCTTTTCCGTAGCGCTGGGTGCCTTTGATTTCAATCAAAATCTTTTCCATCAAACCGCCTCTAAAATAATACGTAATATTTTATCATATAAAATAGCGAAATTCAACATAAAAAAGCAAAATACAGCCGTGTTAAAATACTGTTTCGTATAAATTTAAAAATTTTTAATGACAAAATCCTTTTCAGATGCTATAATACAGAAATGTAGACCCCGAAACGGGAGATCACTGTTTTACAGGAGCTGTTTAAATGGAACTTACAGAAGCATACAGATTAATGGATAAGACCCTTGGCGAAAATCTTAAGGATCTTGAATTTAAAAAGATGAAGACCACTGAAGGCGAACTCGGCTATAAAAGCGACAAAGGCCTTTTCCGTGTTGTATATGACGTAAAAACAAACATTATGAGCCTGGAGTGCTCGTATGAGGATAAGGGCGCGGACACAGCGTATGAAACCATATCCAAATCCCTTTTTGAATTGGATGCCGCGGATGAAAAGGAATGCCGTTCGTTTGCAAATGAGGTGTCTGATGAGATCCATTCTCTTTTTGCCTCCAGAAAAAAAGTGGATCTGGATAAGATCAAAATGCCCAAAGCGGTTTCACGTTCCAAGGCAAAAAACGGCGTAATCAGTTATGATGTGGATTCTCTTGCAAACCGTTTTGGCGTGCTTTTCCCGGATCTGAAAGAGGCGGTAAAGCAGAATATTGCAGATTACAGCGAGTTCCTGCCCGAAACGTTTTTTAAGGAGACCGGTACGCCGCGTGTGCTGGACGTGATCAAAAACGGCAATGAGGCGGAGCGCAAAAAGCTTTTTAAAATGCTCAATGAGGTCTATGAGGACGGCACCAACGAAGTGCAGGATATCATCGGCGTTACGATCCTCGGAGAGATGAAAAACGATCCCGCCATGATGGAAGTGGCAGATAGATATATGACCGATTATTTGTCCGCTCCCGTGCACGAGATCAACAAGATTACGGCAAAGAAAAACAGATTTACAAGAAAATTGGCTCATCCGCCGGCATATAAACCTAAAAAGAAGAAGAGCAATATGCTGCAAAACGCGCTGACCCAGCAGCCGAAGTAACGCAGACCAAACTCAAAACATATAATGATCCTATAAAGTCGTACGGCAGTCTAAAAGATTCCGTACGGCTTTTTTATTGTGTAAAGAAAAGTATGCCGTTTTTTTTATCTAATCTTTAAAATGCGGAAACTATATTTTGAATACACGATTAAAGTGCATAATATTGTTAAATAATTAACAAAAAACATAGATTTTCAACAAAGTTTGCAGAAAATCATTGACAAAAAAATAAACATCTTTATAATAGAAAGCACGGTTATTTTTTACAAACAGAAAGGGAGGCAATTTTTATGTCAAGAGTTTATAATTTCAGTGCGGGTCCCTCCACGCTGCCCGTATCCGTTTTGGAGCAGGCAGGCGCCGAGATCCTGGATTATCACGGCAGCGGCCAGTCCGTTATGGAAATGAGCCACCGCTCCAAGGTATTTGACGATATCATCAAAAGCGCGGAAAAACTGATGCGCGAACTGTATCAGGTTCCGGATAATTACAAGATCCTTTTCTTACAGGGCGGCGCGTCCGCGCAGTTCTCCGCCATTCCGCTCAATTTTATGAACGGCAGCGGAAAAGCGGATTATATTATCACCGGTCAGTGGGCGAAAAAGGCGTATCAGGAGGCGCAGAAATACGGCGATGTCCGGGAGGCTGCTTCCTCTGCGGATAAAACCTTTAGTTATATTCCCAAAACAAAGCCGGAAGATTTCAGGGAAGACGCGGATTATGTTTACATCTGTATGAACAACACGATCTACGGCACCAAATATACTGAACTTCCTCCGGTTGGAGATAAAGTGCTGATTGCCGATATCTCATCCTGCGCGCTTTCAGAGCCGCTTGATATCTCTAAATTCGGCATGGTCTATTTCGGCGCGCAGAAGAATGTTGGCACCGCCGGTCTTGTGGTTGTGATCGTGCGCGAGGATCTGCTAGGCAACGCAAGGGATATCACCCCTGTTATGATGAATTATAAGGTGCAGGCAGATGCGGATTCGCTTTATAACACGCCGCCCTGCTGGACTATTTATATCTGCAAACTGGTGCTGGAGTGGATCAAAGATACTTTCGGCGGCCTGGAGGGCATGAAAGCGCATAACGAGAAAAAGGCAAAGATCCTTTATGATTTTCTGGATCAGAGCAAGATGTTCCACGGCACCGTTGTGCCCGAGGATCGTTCTCTTATGAACGTGCCTTTCGTTACGGACAGCGATGAACGCAACGCCAAATTTATCAAAGAGGCAACCGAGGCCGGTTTCGTAAACCTGAAAGGCCACAGAACGGTTGGCGGCATGCGCGCTTCTATCTATAATGCAATGCCGATAGAGGGCGTTGAAAAACTTGTTGCGTTTATGCAGAAATTTGAGGAGGAAAATCAATAATGTTTAAGATCAAAACTTTAAATAAGATCTCTCCCGTGGGCCTTTCCAAGTTTGACCCGGCAAACTACACTTACGGCGATGATGTGCAGAACCCGGACGCGATCATGGTGCGTTCCGCCGCCATGCACGATATGGAACTGCCGGAATCCCTGCTTGCGATTGCAAGGGCGGGCGCCGGCGTAAATAATATTCCCATTGAAAAATGCACGGAAAAGGGCATTGCCGTTTTCAATACGCCCGGCGCGAACGCGAACGCCGTTAAAGAACTTGTGATATGCGCGCTTCTCCTTTCCAGCCGCAAGATCACCAAGGCAATCGAATGGTGCAAGACCATAAAAGATGACGAAAATGTGAGCAAGTCCGTTGAAAAGGGCAAGTCAGCATTCGCGGGCCCTGAGATCAAGGGAAAGACCCTTGCCGTTATCGGTCTCGGCGCCATCGGCAGGCTCGTTGCCAACGCCGCCGTTGATCTCGGCATGACCGTTATCGGCTACGATCCGTTCCTTTCCGACGAAGCGGCAGAGGCGCTCAAAAGGGAAGTAACCGTGGAAACGGACCTCAACAAGATCTTCCCACAGGCGGATTATCTTACGGTTCACGTTCCGCTTACCCCGGATACAAAAGAGATGATCTGCGCCGCAAATATTGAGAAGATGAAAGATACCGTTCGCATTGTCAACCTCGCCAGGGGCGATCTTGCGAATTCTGCAGATATCGTAGCAGCGCTGGAGGACGGCAAAATGGCGGCTTATGTAACCGATTTTCCGTCTGCGGAACTGATCGGTGTAGACGGCGTGATCGCGCTTCCGCACCTTGGCGCCTCCACGCCTGAAAGCGAGGAGAACTGCGCGTCCATGGGCGCTATGGAGCTTATTGATTATCTGGAAAACGGCAATATCAGAAATTCCGTCAATCTTCCCGCTGCAACTCTGGAAAAGAGCGGCGCGGCAAGGATCACAGTCATCCACAAAAATCAGCCGAATATGATTGCAACGATTACCGATACGATCAGCAGGGACGGCATTAATATAGCAAACTTTGTGGATAAAAACCGCGGTGAAGTTGCTTACAGCATTATTGATGTGGATTCCGAAGTTTCCGAAAACGCCGTTGCGGATATTAAAAAGATAGACGGCGTTACAAGAGTAAGAGTTATCAAATAAGTGCATTTCTGCCGAATTTATCGGCAGCCTCGGCGGACCGGGTTTTTCCGGTCCGCTTTTTGCGTGCTGCGAAAGTGCGCAGTGGGTTTTGCCTGATTTTTTTCTTGACAAAATAAGACCGCTTTGCTATAATAGCACTAATCCGCTTTAAAGCATAAACACTTTAAAGCAACAAAGTAACGAACGGGAGGTATACCTATGGCACCCAGAAAAGGGAATATGATGACGGTCAGAAATGATATAAAAGTGCTGGATGCAACAATCAGAGACGGCGGCCTTTGCAATAATTTTGAATTTACGGATGAATTCGTAACGGAGCTTTATAAAACCAACATAAAAAGCGGTGTGGATTATATGGAGTTCGGTTACCGCGCGTCCAAAAAAATGTTTGATCCGGAAAAATTCGGAAAATGGAAATTCTGCACGGAGGAAGATATACGCAGTATCGTGGGCGATAACATTTCGGATATGAAGATCTCCGTTATGGCAGATGTCGGCAGATGTGATTTTAAAGAGGATTTTATCCCAAAGAGCGAATCGGTGATCGATATGGTGCGCGTTGCCTGCTATATCCACCAGATTCCCGCGGCTGTGGAAATGGTAGAGCATTTCCATAATTTGGGCTATGAAACCACATGCAATATTATGGCGGTCAGCCAGGCGAATACGGATCAGGTGGCAGAGGCGCTGGAAATGCTCGGCAATTCCAGTGTAGACGTTATTTACCTTGTGGATTCCTACGGTTCGCTTTATCCCGAAACAGCGGAAGAACTGGCAAAGAAATATTTAGAGGCGGGAGAGAAATACGGAAAAGCAATCGGATTTCATGCCCACAACAACCAGAATCTTGCCTTTGCCAATACGATCGAAACGATGTCTTACGGTGTTTCTTATTTGGATGCTACTGCCATGGGCATGGGCAGGGGTGCGGGCAACTGCGCCATGGAACTGCTGCTCGGTTTTCTGAAAAACCCGAAATACAATTTATACAGCCTTTTGACTTTTCTGGAAAACTATATGGTGCCGCTTAAGGAAAGCGGAATCACTTGGGGTTATGATATCCAGTATATGCTCACGGGCCAGCTCAACCGCCACCCGAGGGAGGCTATGGCATTCACGGCTGAAAACCGCCGGGATTACTGTGAATTCTATAAATCACTTCTGGAAAACTTCTGATCAGAGCAGACGATTCTTTTAAGGCGCGGTTCAGCCGACTTTATCGACAGTCTGTCAGGCGCGGGCTTATGCCTGCGCCTTTTTTGCACCCTTTGTTTCGGCAGCCGTATTTCTTTATTGACAATGTGCCGATATCGAATTAAAATAGAAGCAGAAAACCGCTTATTGCGGTCGTTATGAGGTGATGAAATGGAAATTGTTGCAGATCATTCTATGCAGAATATGCGTTTTATAAGAAAACTCCCGATCCCCAAAGAGGTAAAAGAGCTTTACCCCTTAAGTGAAAAAGGCGCAGCAGTAAAGGCGCAAAGGGATGCGGAGATCGCCAAAGTTCTGAAAGGCGAAAGCAGTAAATTCCTGCTTATAATAGGTCCCTGTTCCGCAGATAAGGAGGACAGCGTTCTCGATTATGTCAGCCGCCTGGCAAGAGTACAGGAAGAGGTAAAAGATAAAATCATCATCATTCCGCGTATCTATACCGGCAAGCCGAGAACCACGGGCGCCGGATACAAGGGTATGCTCCACCAGCCGGATCCGGACGGTGTGCCGGACATGTATGCCGGCATCCTTGCCGTTCGTTCGATCCATGCCAAAGCAATTGAACAGCTTGGCCTTTCCGCGGCGGATGAGATGCTGTATCCCGCAAATTACAGGTATCTTTCAGACCTGCTCTCCTATGTTGCCGTGGGTGCAAGAAGCGTGGAAAATCAGGATCACCGCTTAACGGCAAGCGGGATGGACGTGCCCTGCGGCATGAAAAATGCCACCAGCGGCGATTATTCGGTTATGCTCAATGCCATCACAGCGGCGCAGAGCGGCCACACTTTTGTATACCGCGGCTGGGAAGTGGAAACAAAAGGTAATGAACTGGCGCATGCCATACTGCGCGGCGGCGTCAACAAACACGGCATAACCCACCCGAATTATCATTATGAAGATCTGATCACGCTTTATAATATGTATGCCGCCAAAGAGCAGTTCAAAAACCCCGCGGTTATTGTGGATACGAACCATTCCAACAGCGGCAAAAAATATCTGGAGCAGGTGCGCATAGCAAACGAGGTGCTGCATTCCATGCGTCACAGCGCGGATATCAAAAAGTTTGTTAAAGGCTTTATGATTGAATCTTATATAGAGGACGGCAATCAAAAGGTGGACGGCGGCGTTTACGGCAAATCGATCACGGATCCGTGCCTCGGCTGGGAAAAATCCAAAGACCTGATCTATACCATCGCGGATCAGTTATAATCGCTCATTATGCACAAAATTAAAACTTAATCTTTGTATAGAATCACAAAAAGACTGCCGGGCAATTGATTTTGTTTGACAGTCTTTCTTTTTTGTGCTATGATTGTTTCATAATCACTTTATCACTTAAAAGCGCCAACGCTTAAAAGCGGCAGAGTGAACTACTTTTAAGGAGAAATACATATGAACAAAACCATAAAAAAAGTTTTGGCTCTCGGCCTTTCCGCAGTTTTGGTAGGTTCTGTTTTCGCAGGCTGCTCCGCGCAGGATTCAAAGTATAAGATCGGAATTATACAGTCGCAGCAGCATGCCGCGCTTGATGAGGCTACCCGCGGATTTCAGGATGCGGTTACACAGGCGCTCGGCGCGGAAAATGTGGAGATCACACTTCAGAATGCCAGCGGCGATTCCGCAACGTGCGCAACGATCGCAAACCAGTTCGTGGCGGACGGCGTAGATCTGATCATGGCAAACGCCACGGCTGCGCTTCAGGCGTCCATGCAGGCAACGGCAAGCATACCGATCGTTGCAACATCCGTAACGGATTACGCAACCGCGCTTGAGATCGCAGACTGGACCGGCGTTACAGGTATTAATGTAACCGGCACTTCAGATCTGGCCCCGCTTGATCAGCAGGCGGCGATGATTCAGGAACTCTGCCCCGATGCGCAGACTGTGGGAATACTGTATTGTTCTGCAGAGCCGAATTCCGTATATCAGGCAAATGTAGTGGAAGAAAACCTCACATCCATGGGTCTTACCGCCAATATTTACACTTGTGCGGATACAAATGAGATCGCCAGTATTACCACGCAGGCTTGCCAGGAAGTAGACGTTATTTATATCCCTACAGATAATACGATTGCTTCCGCAACGGCTGCCGTAGATCAGATCGCCGGTCCGGCAGGCATCCCCGTTATTGCAGGTGAGGAAGGCATATGCAAAGGCTGCGGCGTTGCCACACTTTCTATCAGTTACTATGATATCGGCGTAAGAGCCGGCGAAATGGCAGTAGAAATTCTGCAAAACGGTGCGGATCCTTCCACAATGCAGATCGAGACTGCAACGGATCTTACCAAAAAGTATGTTCCGTCCCGCGCGCAGGCGCTCGGGATCACCGTTCCGTCTGATTACGTTGCTATTGAGGAAACAGCGGAATAAACCTTTGCTATTGACTAAAGCATGATATTTTGATAACATAAAAGGCGGCGGGTTTTCGGCTCGCCGTCTTTTATCTATGTGTATCGGAGGAAAATTTATTATGATGTCATTTTTATCCGCTCTTCCCGGAGCGGCTGCGCAGGGCATTATCTGGGGCCTGATGGCGATCGGAGTTTACATCACGTTCAGGGTCCTTGATGTTGCGGATCTAACGGTAGATGGCTCTATGGGCACGGGCGGCGCGGTTTTGGTTATGTGCGCCACAAGCGGTATGAATATTTATGTTTCCATGATCATCGCGTTTCTTGCGGGCTGTATCGCCGGCCTTGCCACGGGCATTTTCCATACCGTATTTGGTATTCCGGCAATCCTTTCCGGAATCCTAACCCAGCTTGCGCTGTATTCTATAAATCTGAGGATTCTTGGGAATAAAGCCAATCAGTCTATCAATGTTATGAATTATGATCTGATCGTTTCCCTGCGCAATATCACGCAGTCCATTATTGTAGGGCTTGTGATCGTGTTTATTTTCATTGCCATTCTTTATTGGTTCTTCGGCACGGAACTCGGCCATTCCATCCGCGCAACCGGCAATAATCAGGCAATGGCGCGCGCAAACGGCATCAATACAAATGTTAATAAGATCATCGGTCTTGTGCTCTCAAACGGCATTGTTGCGCTTTCCGGCGCTCTGCTTGCCCAGTATCAGGGCTTTGCGGACGTAAATATGGGCAGAGGCGCTATCGTGATCGGTCTTGCCGCCGTGATCATCGGCGAAGTCATTTTCGGCAAACTCTTCAAGAATTTCGCGCTTCGTTTGGTTGCGTGCGTGATTGGCGGCGTGATCTACTATGTTGTGATCACATTTGTACTTCGTCTCGGTCTTAACGCGAACGATCTGAAACTGTTCTCGGCGCTTGTGGTTGCGCTTTTCCTTGGTGTTCCTTACTGGAAAAACAAGATCGCGGCGAAAAAGGTAAAGAGAAACGGAGGTGCCGCAAATGCTTGAGATTAAAGGCGTTTATAAAACATTCAATCCCGGCACCGTTAATGAAAAACATGCTTTGAACGGCATTGATCTTGTGCTGAATGAAGGCGATTTTGTAACCGTTATTGGCGGAAACGGCGCAGGTAAATCCACCCTGCTCAATATGATCGCAGGCGTTTATCCGGTGGACAGCGGTTCTATTTTGATAGACGGAAAGGACGTTACGAAACTGCCGGAGCACAAAAGGGCAAAATACCTCGGCAGGGTCTTTCAGGATCCTATGACGGGTACTGCCGCTGATATGCAGATCGTGGAGAACCTTGCGCTTGCCTCTCGCCGCGGCAAATTCAGAACGCTTGCCCCCGGCGTAACCAAAAAAGAAAAAGAGCATTATAAAGAGATTTTAAGTTCGCTGGATCTGGGGCTGGAAACGCGCCTTACCTCCAAAGTGGGTCTGCTTTCAGGCGGTCAGCGCCAAGCAATTACCCTGCTTATGGCAACGCTGAAAAAGCCGAAAGTGCTGCTTTTGGATGAGCATACGGCGGCGCTGGATCCCAAAACGGCGCATAAGGTGCTTGAACTGACCACAAAAATCGTTTCAGAGCACAATCTGACCACAATCATGATCACCCATAATATGAAAGATGCCATTGCCATCGGTAACCGGCTGATCATGATGAACGAAGGCAAGATCATTTATGATGTTTCCGGCGAGGAAAAAAAGAACCTTACTACAGCCGATCTGCTTGAAAAATTCAAGACCACCAGCGGCGAGGAACTGGATAATGACAGAATGATACTTTCAGAATAAGATAAAAATTGACCGCCCGGCAAATCACCGGGCGGCTTTTTTGCGCATATTTTGGTTGGCTTTCTATTTTTGCTCATCTGCTTGTGGCGTGGAATTACTGTCTGCAAGTTCATTAGGTAATTCTAAAGGATACATACTTCTGGTTGCCGAGTTGCATGAATTATTTAAGTCGTCAAGTTCTTTGTTGATTTTTTTTGATACTATAAGCGGAACTATTATACTTAAAGCTGCTGCAATTGAATATACTATGCTAAAGATGGTGTATTTATCGCTCAAATCATTAAACTTTGTGCAGTAATTGTTGTATTCATAATATAAATCTTCATAATAACTGTATTCTGAATATAAATAACTGCCGTAAATTCCGCTTAACTCAAAAATAAGGTCTTCATATTCTCCTAATAATTTACTGGCATTATTTCTTAATTGCTGAAAGTAGACTGCCTGTTCTTTGTAATATTCAGCATTATTATACGAAGTATATGCTTGGTAGCAACTGAAAATTAAAGTCAGTATACATATTATAATGATAACTGCTTTTGTTGTCTTAAGTTTTTTTGTTTTTTGTTCAATAAATGATTTATCCGCTTGTTTGGGTTCAGTTGGATTCTCTTCATCGTTAATGTAGTGTGCTTCAATTGGGTTTAAATCATTTGCTAAGTTTAAGTTATCGTCCATAAATTTACCTCAAATTTCGTTTAATTCTTTTATCGTGAGCTCTTTTCCGGTTATATCGGCAACTTTATTTTGATTTCCGCAATAGTCAACTATTACATTTTTTGCGCAGCTTTTCGGATTTGGATTTAAAATAAACTCAGGAATATCTATTCCGGGATTACGTAAGTTTTCGACATGAATAATTGCGGAGCAGTTTTGACATCTCATGTGATATAAAGATTTTACTTTTTCAAGAGGGAATAATTCTACAGATATATTTGCAATGTGTATCTCCCATGCAGGGTTTGATTTGCAAAACGGGCATAGCGGGAAACTTTTGTCGGCAAAATTTTGGATATACTTTCCTCCAAAGCTGTCGCATCTTTTAAAATCCATTTTCTCTATTTCCGTTACTTTTTCCTGTTCAAGAAGGTTTTTCAGTTTGTTGAATATACCCATACTAATTCTCCTTTATTCTCTACACATGATTTTTATAAGATTTAAGTGTTTACCTATAAAATTCGCTCAAATATACCAAAATGGGATATTACAATAATACCATTTTGGTATATTAATGTCAAGGGGATTTTATGAGATTAAAGGAATTGAGAAAAGAAAAGGGTATATCGCAAGTTAAACTTGCAATGGATCTTTGCGTGAATCAAAATACTATTAGCAGATATGAAAACGGCGAAAGAGAAGCAGGCTATGATATGTTAATAAAAATAGCGGATTATTTTAATGTCTCAGTTGATTATCTGCTTGAAAGAACAGACATCAGAAAATATATAAAATAAAAGGCGTTGCCGTAGTTTGAACTACGCCAGCGCCTTTTTTGTTAATCTGTCTTTATTTATTGAATCTGTATCCTTTTCCCCAAACCGTGTGGATGAAATCCATGGAGGGATCCACTTCTTTAATCTTATCTCTGATTCTGTTTACATGCACGGTGATCGTGGAGGTCTCGCCGATCGAATCATAATTCCAGATCTTGCTGAACAGTTCTTCTTTGCTGTAAACGGTGTCCGGGCTGGAGGCAAGAAAATAGAGCAGGTCAAATTCCTTGTTGGTCAGCGTCAGTTCCTTTCCGGTTACAAATGCCCGGCGTGCTCTGCCGTCCAATTTCAGCCCGTCTGTTTCAATGGTTTTGGCGTCGCTGTTTTCGTTTTTTGCGGTCAGCCGTTCATATCTGCTGATATGCGCAATCACCCTCGCCACAAGTTCTTTGGGAGAAAACGGCTTTACTATGTAGTCGTCCGCGCCGTAACCCAGCCCCGTAATCTTATCCAGATCCTCTTTTTTGGCGCTCACCATCAGTATCGGTATGTCTTTCTTTTTCCTTATGGCTTTGCATACTTCCATGCCGTCCATGCCGGGCAGCATAATATCCAGCAAAATCAGGTCAAAATTTCCGCTTAAAGCGGTTTCCAAACCGTTATTCCCGTCCGCCGCGGTGGATACTTCAAATCCGTTTGCCTCAAGATAATCCTTTTCCAGCGTGCAGATGTTGGCGTCATCCTCAATGATCAGAATTTTTTTCATTTTTATCTTCCTCCGGTTCTTCCGTTTTTGGCAGTGATATAAAGATAGAAAGTCCGTTCTCTGCGTTTGTCTGCGCCCAGATCATGCCGCCGTGCAGTTCCACGATCTGCCTGCAAACCGCAAGCCCGAGCCCGCTGCCGTCGCTGACGTTTGATCTGGCTTTGTCCGCCCGGTAGAGCGTGTCAAATATACGCGTTAGGCTCTCTTTATCTACACCCATTCCGTTGTCCGCGATCTCAAAAATAACAGAGTGGTCATATTCGGAAATGATCAACTCTATTTTGCCGCGAACGCTTTTGCGCCTGTATTTTATGCTGTTTGAAATAATATTGTCCACCACGCGGGCAAATCTGTCCGTATCGATCAAAAGCACAGGATCCGTTTTCGTATTGTTTTTGATCGTAAATTCAAAATCGCTTTTTTTCAGTTCTTCACCTATTTCATATGCAAAAGAAGTAAAATCGGATATCTTAACCTTTTCTTGGTTCAGCGTAATGTTCCCGAGTTCCAGCTTGGAAAGCGTAAGCAGGTCGTTGAGCATTTTTTCCATGGAAACGGCGGAGTCATAGATCGTTTCCAGATATCTTTTTTGCTTTTCAGGTGTGTCCGCAACGCCGTCCCTGATCCCTTCCAGATATCCTTTTATGGAGGTAAGCGGCGTGCGAAGATCGTGCGCAATGCCGGCAATCATTTCTTTTTGCTGCTGATCGGCTCTGTTTTTGCTTTCTATGGATTCCTTCACGCGCAGCCGCATATCGTTGAAACTGCGGGTCAACTGCCCCAGTTCGTTGGCGGATTGGTAATCGATCTCATAATCCAGATTGCCTTTTGCAATTTCGTTTGCCCCTTCGGTTATTTTTTCAATCGGGCCTATGATTGTTTTTGATGTTATAAGGGAGATCACGATGATTGCCGCAACAAAGGTAAAAACACAGACGCCCATAACCACCGTTGCGTTATTGGTAAGGCTTGCCAAAATGTGCTGGGAGGCATAGCCGGCGCCGTTATCCTGCTCGCTGTAGTTGTTGTTTGCCGCGATGATCGTGTAGTTTAAATCGTGATCCGTTGCCGTATTCACAATAACAATGCCGGATTCGCCGTAATAATAGGAGTTCACGTTTTTATTGATCGGCGCAATCTCATTTGCTTCTTTCAGCGCAAGATCCGAATCGGTTGTAGAATAGTACAGCTCGGAATTTCTTTCTATGTAAAGGATGGAGCCGAATGCTTCCAGTCTGTCCGCCGTTTCTTTTATTTTTTCAAGCTTTTCGCTTTCCTCATCATCTCCGGCAAGTACAGCGGCAATGTTGTTGACCGTTTGGCTCCACTGGATCTGGTTTACAACATTGTAACTTTCCGTGTTTACGGAAGTAAAATCATATCTGTCCATTGAAGTGAACACAAAGATACATGCCGCAATGGCAAGAATAAGAATCGGTATCACGATCGCAAGCACAGAGGTGATGATGATCCTTGTATTTATCTTAAAATCTCTGGTTTTCTGCGGAATCGATTTTTTCCTTTTTCCTGCCATTTGATCTGTTACCTCCGGAGACGTGGTGCGGTTCGATTACATTTATAGTACCATAATTTGCTTTTTTATTCAATGTTTTGTATATGAACATTTTATAATTGTAAACCTAAAATCTTAAATTAGGTTGACAATTATGTTCTTTCGCAGTATAATCCATAAAGTAAAAAGAAGGCGCAGCCACATCAATCGATATGCAAAAGAGGTTCCATACTATGAATTCTAAAAGAGAAAACAAAAAAAGATTTAAAACAACAGATGTGGTATATATAGGCATTTTTGCCGCTGTTATTGCTGTTTGTTCGTGGATCCAGATCCCGCTTGCCGTGCCCATCACACTCCAGACTTTTGCAGTGTGCGCCGCTGCCGGTCTGCTTGGATTAAAAAACGGTTTGCTCACTGTGATCGTATATATTCTTTTGGGTCTGATCGGCGTGCCCGTGTTTTCCAATTTCGGCGCAGGGCCGGGCGTATTGTTCGGAATTACAGGCGGCTATATTGTGGGCTTTATTTTTACCGCTCTGATCGTTGGCGGCGCCGTAAAACAGTTTGGCAGAAAGATCGGCGTATATATTTTTTCCATGATCCTCGGCGTGGCTGTGTGTTATGCTTTCGGAACGGCTTGGTTTATGGTTTGGTCTGCAAACAGCGGGTCGCCGGCTACGCTTGGTGCAGCGCTCATGTCTTGCGTAGTGCCTTTTATTCTTCCGGATCTGGTTAAGATTGCCGCCGCCTCTGTGATCTGCTCAAAACTTGCAAAGCATATCCGGATGTGAGCCTTGCTGCGTGAAAAATATATTGATAAATTTTTATTTATCCTTGTAAATTTTTCCGGAATTTAGTATAATAAAAAACATAATCATTCCTTATTTTACGGAGGGTCTAAATTATGTCTAACTGGCTTGACGGAAAAACCTGTATCGTTACCGGCGCGTCCGGCGGTATGGGCGCGGGCATAGCCGCAACACTGATCAAAAAGCACGGTTGCCGCGTTATCGGTATTGCAAGAAGCGAACCGAAAATGCTGAAGTTTATTGAAGAACTCGGCCCAAGTTATGCCGAGCAGTTTTCCTATAAACTGTTTGACGTTTCAAAAAACGAGAATTGGGTTGATCTTGCCGCAGAGCTGGAGAAACAGAATATTCAGGTGGATGTTTTGGTGAACAATGCCGGCATCCTGCCGAAGTTCAAGCGGTTTGACCGCTATGATATGGATGAGATTGAAAAAGCTATCAATATCAACTTTTATTCCTGCGTTTATTCCATTAAGGCGCTTTTGCCGATGCTGATGAAGAGCAGTGATCCCGGAATCATCAACATAGATTCCTCCGCTGCGCTCATGAGCCTTGCAGGCACAAGTATGTATTCTGCATCCAAAGCTGCTCTGAAAGGCTTTACCGAATCCCTCAGGGAAGAGTTCAGAGGCAAAGTATATGTAGGCCTTGTTTGCCCCGGCTTTACAAAAACGGATATTTTCCGTGATCAGAAGAATGACGGCGACAAGGGTCAGAAAGTGATCAATATGATCTCCACGGATTGTGATCTTATGGTTAAACTGATCATGTTTGGCATAGAGCATAAGCAGGCGCTTCAGATCCACGGCGTGGATGCGCATGCCATGAATATCTTCGGCAAACTTCTGCCGGTAAACGGATCCCGCCTTTTCAGCGCAGTGATGAAAGCGGCGGATATCGATCTGTTCAGCGAAGTGTTTAAAGACTGAGTTATTTATTGCAAAGGAGCGAAATAATGCGGCACGGCATTATTTCGCCCTTTTGTCTTTTTGGCAGAACATGTTATTGTAAAAGGAGAATCTTATGAGCGTAAATACCGATGTTACAACGCAAAAACATATGAAATTTAAAGAAGTGCTTGCCTATTCGCTTGGCCTTTTCGGGTTTCAGGCAATCGTTGGCCTTCTTAATTCCTATCAGGCGGAATTTGACGCCTCCGTTCTCGGCGCGGATATCGCGGTGGTGGGTGTGCTGATTTTGGTTGCCAAGATCGTTTCGGCAGTCTTTGACCCCGTTGTTGGCAATCTGATAGACCGCTCAAAAAGCAAACGCGGCAAATTCAAATCCATGATCCTCTATTCGCTTCTGCCGCTCTTGGCTATGACGGCAGTGGTCTTCCTAAACGTTCCTTTTAAAGAAAATAAGATCGCGGTCTATGTATGGATCTTTGTAACCTACCTGATATGGAGCCTTGCCATGACCTTGGGCGATGTGCCGTCCCAGGGTATCGCTTCCGTGCTGACCCCGAACCCAACGGAACGCACCAATGTGGTTTCCATTTCCAACACCTTTAAACAGATCGGATTTTCCGCCTGCGTTGTAATCGTTCCGGTGGTATGCCTGATCATCCCCGGCGGCTCCAAGGTGTTCGTCTCCTCCGGAGAAACGGATACACCCATGATCTCTACGGAATATTTCTGGACGGCAGTGCTCACCGCAGTGCTCGGCTGCTTGCTTTTTGCGCTGATCCCCATGCTCAATAAGGAACGTGTACCGTATGTTTCCGGCGAAAAAACAACATTTAAGGATATGCTGTCCGCTCTGAAAAACAACAAGCCGTTCCTGCTGGTGATCCTTTCCTATTTTCTCGGTTTTGGCAGGCAGATGGCAATGGGTATTCAGGTGCAGGCGGCAAATGTTCTGCTCGGTTCGCAGAATCTGGTTGCCGTTTTGGGCATCGTAACCGCAGTCGGCTCCATGATCAGCATGGCGATCTGCCCGCTGCTCATCAAAAAGATGGGGGAGAGAAATGTTTATCTTCTGCTGTCTTTCTACGGCTTTGGTGTTTCTGTTCTATCGTTTGTGGTAGGCCATTTCTGGTTCCTCCATCCGGATAATATGGTGCTTACCGTTTTGTTTTACATCACGCTTTTCCTGATCGGCCTTCAGTTTGCGGCAGTAACGCTTATGCCGATGATCATGACCGCAGATTGTGTGGACTATTATGAATACGAAACCGGCAAAAGAATGGAGGGCGCGGCCTATTCTGTGCTGACCCTTACCATTAAAGTCTGCCTTGCGCTCGGCACGGCGCTCGGTCTGGTGTTCATTCAGTTTTCCGGCTATTCGGATACGGTTGCGCAGATCACTGCCGGCACGGTTTCCGGTTTCAGCACCAAAACCAAGGATATTGTTTTCTTTGCCTATACGGTTATGCCCGGCATTCTCGCCCTGCTTTCCACGATTCCGATGTTTAAATACAATATCGTCGGCAAAAAGAAAGCGGAGATCTCCAAAGCGCTGGCAGACAGGCGTTCCGGTCAAAACTGAATCCGCATTTACTGGTAAAACAGATATAATGCACAGGCATTCCGCCCGGGACCACCCGGGCGTCAGACTGTCGATAAAGTCGGCTGAACCGCGCCGGCTTATACTTGAAACACGCAAACAAAGGAAAATAACAAACTG
>ENA-OPBX01000157-OPBX01000157.1-human-gut-metagenome-genome-assembly--contig:-NODE-157-length-53479-cov-4.021432_pt1 | contig 53479 bp, 44 predicted proteins | sample MGYA00241075_ERZ501466 | MGnify/ENA primary metagenome ERZ501466 (study PRJEB25962, sample SAMEA2042633) | human gut metagenome | biome: human gut; feature: human-associated habitat; material: faeces...
ATTACAGAATCATTCCGTCTGCGCCTTCTCATTTTCTTCCCGGATAATCTCCTTTATTCAAGCGCTTAAACTGATTATACCATAAATCTATGAACAAAGTTTATCTGTAAAGAAAATTGATACAGAGTTTTTCAAAATCGGTCCATCTGCTCCCCGCAGGAACTTCTTTCACCACAAATCATATTCATTTTTATCGAGGACAGTCCTGTTAACAAATTCCAACCCGAAAGCTTTGCTTTTAGGTTGTCGCGGTACACTTGCGCAAAATAGGGGTACAATGGGGGTACAAATACCATTCTCATTCCCCAAAAGCCTTGATTTTAAGCCACTTCAGACAAAAGTACGGATTCTGCCGTGGCAGATAAAAAGTACGCGTATCATAAAAATCTCCTATCATAAAAAGCCGAGAAATGATTATCCCCTTTGGAGTATTTCTAAACCAAGGGGGGTGCATCGTTAAAATATATATTTTTCCTATTTCACAGACGTTAAAATTCCATCAAGGAATTTGATTTCATTACATCGCATCTGCTCTGTGAAAGCACTATATACATCTGTCCCGGTCGGAATCTGAAATCCGTGCTTGATGAGACAAATATCCTCTCGAGCCTCTACATTCTTCTCATAAGTCGAACCACGGTTGAGCCACATAACAGCATCTTCTTCCTCTCCCATTTCAGGATAAAAATAAAACCCTTTCTTGGCATCAAATCGGAACATATATGCCAATACTTGCAGATAGTCCTTGTTTCCAATATTATCAATCGGTTTGTACTTCGCATCTGCAATCACTCGTGTCTCTAAGTCTCTACTGATGAAGTCTGGGTAGATAAGTCCGCGATTATGGTCAAACAAACGCTGAGAACCTTTTGTAGCTTTGTTCATCGGATGATAGAAAACCTCGTCCACAATCGAATTCATATACTCTTCCCAGAGCCATGCGCCATCAAAAAGCAATCCATATACCTTCTTGCTTCCCATTCCAATCTGATGTTTCTGATGCTGTAAGATAAGTAGACACAAGTTCTGCAGTTCACAATATTCTCGGTAATATGCATGTCTAATGGTATTGGTCTTATTTGCATCAATAATCTTCTGTCGGTTACACATCTCGTAGTTAGGAGTGGCCGCTACAACATCCTTGACCTCATCCTTAGCCTGTGCAAGCAGTTTATGTCCGTATGGCTTGTGTCTAATAAACTCCACCGTATGACGGATTAATTCCATCAAATCATTATCAAAGGAATACTCCCTCTGCGAATATGCTACATTACCAACAAACGGTGTATTCTTAACAATGTGTCTCGCTATATCTATCGTTCCCTTAACATTGCTGTCATTGTATGTTTTTCTCACATAAGTCTTAAAGACACCCTTACGCATGGCACTCTTTAAGTAATGTGGGAAGATAAAAACAAGCAGATTGAAAACACGATCATCATTGTTCGCATCTGTTTCCAAATCTACAATATTCGGGACATCAAATACTCTCTCAAGCAAATATTGAAACAGGAAGTCCCGCTCATTACCACTAAATCTTGATTCAACTATGAGTTTCTCATCTCCAAGTCCCATGAAGCCCATGACATTGCTCGACAAATAATAATTGTTTACACTCTGTAAAATCATCTGGTCTTTTGTGATATCATCTGCATCTCTAAGAATTTCCGGGAATACAAATATCCCTTCATTCTCCAACTGCTCCAAAGTTTTATCTGCAATTTTGCTTGTCAGAAATGATACGCCAGACAATGACTCCTTAGGTATTCTCGAATTATCTTTTATTTTAATTCGACTCATCTACATCAGCTCCATCCGACTTCCCTTGGTTATATGCTTTCTTAAATCGCTCCATAATACCTTCTTCATCATACATACCGTTTATGTATTCCTGTAACAACGGATGTAGGTAATCTGACCATAACTGGTCAAAGTCAATATTCTTCAGCTTCAAGAAATAGGATGCACCAATCTGATAGTTTTCATTCAAACCTTCTGTTGCTGCAATTTCCACATTCAAAGCTGACATTCTGGCAATTGCCTCAGCCTCTTTCTCTTCGTTGTTCAAGTTAGCAAGCATCTCAAGGCGCTCATCTGCACGAAGCTCCACAAAACGGAATCTTCGTCTCATAGCGAAATCAAAGCTGTCTACAGATCTGTCAATATCATTCATCGTACCAATGATATAAACATTATCTGGAATATAGAATTTTTCATTGCTATCAGCATGAAGGTTTGCATACTGGGTGGAAACCTCTCCTGCCACACCTCTGTATCCTGGATCAACAGCAAAGAACAACTCTCCGAAAATCTTAGATATCTCACCACGATTTATCTCATCAATGATGAATACATATTTCTTCAACTCTTCCTGTCTTATAATCTTTGCAGCCTTTTTCTTTTTCTGGATCTCGTTAAAAATAACAAGGTTGTAGGAATATCTCTGCTGTGTAAAATTGATATTGAAAAATTCCGTAATATCTTTTAATTTGTTAAATTCTCTTCCAGACTCTAACATCTGTCTAATTTCAGAAATATTCAATCGGATACTGTTGATGGATGCATTTTGTGGTATTGAAAGATAAATATGCTCATCATCGACATCTGTGATTGTAAATTCTGTACCCGTTTTGGTCTTGAATGTGTTATTTCCTGTGTCCACATCATCAAAGAACTCTTTCATTGCTTCTTGAACAGATAATTCATTTGCAATGACCTCTGTGGACTTTTTAGAATTCTCATAGTTTCTTCTAGCCTTATCCACGAATTTCTTAAACACGCCATCCTGCAATTCAAAACCCATAGAACCATCTTCATTCGTCTTTGGACGAAGTCCTTCTACAAAATCCGAATAGTCATAACTTGGGTGAAATTGGACAAACTCTACCTGTTGCTTTTGCTCATCTGTGAGCATCGTATAATCATCAAAATAGCCATTGCTAATAATGTCAGCAGCAATTTCTTTTGCAAGATAAGTCTTTCCAGTTCCTGGAGCGCCTCGGAATATAATGTTCTTAGATTCCACAAGCATAGTAGAATATGGATTCAGATAGCTATTAAATTCTGCTGGTTTTACTTCCTCTACAACTGCTGCCTCTTCCTCTTCATTTTCCTTCTCGTCCTTCTCACGATAAACCAATTTGAAAGAATCTCCCGGATTACCGAAACGTGTCAAACACTCCTGAACAAATCTAAGAGTTGTAAAGATATTCCATGAATAAATTACAAACTGTCTGCCATCATCATAATCATACGACATTGTATTGAACGGATTTATATTGTGTGCTTTTGCTTCGTCCTTGCTGTAATAAATTCCACGAATCATTTCCTTATCTGGAGCGTATTGACAAATTGGAAACTGTTCTTTTTCTTCTACTGGCAAGGCTGCAATCTGTTTTTCATAAATTTGAAACGCAATACGTGGTAAAGTTTGGTTTGTATTCCGTCTCTCACCTTTCCCATATTTTCTTTTGATAACAGTTCCATCGGCAGAAACAAATGATGCATCCAAAGGCTTGAACACATCTCCTGCACTAATATTATCCATAGTGAATGAATCATCAGTAGAGGTAACAGACTCTGATGTTATAGTAATCTCGTATTTTGTCTGCTTAATCTGAATCTCATATCCTTTTGCAGTAAGATAGTTTTTTGCTTCGACAGCATTATATCCAGATACATCTATCTCTGCACCATTCTGCAAATGATTTGCTACTGCGATGACATACTTTGGTGGATAAGTATTACCATTTTCCCATACAAGCTCATACTTGGTACTCATATTGTGCCAAGGAACTCCATTCTCATCAATATATTTAATAGCCTCTGCTATAAATTGTCCGTCAACTTTTGGGACTGCCATGATAAGCACCTCCAGTTTAATGAATATACAGAATTTATTATATCACTAAACGGGTATTTTGACACCCACAATCGTTAAGTGGCGCTAACACAAAAAATAAAGTTCCAGACTTATCATCTGAAACTTTATAATGAATCATCATCATTGCATTACTTCACGCAATAGAAATATACCATGGAACCATCAACATGGACATCGGTTTCTTTATATAGTTTTTGATGTTTTACTTTTTTTGCCATAATTAACCAACTCCGTTTTCTTCAAAAAATTTCTGGATTTTATCAAATGGGATTACATCCAGATTATCGTAAAGATCTGTATGAACAGCTCCCGGAATTGTCAGCAGCTCTTTATTGGATGTGTACTTGCTATCCTTAATCATATTTTCATAAGCATCTTTTCCAAAATAATAGCTGTGTGCTTTTTCTCCGTGAACAATGAGGACTGCACTTCTGATTTCATTACTGTACTTTAATATTGGCTGATTCATAAATGACATACATCCAATACTGTTCCAGCCATCATTGGAATTCAGGCTCCTTTTATGATAACATCTGCCTTTATAATACTCGCTGTAATCTTTTACGAAGAAAGGTGCATCTTCCGGAACCGGAAGTGGAACACAACCACCTCCTCTGGAATATTCGCCTTTGCGGTATTCTTCTGTCCTGAGGGTATTCAGCGACTGTTTCTTCGCATAACGTGCTTCTTCACTGTCCTCAGAATCAAAGTACCCATTCGCATTTACCCTTGTCATATCATACATGGTAGATGCAACGGTTGCTTTTATTCTTGTATCCAGTGCAGCTGCGTTAAGAGCCATTCCACCCCAGCCAATGATTCCTATTTTAGTTTTCTATATTCTTCATCACTTACCGGTTCAAGCCATTCATTGGAACTATTTTCACCTGGCACTTCTATTGCCAGATGTGAAAACCATTCATCTGGTGCGGCTCCATGCCAGTGCTTAACACCTGTAGGAATATTGATGCAGTCACCTGGCTTCATTTCTACAGCTTCTTTACCTTCTTCCTGATAATATCCTCTTCCGGCAACACATACCAGGATCTGCCCGCCTCCACTTTTTGCATGATGGATGTGCCAGTTATTTCTGCATCCAGGTTCAAATGTCACATTAAAAATTCCAACCTGAGAAGTAGAGATCGGTGCAAGAAAACTTCTGCCGGAAAAATACTGTGCAAAACCATCATTTGGTGCACCGATTGGAAATGCCATCTCTTTTGCATGTGCCCGCATTGCTTCCTCTTCGTATGGCAAATCTCCTTCGCCTGTTTCCCACACTTCCTTTGCAAGATTGAAAACAGCCCATGCTTTTGGCCAACCTGCATAGAATGCGGCATGTGTGATTACTGCAGCAATCTCTTTTTGTGTCACACCATGATTTTTTGCATTTTGAAGATGATATTTTAAAGAAGAATCCGTAATTCCGGAAGCCATCAGCGCAACCACTGTGATAATACTTCTTGTTTTTACGTCGATATCCTGGTTATTCCAGTTTTCGCCGAAAAGTACATCATCGTTAAAATGTGCAAATTCCGGTGCGAATTCACCAAGTGTATTTCTTCCTGCTGTCTGTACTATTTTTTCATATTCTGTATACCTCCATAACGCTGTTATTTATAAAGAGTTTACCCATTCACTGATTTCCTGTTTCGTTCCACAATTTAGCAATCTGCCTTGCCTAAATTGTATAGTTCTTCTTTTTGATTATACTCAATTGCAATTCAAAATGATTTCGATTTGTTTTTATAAAGCCCTCTTTTTGTAACTTTGATATCTCTGTAGACATTGCTGCACGATCAATACAAAGATAATCTGCTAGCTGCTGCCTATCAAAAGGAATATCAAAAGATAACGACGAATGTCTGATAGATTCTGCCGACAGATATGATAATAGTTTATCTCTCGTCGTTCGCTTCCCAACATGTGTGATCTTATCGTTCAGAATCAGTATCTTATTTGCCAGGACACTGACCAGATTACGGATCAGCTTCTGATGATGCTCACACGCAGTTGGACAGGTAATCAGAAGTCTTTTGACATTTAAGAGAATAATCTCACAATCCTCATCTGCTACCACGCTGATATTTAAGACAGCTCTCTGGCTTGCTGCATACGGCTCACCAAAAAAATCTCCTGCGTGACATTTTGACAAAATATTTCGATGTCCCCAGATGTCTTCTTGAATAATGAGGACGCAGCCGGACACCACAATCCCCATTACTTCAGTAATATCACCTGCTCTGAAAATATAAGAATCTCGCTTTTTAGAAATTGTTGTTGCGTTTACACAATGCAATATGGATAATATCTCGTTATCAGTTAGGCCTTTAAAAAATGGACTGTTTCTTAGGATTGATAAATATTTTTGCAAAATAGTTCCTCCCTGTTGGAAATCAAACATACTAGTTGTATTTATAATACTATAATTCTAGCATAAACAAACGCTAAATACTATTGACGGAGGTTAAAATGATAAGAAAGATTATAAAGATTGATAAAGAAAAATGTAACGGCTGTGGTGCCTGTGCATCTGCCTGCCACGAAGGCGCCATTGATATCATTGACGGAAAAGCAGAATTGGTGAGAGAACATTTCTGCGACGGACTGGGAGATTGTCTCCCTGAATGCCCTACCGGAGCCATCTCATTTGAGGAGAGAGACGCACCTGCATATGATGAAGAAGCCGTAAAAGAAGCACAGAAAAAAATAGCTGCCAAAAACCGGGCAATATCCTCTCACTCCGGCTGTCCTGGATCTAAAATCATGCAGATCAGACGAACTGAAACATCTGAGCCTGTAAAAGCCACTTCAACCGCAGATTCAGGATCAAAGCTTCAGAACTGGCCGGTACAGATTAAACTCGCTCCTGTTAATGCACCATATTTTGACGGCTCAAAGCTTTTAATCGCAGCTGATTGTACTGCTTATGCTTATGCCGCCTTTCATCAGGATTTTATTCGAAACAAGGTAACTTTAATTGGTTGTCCTAAATTAGATCAGGTGGATTATAGTGAAAAGCTGACTGCTATTATTCAAAATAACAACATTCAAAGTGTAACTATTGTCAGAATGGAAGTTCCTTGCTGTGGCGGCCTGGAAATTGCGGCCAAAAAAGCTCTTCAAGCTAGTGGAAAATTCATACCATGGCAAGTTGTAACAATAAGTATTGACGGGAAAATCATGGAGTAAAGTCAGCAACCACCAGTTCAACTGGTGGTTTGCTATAGCCCCTATATTAAGCCTCCCTGCACTTCTCATATGCAAAAAGTGCTGCACCAAGCGCTCCGCAAAGCTGTGCCTCATCGCAAATATACAGCTTTGCGCCGAGCTTTTCTTCAAGCGCATTTGTGATGCCTTTGTTCTTTGCCACTCCGCCTGTCATCATATACTCACCCGGATTATCCTGCCCAAGCCTTGCTGCAAGTGCGCCTACCTTTGAAGCTACAGACATGTTTAGTCCGTGGATAATATCAGAAACAGCCTTGTTCTGTGCCACCAGCGATACTACCTCAGACTCTGCAAAAACTGTACACATGCTTGAAATCACAATGTTTTCCTTCCACTCAAGTCCCATGGTGCTCATCTCCTCAAGTGAAAGTCCGAGTGTCCTTGCCATCATCTCCAGAAAACGTCCGGTTCCTGCCGCACATTTATCGTTCATCAGGAAATTCTTCACAGCACCATTTTCATCTATACTGATTGCCTTTATATCCTGTCCCCCTATGTCAATAACTGTGCGCACGTTGGGGTTCAGATAATGCGCGCCCTTTGCATGGCATGTAATCTCTGTGATGCTGTCATCGCCGCTGTTGATGTATGCACGTCCATATCCTGTTGTTACAATCCTTACAATATCATCCTTTGATATACCGGCCTTTTCAACAGCCTTCTCCAGACTCTTTTCGGCGCTCATCATAGCGCCGCCACCTGTCGGAATAATCATTGTCGATTTAATTTTCCCATCCTGATCCAGTATCACCACATCTGTGCTTGTTGAGCCGCTGTCAATTCCTGCTACATAGTAGACTCCTGATTCCATCCTTCTTCTTGCCTCCTCGCTTATGCCTTTTGTAGGGTCCATGTCATCTGAGCCCTCTATTGTCTCTGCAAATGCCTGTATTCTTGTCAGAAGCTGCCCGGCACTCTGGCTTGTAAAATCCGTCTCAAGCTTTAAAAGAGGCACCTTAATATTATTCTTTATGCTTGCATACTCAAAGCCATAGTAATCGCAGAACTTTATCGTGTGATATATGATGCCCTTAAGACTTGGGTCTAAAAAGAGCTGGTTTCTTCTTGTATTATTGCTCATTCTGGCACATGGCATCTGTCCGAGCAGACTCTCTGCATATGCTAAAAAGAGAGTCTCATCATCCATATTTCTAAGATCCTTCTGTAAAATAATGAGATTTCTGCCGGATGTGCATGTCATATTTTCCACATCCATCTGCATATTTTCACGTATTGTCTTCTCAAGAATACTGCTCACATGCACACCCATAAGCCCTATGTATGGCTTGCGCTCAGATTCAGGTTTTGCAAACGACTTTATAAAAAGCTCCCTGTCGAATGTCCTGTGCGAATATCTCTCATATGCTTTCTTCAAACGAAGAATTGACTGTGCAAATTTTATGTTTTCACACTCGTTATCCTCATGGGGCAGATCAAGCATATACAGGAATTTGCATTTCTTTGTATTCTCTATGATATCATACACTCTGCGCATTGAATCGCAACAGTTCACAAGCACAAGTTCCTCAACCTTACCCTCAAGCACTGCCTGTATCACGGATTTTCCAAATCCACAGAGATTCGCATGAGCTATCTTATCTGATTTATCGAAATTCTCCGGCATCTCCTCAAGCACAGCACATTCCTGTCCAAAGCCCTTAAACAGCTCTACCGGAGCATATTTACAAACATAATTTATCATCTGTTTTCCACTTTCTGAAATTGGTTTATAGTAAATATCCACACACCGGACGCAATAACCGGTGTATTATTTCTAATTACGTTCCTGCTCTGTAAGCATCTCCACAAATGCCTGAAGCCTTGTGGAAATCTGTCCATCACTGGCATTTGCCGGGTTGCAGCCGTCTCCGTCTAAAACCATAGTTGGAAGTCCTTCCCACTCGAGTGAGCGCTTTATAAGGCTAGATGCACCGATTGTATTCTTGCAGCCCCAGTGTGCAAAAAGCACTGCACCGTCTGCTCCAACTGTATCGGCGAGCTCCTTTGCCTCCTCTATTCTCTGGTTCACGCTGCCATTATAAATGCAGTAAACCATTTTCTCGGCAAGTGCCTCGTATGGGTCATCCGACTCCATGCTTCTAAAGCCATCAGCTATAAAATCGCTTGCGCCGATATGGATTGTGTCACTGTAATTGAACACATCCTTCACTGCATCCTGCAAAAACGGCATGGTGTGCATCCAAAGTACATGAAAGCCATCTCCTGCCGGTGCACGTCTCACATCATCTTTCAGAAGCTGTGTATATCTGACTGATTCATCAGTTCCTGCAAGCAGATGACACATGAAAAGCGCATACAGCTCATTGGTGAGAGTTGACGCAATATCATGTCCTTTTCTCAGGTGAAGCTGCCTGTAATAATTATTTGATGCAATTTTGCTCTTGTCCACAGCCTTTTTCACAGACTCCTCTGTGATTTTTCTGCCGGTGACATCCTGTAAAAATTTCTTAAGCTCTCTAAGCTGCTTTGCTACATACATAACAGAGTCATAATTCTTCTCATATGGAACATCTATATAAAAACTTGGTATTTCATATCTCTCCTTGAGATACGGAAATGTCATCATATTGCCATCGCATGCCAGGTTTGTATACACCATGCACTTTGGCTTCGGCACTATGCCGTTTAAGGCTGCGCCCAGAAAAACCCTGTGATACGAGCACATAGTCTCCGGAAAGCCTTCCTTCTCTGTCTGTCTGAGAAAAGCCTGCTCGCATTTAGTTCCTGCAATAAAGCACGATAATGCCTCAACCGAATATGGTGTGAGACCTGCCGCTGTCAAAAGCTCACCCGGTACAAAAATACTGACCATCGCAGCATTTTCAGGCTTTGCAAGTGCCTGTATGATATTATTCATGACAACCTTTGCAACATACTGCCCTGACATCGGAAGCTTTCTGTCCGGAAATAATGCTAATCTCTTTTCCTGTAATCTATATCCTGCAAGCAAAAGCTTCCTTGCCTTGACAGGATCTTTTTCTGCTGTCTCGCCTACTTTTGCTCCAAATTTATCCACTATACTCATGTGATATTTCAGCTCTTTTCTTTATTCAAATATATGTAAACACTCGGTTCAACATACTATTATAGCAATCATGCACAAAAAGTAAACTCTCATTTTAGCTATATTTCACTATAACTATTGTCAAATATCCTTTTGCTTCGGTAAGCTCATCCAGCCCTCTGTATACACGCTCCGACTCCATTCCACAGTTGGTCACACCATACACTGTCATTTTCGCTTCTTCATCTGTCTTTGTATCGCTCCCATCAGTTGTACGAAGCATCTCTATCAGCTCTGCAAGCTTCTTCCCCGATTTCATATACACACAGGTACCACCATATCCCATGGTATCCCTCACATCATACGAAGCCGGTATGATATGTATCTCGTCCCTCATCTCACCGAGCGAAATCCCAAGCCGCGCTGCCGCCGCACAAAACGACGGCACCCCGCTTATCATCACTGCCGTAAAGCCTGCCTGAATAACACGCTTATGGATATACATATATGTTGAATACACGCTCGGATCGCCAATTGTAAGCATTGCCACATTTTTTCCTGCTAAAAGCTCACAGACTATATCACTGTATATCTTATTGTGTGATATAGCCAGCTTTTCCTTGTCCTTTATCATAGGAAAAGGAGTGCACATAATCTGTTTTTTCTCTATCTCCGGTAAAACAGCCTGCACTATGCTGTACGCATAGCATTCCTCTTTTGAAACTGCAGGGATTGCGATGATGTCACATGCTTTTATTGTATTAATAGCCTTTAACGTCATAAGCTCGGGATCTCCCGGACCTACACCGATGCCATATAACACACCAATATTATTTTTATTGTCATCACCGGCTCTTTCTATCTGCTTGTCCATCTTTATAATTTCCTGCTTTCTATACCACATTTACAAGTAATGCATTCCTAACAAAATCATCACAAATCGATATCATATATTCTTCTTGTATCAATTACCGTCTCTGTACCATTATCATCCACAACTATCATCAGGTGCCCTATGCTATCAAGCTTTTTAAGATATCCTGTCACATGCTCATAGCTGCCCCCATCCTTGTGTTCATCCGGCACAAAATATGTCACCTCAAAATAATTCTCTGTCATGGTGTTTATGACATTTTCGTCATATAAACTGTCTGAATTGAAATTACGCTTTCTATAAAGCATCATGAGCTCATTCATTTTCTCATCAAGCTCTCTTTTTTTGTCCTCATCAGGCTCATGCCACTCATTTGTCAGCCTCGCTGTCTCTGCAATAGCCTCCTCATGACCTGTAAGTGCCGCAAAAGGTGCAAACTGTGCTGAGCGGTCCCATATAGACATCTGCGGATGTACCTTTGACACATGATGTGGTAAATCTATAATATCATCATATTTTCCCATGCCATGCTCCTTATATACTTTTTCGTAACTATTTTAAACCACTAAGAAAAATCCGATTAAGAACCACAGCGGTTGCTGCTATGCCTTGTGTCCGCCAATCTGATTGTTCCTTGAAATAGTTGTGGCACCCTCCTCAAGATTCATGCCCTTTAGCATGGCATTCTTTCCATATTTCTTCTTGACGGAAATCATAGCCTCCTGAAGCTTTCTCTCCTTGGAAAGCGCCTCATCCTCTTTTAGCTTTTCCCTGGCCTTTGCCTGATAATCCGTAAATAAATCAAGCTGCTCGAACTGTTCACTTTCCTGCACCTTGCTCTCATCACAAACCCTGTTTGCTACCACAGTAATCCTGCGCGTCAGAAGAGAAGGGTCTATGATACGGTCATAAAGCTCCATAACAGCATCCATGATGATGCGCGTGGATGACGTAAAACGTCCTAAGTTAGCCGTGCCATGAGCATGCTTTGGAACCTTTCTGCCGTAGCGGTCTATTGTAATCTCGCCTGTATAAGCTCTGTGTGTCCCTTTCTTACCGCCAATACTGTCTCTGCCATTATTGTTTCCTACGTGGTCATAATTATTGCAGGAAGAGCTATCCGCCTTATTAGACAAATTCGCAATATCATATCCGATAGTGAGTACTATCTGGTCTGTAACCAGCCTCTTGTCTACCAGATCAAGCACAAGAAGGTCCGTCATCTCACGCACAATGAGCTTTGTCTTCTCGTAATCATAAGGCTCCTGCAGCACCTGCCCAGAGCTGATGCTGTTAGTCTGCGGTCTGTAGGCCTTGATATCCGCTATCGTGACCGGCTCATACCCCCATGCATGGTCTATAAGAAGCTCTGCATTGATGCCAAACATCTTATACAGCTTTTCCTCATTGTAAAAATCATTCGAACCGCCTGTTGAGCACCTGGCCACATCTCCCATTGTATACATGCCGGCTGCCTCGAGCTTTTTGGCATAACCTGCTCCCACTCTCCAGAAATCGGTAATCGGCCTGTGGTCCCATAGCTTTCGCCTATAGCTATTCTCATTAAGCTCTGCTATACGCACTCCTCGCTCATCAGGCATGGCATGCTTTGCCATAATATCCATGGCTATCTTGCACAGATACAGATTGGTACCAATGCCGCAGGTTGCCGTGATACCGGTATCCTTAAGGACATCGTCTATCATCTTAGACGCAAGCTCCCTTGCCGTCATGTGATAAGTGCGAAGATAGTGTGTCACATCCATAAAAACCTCATCTATCGAGTAAACACTGATATCCTCAGGTGCGATATACTTAAGATAAATATTGTATATGCGTGTACTGTAATCCATATACAAAGCCATACGCGGCGGTGCGACAATGTATGTCAGCTCATACTCAGGATGTGCGTCAAGCAGATTCGCATTATATGATGCATAATCAAAGCCGGCTATTGTGCTTTCTGTTATATCATTTTCTGCTATATCAATTTCTGTTACATATTTTTTTCTTCTCTCCACTGTCCCGGCAACATGTCCACTCGCCATAAGCTTCGACAGACGCAGCTTGTTTACCTCCTTCACACGCTGTACCACCTCAAAAAGGCGCGCCCTGCCCGGTATGCCATATGCCTTAAGAGCCGGCGATACTGCAAGACAGATAGTCTTCTCCGTGCGGGTTGGATCTGCCACGACCAGATTAGTGGTCAGAGCATCCTTTCCCCTCTCTCTGCACTCTACTGATGCGTAAAATGATTTTAAATCTATTGCCACATAAATGTGCTCTCATTATGCTTGTCCATACTGCAATTCTACATTGATTACGCTCAATTGTCAAGAACATATGTTTGTGTATGTGGATTATTGTCACTACATAAGAAAATGCCACTACAGCACAGTTTAATGCATCAGTAAGCCTTAAGCAGTCACTTAGTGGCTGGTAGAATTATATCCGCACACAACAATGCCCCGCCAAGGATGGCGGGGCAAGGCGTTATATGCCATGGACGGCATGTAAAAGCCGGTTGTGTCATGGTCTATAACAAACTGAATATATAATTCTTACAGCCTCTTAGTGACGCAGTACCGGCTTGCAGATACATTAAACCGTGCTGTAGTGGCATTTTCGTACTATAACCACTATGAATCACTAAGCTTTAAAACACTACACTACAAGGAAGAACTTCACAAGGAAAAGAAGCGAAATAGCATAAGTAAGGATAGAAACCTCCTTTGCTTTTCCTGTAAAGACCTTGAGTACAGTATATGTGATAAGTCCAAGACCTATACCATGTCCGATAGATCCGGAGATAGGCATTGCAATAAGCATGAGTGCTACCGGAGCAACCTGTGAGAGATCCTCGAAATCCACCTTCTTAAGACCGCCAAGCATCAGGATACCAACATAGATAAGTGCTGATGATGTTGCTGCGGCAGGAATGATTGCTGCAAGCGGTGCTATAAAGATGCATGCAAGGAACAGGATACCTGTTGTGAAAGCTGTAAGACCTGTTCGTCCACCGGCCTCTACACCTGATGCAGACTCAACAAAAGTTGTTACTGTAGATGTACCTGTTACGGCACCAACCACTGTGGCAACTGAATCGGAAACCAAAGCCTCCTTCATGTTTGGCATATTTCCCTCTTTGTCAACCATTCCTGCTCGTGATGCAGTACCAACAAGTGTTCCGATGGTATCAAACATATCTATGATACAGAATGTGATGATGAGTGAAATTGCTGTAAACCATCCAATACTGATGAAATCCTTGAAATCGAACTTGAACAGTGTTGTATCTGCCATATCCTTAAACTGTGGCACAAATGAAGCTGTTGCAAGTGATGCAAAAGGATTTGTTCCAAAGAATATAGCCTCTCCTACCCAGTAAACTACGCAGGCTGCAAGCATACCAAAAAGTACTGCTCCGTTGACGCCCTTATGAGCTAAAATAATGATAACAAAAAGTCCGATGAACATAGTCACAACAGTGAGCACCATTGAAGAATATCCATCTGTCATATTTGTTTTGGCAAGTCCCGGTGTGAGTGCACCGAAGAAATCCTTCATCACATAAAATGGTCCGCCATCCTTTGAGTAAACACCGGCATTTGAGCCAAAGCCGATATTTAAAAGCATAAGACCGATAGCCGGTGAAATACCCATGCGGACACCATAAGGAATGGCATCTACTATCTTGTCACGGATATTGAATATTGAAAGTATGAAGAATAAAATACCCTCAATAAGGATGATACACAGTGCAGCCTGAAATGAATCAACATATGACAGGCCTGTGATGCTTACGATATTGGCAACTACTACAGCAAAGAAGCTGTTAAGTCCCATACCCGGAGCCAGTGCAAATGGCTTGTTGGCAAGAAATGCCATGACAAACATACCGACTGCCGAAGCAATACATGTTGCGAGGAACACTCCGTTCCATAGTGCTTTTGTTCCCTCAGCACCAAATCCGGTGAGGAGGTTTGGGTTAAGAGCAATGATGTATGCCATGGTCATGAATGTTGTCAGACCGGCAAGAATCTCTGTCTTGACCGTTGTGTTGTTTTGTTTGAGTTTGAAGATTTTTTCTAACATTTTTCTTCCTTTCCTTTTATCTTTTTTTGCAGCTGTTATCCGCTTTCCTGCTACAGGCGCCTGTTAATAGCTGCATTATATATAAAATTGTGAATCACAATTGATTCCTTGTTTTTTCCACGAACTCACTCGTGAAAACATCAAGTGTAACCGGCTTTGAATAGAAATAGCCCTGAATAATATTACAGCCAAACTGCTGTAATAGCCTTACCTGCTCCTCATTCTCTGCCCCCTCGGCAACACACTCTATGCCAAGCTCCATAATCATGGATATGAGGTGCTTTAACATTATCCTGCTCTTTTCATTGCTCTCGAGATTCTTGACCAGGGAACGGTCAATTTTAGCAATGCTGAACGGAAACTTAAAGAGCATCTCAAGATTTGAGTACTTCGTGCCAAAGTCATCCATCGAAAGACGAAAGCCCATTGAAATCAGCGACTGCGCGATATTATTTATCAATACAATATCCATATCACCAACAGACTCTGTTATCTCTATCTGAACAAGCCCCTCCGGGAGATCATACCTGTTCATTATCTCCTTCACCTGATCCAGGAGGTCTGCATATTCCAGTGTATTTTTTGAAAAATTCACAGATACCGGAACCACTCTCCTGTCACTTATACAGCGAAGCTTCTGCGCCTTGCATACCTCATCAAGTACAAATAAATCAATAAGATGCGAGCATCTGTTTTCTTCTAAAATCTCGATAAAATGAATTGGTCCTACAACGCCATGAGCCTCATCAAAAAATCTGATAAGGGCCTCCGCCCCGACTGTGATGCCTGTTCTTGAATCAACCTTCGGCTGATAATACACCATGAAGCTTCCCTTTTCAATCTCAGAAACCACATCCTTAAATACCTTATTTCTCATTATACTGTCAAGACTCTTAAGCTTTGCGTCCTTTTCAATATCATACATTAAGCGAACCTCTGAGAGCTGCCTTGCTATGTCGGGCTTGTCCGTCCAACTAAAGCCTGTCGATACAGAGACATCCAGATCATCAAGGCTTTCCCTTACTATCCTGACAAGTCCCATAAATGATTTTTTATCAATATCCTTGCAAAAAACAACTATCTCATCCTGCTCGTACCTGTATATATCGTAGCCTGTAAAAACGCCCCTGATCACATCTGCAACCATCTTAAGACGCGCATTTCCTGCCATATACCCAAATTTTTCATTTATATCTGAAAGCCTTATGATATCTGATGCAAATACTCCCATAAAGCTGCAGTCATACTCCACATAGCTCTCTCCCAAATTATTAAAGGTCTCTCTCTTTCTTAAGCCTGTGACCTGGTCAAAATTGAGCCTGTACTCATACTCTGCCCTTGCCTTCTCATAAAACAGACTATTCGATATTGAAATACCAATCATTTCAATCAAATCCAGACTTCCTGAATTGGCTCTTGGATTCATAACCACGATGACACCAAAGCATTGTTCCCCCTTGTTTAGAAGAACAGCAGATGTAGACCATATTCTGACATCAGCCATACGCTTGAATAAATCCCTGTATTCACCCTCAATTGACTGAATATCACTTATAAACACACGGCCAGCGTCATTAAAAAGAGCGAGAAAATCTGTAATTGCACCTCTTGAAACAGATTCATTAACCACCTTTGCCATAATCTTAGCACTTGGTATATGTATCTCCTCAATTGTGTCCCACGCACTCTCTCCATTATAAATGACAGCCACACAATCTGCATTATAAAACTCTCTAAGCAGCCGTAAATAGTTCTTATACCCCAAGCCTTCGGTGGTATCATTAACAGCATCAATGAAATTCTTCATAAACGACCTGTAGCTGGTTATCTGTCTCATAACAGCATTCAGCTTTGACTCATTACTCAAATCTATCATCTTGAGCAGTCTATAGCCATTATAATCCTTATGATTCAGCTTGATTATGAGCTTCTTTTCGCCTAAAAGCTTTGCAACTATATTGTCGGGATGATCCTTTCCTGAAAAAACCGATACTCTGTTTCCCTGCTCTTTTTTCCGTAAAAACAAATCAATAAACCCATCCTCAAACGGCTTTGAAATAAATTCATCAATCTGAGATGCTGTCATAACGCTTGAATTTCTGATAGCCTTATTGACAAATACTATTCTACGGCTCTCCTCATCTACTGCAAGTATATAGTCCGGCATTTCATCATACGAGAATATCTCCCTATCTGACATCCTGCAGGATACATCTGTAATGGAAGGAGCGCAGGAATTATGCGGAACGGTTATATCATTTTTCCTGATAGAATTGAAAAACGATATGCGATTCTTTCCATGCCTCTTTGAGTAATACATAGCCTGATCCGCCTCATAGTACAGATCCTTAAAGGTCAGCTCTCTGTCATCGCCGGTAGTCATGCCGATTGATGCAGAATACTCCATATCAAAGATAATATTCTTCAGTCTGCCTGACAGCTTTACGCAGAACTCGTCCACAGCATCACTGTCCTCTAATCCAAATACAATCGCTGCAAACTCATCACCGCCAAGCCTGCCAACTATACCATTGGCTCCAACTGCTTCCTTAAGCACCTGTCCTGTCTGACTTAATACCCTATCCCCTACATTGTGTCCCAAGGTGTCATTTACTATCTTGAAATCATCCACATCAAGCATCACAAATAAAAGCTTTGTTCCATTTTGCCTGATAAGTGATGTACATTTATTCTCAAATGCAAGGTGATTGTATGTGCCTGTCAGCGAGTCCAAAAGCCCCTTTTCATCTCTGATATCAAACATTACTCCAACTACCATACATACCTTTTTATCCAAATCAGGTATGCTGACCATGTACATCTCAACCGGTTTGCTCTTGCCATCCTCTGATATAAAACTAAGCTGGAATGCAGTACGCATAGGCCGAAGCAGACATTTATCAAGCTGCTTTTTGAAGCATTCGATGCTGTCTTCCGGACACTCTGACATGTATGTGTCAATATTTTGTTTAAAAAACGGATATACTGTCTCCTGAGCCGGAGAAGAGTTGACTATTTTGAAAATATATGCCTCATCATCTTCCACATAGTACTCAAACACGCGCTCATGATTGTTTTCTGCAACAATCTTCATCAGCTCATAGTAAGCCTCTGTTATTCTATCTGTAATTCTTCTCCCTCTGTTACGCTTATCTGCCATGTGGAAACCCCATTATCTACATATTCATAAACTTTACTTCAAATTAAATTCTCATCAGAGCTTTTCAATTTCCTCAAATACTCTGTCAGCCACCTGCGGCAGCTCAGAGAATCTGTGAATTGCCGGCACATCGTCATCTATTGTGCCGAACCCGTATGCTGCATGGATGAACTTAACTCCTGCTTTTTTGCTGGAATCGTAGTCTCCCTGAATATCACCGACATACACTGCCTCATCTATATTATTGCGCTCTACAATAAGCTTTATGTTTTCTGACTTCTCAAGCTCATTGTTGCCATAGCACTCAGTATCCTTAAAATACCTGCCAAGTCCGTGGTACGCAAAAAAAGACTCTATATAGCCACGCTGGCAATTGCTGACTATATACAGGTCATAGCTTTTTGACAACTCATCAAGTGTCTTTTCAACATCCGGATAAACCTCTCCTCCGTGAGCTGTCAGGTAATCGTTTTCTTCTTTATAGCATACATTAATTAGCTCGTCTCTGCAAGCACAATTAGGAAAGATAATGGATGCTAATACATCCATTGTCTTTCCCATTACTGAATACATGTCTTCTTTTGTGATAGGTGCCCTCTCATATCCATAATCAGCTATGGCCTTATTCCATGATTTTGCCACATTCTCTGCTGAATCCCAGAGAGTGCCATCCATATCAAAAATAATACCCTTATGCCTCATCTATTGCCTTTCCGATATCATGTCTCATGTATTTATTATCAAACTGTACCCACTCTGTTGCCTCGTAAGCCTTGGCTCTGGCCTCCTTGAGTGTAGCGCCTGTTGCAGTAATACCAAGCACACGTCCTCCGTTTGTGACGATATTTCCTTCATCATCAAATTTAGTGCCGGCATGATAGCAGTAATAATCCTCTTTGCCGTCAAACTTCTCAAAGCCAGTTATCTTAAAGCCCTTCTCATACTTGACAGGATATCCGTCTGATGCCAGAACCACGCATACGCATGCATTGTCCTCGAACTGAAGATCTATTGTGTCAAGAGTTCCGTCTACACAGGCCTCCATCACATCAATGATATCATTCTTCATACGAGGAAGTACAACCTGTGCCTCAGGATCTCCGAATCTTGCATTGTACTCAAGCACCTTTGGTCCATCCTCTGTGAGCATGAGTCCGAAGAAGATAACTCCTGTAAAAGGTCTGCCCTCTTTAGCCATAGCATCTACAGTTGCCTGATAAATATACTTCTTGCAGAAATCATCAACCTTATCGGTATAGAACGGACTAGGTGAGAAATTGCCCATGCCGCCTGTATTAAGACCTGTATCTCCATCGCCTGCACGCTTGTGGTCCTGCGCAGATGACATAATCTTGATAGTCTTTCCGTCTACAAATGAAAGCACTGAAACCTCACGGCCTGTCATGAACTCCTCAACTACCATGGTGTTTCCGGCTGTTCCGAACTTCTTATCCTCCATGATGGTTCTGACACCCTCTTTTGCCTCCTCAAGAGTATTACAGATAAGCACACCCTTTCCAAGAGCAAGTCCGTCTGCCTTTAACACGATAGGGAACTTTGCTGTCTCTAAATATTTAAGAGCCTCCTTGGCATCAGTAAAATTCTCATATGCCGCAGTAGGGATATTATACTTTTTCATGAGGTCCTTTGAAAATGCCTTTGAGCCCTCAAGAATAGCTGCATTCTTCTTTGGTCCGAAGCACTTGAGCCCTGCCTTTTCGAACTCGTCAACGATACCACCTACAAGCGGATCATCCATGCCGATGATTGTAAAATCAATGGCATTATCCTTTGCAAATGATACGAGCTTATCAAATTCCATCGCACCGATTGGCACACACTCTGCAAGTGCAGCGATACCTGCATTGCCCGGTGCACAGTATATCTTGTCAACGCGTGAGCTCTTTGCAACAGCCCTGCATATTGCATGCTCTCTTCCGCCACTTCCTACTACTAATACCTTCATTTTTGCCTCCTATACCTAAGCTATATATAAGCTTTTCATTGTCCGGTAATCATAATCTACCTGTGTTTACATACTAATTACTTACAGCACTGTCATTACTTCTAATCTATAATAACATGTCCGTCTTCTACTGACACCCTGCCATTTGCTATCAGGTCGATAGCGTGTGGCATGATTTTCCACTCAGCCTGCTCCATAACCCTGCGCTGAAGCACCTCAGGTGTGTCGCCCTGCTTTACCTCGACTGCCTTCTGTAAAATAATAGGGCCTGTGTCTGTGCCTTCATCCACAAAGTGGCAGGTTGCACCTGTCACCTTCACACCGCGTGCAAGCACTCCCTCATGCACCTTAAGACCATAGTAGCCTGTGCCGCAGAAGGATGGTATGAGCGATGGATGGATATTTATGATTCTGTTTCTGTACTGCTTTATCATCTCAGGTGGAATCACTACCAGAAAACCTGCCAGTACGACTAAATCCACATGATATGAGTTAAGCTGCTTTAAGAAATCTTCATTGAAGGCAGCTCTGCTTTCATAGCTCTTTGGCGAGATGCATACTGCCTTTATTCCAGCCTTTTTAGCTCTCTCAAGTGCATATGCATCTGCGTTGTTGCTGATAACAACCTCTATCTGTGTGTTTGTAATTGTTCCGTTATCTATTGCATCTATGATGGCCTGAAGATTGGTGCCGCCACCCGATACACATACTGCAATTTTCATTCTTTTTCCTCGCAACGATGTATACAATTATTAACAATATATTGAATGTTATTATACGAGATCTACACCCTTCTCGCCGTCAATAATCTTTCCGACTACGTATGGTGTATCTCCGGCAGACTTCATAGCCTCCATAGTCTTGTCCACGTCTGCAGGGTCAACTGCAACAATCATTCCAAGTCCCATGTTGTAGGTATTGTACATCATCTGCTCCTCAACATTTCCCTCTCTAGCCATCATTTTAAAGATTGGTGGAACAGGGTAGCTGTTTTTCTCAACTACGGCACGTTTGCCATCGATGAGCATACGTGGGATATTCTCATAGAAGCCGCCACCTGTAATATGACTGCAGGCCTTTACTGTGACTCCTGCGTCCTTTACAGCCTTAAGAGCCTTTACATAGATTCTTGTAGGGGCAAGAAGTGCCTCTCCAAGTGTAGTGCCAAGCTCCTCATGATATGTATTTAATGTCTCCTTGTCCATCTTGAAAATCTTTCTGACAAGTGAAAATCCATTTGAATGTACGCCTGTTGATGCCATTCCGATAAGTACATCACCATCCTTTAATCCCTCGCCTGTGATGATGTCCTTTCTGTCAACCACACCAACTGCAAAGCCTGCAAGGTCATACTCGTCCTCAGGCATAAGACCCGGATGCTCTGCTGTCTCACCACCAACGAGTGCACAGCCTGACTGCTTACAGCCCTCTGCCACACCGCTTACGATTGTAGCAATCTTCTCCGGATAGTTCTTTCCACATGCTATATAATCAAGGAAAAATAATGGCTCACCGCCTGCACATGCCACATCATTTACGCACATGGCAACTGCATCGATTCCGATTGTATCATGCTTGTCCATGATGAAAGCAAGCTTTACCTTAGTTCCGCAGCCATCTGTTCCCGATAAAAGCACCGGATCCTCCATATCCTTGATGGAAGCAAGTGAGAATGCTCCTGAGAAACCTCCGAGACCACCTAACACCTCCGGTCTCATAGTCTCCTTTACATGCTTTTTCATAAGCTCCACTGACTTGTAACCTGCCTCGATATCAACACCTGAATTCTTGTAATCCATTATTGTTCCTCCTAATAATCTGCAATTCGTTCAATACCTATAGTATACCTTCATAGTGCCAAATTTTCCAATTATATATTGTAATTATTCTTATTAGTTTTACTAATATAATATATCTTTTATAGAAATAATACTTATAATTTATTTCACGGATTATATTGACATCAGACATTCATCGTCCTACACTATCCATGCAAATAAATATTTAGATTTGAACGATTAATTATACAAAAGAAAGCTATGATACACAGCACTGCAATAAATACCCGACACGCTGTCAAATCATAAAGGAGAACAACAAATGCTTAAACAGATAAAAAATTTTCTGATAATGACACTCAGTATCACCATCATGGCAATCGGTGTATACTATTTCAAGTTCCCAAACAACTTCACCTTCGGTGGCGTAACCGGTGCCGCAGTTGTTTTTGCAAAGATAACACCGCTCTCAGCGAGTATGTTTTCTACTATTGTGAACATGCTTCTGCTTGTAGTGGGCTTTTTCTTCCTTGGCAAAGGCTTTGCTATTAAGACCACCTATGCCACAATACTTTTATCTGTTGAGCTCCTGGTGCTTGAAAAGCTTGACCCACTCACTCATCCTCTCTCAAACGAGCCAATGCTTGAGCTGATTTTTGCCATCGCTCTTCCTGCAATCGCATCTGCACTGCTTTTCTATGTAGGTGCTTCAAGCGGCGGAACTGATGTCATCGCCATGATTGTAAAAAAATATGCACATGTAGAAAATATTGGCATGGCTTTATTTCTCACCGACCTCGTCATGATTATTATCGCCTGCTTTGTATTTGACATAAAGACTGCTCTGTATTCATTTGTGGGACTTGTTGTGAAATCATTTATGATTGATGCAATCATCGAAAATATCATGCTCAGAAAATCCATAATGCTTATCTGCGATAACAAGGATGTGATATGCGATTATATTACTAACACGCTGGAGAAAAGTGCCACATATGTGGAGGCACGAGGTGCTTACACCGGTGAGAGAAACTATATCGTTTTCAGCACTCTCACAAAGAAACAGGCCATAGAGCTTAGAAGCTTCATACATCAGAATAAGCTGCATGCTTTTATGTCTGTGATGAGCACCAGTGAAGTATTTGGTAAGGGATTTTCTTCTCTGTAAATTCATTAAAGATCTTCCCTTACCTGTACTTCAGGCTGTATCCGTCCTTCTTCCATAAAATCATCAGAAAACATATCCAGACTACTAAGCAATCCAGCCCATTCATTATCCTTCGCTATAAGAAAAAACATAACAGAACACCTCCTATTTCATTTAGTCTATAATTTTGAATAAACTGCATCGTTTCTGGAAAGAAGATATACACAATACTGATTCATGCTGATACCTTCCTTCTTAGAATGTTCTGCAAGTGAACGATGAAGACTTCGTGGAATTCTAAGTTTAAACTGTCCAGAATAATCCTCTAAGCTGTCCGGCTCATGGATTTCAATACCATCTTCCATAGCAGCTTCTAACCATGCTTTCTTGGCATCTAAAGCGTTTGCGACAGCGGATTCTACTGTTTCTCCGCAGGTAATACATCCCGGGAGCTCCGGAAATGAAACCACAAAACCACCCTCATCCTTATCCTCTATAATTTCCATACGATAATTCATTGTAAAATAATCATTCAGCGTTTTCATCATTCACCGCCTCACTTTCCACAATCTGCTTTACCATCTCTACATACACTTTTTTGATAGGTTCATGCTTCGGTATCGTAATCGGTTGACATCCGGCTTTTCTGAACGTGTAATGACTGCTTCCGCCCTTTGGGGCATTCATTACATATCCATAGCTTTCCAATACCTTACGCAATTCATCAAACCGGAGGTCTTTTGATAAAGCACATATTCTCGTTAATAGTTTATCCCATTTTGACATTCTGAATACCTCCTATCTATATTATACGTGGTATCACATTTGGTGTCAATGCCGTTTATCAAAAGAAATTTACATGACCGTTTTTGTCAAAAGCCTTCTGTATTTGCTTATCATCTCTGACATAAATATTGATAAGGTCATTAACTACAAAACAGCCGTAACCACGATTTTCTTTTTCAATCGCAGCTACGGCTGTTATATTTACATGAACTAATTTATTTCAAAAACTAGTGCTTCGGAATAAGCTTCTCTGTACCACCCATATATGGCTGAAGTGCCTTAGGGATATTTACAGAGCCATCTGCATTCAGGTTGTTCTCAAGGAATGCGATAAGCATACGTGGTGGAGCAACAACTGTGTTGTTAAGAGTATGTGCAAAGTATTTCTTGCCATCCTCGCCCTTTACACGAATCTTAAGACGTCTTGCCTGTGCATCGCCTAAGTTAGAGCAGCTTCCAACCTCGAAGTACTTCTTCTGTCTTGGTGACCATGCCTCTACGTCGCATGATTTAACCTTGAGATCTGCGAGGTCTCCTGAACAGCACTCGAGAGTACGGACAGGCACATCGAGACTTCTGAAAAGCTCTACTGTGTACTTCCACATCTTCTCATACCATTCCTTTGAATCCTGTGGCTTGCAGACAACAATCATCTCCTGCTTCTCAAACTGATGGATACGGTAAACACCTCTCTCCTCAATGCCGTGTGCACCCTTTTCCTTACGGAAGCAAGGTGAGTAGCTTGTGAGTGTGTATGGAAGCTTTGACTCATCGTTTATTGTATCGATGAACTTACCGATCATTGAGTGCTCAGATGTGCCGATAAGGTAGAGATCCTCTCCCTCAATCTTGTACATCATGGCATCCATCTCCTCAAAGCTCATAACGCCTGTTACGACATTTGAACGGATCATGAATGGTGGGATACAGTATGTAAAGCCCTTTCCAATCATGAAGTCACGCGCATATGCTGTCATGGCTGAGTGAAGACGTGCGATATCTCCCATCAGATAATAGAAACCGTTTCCTGCAACCTTTCCTGCTGCATCGAGGTCTATTCCGTCAAATCTCTCCATGATATCTGTATGATAAGGAATCTCGAAATCAGGAACAACAGGCTCACCAAACTTCTCGTTCTCCACGTTGAAGGTATCATCCTTTCCGATTGGAACTGATGGATCGATGATGTTTGGAATCTTCATCATATCCTCAAGCACCTTGTCCTGATACTCTTTCTCGAGCGGCTCAAGCTCTGTGAGACGCTTTGAAATCTGTGCTACCTCAGCCTTTACAGCCTCAGCCTCTTCCTTCTTGCCCTGTGCCATAAGAGCACCAATCTGCTTAGAGACCTGATTCTTCTTTGCACGAAGATCATCAGCCTCCTGCTGTGCTTCTCTTGCCTTCTTGTCATACTCGATTACTTCATCGACGAGTGGAAGCTTGTGGTCCTGGAATTTCTTTTTAATATTTTCTTTTACGAGATCCGGATTCTCTCTTAAAAACTTTAAGTCTATCATAATTCCTCCAAAGTATTATGTTTTTATAACTTATAACATTTTACTCTGAAAACCCTTAAAATGCAAGAGGATACTTGTCAGTAAGTGTCTTGATGATAGCCTTTGCAGACTCAACTGCACTCTCGCCCTCTTTGATGATCATGGCGATTGCCTCTGCAACCTTGTCGAAATCATCCTCCTTTAAGCCTCTTGATGTAGCAGCAGGTGTTCCGAGACGGATACCGCTTGTGACAAATGGCTTCTGTGGGTCGTTAGGAATAGTATTCTTGTTGGCTGTGATATGAGCCGCATCGAGAAGCTTCTCGATAGATTTTCCTGTGAGACCAAACGGAGTTAAATCTACGAGCATGAGGTGGTTGTCTGTGCCGTCTGATACAATCTTGATGCCACGGCTCTGAAGACCCTTGCAAAGTGCCTGTGCGTTCTTTACAATCTGCTTCTGATACTCCTTGAACTCAGGCTGTAATGCCTCCTTGAAGCAGACTGCCTTTGCAGCAATAACGTGCATGAGAGGTCCACCCTGGATTCCCGGGAAAATAGCCTTGTTGAAATTGTACTTATCCTGCATCTCCTGACTGCAGAGAATCATTCCTCCACGAGGTCCGCGGAGAGTCTTGTGTGTAGTGGTTGTTGTGACATGTGCATATGGGATTGGGCTTGGATGAAGTCCTGCGGCTACAAGTCCTGCGATATGAGCCATATCAACCATGAGCACTGCGTCTACCTTGTCCGCAATCTCTCTGAAACGCTTGAAATCTATAGTTCTCGCATATGCAGATGCACCTGCGATAATCATCTTTGGCTTGCACTCAAGGGCGATCTCCTCTACCTTGTCGTAATCGATGAAGCCCTCGTCATTTACTCCGTAAGGCACTACATGGAAATATGAGCCTGAGAAGTTGACCGGTGAACCATGTGTGAGGTGTCCGCCGTGGTCAAGGTTCATTCCCATGATGGTATCGCCCGGCTTTAAGATGGCGAACTGTACTGCCATGTTGGCCTGAGCACCTGAGTGCGGCTGTACATTTACATACTCTGCGCCGAAAAGCTCCTTGGCTCTTTCTCTGGCAAGCTCCTCTACCTCGTCCACGCACTCACAGCCTCCATAGTATCTTCTTCCCGGATATCCCTCAGCGTACTTATTGGTGAGGATGCTTCCCATAGCTGACATAACAGCAGGGCTTACCCAGTTCTCAGAAGCAATAAGCTCGATGTGGCTGTTCTGGCGCTCAAATTCGTCTGTGATGGCGCTTGCAATCTCCTGATCTTCTTTCTTGATGTCGTCAAGTGTATACATATATGTGTCTCCTTTTCTTTATTGCAAAATACTTGCATTATTTATCGCAATTATATGCTTTGCTGTGATTTATTACTTTGATGCGCTACCGCGCAAAAATAATCCTTGCTACAATTCTACTATTTAAAGTAAAAAGTGGCAAGGATTATTTGATATATCCTTCATATTTAATTCTTATAAGTAACTATACCTAAATCAAATAACTAAATCACATATATGAATACATTTAAAAAATACGGTCATCCTATAAAAAAGGAGGTCTGAAAACATGACTACTGACCAAAAAGAAAAACGAAACGATGAATATAACAAATATGTAAAGCGCGTCACACCTACTCACTGCCTTTCTGCAAACATGCTTAAGGCATTTATACTCGGTGGCATCATATGCACTATCGGACAGCTCATAGTAAATACCTGCACACAATACTTTGGGTTAAGCAGCGATGAAGCCTCTGCCTGGTGCAGCATGATTTTGATTCTCATAAGCTGCATACTGACAGCACTAAACCTGTATGCACCACTCGCAAACTGGGGAGGCGCAGGTGCTCTCGTTCCTATAACAGGCTTTGCAAACGGAGTATGCTCATCCGCATGTGAATTTCAGGTGGAAGGGCAGGTATTTGGCATAGGCTGTCAGATATTTAGGATTGCAGGTCCTGTGATACTGTACGGCATATTTTCAAGCTGGGGGCTTGGTGTGATATATCTTGTCGTAACAAGCTTGTGATTGATTAGTATTATGCATATACGTGTTACTTTGTCCATCCCTCAAATTATTTAGTAAGAGCCGATCTTGTGACCGGCTCCTATTCAGATCATTAATTTACTGTTCTGATGCTTCTTTTTTAGTTTTTCTTTTCTTTTTATAGATTACAAAACCTGTTGGTACGATTATTGCTGCTGCAACTACACCCAGCACACCATAAAACAGTGGCTTGTTCTCAAAGAAAAGAATGAAAGCGTTTGATGAAACTGTTATACCCTTGTAAATAAAATCAGTTGTATTGGTTCCACCATCTGTTCCGATGGAGCAGTCTGCACAAAGTATTGCAACCTGCTGATTTACGCCCTCCGGTACCTTAAATTTAATCTTTCCATCATTTCCATTCAGGTACTTTGTAAGTTCATCGCCTGACATATCAGAAATGACTTTCTGTTCTTTTCCATCCTTGTCAAGTATTGTAACTTTGACATGTCCAAGCTTTCCTCCATCATCTGTAGGAACAAGAGTTACGTTCTGTGATGTTCCTCTGTAATTACCGTCTTCCTCAATTCCACTGATTGTGAAAGTTGGAGCTGTCTTATCAATTACAAAATCAGCTGAAACGTTTTTCAAATCACTATATGCCATTGATGTGGCTTTGTCCTCTGACTCAACGACGAGATTGTATTCACCTTCATCATCAAAAAGTGATTTATTTACAGCATACTCGTATCTGTACCAGCTTCCGTCTCCTCCTGACTCTGTTACCTTGTAGTCGTTACCTTCCTTAAGGGCATTGCCATTAAGCTTGATATTGTAGTTTAAGAGTTCATCAGCATTAGTCTCGAAGAATACGATATCCTCTGCAGTTTCCTGTACATAATAGTCATTAACTACATCCATTGAGTAATCATTTAATGCAAATGTTGAGCCATTTCTGTTGACAGAGAAATCAATGAGATTATCTCCATCCTGTAAGTTTACAGTTGAAGATACTCCATCTTCATCAACAATATTTACAGTATCATAAGCATTTCCAGCCTTGTCTACTGCTGCACATCTGAGTGAGTACATTCCATCCTCCTCGAGGTTTCCATACTCAATTCTCTCTCCATTTCCAACGGATGAAGCACTTCCTTCGATTTCTTTTGTTGCAAAAGAACCATTCTCATATACTACAGCTGTCAGTACCGGAGTAAATGTGCCAAAGTTGGTATCTGTGCATTCAATAGCAAAACCAATATTTCCATCAGTATTGTTTGCTGAATTAGGATTTATTCCACTTATTGTTATAGCAGGCTTTGTAAGATCAACACAGAAGCTCTGATTCTCAAGGTCAGTTGCCTTGTTACCAGCCTTATCTGTGTATGCAAGTGTCCATGTGTAAACAGCGTCTGATGCAAAACTGATTGTTGCCGTATGTGTATCACCGCTTCCTGACCAGCCACTTATTGTAGGAGCTGAAGCAGGATTTCCATTGTCTGTCGCATTCATTGTTAGGACAACTCTGCTTGTCTCAAAATTGTGCTCCTGAATTGTCACAGTAGCAGTTCTCTGCTCCTTATAAAAGCCAGCCTCTGCTGCATTATTATTATCATATGCTACTGAAATCACCGGAGCAGTCTTATCTACAGTAAATTTTGTAGGTGCAAGTGAGTTACCATAATTGACATCACCGTTCTTGTTTCCTACGATATCCTCTGCTGAAATATTGAAGGTATAATCAGCATCGTTTCCATAGTATATTGTAGCAATATTAACTGTATCATCTCCGTTTCCAGAACCACTAACTGTAGTCCATCCTGATATAGAAGGAACACCTCCGGCACTGGCCTCTATTACAGGGATTACCTTTGCAGGGTCAAAGTTACGCTCAGTAACCTTAACTGTTGCTGTTCTTGACTCCTTAAAGTAAGTATCATCTCCAAATGTTGTATCTCCACTGTTATTATCATAGCTTACTTCAATCGTAGGTGCCGTGATATCAATCTTGATTACATTTGTTGTCTTATAAGTGTTTCCTGCATTATCAACAGCTGTCACTTCGATCTGTACATCGTTACTGTTGTTTAATCCCGCATCAACTGTGAAATTTCTTGATACTGACTTAGTCAGATCATTCAAACTTCCTGCTGTTGCAGTGTATGTATACAAATCTCCTGTCTGTGTCTGCTGACCCAGGCTTATCACCTTGTATGATACACTTCTGATACCTGAAACAACACCTGTTGCTGCATTGTCCGATACTGACACGCCAACATTAACATTCGAAGCATAGATGCCATTGATATCAGTTGGAAGTGTTACATTAATCTTCGGTGCCTGTGTATCAATCACTGCTCCATTTGTGCTGACATATGATACATTTCCTGAATAATCTACAATCTTCAGATAGACAACATAGTTCATGTCATTTTCCGGTAAACTGATAGCATATGAGCCATCCTTACCGGTTGATTTCATCGGTGTCCATGATGTAACTCCTGACACATCTGCAAATACACCATCCTTGTTTGAAACGTTGTAGCTTACTTCTTTTACTCCGCTGAATTCATCTCTTACACTACCTGAAACATACATCTTTCCCTTAGAGAAACGTGATATCTCGTATTTTCCACCATTTAAGATGTTCTTCCAATCTGCAAAGGATGTCCATGTAGTATCAGTTCCCTGTGACAGATAATTATACTTCATGTTACCTGTTGGATTTATCTTATCAATAACAAATGTATTAGATTTATTGATTTTGTATCCATCAGCTTTATTCTCAGCCAAATCCTGTGCTTCTACACGGATAGTATACTTATGATCATTGGTAAACTTAATAGTAAGTGTACTTACAGCATCTTTTCCGGCTCCAAGAGTCCAGTCACTATCCTTTACGATACCATCTGGAAGCTTATCACTATTATTGATATCAACTTCTTTTCCGCCATCCTCTGATACCCAGATATTTACAAGCTTCTGATTAAAGAATACACTGTTTTCCTTAACCGATACTTTAGCTGTACGCTCTGTATTGTAATACTCAGCACTATCAACTACACTGTATGCATCCTTCTCAGAGGCATACTCTACATTAATCTCCGGCTTTGTTGTATCAATCCTGAATGTCTCATCTTTCTCATCATCCTTCAGGCTGACAACTGTCTCATTGTCTGCTGTGTCTATAACCTGAACATAGACATTGATTGCACCGAGATTATCTGCTGAATTGGCAAACTCATCCGATACTGTTATCGGAATATTCAGCTTGTCATTTGTTCCTGACTGTTTTTCCGGGAGAATACTATTAACATTTATATTTTTTGTATCAGCCCAGGTCTCCTCTGTCGGTACATCTCCTGCAGCAGTTACATAGTACTTAATTGATTTGATTCCTGATGTAGCATCATTTGCTGTTACATTAAGCTTCACATCTCTATTGTAGAAATGCTTTGCACCATCAAAGCCCGCCTTGTCACTAAGGCTGTTTTTCATTTTCTTGTCAAGGCTTATACCTGCTGTAGGATGTGTTGTATCAAATTTGATTGTCTGACTACATTCTGTCTTATTTCCTGCTTTGTCATACGTTTTAGTTTCAACATAAAGATTCTTTGAATCATAATATGCATCTTTCGGAATTGTTATTGTTCCTGTCAAATCACCATTATCTGATTTTTGCAATGTATCTGCAGTTAATGTACCACTTGTCAGATTTTCGTTTGAATCCTTGCTAGCTTTTACAAAATATTCTACTTTATCAACACCTGATGTCGCATCTGATGCTTTTACACTAAGTGTTGCACCGGAATTAAACCAGCCATCCTTGTTAGCACCAGCATTTACTGTCAAATCAGCAGTAGGGTTTGTTGTATCAAGCTTAATTGTCTGACTACACTCTGTCTTATTTCCGGCAAAGTCATATGTATATGTTGTGATTGTCAAATTATCAGTATCATAATCAGCCATATCAGGTATGCTAATACTATCTGTATACTCTTTTGCATCACTTTCAACACCGGTTATTAATTCTACCGGAGCATCAGCACTTCCCTCAACATAAGTTCCATCTGCTTTTTTAATTGTATAGCCTACTTTTTCAATTCCTGAAGTATTGTCCTGCGCAGTAACAGTGAATGTAGCACCATTGGTAAACCACTTATCACCATCAACTCCACCTTGTAACTCCAATTTTGCAGTCGGAGCTGTAAAATCATACTTTGCTGTAACCGTTGTATCAGCTGATGACACAGACTTATTTCCAGCTACATCTACAGTATCTACGTCAATAGTTAAATTATTGGAATCATAAGCTTTATCTTTTGAAATAGTTATATTTCCTACAACCTCTGTATAAGCTCCGGAAGCATCTAATTTCTTGTCAATAACATTTACCTTTCCGGTTTCCTTTTTCTCGCCACCCAGGTAAATATAATAATTAATAACCGGATTTTCATTTTCTGCCTTAATACCACTTGTTGCATCCTTTGCCACAACAGTATAAGTCAATGTATCGTTATTCCAGCCTTTGCTATTATCTGAAATCGAGCTATCATCATCTCGGGTGATGGTAACTGTTGGAGCCTGTTTATCAATATTGATTATTTTTTCAACTGTTGAAGAGTTATTAGCCCTGTCATAAACTGTTATTGTAACCTTAAGAGCCTTTGTATCGGCTGCATAATCACGACTCTTTAAAAGACTAAACACTGTTGAATAATTCAAGGTGCCAAGATCTGAGCCTTGCAACGTGACAGTTGTAGTAGATGGTAAAACAGTATATGTTCCATCGTCATTCAGCCTTGCAAGCTTATACTCATATCTGTCAATACCGGAAAGATTATCAGTAGCCTTTAATTGTAAACAAACACTTGACTGTTTCCACAAATCTGCATTTTCGTCTTCAAGCTTATTTTCCTGATTATCACTATCTACTATATTGACATCTGTGATTTTAGGTGCTTCGTTATCGATTATAGCACCTTCTGTACTTATATATTTTACATTTCCACTGTTATCTACAATCTTTATATATACTATATATTTATTATAGGACTTGTCTAACGACTCACAAAAACTGTATCCATCATCTGATTTATTTATTTTAATTTCTTTCCATTTATCAGCAGATAAATTATTTAACTTAGGCTCTGATAAGACTGTATCCGTATCCAGTTTATTTACATAATAGCTAACTGTCCATATGCCGGAATTTCCGGTTTCTTTGTCAGTTACACTACCTACAATATTCAACTGATTTTGTTTAAAAATAGATATTGCAGTGAATGGATTTAATATATTTTCCCACCAGTTACCAATTATTCCAGCATCTGTTTTATCTGTTGAGAACTGTACTTTTCCAACCGGAGCGAGCTCATCAATATAGAATTCCTTTGATTTGCTATCAGCTACAGTGCCTTCTTCCGTTTTATTTCCTGCTAAATCCGTTGAAGAAGCTTCAATTTTGTAAAGATGATTACCTGTAAATTTAAGCTTTGCAGTATATGAGCCATCCTTATTGTCAGTCCAAATTTCATCATCTGTTTTTACAATAGCAGCACCTTGTACTTCTGCCTTGTTATCTAATATATTTACTGCATTTTTATTATCAACCGCTACTTTAATTTGAGTAGCATTTTTGTTAAAAGAAGCATCTGTTACAGTAATCTGTGCATATCTGTCATGGTTGTAGTATTCTACCCCATCCTTTAACTGTGAATAATTATCATTAGTTGTATTTTCATCAGCTGAAGAATATGCAATACCTACAGTTGGTGCAGTATGATCAAAGTGGAACTTTTTATCGTCAGAAAGTGATGTGATTTTTTCATTTCCTGCTTTATCCGTCACCTTGACATACACATTTCCTGCATTTGGAGTATCTGTAAATGATATCGTTACACTCTTAGCATCAGCTTTAAGATTTTGAACATTTTCAGCATCCCAATCGATATTCTTAATGTCCCATCCAGAAGCACTTGTCACATCATCTGTGAGATAAACTGCTTTTATACCAGCGATACCTGAAAAATTATCAGTAGCACTGATACCTACAGATATTTTATCAGTAAAATAATATTTACCTTCATTACTATTCAATGACAACTCCGCATTAGGCAGTGCTGTATCAAATTTGATTATCTGAGTCTGTGTATCAGATTTCAGACCTGCATTATCGTATGCTGTAACATTTATCTTGATTTCTTTATTGGCAAATTTACTTGCCTGTAATGTAATCAAATAGCTTCCATCAGCATTAGGATTAACTGTTTTTTCTTCAAGAAGCGGCTTATCTTTTTCATCTGTCACTGTATACTTAACAGCCGCAATCTTTGAACCAGCATCAGATGGTGAAGCTGTAATTTTCACATCTTTGTTTATCCAGTCTGCATTATTATCCTTTGCAATAGAAAGTGTAGGATTTACACTATCATAGTTGTATGCTCCACTTACTGTTCCCTCGTTGATATAAGATACATTTTCATTGTCTGATTTCTTCTTTTCCTGTACGATAACAAGAGAAAATTTATTTTCGCCCTGTGTGATATTATTGGCATCTATAGCAATTTCTTCTACAAAGCTGCCATCAGAATCTTTGATTTTATAACCATCTTTTGCCTTGATTCCGGTCACTTCTGAATACCAGGTGTTTCCATCTGAAGCAGTATTTGATGTTCCAACTACCTCACAATATTTTCTAAAATCACCGTAAGCATATGGCTTTATTGTTGTAGTATATGTGTTCTCTGCACTGTTATATCTGTCATCCTCTGCAATAGCAGCCTTGATTGTAACTTCTACTCCATCGGCACTGTTATTATAGCTCTTTGCAGTCCATTTACCATTGTTAGTAAAATCAGCATCCTGCGTGATGTAATCTTCTCCGGTAACCACACTATAAGTGATTTTGCCTTCGGCATCACTAGCACTTGAGCTTGCAGCTGCTGCAACCTCATCACCTACATAAACCTCTGCATTTTCATCAGTAAATGAAAGTGTCTGGTCTAATTTTGCAATTGCTACATCAGACTGTGTGATTGTCTTATAACTATCACCAACAGATAGTGTAGCCGTAAAAGAAACTTTTCCGGCTTTCTTTATATTTACTACATCTGTAGTTTCATCAACATCTGCAATTTCCTGATCTGAAGATGCATATTTAATAACACTATTATTATCCGCGCCTTTCACAGCAAGTATTGGTGTAGTATCTAGTTTCCAGTCATTAAAATTTGTGGAGAAAGCAAACTCTTTATATGTGTCCTTAACCATTGCAACCTCTGTATAAGCTGGACTGTCAGAAGCCTCCACAGCGGTGCATTCCTTCTTCCAGAAAAGATATCCATCAGAAGATATATCCACAGAGTAATTACTGTCCTTGACAAGATCTGTCACATCAATTTTTATGCTATTGATTGCTACAGGCTTAGCATCCTGCTGTTCATCTGCCTGTCCAGCAGGCTCATTTGAATTGTCAGAGCCACTTTCTGAGCCTGTATTTTCAGTATCCTTTCCAGCAGCGTCATCCTTACCGGTATCAGTATTACCCGGATTGTTATTACCTGAATCGGTATTATCTGGATTTGTATTATCTGGATTTGTATTTCCAGAATCAGTTTGTGCCTCAACCACTTTGGTCTTCACTAACTTTTGGTCAACTTCTTTTCCGGTACTGTCAGTAACAGTTACCTTGATATCACCTGCCTTGGCCCAGTCCGAAGCACCTGTCACCTTAAGGTAGATAGCACCATTTGTGTCATTCGCTTCAACTATCGTGAAGTTTGCCGGCAAAATGGTGACAACCATAAGTAGGGCCATTAAAAAGGCCATCATGCGTTTTCTCATGCTACTCACTCCTTTGCTTTAAATTATTTCATCTGTATGTATAAAGGTAATATCCTCTAATACCATAAACTGATTGAGAACTGTTGTCTCGCTTGGATTCTGTGGCATATGTGATGAAAGTACCGTTGTTTCCCCAACATTCTGCTGACTGAGAACTGTTGTCTCATTTGAGTAATTCTGTTCAAGAACCATCGTCTCATTACTTTCATTATCTGTATCCATTCCAACAGACGCCTGCTGTTCTAGCTTCATCGTGCTGATTTTTTCTGTATGAACCCCAAAACCACTTGTGATTCCACGTCTTTGTAGATTTCCTGACGGAGTCATTTTATCTGTCAGTCTGCCTCTTTCCAGATTAACTGCACTTGCCTTATAAGCTTTTCCACCGGAGGCTTCATTCTGCTTTCTAATATTTTCAATTGCCTTTTTTGCATTTCTGCCTGTTAAATCGCCAATTACATTTGGAATTTTAAGTGTAATAAATAGTATCACTGAAACCACAAACATTACAGCACATGCTATGGCACCCACGATAAAAATCAGCCTGTAAATATCATATGTCATTCTTTCTCAGCCTCCTTTACCGTGTTTATCTTCTGCTTTGTCGACTCGATGTTGTCCTGAAGCTTCTTCATATCATCTGCAATAACCGATTTGTCAACCTTAGTCGAATTGTCTGATATAGCATCCAAAAGTGCAATCACATCATCCTTTGATGTCACCTCCAAAAGCGGAGAAATATTGTTGTTTATAATATCATCTACTTCATTCCACACCTGAAGCTTTGAATCCACACTGTCAAACTGTTCCGATTCCTTTTCCAGCTCTGTAACCTTTTTCCAAAGATTTGCATACTCATCATACATCTTCTCTGTCTGCTTAACCTTTGCTCCACCATACTGACTTATGAGATCCAGACAATCGGAAATATCACAATATATCTGTGCAACAGGATATTTCTGCACAGCATCCTTGTACCACTTGGCGGCATTGGCATATCTGTCCTTTTCCACATTTATATCATAGTAGAAAAGAAAGCTCTCACCATACTGGTAGCAGACCTCCTGATATCCGTCAGGATTTTTCTTTTTCAAATCCGAAAGCACATCATACGTCTGCGAATATCCATCACTGTTTTTTCTATCCAGTCCGACCTGTATCTTTGTAAGTATGTTTGCCTCATCCTTGTCCAATACAAAATCACTTGTAAGCATATCATTCAGCTTCAGATATGCATCTGTTCTGGTAGGGTCTGTAATTATCGCATTGTAATAGTCCTCATAAGTATCTGCCGTTTTCAGAATGTTATCATAGTTTTCACTTTTTTTATTCTCGGCTGAAACATATCCCCATATAGAGGTTGCTCCCAAAATCACTGTAATTACCGACGTAGTGATAAAAGCTGCAAGCTTTCTTTTTTGTTTTTTTCTATATATATCATCTATCTCATCATAGTGCTCCAAAGCATACATCAGCTCTGCCGCATTCTGATATCTGTTAGCCGGATTAGGCTGTGTACACTTTAAAATGATTCTTTCAAGACCACCTGACAGACTTGGGTTTATCTCTCTGATTGGCCTGATTTCATAAGGTGGCTCACATGGGTTTTTTCCTGTAACCAGATGATATAGTGTAGCACCAAGACAATAAATATCTGTTCTGCCATCCGTCTGTCCCATTCCTCCAAACTGCTCCGGAGCTGCATATCCCATAGTTCCGAGACATGTCGTATCAGCCAGATTTTTTTCTTTAAACTCTCTTGCTGTTCCAAAATCAATAAGAGTGATATTGCCATCAGGTTTAAGCATAATATTGGCAGGCTTCATGTCACGATATATGATAGGTGGATTCTGTGAATGCAGATATCCAAGCACATCGCACAGCTGCTTAGCCCAATGAATCACATCATCCTGAGGCAACGCGCCATACTCTTCAATAGCTTTGCTAAGCGAATTTCCCTGTATGTAATCCATAACAATCAGGAATCTGTCATCATCCTCTATGACGTCCACAATATCCGGCAGATAAGGATGATTGAGTTTTTTTAGCATGTCTGTCTCAGCCACAAGACTCTGCTTCACAACCTCAAAATCCTTTACACCGTCTTTTCGTACCTCTTTTATAGCCCACTGCTTATTTGCTTTTTCGTTCATAGCCAGGTATACGATGCTCATCCCACCATGGCCCACTTCATTCAGTATCTTGTATTTTCCATCAACAAGAGAACCAATCTCAAGCATAAACTTTCCTCCTACTGTACCTTAATCAGCGCTGCTGTGATATTGTCTCTCTCCCTACGCTGCATGTTGAGTTCTATCAGAGAACGAAGCTGCCTATTCATCACATCCCTGTTTGTCATAAATGATGGTCTGATTGCCTGATAAATCTCATCAGATGTAATCTCATGTCTGAAACCATCCGAACAAAGCAGAAACTCCGTACCACTTTGCACATCTCCAAAAAACATGTCAGGATTAACAATCTCAGAAGCACCCACACACTGTAAAAGCACATTTCTGCGCGGGTCTGTTTTAGCCTGCTCTATTGTCATATGACCTAGCTCTATCTCTCTACCTACAAATGTCTGATCCTTAGTAAGCTGTATGAGCTTATCATTTACAAGATATGCTCTTGAATCACCGACATTCATCAGATAGTATCTCCTGTCAGTGACAAGAAGCGCTACTACAGTGGTTCCAAGATTAACGCCCTGACCTGCTCCATACTGTTTGATTTTTTGATTCTGATTTGCTACTATACTCTCCCACTGTGCCCTTATTACAGAATCCTTAATATATCCGGGTCCATTCTGACAAATCATCTGCAGATCATCATTGACCCACTTATCAAATGCTCTTATAACCGTAGCACTGGCAAGCTCACCCTTCGCAAGACCTCCCATACCGTCACACAATACCGCAAAAACCATATTCCCAAGATTGGTAAAAATACGTTTCATCATTATGCTGTCCTGATTTGTTTTCTTGACTGTTCCCACATCTGTCTGGGCTGCAATTTCGTAATCCATGCCATTTCCTCAATATATGTAATATTTATCCTGTGATTTTTTTTATTAGTACATGAAAAATTCAAAATCCTCATTCGCCAGTCTGATTTTTGTTCCATGCTCGATTTTAGTCTCCACATTGCTCTGAATCATTGAACCATTCACATATGTATGGTTTGTTGAATTGGTATCAACAATATAAAACTCATTGTCCTTGTTAATGATATTTGCGTGGCTTCTGCTGACCGCTGTATTGTCACTCACAAAATAATCCACATAGCTTCTTTCTTTTCCTATTCTAAATACCGGCTTGTTGAGTTCTATTCTCTCATTATTCTTTATTCGAAGCAGATAAGGCTTAATAATCTGAGCCTGTGATGCTCCCAAAACAGTGGTCTCTCCAGCCTCTGAACCGACTCCAAGCACTGTAGTCTCTCCAAAATTACCGGCCTTTGTCATGTTCTCCAAAATCTGTGGTGGAACTGATGGATTTCCGGTCATGCCTGTATTTGTATTTTGATTCTGCACCGGCTGTGGCTGAACCTGTTGCACCGGCTTTTGCTGTGCCTGTGGCATCGGTTGCGGCTGTGCAAACTGACGCTGCGGCTGATTCGACTGAGTGAACTGTCGCTGTGGCTGTGCAAATTGTTGTTGAGGTTGCTGTGGCATTACAGTTTGTGGCTGTGCCGGCTGTGGACGCTGCTGTGGCTGGCCTGGTATGTCGAATGAAGCATTTGATGCCTTCACATTTTTACCAGGCATTGCTGCTCCGTTTTTTTCTGCTTCCTTTTGAGCCTTTCTTTGGGCTTTTTGTCTCTCGTAAATCTGCTTATTTTCTTTACTGTAATGTGTCAAAAGTCCAAACATGGACATCTGCTTCTCACTTGTTGTTTCCACATATGTACCTGAAATATTCGTCCCCATCTGCACATTATTATTAATTCTATTCTGGTTTTGTGGATTCATATTAGGTACTGCAAAATTCACCTGATTAGGCTGTACCACATTATTTGCTGATTGTGTTTCACGCTGTGATTGCATTTTCCCCTGAGATGGCATATTTGTCTGTACCTGTGCATTCTTTAGCTGATTCATAGCAGGCTGCATAGGTTTAGGCTGCTGACTCTGTGACTGGCTCTGTGGTTGAACCGGTTTTTGCTGACCAACAACAGCCTTTGAAGCTGCAATATTTAAATTATCAGCATCTATGTCCATCAGGAGCTTTTCAAAAGCATCCACAGAAAATACAGGTGTACTATTCAGATAATTAATAATCTGTGCAACATAATCGCAATTCTCATTTTGGTCAAACTGTGTACTAAACATTATCTGCTTAAAAAACATAGGAATATTAACAGACTCATTCTGTCTGACCAAAGGAAGACATACCAGCATTGCATCACACTTTGACACATCAACATAGATATGTTCCAAATCAATCAACAGGCTTCTCGCATCAATCATATATTCCTCTGTTGATTTAATTGCCTTTAATACGCTGATAAACACACCTAGTAATCTCTTCTTATTTACAACTCCTGATAAAAACTCTTTTGCTGACACTTTTGCAGAAATATTATATTTAATAAATCTATCAGTATCTGACTGGGTGAACAGAGTCGGAACAATTCCATCTATCTTATTATTAGTAATCATTCCAAGGCTCATTGTATCCACATTATCCGAAGCTCCTATTTTATATACCAGATAAGTATTGTTTCCTTGATTTTCATATGTAAAACTCATGCCTTTGTCTCCTTTGTTCTATGATTCATGATTGTATAAATATAGTGTCAAAACCTGCCATTTATCATCCGTCTTAACAAATGTCTTGCCCTGTTCATTGAAATCGCACGCATCATCAAATCCTGTCGCAATGACTTTATTACCCTTTTCATCCACATAGCCCCAGCCATTTGTAAATCTGACGGCCGCCAATCCGTTTGAAAAGCTATGAGCCTCATTAAATTGAGGCTTAATCATCTGTTTACCATCCTTATCAACAAATCCCCATTTGCCGTCCACACATACTGCGGCATATCCATCATCTGCAAATAGCCGTGCATCATCAAATTTAGTTTTTACAACCTTATTGCCTTTAGAATCAAATAAATAATAATATCCATTCTGCTTTGCAAATACCCTATCGTTTCTACATACTATTCCTTTACTGTCCATAACAACCGAATCATATTTATCTTTTGTTACTTTCTTTCCCTTGGTATCAATAAGACTCCATTTATTATCAGACTTGACAGCTGCTACTCCATTTCCCATGGCTGAAACCTCATCATAGTCACCAGCTATCTTTTTCTTGCTGTCCAAATTGTACAGGCTCCATTTTTTGCCATCATTTACAGGAAAAATATTATCCATTGACATATATCCCAGCTTCTCAATATTGTCGACAAAATCAATGACTATCTTTCTGTTGCCCTCGTTGTCTATATAAAATGCCCTGCCTTTGTCATCTATAACAGGTGCAACCTCTTTAGCAAACGCTCCCGCCTCTTCAAATTCGGATTCTATTACACGATGCCCTTTGCTGTTCAGATAGCCCCACTTTTTTTCTTTCTTTACTGCTGCATAGCCATTACTGAACTCCTCTACCTGTGCATATTCACCTTCGAGATAATACTCATATTTGATATCTGAAATAATCTCTTCAATCTTCTTTGATGAAATTTTCAGTCCATCCGCTTCATCCTTTATCCTGAAACATGAGGCATAGTCTTTTTGCTCCAAATACACCTGAATCAAAAACTCATATCCCACCTGTTCCTTGGGATATTCACTTATGAGAGACTCTCCCCATTTGGCAGCTGTTCTTAAATCCTCCGCTTCTATATACATCTCTCCCAGCTCTGCCCGAAGCTTTGCTGAATCTTTAAGCTTTAAGGCATCAAGATAGTCCTCCTCTGCATTCACATAAACCTCAAGCTTCCTATTCTGTCTGGCCTGAGTTATATCATTATCATATTGTTTATTAATTTTTTCTCTGTCACTATATGTTTTATATACAGATCCTCCTAACAATGCTACAAGCAATATAGGTACTAAAAATTTATAATTCTTCATTGTATATCCTCTACATTCCAGTCAAAAATATTGATAACCACGTTCCTATAGCAAGAGCCGGACCAAATGCCATTGCATCCTTTTTGCCTTTTCTTTTTGTAATAAGAAAATAAATTGCTGTGATAAATGATAAAACGAGAGATAAAAATATAGCGCTCCATATTCCATCAAGCCCAAGCAATAGCCCCATAACCACAAACAGCTTTATATCCCCGGCGCCAATTGAACCCCTGATACATATCTTGCAAAGCAAAGAAGCTATAAACAGGGCTGCCGCTGCAATAAGCGAAGAAATGATATTGGCAACAATAAACTGACTGCCACATATCAGCTCAACAAATATACTTAACACCCAGTATACAAGTCCTGTAATAATATATTCATTTGGAATCCTTAGCTCCGTGAAATCAACATATGCAACAGATGCCATAATTGAAAGAAGTGCTATCATCCTAAAATTCTTATAAATTGCATTATCGTGATAAAAGAACTGAAGCATACAAGCATCTATCATGACAAGAAACATACCTATAATACAATAGACAATAAGCTTTTTACTCTTTTTTTCTTTATTTCTGATCAGTATATAGATACTCACTCCACATAGAATAATTGAAATGAGTATCATTAAAATATCATTTGTTTTCATAATTCCTAATCCACCTATTTTTTCGCACTAACTCCCTTGCCCCACACATCGGTTGATGCACTCTGACAAAATCTGATGGTGATATCTGTATTAAGCAGATTGACAACCTTCACATCATATGAGCAGGTCACCCTTAGGGCATTACTTGATTTGCCATCCGTTGATACCAAAAACTCCGTGCCAGCAAACGAAAGCCCATCCAGACCATCCTTTACATGATACTGTTTCAAAAAAGCGTTGACATCCCCACCATTTGAATCCTTAAGATTCTTCTTCATAAAGGCTCTTCCCATAGACTGTGCCAGATATGACTTGCCTGCAGACGAACCCTCATTCAATGCAAGCATACCCATACCCTTTACAAAGCCCATAGGATCTTCTGCCAAAGCATCTCCATAGTCATTAATATTGGCAGCCAAATCTGATGCTCCACCCTTTGTCTCATCATAAGCGGTCATTAGACTTTCAAAATCAGAAGAGCCATTCTCTATATCTGACAAACTGCTATCCATATCCGATATTCCCGTCATTAGCTCATCCATACCCTTTAATGTATGCTTTGCCAATGCCCTACTGCTTGAAGCCGCATTGCTTGCTGCATTGTCTATCGAATCAATACCAAACTTATAATACAGATAGGAGTACTGCGAGATATCTGTCGCCGCACTGTTTAACGCTATGCTCATCTTTGCCTGTATGTAGCATATATCAACTATCGAATAGATGATGTACAACAGGAAAATAAAGGTAGTAAACGAAATCGTTGCCTCAACAACAATAGCTCCTCTTTCATCCTTTATATGTTTTCTCATGATATTCTCCCTTTAAATATAGATTTTCATATATACTATTTTCCTACTTCAATTACTGTTTGTCAATAATTACTTTACTATTTGTTAATGTAATAATAATATTTACACATTACAATTTAATAATTTTCTTTTTTAACAAAAAAAAGCCACCACACTACTAATATAGCATGGCGACTTCCTATGATAGTATTAATATTTAATTAATTGACATATTGTAAATTATTCTGCTGTGAAGGTAACACGGCTATCTGCATGTTCTTTTGCATATTGTTCAGCATATGAACCCGGTTTACCAATGAGATTAAAATCAGAAACATGGAGTTCTGTAACGCTCTCAGGTATTTTTAAATCCATACCACTGTTATCTAATGGCGGATCTACAATATATGTAAATTCATCTTCACCTATTCTTTCCAACCCATCATTAAGAATCAATTCCTTTAAGTTTGTTCCAAAGAAATTTCCTCCATCTATACTCTTCACAGATTCCCCTAACACCAGATATTTCAAATTTTCTGCATTTCCAAATGCATATCGGTCTATTTCTGTAATATTATCACCTATTCGAACTGCTATAATATTTTTATCATTCGTAAAAGTATCATGAAATCCAACAACCTTCTTTCCATCTATTTCATCAGGAATAACCACGATTGGATCCTTACCAACATACTTCTCTATTATGATGTTATCTGTGCTGTCATTGAACTCAAAATCTTCTGCAGGAGTCTCATCATGGCTCATCAAATCATCCATTGTGATTTCATCTGCTGTTTTATAACTAGTATCATTCTTATCATCAGACTTATCACTTGAAGGTGTGTCTTTCTGGCTGTCCTGCACATTTGCTGTTTGTTTTGACTGGTCTGTCTTACCTGAATTGTCTGATGACGAACTGCCACAGCCCGCTGATGACACAGCCATTGTAAAAATCATTCCTAGAATTAATAGTCTCTTTTTCATTTTTTTCTCCTTTAATAACCTCTGATTGTTTTTATATTATATGTGCACCAGTCAGTACTGCTGCTATCATATAAGTCGGTATAATCACTATATAGTGGCAGTGTAATTAGTAACGGATCTACTTTCAGTTTTGAATCAAGCTCAAAATAAGTCTTTGAGTTTTCCAGTTTGTAGTCATCATCATTCGTTATCTTTCTCATATTCGCCTGAACTACATCCGCACATCTAAGTGTCATTGATTCTCCAATGTCGGACTGCATGCCACACACTATAAAAATACATAAATAATCGCTGTAGCGTAATCCATTTTCACATGAATTTGTATAATTGCCAAATTTAGTTTGTATAGAATTTAGCATGCCAGAAATACTTTTTTCTCCGATTTCAGTTTTCTCTCCAAAATCTAATGATACCTGCCATAATTTTGCCTCACTTTTATACAGTTCTACCATAAAGCCTGCCTCAAGCCTATTCATATCATTAGCAGTCTCAAAAACCGTTATCAAGGCAATCAATACAGCTTTTATTGCCACAGCAGGAACAACACTACCAGTTGCAAGAGAAATAGTTTTTGCAACAGTATTAATCATTTTTCCCGTAGCGCTATCATAATTCCAAAAATTTTCAAAAGCAGAGAGCAGATTCAACACATATCTAATCTCATATATCTGTCCATATGCCGCATTTATATTCTCATTATTATTTTCTTGACCATACAAAATGTACTCTAATTCACAACCATATGCAGCATTGTTTTCCTTACAAAGCCTCTTATTGGTAAGTGATTTATTAAAGTAATCCTTATATTCATCACTATTCCACTTATCATTTACAGAATTATATTTATCATCCATATTTTCTTTTGTCAATGTGGACACATCAAAACCCTGGTCTTTTAAAATGTCATACCTTCCCTCATTATCTATAGTAGAGTAAGACAACATTTCCATTATATAAGTAGACAAATATAAGTTATCTCGAATACTTTCAAAATTTCCACCTGTCAGATTTTTTAATAGACTGACAAAGCTATTGAAAAATGTTGTATTTCCAAATGTTTTATTTATTGTGTCAATCTCCCGTGCTATATTCTCTGCATCTTCGTGTGGATTTTTTCTATTCTTAGCATTTTCTTTTGTTTTTTCCTGACTGTCTGTGGCTTTTCCCTTTTCATCATCATATTTCTTTATTTCATCTTCACTAGCTGATTTAAACTGTTCTCGCCAAAACTGATACACCCCAGGTATTGCAACTGTCTTTGAGCCAGCGACATCAAGCAGTAAATTATGGTCATCATTGCTATTTATGCTCGCAAGACCCTCGGTTCCTGTTCCCTGTGGTGAGAACAATGATGAAAATGTAGAATCCGCATAGCTTGAAAGCTCTGAATTCGTAGTCCTTTTATTTATCTCGCTTTCAGTAATAACCATAGAGCCTGCATTTTTGAACTGATCATATGTAGATATATCCTTTACCTTCTGATCACCATATTTGAAGCTATCTATAGCTGCTATCATCGAATCAATCTGTGACTTTATATTCTTAAGTCTGTTTTCTAAATCTATAATTGACTGTTCAGTTATATTTCCGGCTGCTTCGCTGGCCTTAATATCTGCGATTTCATCTCTGTCACCTTCTGCAAGGTCTGAATCAGTGCCATCTGCCTGATTACTCCAATCATTGAGTTTTTTTGCATAATCTGCTGCATCCTGCTTCAGTGTCTCAAGTGACTCTATATCCTTACTCGAATCTCCGTTTATCGCTATGTTTAATACATCTGAATAGTGCTGCAGAGTGTTTCTTTTTTCAATCAGATTCGTTGATATATCAGCAATTCTATTTACAAATATAGCACTTCTATCGCTTAATGTCAATGACGTTGCTTCTATATTATATATATTATTGCTTGATATACTCTCAAGCCTGTTTACTAATACGAGATAGCTGTCACTGCCATTTGTCACCCCTGCTGTCAGATATTTTGTCTGTCTGTTCTCCACCTGTTTCTTATATGATTTGTATGTAGTATCATAGTCATCAGGTAAGTCATTTCCCGGAGTACACTGCATCATGGCATTGAGTGCACAGTAGCTCTTTATCATTTCATCTGCTTTCTTATTCAGATTAGTTCGATAATCATCACTGCCACTTACCGTGACACTGTAGGCATCTGCAGCATGCTTCCAATACTGTATGTCATTTGTAACACCGGATGAATACGATATGCTATTGTTCACAGCATTGGTGAAATCATTCTTTGCTTTGTCAAATGCCTTTATTTTCTTAGAGATATCGTCAAACTGTTTTGTCAGTTCGGTGCCATCTATGTAATATGTATCATCGTCTTTTCTTGAATGGCAGTTTACATAATATGTCTTGCCATCATACTTAGCTTTATAGCATTTTGTAGAGCTTTTTGTGTAATTATACTGATTCAGTGGCACCTGTGCCCTGTTAAAAACCACAAGAGCCGATGTGTTATACAGATTGGTAATCATCAGCTTATTCAGCTCACGATACTGTTCTCTGGCTGTCTGCATGGCATCACGTGTACCTGTGAGCAATGAATTGCTTGGCTGTGGATTCCCATTAGAATAATTGTCAAACAGATACTTATATGTATTGTAGCTGTCACGCATCAGCTTCTCATCAGCTTCACAATAATCCTGTTTTTTCTCCACCAGCGGTTTATTCTCATCACTTTTTAAGACATCATCTATACCGGGAATACTCTTATTCTTTATTTTATCGATGGCAGTCTCTGTGATAGCTATAGGTGCTCTGTATTTCATGAAGTCCACTATCTGCGATTTAAGCATAGTGGCATTAGCCAGATTGGCACCATCTACGGCTTTTATAGTAGTTGAGTCATCGCCGTCATCCGTTACCCTGAGATAGTCACTGGCTTTTGAATCAGCACCTATCATAGCGCTGAACTCTCCTACCAATGTGTTCATCTCATCTTTAGACAAATTCTGTGATTTGAGTGCATTCTTGTAGCACTTTATTGAAGCATCATAGAATTCATCTATATTCTGGCAGGAAGCTACCATGCCATACCAGTCATTCAAATCAGCATCATAATGTGTCATAAGTGAATTGAGTGCCATATCAGCTGCCGATTCAGCCATAGACTTGGACAGGTACACTCTGCCCACATCCACAAATATACTGGCCACCAGCATACACGGCACCAGAATGATTACGAGAAATACTGACACAGCACCTCGCTCTCTTTTACTAAATCCATACATATTCATAACTCCTATTTACTCGTCCACTCAGTTATCTTCTCTGCCAGTTTGCCTGCCGGCTCAGAGATATCATGATTTTTATATCTCTGCACAAGATCCTCTGCAAAATCTACAGTCCGGATAAACTCCGGCACATCAGATACCGGCACATCAGTATGTGTGGCATACGATATATTGGTAAACTCATCCTGTCCCAATCACCTGATTGGAATTTTTATCTTATAGGATACATCCACATTTACCTTTGAATATATCACTTTACTTTCAAATTTAAGTCTGTCAATGGAAATACTCGGCTTCATCCCTGTAAAGAATCCGGTGCCTATCTTTCCCACATTTTTATTTATTTCACTCTCTATGTCACCCTCAGTATCTCTGAGACTGCCTGTAAGGTATCTATATGGCTTCAGACTAACTGAATTAAAATCCGGTATGCTGCCAGACTCAATATCATCAAGCATAGGATCGGCACACTTTGCAGCACCTTCAAGCACTGCTGATACCACTATATCCTCCACCTTACATTTCTGCGTATATGCATTTCCTACAAACAGCATAAAAAATATAGCCAGAAACATTGTCGGAAACACAATAGAAGCCTCCACTATCAATGCTCCTCTTTCATCTAAAAGTCTTTTCATAATTTTCACTCACATTCGAATTATTTTGGGTATATATCAAAAGATATATACCCAAAAAGCTTTCTAATTGTCTGTTATTCTCCAGATACTGCACTATTAGCTTTTTCTGTTATTGTACCAAACAGATTTGTCAACAGATCCATAATCTGTCCTTTAAAGAATACAGCAAGTAATACAGCTATTCCGATAAGGACAACTATAGAGACGATATTTACATCTCCCTCTTCATCGCACATGAACTTACTAAATGCAAGCCTTGCCTTAAGTCCTAAATCATTCATTAATAACCACATAAACGTTTCCTCCTTTCGTGAAATCTATAAACAATCAGATTACTCTGATTCTCTACCTAAGCTCCAATGTTTGTAAATATCGGGACAATAACCATAATCAGGATTCCCATAAACATAAGAAACATTGGGATGAGAAGCTTGCTTGATGCCTTCTCTCCCTCTCTTTTTACCAACTGTCTCTTAAGGTTCCAGATTTCTGCACTCTGCTCCTGTAAAAGAGCCGTCAGCTCACTGTTTCCCTTTTCGATGCCCTGTATGATAGTAGATGCAAATTTTTTTATCTCAGGTATGATACATCTGTTTCCAAAATGATATATAGCTTCAGTCTCAGAGACTCCATTTTTCATCTCGTCAACTGATATCTGCATTTCTTTATATAATGTAGTATCGCCATTATAAGCTACATCTGCCCATGCATCCCTCATGATAAGACCTGCATTAGTCAGAAGGGCAAGCTTTGATACAACATTTGAGAAGTCGGACAGCAGTTCCTCTGAACGTTTCTTAATCTTGTCACTGGCTGATGTTCCATAATAGTAAAATGCCACAAAGGCGAACATTATAAATATCGTAACAGCTGCCATACTTCCTGCCAGCCCATACATGGCAAATGACATGGTAAATAATGTATACCCTAAAGTAACCTGCTGTGCTCTGGTGACTCTGATATAGTAATCAGCATACTTGCCATCCTTGAGCACCGATATCTCTTTCCTTAGCCTTCTGTCGTATTTGGTTCGATAATTATACTTAATGAGTTCAAGCAGTTCATATCCCACAAAATAAATATCCTTTAAAGGATATTCTTTCTCATCCAACCCTTGAAAAAGTGTGGCATTTTTCTTTCCTTTACAAAACAGGAATATCCAAAAAATTGTAAATATCAAGCCTAATATCCAGCATATATAATCTAATATTCCAAACATAACTAAATCTTTATCTCCAATACTTTTCTTCCTATAAAATATGCTGCCACAAATATGATTACCGCAACTGTTGTCGCCATGATGCCTGATGGAGACACAAAATTCTCAGCAAAATCCGGACTCATCAGCTTCATCATTCCAATAAGACCTATCGGCATGATAAGCATCACATTCTGCTCTGTTTTGTTTGCTGTAACAACGGTTTCTATATCCTCTGCTATCTCCATTTTGTCATTCAAAATTTCATATGTAGACCTGACTGTATCCTTGATATTTCCGCCCTTCCTATAACATATCTGAAAAACCTTAGCGAAACTCTCTATATCCTCATTGCCGCTTCTTTCCCCAAAATCAAGAAGCAGGTCTTCAATATCAATATTATTATCCATACCTGACAATAAAAGCTCCAGTTCGCTAATAATATAAGCACCATCCTCATACTGCATCTTCATATCGTCATACACACTTCTGAATGAATCTATAACATTTTTACCGGCTCCCAGAGATGTACTAAGTGCCTCTAACATATCTCTAAACTGTTTATTAAGCTGATTTTTCTGTTTCTTAATAATAGACTGTATCCTGACCGGAATATACAATTTAACAGCTATAACGCCAACTATTACCGGAATAATTACATTTAAACAATATGTAACTGTAGTTGCCTGCCCATATTCATCTTTTCCTATACCTCCATAGAATAAATATCCGATGCACGCTCCTATCACAAATGCAATAAGTACATTGATTATTTTCTCGGGAACAGACATATAATAGACCTTGTAATTATATGTACTTGTATTTATCCGTGATGTATAGTATTGTGGTTCCAGAACTTTTTTCTCTTTGTTTTTTTTCTTCATAAATTCACCTATATGGCTGTTTTTATACCTGACAGCTTAAGCTTGTAGTCGTTCTTCAATGGATTGCCGGTTCTTACCAGTCTTCCTGATACCTTATCCATTGTGCTGTTTTCATCCTCTTTAAACTCATACAGTGGGTTTAACTCTATCTCTCCATTTTTGATGCCAACTACTTCTGTTATAGCCATGGTCTTTCTGCTTTTATCCCTAAGTCTTGATAAATGAATTATAATATCAACTGCCGATGCAATCTGCTGCTTTATTGCCTCAATTGGAAGCCCGTCAGCCCCCTGCAGCACCATTGTCTCGAGTCGGCTGAGCATATCCTCAGTAGAGTTGGCATGTCCTGTAGACAACGAACCATCATGTCCTGTATTCATAGCCTGAAGCATATCAAGAGCTTCTCCTCCTCGACACTCACCTACTATTATCCTTTCAGGACGCATTCGAAGAGATGATTTAATTAAGTCTCTTATTGTAATCTGCCCGGCACCTGAAGCATTTGCATTTCTAGTCTCCAGACTAACCAGATTATCAATTCCTGCAATCTGAAGCTCTGCTGAATCCTCAATTGTAATAATTCTTTCATCCTTAGGAATAAAATTGGAAAGAGCATTAAGAAATGTTGTTTTTCCGGAGCCTGTACCACCACTAATAAAAATATTGTATTTGGCTTTCACCAAAAGCTCCAGCTTATCTGCTATTTCCTGTGTTATAGAGCCATATTCAATAAGCTTATTTATAGTCATCGGTTCTTTTGAAAACTTACGAATAGTAATCGTCGGGCCACATAAAGCAATCGGAGGCAATACCACATTCACACGCGAGCCATCCGGAAGCCTGGTATCACATATGGGATTAGCCTGATTCACTTCTCGTCCTGCCAATCCTACAATTCTTTGTATGACATCCTCCAGCTTTCTCTGACTCTCAAACTTCTTATCAAGGCGTGTAAGTCGTCCTTTTTTCTCAATAAAAATCTTTTCAGGTCCATTAATCATAACCTCTGTAATTGAATCATCACTGATAATCGAATCTAATAAGCCAAATCCTCTTATAGAGCTATATACCTGCTGTGATATTGATACCTTTGTCTCAATAGGACAGTAAATATCCTTAAGCCTGTCTGTAACTATCTGATCTATTCTTTCCGCAAGTTCTTCATCTGATATTTTGCTCAAGGATACATTTTCACTTACAAAACGTTTTATGTCATCAACAAGCTCTTCTTCATTAATCTGCATATACATTCCCTCTATTGCAAGATTTCTTCAAAAAATTCCATCTTGGTCAATGCTTCTATTATCTGTCTGACTGTAGCATGTTCATATCGTGGTGCTCCGCCAATAGTCTTAATAGAAATATTTGATAGCATCTCTGAGTTCTTATTACTAAACTTGTTGTATATCATATTCATGTTTCGGATAATATTTATATCATCATTTTGTTCTAATAAAACAACCGACTCATATGCTCTCATAAATTTATAATTTGACAGCTGACTGCCATCATTTACAACTATAATTCTCCAAGCCTTTGAGAGGAGCTTTAATTTTTCTATTTCCAAAGAAAATGGTAAATCTACAATAATCTCATCATAATTGTCCATTCCCTGTATATTGCCTATCAAAGTATCAATATCTGCATACGAAATTTCCAATATATCGAGTGCCACCTTTGTAGACGAAAAGTATGACACTCCTTCCTGGCTTTGCTTTATACAGCTTTCAAGCTTCAATAACAGATTTGCCTTTCTGCTCTTAAGCGAATATATAACATCACTCATAGTGGCATTTCCTTCTGCCTGAAAGAAAACATCTGTTGTGCCACACTGTTCTAAATTTAAATAAAATACCCTTTTCCCCATATTCGCATGTGCTATCGCACATGCTGCTGCAACAGTCGATGTTCCAACCCCACCACATGGTGATGTAAAAATAACCACACTGCTCTTATCATTTTCTCCGCTGATAGTAGCCACATTTGCAGCCATATCAGAATATACCCCAAGTATCTGCTTAAATATAACGTCAACACGCTGATACTTGCATATGGCAATTTCATCCTTTATTAACTCTATACCGGGTGTCCCTGTAAAATAGGCAAGTCCACAATTTCTCTTGAATTCAGATTTGTCAATATTAAAATCTTCTTCAGCTATTAATACATCTATTCTGTACTCTTTTACCGATTCTATTGCGTTTTTTTCATCTGTAAATGAATAAACCTCTAATTTATCAGCATACTTTGTATTAAATACTCCTGTAAGCCTATCCAAGTACTCTTTATCTTTATCAAGCAATGCAACCTTAATCTTCATAGCACAACCACCTTCATCTTAAGTCCTCTTTTGCCTATATTTTGCCACTTTCATTACTATGTGTCAATACATCTTTTACTTATAGTTAATATTTTTATAATATTTTGACACAGATATTTTATATACTATCAATGTTCTTTTTATTCAATATTCACAATTTTCCATATGTTAATTTCTGATTTTCAGTGCGTAATTTAATTTTTCATAATTCAGCTACAATTAGTCATAATAATTTTTACTAATTGAAATTATAATATGGGAGGTTTATATGAACAATATTATTCTAAATCCAAAAGAACTTGGTGAGCGCATACGTAAACTACGTTTTAAAAGAAATAAAACACAATCTTATTTTGCTGATATGTTATACATCTCACCTTCATATCTGGCCCTTATAGAGTCCGGAAAGCGAGTTCCTAATCTTGACTTACTTATCCATATAGCAAAATTCACAGATGTCACTCTCGATTATCTTGTTTTCGGGGATGATCCTAATTGCGACCCTTTGCAAATGACATTTAACAGACTCTATGATAGCTATGATAAAAAACAGATGGAAAATGCTATGAAACTAGCTGAGTTTTACCTTGAAATGACAAAAGATGATGATAAAATCAAAGACAATATAAATAAAAAATAATTTTCCATTGCCAATCTCCTTCCTTATTTCTATAATATTCCCATACCATATTTTCAAATGCAGCATATAAAGAAAGGGGATTTTCAATGGACACTTTTTCAGAAGTTTTTAAGGCTATCGCAAGCTACCCGTGGCAGGTAAATGTGGGTGTGCTTTCACTAATACCACTGTACATCATAGATTTTAAGTTTTTCTGCAAATTAAATATTGGTTTACAGCGCAAGATAGCACTTGCAAAGGAGCGTGGACATGTAGTGCGAGGCATGATTGTGAAGGAGGATGCAAAGAGGCTCGTTGTCAATAATTCACAATCCGCTTACAGCTACTGGGCTGCCCGATACACATATACTGTAGACGGAAAGGAGTACCGCAAGCGTTTTTCATGCGATAACAGTCGGATGTGATACTTTTTGGCACAAAAAATCCGCTATACCAAATACAATGGTTAGCGGATTTTTGCTATTTACATTTTGATAAATTATTCATGCCTGATGCTACACAATCTCCGGCACCTTATAGCCTGCTTCACTCATTAGCTTCTCAAACTCACCGACACTGACACCGGCTTCCTCTGCTGCAGTATCAATATCGAGCTTGCCTTTTGTTACCAGAGTAAACAGCATCTTATTTGCACCTTTTTCTATACCTTGTTCTAAGCCTTGTTCTAATCCCTGTTCTAATCCCTGTTCTAAGCCTTGCTTTATTCCTTGTTCTAAGCCTTCCTCGATAGCATCAGCTCTT